>Ga0334890_1000067_pt1 | contig 178343 bp, 179 predicted proteins | sample GraSluR1_MG_3_FD_207220 | JGI IMG/M metagenome (GOLD analysis project Ga0334890, IMG submission 207220) | Sludge microbial communities from methane-producing bioreactor in Wageningen University, Netherlands - Granular Sludge_31_08-R1 | ecosystem: Engineered > Bioreactor > Anaerobic >...
CACCCACCAATATGGCAGCAAAAATACGAGGCAAGCGCACTTGAAATATTACCGTCTCCACAGTAGCATTCCAGTGAGCCTCTATAGGAAATACCCGCGAGGCCAATACCTCCAATAACTGTCCCGGGGGTACCGGATATCGCCCCAGAGCAAAGGAAAGGATGAAAATGAGTATGAGCGTAGATAATAAAATAAGGATTTTCCAGCCAGCATCTCTTTTTGTTTTTACTTCTGCAATTCTTTCTTTGATAACTGTCTTCACCGCTAGTACCCTTCCAATAACGTATATCTTTTTATGGCCCATCCCAAATCAAATTCGCATATTACTGTTTAAAATGATGGAAGTTAAAACCAGCATCGAAAGTTGATGCTGGTTTTTTCGCTATGTATATTAAGGTAAGAACCTAATCTCAATATATCGTTCAATACCTTAATGATAGTAGCAAATAATTGCTAACCCTTTAGCAGGATATACCATATCTTCTTTCCAAATACGGGAGGTACAGCCGTTTGCAGCTATCCCCCGGGGAGCAATCAAAAGGAAAAGCTCCTTTCGGCCAATTATCGAAGGCTTCAGGCTATAGGATAAAAGGCTCAAAAATATTATTATTTTTTTGATATAGATAAAACTCTCCTCTATCAACAAGCAAGATTTTGGCAGCAAAATTACTATAGTTATTTTTAGTTTTACATAGTTCGTTTACCATCCTATTTGTTCTATGTTTATATTTATTCTTGTTTGTTGATGTTGATATTTGTTTAATTCTATAAAAGTTTAAACGTTCCTGCCGAATAACAAAAATTCCTTATGATCAAAACTGCACAATTAGGAAAGTTATATTGGCAATCAATGCCTGGTACTAGAATCAACTCTTGGAATCAAATCTGAAGATACTATGGTTTTAGTTCGGAAACCCCGGATTATGCCGGTATCAAAATATAATAGCCGTCTTTCCACTAAAATTTTGCAATATTTACTTGCATAGTATAGGGGGGTATACTATATTATTAATGGATGGAGGTTATGATATGGAAAATGAAAGCAAGAATAGCTGTGCTAATTGCATAAAAACCAACAATAAAAACCGCTCCTGGAGTGACGAGAATGCCGTTAAAGAGCTCACGGTTCGTCTTAATCGCATCGAAGGGCAGGTACGGGGAATCAAGCGAATGATTGAAGAAGGTGTTTACTGTGACGACGTGTTGAATCAAATCACTTCAGCCCAGTCGGCTCTTTATGGGGTTGCCCGGCTGCTTTTGCAGAAGCATATGAAATCATGCGTCAAGGAGCAACTGGCATCAGGCGATGAGCAGGTTATCGATGAGGTTCTGGCAACTATTTTTAGAATGATGCGGTGATTTTAGTGAGCCGGCATTGGCAATAATTTAAGCATCAGAAGAAACTGCGGAGCAGTTTCAACACACCGCTGCAACGAGGTGAGGAATTCGGTAAAACATCCGGGAGGAGGTGAGATTTATGGAAGAGGTCATTCTAAATGTAGAAGGAATGAGCTGCAATCATTGCAAAATGGCGGTGGAAAAGTCATTGCAAAGCCTTTTCGGAGTAAAGAAGGCGGATGTTGATTTGGCCGCAAAAACAGTTAGAGTTGCTTATGAAACGGGAAAGCTAACTCTTAAAGATTTTGAAAAAGCTGTGGCTGAGGCCGGCTTCGAATTGCTTAAATAGACCGGCATTGTAATGGGAAAGTTAACCTTGCTGCTTGCGCGGGGCATTGCATGAGGATATCCTCGCATGTTACCTGTATTGATTCCCTGGGCTCCGGGTTACAAAAACAATGATGAAAAGTGAGTTTGCCTGGCATTAATAACATAAGTGCCTGGCACCATTCAGCTTTAAAGGAGATATTGGCCATGGAGGAGATAAAAAGCACCATTAGAATAGGCGGCATGTCCTGTGCCGCCTGCTCGGCACGGGTAGAGAAGAAATTGAACAACCTGCCGGGAGTGAAAAAGGCCCAGGTTAACCTGCTCAGCAATAAGGCCACAACCTTTTATGATCCGGGGATAATCAAGCTATCCGACCTGGAAGAAGCCATACGTCAGATTGGTTATGAAGTGCTGCCCGAGGAGGACGGCAATTATATCAACGCCACTTTGGCTATTGAGGGCATGTCCTGCGCCGCCTGCTCGGCGCGTATTGATAAAAAGCTGAACAGCACCCCGGGAGTGGTAAATGCCAGTGTTAACCTCCTTACCAACCTGGCTAAGGTAAAATATGACCCCCAGTTGATTAGCATTGATGAAGTTGAAAAAGTGGTCGATAAGCTAGGATATCCGACCCACTGGATAGAGCAGAGGGAGCATCCGCTCGATAGCCCGGACAAAAATACGGAAATCAAAAATCTGAAATTATTGCTGGTAGCTTCTGCTGTTCTGGCCTTTCCTCTAATACTTAACATGCTGTTGATGATCTTCGATATTCAGGTAACTCTTTTGCATAATCCCTACTGGCAACTGGCTCTGGCCACACCGGTTCAATTTATTATCGGCTACCGTTTTTACCGGAGCGCATTTTTGGCCCTGCGCTCCGGAGGCAGTAATATGGATGTGCTGGTGGTCTTGGGCACTACCGCAGCCTATTTTTATAGTTTGTACAATATTTACCAGGGCGAGATGCATAATATATATTTTGAGGCTTCGGCAACTATTATAACCCTGATACTATTAGGCAAATACCTGGAGGAGCGGGCCAAAAATAAAACTTCCGAGGCCATCCGGGTTCTGGGCAGCTTGCAGCCTCGTTCCGCCCGGGTAGTACGGCAGGGAGAAGAAATGGATCTCCCCATAGAAGAGGTTAGAACCGGCGATCTGGTGGTTATTCGTCCCGGAGAGCGGATTCCTGTAGACGGAATCGTGGAGGAAGGCCATTCAGCAGTTGACGAATCCATGCTGACCGGGGAAAGCCTGCCGGTGGAGAAAAGGCCGGGTGATCCGGTGGTGGGTGCCAGTATCAATAAGAACGGCAGCCTGAAATTTGTAGTTACCCGCACCGGCCAGGACACCACCCTGGCTCAGATTATACGGATTGTGGAGGAAGCTCAGGGTTCCAAAGCCCCGGTGCAGAAGATAGCCGATCAGGTTTCCGGCATTTTTGTTCCTGCGGTTATAGGAATAGCCCTGCTTACATTTATTCTGCAATACTGGTACAACGCTAATATCAGTATTGCTGTTACCACAGCAGTGGCAGTTCTGGTAATAGCCTGTCCCTGTGCCCTGGGGCTGGCCACCCCCACTGCTATAATGGTGGGAACGGGAAAAGGCGCGGAAAACGGCCTATTAATCAAAGGCGGTGAATTCCTGGAATTGCTGCATAAAGTGGATGTAGTAGTCCTGGACAAAACCGGCACCATAACCCGGGGAAAGCCTGCTCTTACCGATATTATAAGCCTGGATGGCTATGTAGAAAGTGAAATACTGCACTGGGCGGGAATCCTCGAAAAACATTCCGAGCACCCCCTGGGCGAAGCTATTTATGCTTCGGCCCGTGAACAATACGGGGATTTGCCTGATCCCGAGGATTTTAAAAACTATCCCGGTCAAGGTGTGACGGGAAAAAGCACCAACCTGGCTTTAGCCATAGGCAACCGCAGTTTTATGCACAGCCGGGCTATCGATACTACCGAGGCCGAACAGCAGGCCAGGCAGCTGGAGGAAGCAGGCAAAACCGCAATGTACCTGGCTATAGACGGCAAGCTGGCCGGATTGCTGGCAGTGGCCGATACGATTAAAGAAAACGCACTTTTGGCTATTCAGGAACTTAAGGATATGGGCCTTGAAGCATATATGATCAGCGGAGACAACCAGCATACGGCACAGGCTATCGCCCGGCAGGTGGGAATCGAAACAGTGCTGGCCGAAGTATTGCCGGAGAGGAAGGCTGAGGAAATCGAGAAAATAAGGCAAAGTGGTAAAATAGCAGCTATGGTGGGCGATGGGATTAACGATGCCCCGGCTCTGGCCACTGCCGATATCGGCATAGCCATTGGCAGCGGGACTGATGTGGCTATGGAAACGGCCGGCATTGTTTTAATGAGCGGTGACCTCAGCGGGATTTCCGCGGCCATTAAATTATCCCGGCAGACCATGCGTATAATCAAGCAGAATCTATTCTGGGCCTTTTTCTATAACAGCATCGGTATACCTTTTGCGGCTCTGGGCTTTTTATCTCCGGTCATAGCAGGGGCAGCCATGGCCTTCAGCTCCGTATCAGTGGTAAGCAATTCCCTGCGCTTAAGACGCTTTGAACCGTAAACGGGATGTTTCTCTGAAACCTTAAGTTTCGCACCCCACATAATGCTGATTCCCAGAATACTTAAATCAACCCTTGGCCTGGTTCCGGTGAGAGATGGAAAACCCGTTTGAATATAACATTAAAGAGCCAGGGTAACACGATCTTGAGTCTCCTGGTTTTTTAATATAATCGTACGATATTAATAATGTTGCATATAATCGTGCTATTTATTATAATTATCGTACGAGGTGGTTAATGTGAATGACACAACAATAATTATTACCGCGACCGAATTAAAAACCCATCTGGGTAAATACATCGAGTATGTTATTGATGACCACGAGGTTGTTATCACCAAAAACGGCAAAAAGGCCATAAGAATTACCCCTTACATCACAGAAATCGAACGATATTTTTTGGTTAAAGAAAACGCATTGGATTATCAATATGGGGGCAAGAAGGTATCCTATGAAGAATTCATGGAGATTTATGAGAAAAGCGAGCTAAGAATGGAGTATATCAACGGTGAAATAGTCCTTTTGGCTTCACCCAGTACCTATCATCAGGATATATCAGGGAATTTGCACATCCATTTGCGATCATATCTGAAAGGCAAAAACTGCAAGGTTTTCTACGCCCCCTTTGATGTTCATTTCTACAAAAAAGACCTTAAAACACCTGATGTAATGCAGCCTGATTTACTCATAGCATGCGATTTGGAGAATAACGTTAATGAAAACGGCCGATACATGGGTACACCCACGCTTTGCATTGAAATTTTATCAAAAAGCACCCGTTCCAAGGATATGGTAGATAAGCTCAATACTTATATGCTGTCCGGTGTCAGGGAATTCTGGATTGTCGATCCTTTTAAACATTCAATTATGGTCTATAGCTTTAAGGACTTTGAAATTGACGAGTATACTACCTGTAAGCTCGGGGATACTGTAACCTCGTATTTTTTTGAGGGTTTGGAGATTCCGATAAATGAAATATTTTAGGTGAATGTTCAAAGACATAAGCAAATGTTAAAGAAGAACGTCTCGGCGTAACCGGTGTAAGCGAATAAACCTCGTTATATCTTTATTCTATATTGCTTTATCTTGCGGTATATAGTGTTACGGGATACCCCCAGGCTCTTAGCCACCCGACTGACATTTCCGCCATGAAGAACCAGTAGAGCCATGATTTCTTCCCGTTCTCTTTCCTGCTCCATTTCTTTCCTTTTGCGCCTCTCCGTTGAGAGGGAAAGCAACTGAGAATCCTCACCGTTCTCCAGTTCTTTCAGGGACCGGGCAGCGGGATGCGAAATTTCCTGGGGCAGGTGCTCCTGGCTGATTCTTGATTCCTCGGCAATATTGACCATCCGTTCTACCACATTCTGCAATTCCCGTACATTTCCGGGCCAGTCATAATCTTGCAAGGAGTGGATTACCTCCGCTTCTACCTGAGGCGTTTTAACTCCCAATTTCTGACTTATGTCCTGCAGAAAATGATGGAAAAGCAAAGGTATATCCTCTTTGCGCTGGCGCAAAGGCGGCAGAGTGATAGCGATTACATTTAAACGGTAAAAGAGGTCGCGGCGGAAATTGCCCTTTTCCACCTCTTCATGCAGCTTGCGGTTGCTGGCACAGATTACTCTCACATCCACGGGGATTACTTTGTCTCCGCCTATACGGGTTACCGTACGTTCCTGCAAGACCCTTAACAGGGAAACCTGCTTACCCAGGGGCATTTCCCCTATTTCATCCAAAAAAATACTGCCCCCGGAAGCCAGTTCAAATTTTCCGGGCCTTCCTCCCCGCCTGGCTCCGGTAAAGGCACCGTCCACATAGCCAAAAAGCTCGCTGCCCAGGAGTTCACGGGGTATAGCACCGCAGTTAACAGCAATAAAGGGCGCATCCCGCCGGGAGCTAGCATTGTGAATAGCCTGGGCAAAGACCTCTTTACCGGTACCGCTTTCTCCTTCCAGCAAAATGTTGCTCTCACTGCTGGCAGCCAGAGAAGCAATACGTACAACTCTACTCAATTCCTGACTCTGACCGATAATATCAGAAAAATGAAGACTGGCCTGGGCCCCGCTAAAACGATTCACCAGGCTTTTTATATGGTTTATGGGGTTAATGAAGATTACTCCCCCATTAACCTTTCCTTGCTCATCCATAATGGCCTTACCGGATACCAGACATTGCACCGCTTCCCCGATGCCAAGGGTTAATTCGGAGTAGGAAAAATCCCTGCCGCTGTCCAGCATTTCCTCTACTCGCTGTCCGGGTTCAAATAGCTCTTTAACCGGTATCCCCATTATCTTCCGGCTATTCTGCCCCAAAATCCTTTCCACCGCCGGGTTTATCTGGGTAATGATACCCTGCCGGTCAATTACCATGATTCCATCGGATACGGTATTGTAAATATAGCCCAGGCGGTTGCTCAGCAACACGAGTTCGCGGTTTTTCTGTTGAATCCGCAGCTGGTCGCTGATAGCTTCCACCGCAGCTACCACCATGCCCAGGGTATGCAGGTGGGTTTTTTCCACCGGCCCGGACATTTCCAATATTCCTATCACTTGTTTGTCTTCATTGAGGATAGGAGCACCGGAACAAGTCCAGCTATGGTGCTTGCGGCAATAATGTTCTTTGCCTGAAACCTGGACGGGCTTTTTCAAAACTACTGCTGTACCTACTCCATTGTTCCCTATTTCTTCTTCCCGCCAGCAGGCTCCAGGCAAAAGATCAATATTCTCAGCCTCTCTTACAGTATCCTGATCACCAATGGTTTCCATCAAATAACCGCGTTCATCGGCCAGCAAAACAACAAAACCTGAGCCGGCCACAAAACGGTGCAGTTTGGCCATAAAGGGGCGCGCTACATCAATTAATTCCTTGTGACGCTGCAGCATTTCCTGAACTTCAGACTCTGCCAGGCGCCGTTTACTGTTTCCGACATATGGATTAGTTCCTAGCCGGGCGCATCTTTCCCAGGCATCAGCTATTTCCGTGGACAGGGCATCTCTATCCAGGCTGCCATTGCCAACGAATTCTTCCCAACAGGATTCAAGCGGGGTGAATTCTTTTTGCATCCTGGAAATCATCGCCATGGCACCTCGCTTTGCTTTCAATTCGCAAATCTAATAAATCTGGCCCACCCAATAAACTGCCTTTTGCTCAGCTCTTGATATCATTTTATCAGATAAGGCTTGAGGCCACGAACATCAATATATCACAGCAGCGGAAGTCCTGCCCAGCAACTACAATAATTGAAAACATCCCCTTTTCTTCGCTAGAATCGGGGGTGTTTTATCCGATGACTAATTCGCTCTAAGACTCCCGCCTTTATAGGCAGGAGTAAGTGCGACTAAGTCCCTGGATAAGTGCGGCTAAGCTTCAGATGGAGTTAAAACTCCACCTGAAGCAAGTCTTACTTTATGGGGATAGCTAGCAAGGCGAAAAACCTTGCATTTTACCTACCAGCTTTTTCCGCCGGCATTCTTCACAAAAACATAGTTCAGCATCTTCTATTCCACTGCGCCTGGAAACATAGTCAATTTCTTCACGGGTAGCGAAAGGCTGGCCGCAACGCTCACAATTTATAAGGTTAAAGTTCTTGTTCCAGATGGTCCTTATATTGCCGCTGTCTAAAACTTCAATAGCGCCGGTTGGGCAGATATGAGCACAGGCGGCACAACCGATACAGGCCGTTGCCGCCTGGTCATAGGGAGTACCCACCCGTTTATCTATCCCCCGCATTACAGTGGAAATAGCACTTGTACCCATCTTCTCGCAGGCCAGTACACAAAGGCGGCAGACTATACAGCGCTCTTCCTGTTTTTCGCCTAAGGAATTTTCGGAGCAGCCGTATTCCCGGTACAGCTTTTGCATCAATACACTGCCTGAAGCGCGTTTGTACAGCACCATAATAATATTGCGCCGGATTTTTTCCACTGCCGGAGTAGAGGTTTTTACCTCGATTCCTTCACTTACCGGATAAGTACAAGAGGCCACCAAACGACTGCGCCCTCCTGCAGTTACTTCCACCATACAAAGACGACAGCTTCCCTGGCCGCCAAAAGCTTCATGATAGCAAAGGGTGGGAATAGCAATTCCTTCCCTTCTGGCCACATCTAAAATGCTGTCGCCAGGATAAGCGTTAAATGCTTTTCCATCAATAATAAGCTTCATTTCTCCCACCCTCCTCTATTTAACTTTGATAGCCTGGAAAGAGCAGCTATCAATACACTCACCGCAGCGGATACATTTGTCGCTTTCAATCCGGTGGGCCTGTTTTTTCTCCCCTTTTATACCTTCTACCGGGCAACGGGGCAAGCAGAGGCCGCAACCGGTACAAATGGCGGGATCAATCCAGAATTCACTAAGCTCCCGGCATATCCCGGCCGGGCAGCGCTGCCCCTCAATATGCTCCAGGTACTCTTCTCTAAAATAGCGAAGGGTAGAAAGCACCGGGTTGGAAGCGGTACGGCCCAGGGCACAGAGTGAAGCTTGCTGCATAGTCTCAGCAATATCCTCCATCAGTTCCAGATCTTCGATTTCCCCCTGTCCATGGCAGATGCGGGTGAGGATTTCCAACAGGCATTTTATGCCTTCCCGGCAAGGAACGCATTTGCCGCAGGACTCTCCGGCCAAAAAGGACAGATAATAGCGGGCTACTTCCACCATACAGGTACGGTCATCCATGACAATCAATCCCCCGGAACCCATCATGGAACCGGCCTGGGACAGGGAATCAAAGTCTAGCTTGAGATCCAGCAACTCGGCTGGAATACATCCCCCGGAAGGCCCTCCGGTCTGTACCGCCTTAAATTTACGACCTTGGGGAACACCGCCGCCGATGTCAAATATAATTTCCCTTAGAGTTGTACCCATAGGCACTTCAACCAGCCCGGTATTGGCCACCTTACCCACCAGGGAAAAGACCTTGGTTCCTTTGCTGCCTTCGGTACCCAGGGAAGTGAACCAGCTGGCTCCCCGTTCCATTATTACCGGAATATTGGCCCAGGTTTCCACATTGTTTATTATGGTTGGCTGTCCCCAGAGACCCTTTTCACTGGGAAAAACATATTTATCCCAGGGCTCCCCGACATGGCCTTCAATCGATGCGATCAAAGCCGTTTCCTCGCCGCAGACAAAGGCCCCGCCCCCACGAACTATTTCAATATCAAAGTCAAGCCCGCTGCCCAGTATGTTTTCTCCCAGAAAACCATGGTTTTCAGCCTCCTCTATAGCCTTCTGCAGGCTGGCTACCGATTGGGCATATTCATCGCGAACATATATAAAACCAGTTGATGCTCCTACCGCATAGGCCGCAATGATCATACCCTCTAAAACCGAGTGCGGGTCCCCCTCCATAATACTCTCATCCATAAAGGCTCCAGGGTCGCCTTCATCCCCGTTGCATATTATATAGCGCGGCTGGGCCGGGGTCGCAGCACAAGCCTTCCATTTGAGCCCGGCGGGAAATCCACCCCCGCCTCGCCCTCGCAATCCAGACTTTATGATCTCTTCGATTACCTGTTCCGGACGCATATCCAGCAAGGATTTTTCCAGGGCGCGGTACCCCCCGCGCTCCAGGTAATCCTGCAAAGAAGAAGGGTCAATAAGCCCCACATTACGCAGAGCCACCCTGGTCTGCCGCCGGTAAAAGGGTATATCATTCTGCCCCTGCACCAGTGCTTTCTTCTGCCGGTCACGAAAGAGCAGCCGTTTTACCACTTCACCCTGCTTCAAGGTTTTCTCCACAATCTCGGGTATGTCAGCCGCCTTAACCCGGCAGTAAGTGATATCCTCCGGCAATATGCGGACAAAAGGTCCCTGGGCGCAGAGCCCATGACAACCTGTGGCCCGGGCGGAGGTGGTGGCGGCAAGTACGGCCTTATCATCTGAAGTAAGATTATCTTTCAAGGCCTGATATACTTCCCGGGCCCCATTGGCCACACAACCAGTTCCACAGCATACCAACAGCAGGTGAATAAGGGATTTATTCATGGTGGTCATTATCCCCACCTCCCCGGTATTCTTTTATTATTTCTTTTAGAGCGGCCGCATTTACCCGAGGATAGACCCGCTCATTGACCAGCAGAGCCGGGGCTATTGCACAAGCCCCGATGCAATTGACCGTTTCCAGGGAAAACTCCCGGTCAGCTGTGGTTTCCCCGGGGCCTATCCCCAGATTTTTATATATCTCATCCAGTAGAATATTGGAGCCTTTAATATGACAGGTAGTACCATCACAAACCTTGAAATTGACTCGGCCCCGGGGCTGCAGACTGAAGGCTCGGTAAAAGGTAGCCATGCTGTAAACCTGGCTGAAAGGAACCCCCACATATTCCGCGGTTAGTTCCAGGGCAGCCCGGGGAAGGTAACGATAGCAACGGCTTAGCTCATGCATAATGGCTATAATATAGCGTTTCTCTCCCGGGAAACCGTAGATGATTCTCCTAAAGCCTTCAATATTTTCCTCACACTCTTGTTCACTCATGATAACCCGCCTCCTGGAAGGCTTATAATAAGCCTCATTCTGCGATTAGGTGATTTGGATGATTCTTCTCCCCACTTCGTAAGGAAGCAGGGAGAAGAAGAATAAATTGCGAGCGTATTCGGTGCCAGTTTATGGAAACACGGCTTGGCGGTCTTACAAGCTGAGTTCCTGTAGTTTCTCCGGAGTGGGAACACCGGCCTGGTCCCATCCCCGCAAGGTATAGTACTCCGGCAACATAAGCTCTAACCTGACCACATTCCCCTGGTGAGGACCACCTTTCATGGGTTCACGCAGGAGTCGGGGAGGCAGAGTGTCGTCTTTGCTGCTGATACCGGCTAGCAGGTTAAAGGAGCGTTCCAGATTCCAGATCCGTTCCCCCGCCAGCAGAAATTCCTCGTCACTTAAATCAAGCCCGGTGGCCTGGCGCAACTGCTCCGCTATCTCCGGCAAACCCTGGCCAAAGGTAGTGAAAAGACAAATCCCGGCCGAATCTACCAGGGCCGTGAGATCCTGGAATATTTTAAGCAGGGCCGCCTTACCCTCGGTGCTATCCGGATCCACTTTTTCCGGTATACCCAAAACCTCAGGGGAAGTCATGTAGCCCCGGACATGGCAACCGCCCCGGTTAGAAGTAGCATAGTTCAAACCGATTCCCTGCTGCCCCCGGGGGTCATAAGCGGGCAGCTCCTGCTTTTTCACCGACATGGAATATTCAGGATGGCCGTATTTCTCAGCCAGGCGATAAGAACCTTCCGCCAGTTCGTCGCCGAATCCCTCTCGGTAGGCGGTCTTGATGGTCATTTCAACCAGCATATCGGCATCACCCCAGCGCAGCTCCGCCTTTTCCCGGGGGATGAAGCCCTTTTCCATCATTTCCGTTGCACAGGCCAGGGTACCAGCCAGGGAGATGGGATCAAGACCTAACTCGTTGCAGAGGAAGTTGGCCTTGGAAATGGCTTCAAAATCATCGATAAAAAGGTTGGGCCCCAGGCCCCAGGTTGCCTCGTACTCCGGCCCTTCACCAATACCTTTATACTTGCCCCGGTTGCGGCTAACCCGGCCACAACCGATGGAACAACCAAAGCAACCCTTGTTGCGCACCAGGCAGTGTTCGGCCTGGTACTCGCCGGAAATATTTTCCGCCCTTGCAAAAACCGCTGCTTCACTGAAGTTCTTAACTGGCAAGCCCCCGTGCTCATTCAGAATATTTACCAAAACATTGGTGCCATAAGCCGCCAAACCGGCCCCGGTTACGGGATGCGCTTTCAATTTGTTCCGGGCATCAGTAATTGCCTGCATGAAACCCTGCCGGTCGGCCACTTTGATACCTCCGGTGCCTCGAACTGCCAGGGCTTTCAAGTTCTTTGAGCCCATGACCGCTCCCACTCCGGAGCGCCCCGCGGCCCGGTTATATTCATTCATAATACAGGCGAACTTGACTAGTTTTTCTCCAGCCGGTCCTATACAGGCTACTTTGGCCTCCTCATGCGTAGCCTGCTTAATCATATCAGTCGTCTCCGGAACATTGCGTCCCCAGAGCTCTTCTGCACTTCTTAATTCCGCTTCAGCATTATTAATCCATAGATAAACCGGTTTTTCAGCTTTTCCTTCAAAAATGATTCCATCATAACCGGCATATTTTAGTTCCGGGCCAAAACTCCCCCCTGAGTTGGAAGCAGCAATGGTACCATTTAGTGGTCCCCGGGTTACTACATTATAGCGTCCGCCCGAGGCAGCCAGAGTTCCGGTAAGAGGACCGGTCATAAAAATAATCTTATTTTCCGGGCTCAAGGGATCTACCTGAGGATTCACTTCATCCATGAACAATTTGCTTCCCAGGCCCCGGGCTCCGATATAATTTTGCAGAAGCGCTGGATCAAGCTTTTCTTTTTTGATAGTAGCGTCAGTGAGGTTAACCCTTAAAACCTGTCCTATCCATGCATACATCTTAGCTCACCTCCTCATAAACATCCTTTAACTTGGCCGCAACTGCCTTGCGTCGCGCCAGTCCGGCTTCGCCCGCTTCCTGGTAAGTGATGGCACCGGAAGGGCAAAACTTCACACATTCCGGATCCCCACCACAAAGGTCACATTTTAGAATACTGTCGCTGACATGATCGTAGAAAGTGGCCCCCAAAGGACAGGCTATGGTACAAGCCTTGCAAACCAGGCAACGGCTTGAATTTACCACCATAGCACCAGTTTTATTGTCGCGGCTTACGGCTCCTACCGGGCAGACCTGCATACAGGCCGCCGTACTGCATTGCTGGCAGAGAACCGGGGAGGAAAATCCCACCTTCTCAAAAGTAAAAACGGATATGCGTGACCGGGCCGGGTTGAATTCTCCGGTGTGAGTAAACGAACACACCAATTCACAGGTTCTACAGCCAGTACATTTTTCCGGTTGAACTACAATAATCTTTTCCATCTCGCTCTGGCTTCCCATAGTGAAAACCAGAATTCACCTCCTTTTTTGCTTTCTCTATAAACTGCTTGTTCTTAAGCTCCTGCGGCTAACCAACCCCAATCTTTTAATCTCTGTAATCTTTAATAGCAAAAATCATGCCAACTCGAACAATGCTCTCCAGAAAAAACTAATCCCCGTTCCACCATGATTCAGGTGAACGGGGTTGATAAGATTATTTGCCGTTAGAATAACTATTGTAACATTGTTGTCACAAGTTGGTTACAGTAAGATGACAGTATTATGACAGTTCACGAACAGAATAGTTTACAAGTCCAAAACCTCGAACTCCATATCCAGAAGGTTGAAAAGAAGAATGCGTTTACGCAAAAGTTCTCCCCGGCCCAGGAGGATTTTTACCACTTCGGCGACCTGTATACTGGCTACTACAGCAGGAGCAAATACCAGAACCCCCTGCTCGCTTTCCACTCCCTGCTCCTGGTTGCTATTCCGGTAGATTATTTCCAGGCTGTCTTCACCAGGAAACTGGGTACAAACCTGACCGCACCAGCCAGCAATAGCACCATGTACCAGGGGCAGCGACAGGCGTTGACAGACAGTAGCCAGCATCTTGCGTACGGGAATGCTATCCAGGGCATCCACTACCACCTGATGTCCGGCCAACAAATCCTCCCCCTCCCCTGCCACGAAAGGACGGTTAAAAGCCTGAAAATTTACGGCCGGGTTGATGGACTGAACCCTTTTAGCCGCCGTTTCAACCTTGCTTAGTCCAATAGATTCCATCTCTGACAGCAGTTGCCGATTAAGATTATGCTCGGCAAAATTGTCATAGTCCCAGGCCGAAATCGAAGCAATTCCCAGACGGGCTAGTTCCTCCAAGAGGTAGCCTCCCAGTCCTCCACAACCGATTACCGCCACCCGGGAATGAAATAAGCGGCACTGTTCTTCTCGGGTGATGGATTTAGCGTTGCGCTGGTAACGCTGGGGTAAAACACCCTGGGCCAGGAGCCTTCCCTCGGTTTCGTGCAAAGATAAACCCAGGGCCAGAGCGATTTCCTCTTCTTCTTTCCAGCCAATAAGCCCGGATGGGGCTTTTTGCCGCAACAGTACATCCATTTTATCCATTCTACAAACATCCCCCTGGATGCTGCCGGCCTTCCGGCTTACTGCATTTTAATGCTTTGATCATTTATCCCCCTCCTACCGGCGGAAAAATGGAAATGGTATCTCCCTCCTGCAGCACCCGGTTCAGGTCAGCCGATTTTCCATTTACGAATATTATGCCCAGGTCGGTCGGGGATATAGCCAGTCCCTCAACTATATCTTGCACCTTTGCCGCTTCAGGATAAATCCCTGACTGAACCTTAAAACGCCCCTGGCGTAATGTTGCAAATAGCTTAACTACTATCTTCACCTTTCTACCTCCCGATTATTTCTACACAAAATCTGTCCAAGTTTAGTTCCACTGCAAAATCCCCTTTTATGCAGAAGGGTTGCATGAATATACAAAGTTCCCTACATAGCCTGACATATTCAATCCTGCCACAATTCGGCGGCCAGGTCCTCCACTTCTTTCTTGAGCGCTGCGGTGGCTTTTTGATCAATAAGCCACTCTTCACCCTGGCAAAACACTACATCGCCTTCCCGGGCTGCAGGCGGCAGTTTAGCCCGCCTAACTTTTATAACCTGGCCCTTCCCCCTTATTTCCAGAAGGGCAAAATCCCCTTCAAAGCGTTCGATTACGGCTTTCATTGCTTAATTCCCCCTGTAGGCAAAAACTGCATAATAACTTGCCTGGCTTACTCCTCCGTACCCGGCAAAACTCAATAACTCAAGTGCCTGGTACCATGCAATTCCATACCCGGACATATTGTCGCTTTTCTCACCTCCCACTTCCCACTTCCCATTTCTCACCTCCCACCTCCCATTAAGGTTGGCAATTCTTGCAGGGCCGATATCCCTTTTCCAGCGCCTCTTCACGGCTGGGCAGGCGGATCTGGTTTTTGGATGCCGGCAGGTTCGAACAGTCCGGACGGTGAAAAACCCGGGATTTAAGGTTTCCAATATAGAAAACGCCTTCTTCACCTTGTACGGTAGCGGGTACGGGCACCGGGCTCAAGCCTGCAGACGCTTTCTTTTTCCCCTTCTTATAGACTTCTATCTTTTGCCCATCTGAAGTGATAATAAGGGTGCCATCCTCATCCGTCCTCAGCAGATCTACTCCGTATTTCCCCAGCACTTGCAGGGTTTCGCGGTGGGGGTGTCCATAATCATTATTGGGAGCACACATAATTACGGCCCAAGAGGGAGCAACAGCTTCGATAAAGTCTTCTCCGCTGCTGCTCGCACTGCCATGATGTCCCAGCTTCAAAACATCAGCCTTGATATTAAGACCAGAAGATAGTATCTGCTCTTCACTCTCTTTTTCGGCATCCCCCATGAGTAGAAAAGATTTTGCTCCATAATCAATTTTTAATACCGCACTATAATTGTTCAAATCTTCGTAATGATCAGTCCTGGGGGCAATAAATTGCGCCTTTATCGCTTGAAGCGGAAGTTCTACTCCTGCTTTGGCCGTGCTAATCTTCAGCCCCTTGTTTTTTATGGCCAGGAGCAAATCCCTGAAAGTATCACTGCTATGGGTAACCCGCGGCATGTAGACCGCTTTAACCGGGAATTCCTGTACTACTTTAATGAGCCCTCCGATATGATCAGCATGGGGATGGGTGCCAACAATGGCTGCCAGTTCCTGAATCCCACATTCCCGCAGGTAGGCACAGAGCACCTCTCCCTGAACCTTGTCTCCACCATCTACCAGGATATTTTCCCCGCCCGGGCATTGCAGCAAAATAGCATCCCCTTGACCCACATCAACAAAATGCAGCTTGAGTATATCTTCACTGCTGCCAGCAGGCTCTGTATTCGGCACCGGTGAAACAGCTTTACTTTGCACCGGCAGTTCATTGCGTTCCGTAGAGGATAGTTCTTCCCGGGGTGCGGCACAGCCTCCCAAAACGACCGTGATGGACAGTAGAAATATTAACAGCAAGCATGTCAGGGTGCCTGTTTTCCTGGCCATATGAGAGCAATTTGTATTATTCGTTATAACGAACTTACCTCCTTTTAGGATTTGATAATATTATCATAGCAGTTTGCCCATACTGTAACAACGAAGCGAGAGACAGTGCTTCCATAGGTGCCGAGCTTCAGCCCTATTGGCTTAGTTTTACAGAAAATCGACGACGTCTTGCTCAAGGTGGAACTTAAAATTTAGGCAAAATCGATCGGTTAGGCGCAAAGGCTTTCTTGAATATTAAAAAGGGGTAGGAGCGATAGTTGGCAAAATAGATAGAAATACATTAAACTAAATAACAGCAATGTTGTTTGCATATTAAGGAAAAGGGGTGTTTGTAATGGCTCATACTCTACCGGATTTACCGTATGCCTATGATGCGCTGGAACCTTTTTACGACGAACAGACGGTTAGATTACACCATGATATGCACCACAAGGCCTATGTTGATGGACTAAACAACGCGGAGAGCAAGCTGGCCGAAGCCCTGGGAAAAGGTGATTTCGCCTTAATCAAACACATCGAGCGGGAGCTGTCTTTCCATGGCTCAGGACACATTTTGCACACGATGTTTTGGGAAAATATGAAGCCGGGTGGCGGAGGTCCTGCCAATGGGGCAGTGGCCGAGCTGATTGACCGTGATTTCGGCTCCTTCGATAACTTCAAAAAACTCTTCTCTGCTTCTGCCCTTGCGGTAGAGGGGTCGGGATGGGCCATACTGGCCTGTAATCCGTTATTTGAAAAGCTGGTAGTCTTGCAGGCGGAAAAACATCAGGATCTAACTCAATGGGGCGCAGTTCCGTTGTTGATTGTGGATGTTTGGGAACATGCCTATTACCTCAAGTACCAGAACAAGCGGGCGGCCTGGATTGAAGCCTGGTGGAATCTCATAAACTGGGATGATGTTAACCGGCGGGTAGCTTTAATGCAGCAAAAATAACATAATGGCGCAGCGGGTATTTGCAGCTACCCGCTGCGCCATTTTTATACTTCTTAAACATTTCCCGTGAATCCTTTCGACTCCTCTGATTCACTTTTATTTGTTCCATTCCCACGAAGATATTCTATGAGAAATATACTGAAGGTGGCCAGCATCAGGCCAAGAACGGCGGCTATGGCCATATTTAGCATTTTATTCGGCTTTACCGGAGCTTCGGGAACCATGGCTTCGGATACAGTTATGATGTTATTATCAGCCAGGTTGATTGATTCCGTCATTTTCAATTCTGCTATTTTGGAAGATAATAGGGTTACCACGCTTTCTCTCCTGCTGACTTCGTTTTGCAATTTCTTTTCACCGAGCTGGTTTCTTATCAGTTCTGCTTCCAAATCTAGGATTTCTTTTTCCTGCCGGGCGATTTCCTGCCTGGTTTTACTAATCTGTACAGTGAGTTCGGCCAGAGCTGTTGTTTTACTGTTATAGGCGTCCATTAATGATGTATAGTTCATATTAATTTGCTCACTGCTAACCGTACCATCTTTTATATCAATACCCTGAAGGTCAGCAGGCAGGATGCCATTGGCGGTATTGACCGTAGTTAGCGTATGAGGAGTATGGGCAATGGTTTCCTGGAGCTGTTTTATCCCTTCTTGCTGGCTGGCCCGGTCAATTTCAGCCTTGGCCAGCCAAGATTGGTAATTTATCAAGTCTTCTCGTTTTTTACCCAACTGGCTGCTCAGAAATTCTATGGAACGAGATTGTAGTTTGTGTTCTTTTAGTTTTTCACTGGCTATATCAAGCTCAACTTCTTCCTTTTGCAGCCATTCTTTTTCCATGATTTCTAAAGATTGGGCCATTTTTCTCTTATTAATCCTGTTAATATGTAAGATAAATTCTTCCCGCAAAGTGTTGGCAATAGTGGCTGCCAGCTCCGGGTTGTTATTGCTTACTGTTATAATAATCAGGTTGGTGTTTTGTACCTGTTGAGTTTTTATAGATGATTTGAGTCCGTTTCTTGTATAAGGCAGCTGTAGCTTTTTAATAACTGCTTCCATTATAGCCGGGGATTTTACTTGCTGCTCGCAACTTACAGCACTCATATAGGGGATTTCCCCCAGTTCGTTAACGGTATCTGCTATATCGTTGGTGCTTTCATTTTCCCGGTTAAGCTGAGCCTGATAAATTGAAACCACAGTACTTGCTTCGTAAACCGGATCCAGAACAAAGAAGCTAAATATACCGCTTAAAAGCACGCATATTAGTGTAACTGCAATGATGGTGTGTTTCCATTTGTTAATGGTTTTAAATATGTCACGAAGGTCTATTTCTTCATAGTCATTATAATAGGAAGGATCGTTTCCTTGCATTTGCTTCGTTAGCTCCTCTCTTTTTACTTAGAAAACATGTTTTAAGCATCGTAAGAAACTACGGAGAAGTTTCAACACACCGCTGCAACGAGGTGGGAGTGATTAATCCACCGCTTGTTTTCTTTGTATAAGCCCGACCGCTTAAAGAAGCGGGGGGACATGTTTCACCTCGTTAATATTGTATCATATACATAAGGAAAATTTACACTACCCTAATATAATCAAACCTAAAATCTCTAAGTGTCTTTTAATCTGTATAATCCAAGCTTTTCAAAGAAAATTTATAAATTATCATAGCGACTCATTTGGCTTAAGTGCTTTAACCCGACTGCCGTCCTTTAGTTCCCGGCTGCCATCCCGGACTACAGTTTCACCAGCCTTGATTCCCTTGATTACTTCCACCCATTGCTGGTTTTTTTCGCCAACCTGGATCGAACGCTGCGCAATGCGGCCTTCTTTTACCAGCCACACCCGGTACTTCCCCTTTTTATCAAGACGCACCGATTCGCGGGGGAGCAGAACAACCCCTTCCTTACGCAAGGTTTCAATAGCAACCCGCACCTCATATCCCGGTTGAAGATTGGCTGTCTGTTCCAAAGTGATAATAACCGGAACCCGACGCTGGATTACCCCCAGAGCAGAAGTTTTCTCATATGCCCGGGGATAGATTTTACTGACCTGACCATTAAGAACCTCTTCACCCAATACGGGAGCGGTAATCCGGGTGCTCTGCCCTATCCTTACCCGGCGTATCTCGTCACTCAAGAGCTCGGTTTTTACCTCCAACCGGCCAGCAGAACCCAATTGAGCCAGCAAGGTGCCCGGTGCTACTACCTGTCCGACTTTAACCGGCAAATCCAGAATGATTCCCGCTACCGGGCTTGTAACCTGGAGTTGTCCCCGCTTTTCTTCCAGGCTGTTGAGCATCTCGCTTAGATTGGCCACCTGCTGGCTTAAACCGCTGATACCGGCTTCCTGCTGGGATACAGTCTTTCTTAACTTGTCTACCTCCAATTCGGTCTCTTCATATTCAGCCTGGGCCAATGCTCCCGATTGCAGCAGGGTTTTCTTTCGAAGCAGGTCATTTTCCGCCTGCTTAAGCTCCAGGCGGAGTGATTGCATCTTAAGCCTGTCAGCTTGCAACTCTGCTTCCGTCCGGGCCAGCTGGGAACGGGCGGAAGCGGTTTCGGCAGTTAACTCCGGACTGGAAAGTCTCATCAACAGCTGCCCCGGCATAACTTTATCCCCTGATGTAACCAGCAATTCTCGTACCTGGGCAGTTGATGTCGCCTGCAGTTCCCGGTCATCAGCAGCCTGAACATAAGCGGTCTCCTCCAATGTGAGGGTAAAGGTTCCGCGACTAGCCTGGACCACTTCCACCGGTTCAGCACTGCGAGCCATCATGGCTGCTGCGGCTATAAGAGCAAGAAGAATGAGTCCCCCTATTATCCAGGTTTTTTTGCTTTTCATAGCTGCTTTTAACCTCCTCTTTAATCCTGGTTTTTCAACGCTTCCACCATATCCAGCCGCTCTACCTTGCGGATGGCCAACTGCTGCCCGATCCAGACAAAAAATAATGCCAGCCCGGCAACAATAAAATAAGTGCGGGGATAGATGATTACCGGAAAACTATACAGCTCGGTACTGGCACTAACCATGTAAGCGGCCCCCGCAGTCTTGCCGGCAGGTAATCCCAGAGCAATACCCAGTAAGGCTTGCATCCAGGTTTCCTTGCGCAACAGGCCGGAAACTTCCCCCCGTGAATAGCCCAAAACCCGCAGGGAAGCCAGTTCCCGCTGGCGCTCATTAAAGGTCATGACCGAGCTATTATAAATAATAGCCAATCCCAGTAGCCCGGCAAAAAGAATCATTATCGCAATCGAAGTAGTGGTAGTTCCCATAAGTTGCTCAAAGGTCTCCCGCTCCCGGGCGGGACTGTTTACCGAAGCTACCCGGCTCATTTCCTGCAAGCGGTTTTCCACCGATGGCATCTGGGCGGCATCGAGCTTCAAAAGTACAGCACTGGCTAGCTCTTGCTCTCCCAGCAGGCCATTGATGGTGCTGAACGATACATAAGAACCACTGCCGGTCATGGGTTCATTTATACCCATTACGGTCAGAAGGGAGCTGCAGGAAGGTCCAATCCCCAGCGTGGTCTCCACCACTACTTCATCTCCCACCTGCAAACCCAGCTTGTCAGCCACCCGCTTGCCCAGAAGGATACCCTCTTCAGGAATCTGCCGCTCCTGCCCCAGTTTATCATAAACCCGTTTCAAGCGATTGGAAGGAATCATTCCCAACAAGACTTCATCCTTGGACTCTCCCCCGGCATGAAGTTTTACCGGCAGTTCCATCATAGGCTCCATACGCTGTACTTCATCCCAGCGGGTCCAGTCCAAAATCTCCGAATATTTAATCGGTTCAGTAAAACGAATCATGTAATCATAGCGATTTATCTGTTCAAAGTTCTGGTTCATGAGATAATCGGTAGCATCAAGGGAAAAACAGGAAAAAACCAGCAGCACTACGGAGCTTATAATCCCCAAAACGCTTACGGCAAATCGTCCGCGGTTGCGGAATATGGAGCGCAGGCTCATTTTCCAACTACTACTAAACTGCTGCCATAACCAGGGCCAGCTCTCCAAGGGGGTACGCCGTCCCGATGAAGGGGGTTGGGTACGCATAGCTTCTGCCGGGTTGATGCGGATTACCGAGCGAGAAGCAAAGAATCCTGAAGCTATACCTACCAGAGAAGTAATCAGGAAACTATACAGCACCACCCGGAAATTTATTTCATTAGTCATGCCAGGCAAATTGAAAAACTGGGCATAAAGATTATTTAAAACCGCAGTCAAAGCTATCCCCAGGCCGGTACCTAGAATCGCTGCCACCAAACCGACTGCCAGACCGTAAGAAGTATAATGCCACATTATCCGGCAGTTATCGTAACCCAGTGCCTTCATGACCCCAATGGGCAATCGCTGGGAACGAATCAGTCGAGTAAGAATAATGAACTGTATCCCGGCCGCCACCAGGAAAAAGATTAAGGGCAAAGTGAGAGCAAAAAGTTTTATTCCGTCTAATTCCGCCTGCAATACAAGATGGCTGGACTGATCCTTGCGCGGGTAACTGCTAATATTCCCGTAAGGTGCCAGTATCTTCTCCACCTGCACCTTAATTTTTTCTTCATCCACCCCGGGGGCCAAATCCACCAGAAGCTGGTTAATCTGCCCGGATAAACCCAGTATCTGTTGGGCCTGGAGCTGAGAAATCATTAAAATCCCAAATCGTTCCGGTTCCGGAAAAAGTGATCCCGCATCTTTCATGGGATAGATGAATTCCGGGCTGGTAGCGGTACCGATGACTGTTAGGCTTACTTTCTTGCCCTCAGCAATAATCTCCATATCCTGGCCCGGGGCCAGGTGGTTGGCCCGGGCATACTGCGGATCAAGCAATACAGCAACCTTCCCCGAAGCTTGCCGCTCAAGCTGACGGCCTGACAGGAGGTGCAGGCGGTTAAGCTCATTCTCCATGGGCAAGGGGTAGCCCGTCAAACGACCGGTTATCCTCTCCCGCCCTTCCTTTATAATAGGAACATCCTTTTGAATACGCCCGCTGGCATTGAGCACTCCCGGTAAAGCTTCTACCCTTGCCACAATTGATTCCGGCGCCTTGACTACCTGGAAAGTATAATCAGCAAAGGCATAATCCTGGTAAAACTGTTGCTGCGAGCGGTTTAAATTATTATAAGAGCTGCTCATAGCAATGTATATTATCACCCCCAGGGTGACAATTAAAACCAGAGCCAGGAACTGCCCCCGGCCAGCCTGAATGGTTCGAAATAATCTGCGGGTTAGGATAGTCATTACCATTCAATCCTTTCCGGCGGCAGGGGATTTTCATTTATAATAATTTCCGCCACCGTCCCGCTGCGCATACGCAGCACCCGGTCAGCCATATCGGCAATGGCGGTATTATGAGTAACAATAATTACCGTACTGGCATGATTTTTCTGGATATCCCGCAAGAGCCTGAGTACCATTTTACCGGTTTCAAAATCCAGAGCCCCGGTGGGTTCATCACATAAGAGCAAGCGCGGGCTTTTAACCATCGCCCGGGCAATGGCTACCCGCTGCTGTTCACCGCCGCTTAGTTGGGAAGGGAAATGATCCCGCCGTTCCCATAGATTCACATCCCGTAAGACATCATCAACCGCCAGAGGTTCTGCTACCAGTTCCGCCGCCAGAGCCACATTTTCAGCTGCGGTCAGGTCGGCTATCAGATTATAAAATTGGAAGACGAATCCTATCTCCTGCCTCCGGTAACGGGTTAAATCCTTTTCACGGCCACTGCTTAGCAATTCTTTGCCAAAAAACATCTGCCCGCTGGAGGGTGTATCTATTCCCCCAATCAGGTTTAGAAGGGTACTTTTGCCGGAACCGCTGGGACCCAGAATAACCAGGAGTTCCCCCCGGTATATTGCCAGAGAAGTTGTTTTTAAGGCCTCTACCTTGACTTCGCCCATGATGTAGGTTTTGCTGATATCACTTAGACTAATTAATACCTCATTCGGCAAAGGATTCAGCTCCTCTTAAAATTTGCCCATGGATGCCTTTATCCCCTTTTCACTCTGCAGTTTCTTGATTATAATCTACATTTTTTCCCGTTCAAATTCCAGTACATATCACCTCTTATTTTCTGGCCCGCTGCTTGGCCGCCAGCAAGCGGGACATCCCATCTTTATCCGGCATTGTTTCCTGCATTTTATCTTTTTCCAGAGCTTTATCCTTTTCGCTCCCTTCCCGAATTGGGATCGAGGCCTTCTCCGGCTTGCCACGGCCTTCATCCCCAATAAGCTGCCTTCCGCTCGACCTTTGTCTTTCCTGTTCATTTAAATCATCTTTCCGCTGGCGCAGGCGATTAAAAGTAACCGCCGCCGGGGTGGAGGTTAAAGCAGTCCCCTCTGGTTTTTTCCACCGCTGCCACCAGGCTTGCAGGTCACTTAAATTATAGGCCAGGCGGCGGTTGGCAATATCCAGGGGAAGCAGCAAAGCTGCCAGCATCAAGAACCAGGGCCAGAGTTCCCGTACACCGTGGGCGACAGGCAGGTTGGGAGCAAAGGCTTCGCGGGGCTCACTTATTATGCTGCCGCCTCCCGCTTGCGCCAGGGCCTGCAGGAATTTTTTATCGCTGCCGCTCTCGGCATATTCAGGGGAATAGGCCAGGGTTATCCCGCCGCTGGCCGACCTCAGTTCACCTTCGCTTCCTTGCTGGGTAACATTTATAAAATAGACCCCTGGTTCACCGGTGGAGAATCTTCCCTCATATCTTCCCGGAGCTACCGGTTCCAGTTTAATCTTCTGCGCCTTCAGTTCCGGGTCTACCACTACCGCCTCACTGGGCAAAGAAAGGGAGAGCTCGCGGGAATCTACCTGAATCAGACCTTGCCGGCCCTCCCGACTGGTTTTGAGCTCCAGCCTGGCATCCTGCTGGCTGCGGGGCAGGGTCCAGGAAATGAGGTTGCCCCAGAAATGATTGTAATCTCCCCAGGCCGTCCAGGCACTGGACCAGCGCCAACCACCATCAGTGGTGAAGGCGATGGAACGCCCCAGTCCATACTGCCACTGGGCCAGCACCGGGTCCTGGCGATGGCTGGACAAAACCACCTGGGCCGCCTTCTTGGGCGTGGTGGCCACATAGCCTTCCAGCACCGGCACGGCGGAGATGCCATCCATTAGCGGGCTTTCCGCCGTCAATACGGGGAAAAAGCTTTCCTCTACCAGATAACTCTTTATGGCCTTCATGGTTTCTTTGGTAAATATGCGGGGAATATTGGAGATTTCATCACTGAAATAATACCGGCCCTGGCCCCATGCCGCCAGTTGTTCCAGCAAGAGGGTGTCCGCCCCCTCACCTACGGCCACCGTGGACATGGTTATCCCCGCCCGGGCCATTCTCCGGCTCAGAAAATAATAATCCCCGGTACTGGCCGACTGCCCATCGGTGAGCAGTATGATGTGTTTGAATTTGGTATGGGCATCTTTAAGGGCCGCATAAGCCAGGGCCAGGGCGGGATAAATGCTGGTGCCCCCGTCAGCCCGGATGGTGGCAATATCATCCTGTATGGCATCCTTGTCTTTAACCGCTTGAAATTCCACCACCATTTGAGCTGTATCATCAAAGGCTACTACCCCAGCCATATCCAGCGGCCCCAAAATACTGGTGGCCTGAATGGCGGCTTCTTTGGCCAATTCCACCTTGCTGTAACCGCCGCTGCTCTCCGACATGCTGCCGGACTTATCGATAACCAGAACCAAACCCAGGCTGGGTATCTCCTTCTTTCCCCGTAAATCCATATATACCGGCAGAGCTTTCTCCACCGGGGTGTTGAAATATCCTCCTGGTCCGAAACTGTCCTCTCCGCCTACCATTATTAATCCTTTGCCCAGGTCCCTGACCGCCGTATGTACAGCTTGCATGGCTTCGGCCCGGAGATCTTCCGCCGGTACATTGCAGAGAATCATCAGTCCGTAGCGCTGCAGTTCGGTCAAACTTGCCGGCAGTTCCCGCGGGGATAGCAGGTCATAGTCCATATTCAGCGAGGAGAGTACCGCTTCCAGGCCCCGGGCTTCTCCTTTTTTCCCTTCTACCAGAAGCAGCCGGGGCGGACCCTGAACCATGCTAAAGGCATAGGCTTCGTTGTTATCCGCCACCCCATCCTGCTCCACTTCGATACTGGCCTGGAAGCTGTGAAACCCGGCTTCATCCAAAACGGAGGAATAAAGCAGCATATTTTCCCCCTGCCGCAGTTTAATTTCCTCCTCTCCGATCAATTCCTGATCCTGGTATAGACGAAGCCGGGCGGTGGTGGCAAAATTGCTCTCTATCCCCACTTTAAGCGGAAAATTTTCCCCGGCAAAAAGACTCTGAGGAACTTCCAGGCTCTTCACCCGCGCGTCCCGGGCGGGGCTGCTTTCCAGGGGAAGCAGGTCAAGCCGTATCTTCTTCTCGGCCAGGTAAGCTGCTTCTTTCAAGGCGTCGCCATCATTCTGGCGTCCATCGGAGAGCAGCACCACCCGCCGCGAAAAACTATCGGGCATCAGAGCGTCAGCCAGCTTCAAGGCCTGCTCCGGCTTGCTGTAGTTCCGGTCCACCAGGCTTTCAATAGGATGCAAACGGCTGCTGTCGCTAAGGCTCTGGTCCACCAGGGCATTGCCGCCAAATACCACTACCCCCGCCTGGTCGTCCGCTTTCTTATGCTTCAAGGCTTCCCTGATGAAGTTTTCCGCCGCTTCCCGGCTGTTTTCGCAACTGGCGGAAAGATCCACGGCAAAGACCACACTCTGCCGCTCCAGTGGAAACCGCAGTTCCAGCCCGGCCAGGGCCAGTATGAGACTTAAAAGCAGAAGGCTTCTTAACAGTAAGGCCAGATTGCGCCGGAAAGCAGGCAAATGCCCGGAATCGCGGTACCAGAGATAAAGCGGGAAGAAAGCCAGGGGAATTATAAGCAATAAAAGGGGGTGACTAAAATTAATAGCCACGGCGGTACACCTCCCATTCCAGCAGGAGCAAGAGTAAAACCGCCCAGCACAGCCAGGGCCAGAGTTCTTTTTTGCCCAGCCGCTCCCCCCCGCCCCTGCTTTCAGCTTCAAAGGCCTGCCAGGGCAGGGTGGCTGGCTTTATATCTGATTCCAGAGGGTCACCCTGGTTCCTGGCCAGAAAATTGCTTTCTATCCTATCGCCCAGAACCTGGTTTATTTGGTACAGACCCGGATGACTGGCGCTGAAAGAACGCGGAAAAGGAGGTAAATATCGCTCTTCTTTTTCTCCCGGCCTCTGCAGGTATATCGCTTCTGCTTCCGGATGGGGGTCAAAGCTGATGCGACTGCGATTCAGATCAAAACTTGCTCCGGCATTCCCGGGCAACAGCCAGCCCACTAAATTGTGCACCAGGATGGGGAAACCAGTTTGCAAAGGGATATTGCTCTCGTGCAAGTCAAAAGAGAAAATGGCCACCCGGCCCGTTAACTGGCCGGCCAGCAATAGAGGAACACCTTCGCTTTCCAATAGAGTTCTGGCCCAATCCGGGCAAAGCAGCTTTTGACTCCGGGCTACCTGCCAGTCACTGCTATCGATATAGCGCAGGTTGGAATCCTCCCCGGCGGCTTTTATCCCGCTGAGGTTTTTGGCTTCACCATTTATGGCCAGCCAGGGATTGCCCGGCGGGGGATTGACTATTATAATACTGGCCTGGGGCAGGTGGGCAGGCAGCCAACCGTCAAAGATAAACAACTGGTAATCAGCGAGAGCGGGGTCGTATTCAGCGGGACTGGTTTTGAATAATTCCAATCCCGGCAGGAGGTTTAAAGCCTTTTCCAGAAAAAGATTCCCCTGGCTTACCAGCAGGGCCCGGTTCTCCGTTAATTCCTCCACTACTGCCCAGGCTTCGTTATCAGCCGGCAGGAAATCAGGCCGCTGCAAAATTGCCTGAATACTCTCTGCCCCAGCGGGCAAATCCTCCCAGATTATCTCTCGGGCTCCTTCTGCTTCCAGCTTTATTTCCCTGATATCGAACAGTTCCCCATCGACCCGGAGTTCAATATCGCTTACTACCGCCTTTTCGCCAAAATTCTGCACCCGGGCCAAGGCCAGAACCTGCCCTGAGTCCCGACGGGTAGCCAGGGTGGTAATGGCCAGGTTGTCACTCCCCCGGCCAATTTGAATAAACTCCACCGGGCATTTGATTCCGGGGTCATGCTCCATTGGCAAGGTTTTGCCATCGCTGACTATAAGCAACATAATATCTCGGGAATCGCGACTAAGTGAAGCAATTAAGGATAGGGCTGCTTCCAGGTCGGCCCGCCCCGTCTCCAGTTGCGCATCCCGCAAGGCCCGGCGCAGCTCATTCTTGTCGCCGCTCGCCGCCTGCAGGACTTCCGGCTGTTCTCCCATTTTGATAAGGGTCATTTTCTCCCCCGGGCCCAGCCGGTCGATGAGCTTCTCCACCTCTTTTTGGGCCATTCCCCAGCGTGATGGCGTCACATCACTGGCCATCATGCTGGCGGAAGCATCGAGTACTACCAGCAGCTGCTTCTCCAAGCCCCCAGCCACCGGAAGGTAAGGGCGGCTCAGGGCCATTACCAGCAAGACGGCTGCCAGCAGCTGCAGGAAAAGCAGCAGATTCTTCTTCAAACGCTGCCAGGGGGTAGTGGCCTCCATATCCTTCAAGACTTCTTCCCAGAGGTAGGTACTGGAAATAACTTTTTCCTGAAAACGCCTTTTAAGGAGATATAGCAGAATTATTAGCGGAATTATAGCGGCAAAGCCAAGGCCTGCCGGGTTAAGCAAGGACAAAATTCTCTCCTCCCCATATTGTAAAGTGAGAGGTATTGACTGACGAGCTTTTTAAGCAAGTATTCCCGCCCGGGGAAGCAGTTGTAAAATCAGCTCTTCGAAAGGGGTGGCACTGCTGACCTGCAGAAATCCTATCCCCCGCCGGAAACAGAAGTCACGGTTCGCCTCGGTAAAATCATCCAGCTTCTTCCGGTAGGCCTTGAGTAAACGCGAGCTGGCACTGATTTCCCGGCTTTCACCGCTTTCACTGTCCAAAAGCCGCCAGTCTCCATGCAGGGTCGGGTTGATTTCCTCCGGGGCCAGCAATTGCAAAACTATAACTTCCTGCCGCAGGTACTGGAGGAATTTGACCCCATCGTGAAAGCCGTGGGGAGACAGGAGGTCGGATATAAGCAAAGCAACCCCGGGACCGCGAGAAAAGCGGCCATACTCGCGTAAGGCCTGGTTCAAATTGGTGCTGCCGGCGAAAGAAAGCTGCCCCAGGAAAGTCCAGGCCTGGTCTATGCCGGTTTTCCCCCGCAAGGGGGCCTGATAGGCAGCGAGTTGCTCAGAGCAGGCGGCGATGGCTACCCGGTCATAAGCCGCCAGAGCCAAATAGGAAAAAGCAGCAGCCAACTGCAAGGCCAGCCGCTCTTTGGGAGGCTCCCCCCAGGACATAGACTTGCTGACATCAATAAATATATTTAAGAGCAGATCCTGCTCTTCCATAAACAGTTTTACAAAGAGTTTTTCCGTACGGGCGTAACTATTCCAATCAATATAACGAAAATCATCGCCGCTGGAATAATTGCGAAAGTCGGCGAATTCCACCGATTGTCCTTTAAGCGGTGAACGCCTTTCCCCACTGTTTTTACCCGCCCGCATTTTCCGGCTTACCAGGCGCAAATGCTCCAGGCGCTTTAAAAAATCCTCATCAAATATATTTTTCATAATAACCCCTTAAGAAAAGGTCCTCCTTACCCTTCACCCTGTCGGATACGCCTGATTCTCTCTGCGATCGCTATTGTGGTAGCGCACCCACCATCGTTCAACTATCGTTCATCATTGGTAGCGGCCAGGAGCTCGCCAATCAAGTCATCTATCTTGATCCCCTCGGCCTCACCTTCAAAGTTCAGGATGATGCGATGACGCAAAACCGGGTAGGCCAGTTCCTCAATATCAGCAAAGGCAACATTATAGCGTCCCTCCATCAAAGCCCGAACCCGGGCACCAGCCAGCAAAGCCTGCCCCGCGCGGGGCGAAGCTCCGTAGCGTACATATTTTCTGACTATTTCCGGGGCGTAAGGACTGTCCGGATGACTGGCCAAAACCAGCTTTACTATGCGCCGGTTCACCCGCTCGGCCACCGGCACCCCGGCAGCGATATCCCGCATGGCCAGAACTTCTTCCCCGCTGGCTATCCGCTCCAAATCCCCGGGGTCCGAAGCCATATCCCGGCTTATAATAGCGGCCAGTTCCTCTTCCGCGGGAAATTCCACCAGCAATTTAAACAAAAAGCGGTCGGTCTGCGCCTCGGGCAAGGGATAGGTGCCTTCCATCTCCAGGGGATTCTGGGTCGCCAGCACAAAAAAGGGATGCGGCAATTTACGGGTCTTGCCCCCGGCGGTTACGGTTCTCTCCTGCATAGCTTCCAGCAAGGCACTCTGCGTTTTGGGCGTGGCGCGGTTGATTTCGTCCGCCAGTACGATATTGGCGAATACCGGCCCCGGCTGAAACTGAAAAGCCCGGCGGCCTTCGGCATCCTCGGAAATTATGCTGGTTCCAACTATGTCCGCCGGCATCAGGTCAGGGGTGAACTGCACCCGTTTGAAGTCCAGGGAAAGCACCTGACTCAAGGTCTTCACCAGCATGGTCTTCCCCAAACCGGGAACGCCCTCCAGGAGAACATTCCCCCCGGCCAGCAAGGCAATAAGGCTGTGCCTTATTATCTGCTTCTGCCCCACCATCACGCGGGCTATTTCAGCCTCGATCTGCCTGGCTTTATCTACGAATTCATCAATATCCACTTCCTGGCCCCCCTTGTACGCTATATCCTTACTAATTGCCCCGTGGCCGGGGATCGCAACCACTAACGATGAACGATAGTTTGGCAGTAGTTGAACAATGGTTGAATGATTGTTTAAGGATGGTTAATCTATTACGTCCATTCCGTCTTCCGCCTCCCGACGCCTGATGACCGACGACTTTTCTTTTTGCTAACCCCCCATGGCCGCTACCACAATAGCGACCGCAGGGAGCATCAGTAGTACCCGCAGGTTAGGGCCGCAAGCACCGATGAAAAGTGGGTTAGACGCCTAACGAGCATTCCGTCCTCCGTTTTCCGTCCTCCGCCTTCCGTTTTATTCCTCCAGGGAGGAAAAATAGTTTTTCACCACTTTCGTCATACCGGAGGGAATGGGCTGGCGATCCAGCGATTCCCGGGCTGCCTGGCTATACTCGGCCAAAACTTCCCGATAAGGCCGCATACTCCCCGGCATTATGGCGGGATCATCGGTTTCTATCAGCTGCTGGGGCCCCTCACCGGCCTGGCCCCGCACCTGGGATATCTCTCCGCTTCGCCCGATTCGCTGCGGGTCATATATCTTTTCATAGTCCCCCCACTTCATTACCGCCAGCTCACCGGCTCCCGGCTCCGGCGAGGAAGAAGATTGGCCCAGGGAAGAATTATTGCCGCTGCCGCTGCCCAGTCCGGCCCCGCTGCCGCTGCCTTGCCCACTGCCCTGCTGCCCGCCTTGCTGTCCGCTGCCGCCTGGACTGCCGTTATTTCCTGCCCCCTGCTGTCCAGCAGAGGAAGCAGAGCTTCAGGTACCCCCGCCCGCACCGGATCCTGAACTGCAACTATCCGGCGCAGCGCTGTTGGCTCCGCCTTGAACCCCGCTACCACCACTGCCGGCGCTATTGCCCGCCGCATTGTTCCCACTGCCGCCACTGCTGTCGGCCGTATTACTACCGTAGCCTTGAGCGGATGCCCATTGAGAAGGGGGAGCACTGCCCGCAGCGAGCAAAGCCTGGCGGGAATCCTGAACCGCCCGCAAAGCCCGGTTCAACTCGGCCATTGCTGCTGCTCTTCCCTCCTGCCGGGTGGCTGCGCTATCCTTAATATTAGAAGCAGACCCGCCGTGATTGACCGGCTCCAGGGAATTGGAGCCAGCATTGGCTCCCGTATCGCTGGAAGAATCGCCTTTCCCTTCTTTACCGGGAGATTCCTCTCCTTCGCTTCCGGGTGCTTTCGGCTCATCCCGCCCATTATCCCTATCTTTACTATCCTCTGTAGCCGCTTCCGGCCTTTCCTGTCCAGGCTTAAACGAAGCCAGAGCTGGCGCATTCAGCCTTCCCTGCCGGAGGTTATCCAGTCTTAATTGCTCCAGCGTTTCCTCCGCCTGGGCCAGTGATTTGAGAGCCTTTTTCATATCACCTGCCTCTTGTAAATCCTTTTGCAATTTTTCCAGAGAACTTACGGTCTTCTCTAATTCCTTTACCGGGATGGGGCCGGATTTGGCCTGAATTTCCTTTTTCACGGCTTCAATTTTCTTTTCCTGCCGCACTATCTCTTTTTTTACCGCTATTGCTCTATCTACTTCCGCCTGCTGAGGATTGGGCAAAAAACAAAACAACCCTACCAGCAGCAGGCTTACTGTTATGATTTTTCCTTCCCGGGCCGGGAAAATAAAGGGGAAAGCCGTCCTGAAATCAAAGGCCTGTAGTTGTTTCCGAGCATCCCGCCGCTGCCGCCGAATCATTTCCGAATCCTCAGCCGACAATTCCAGAGCGGTGGAAACTCTCTCCTGCAAGCCTTTAGCATCGCTCATACAGGCTGCGGTCCATAAATCCGGGCGCCGCCAAAAAGCCCAACCCCAAGCCAGAAGCAGGCTCGCTCCCAGGGTATACAGGCAAAGCTGCTTTACTCCCACCCAGGGGAAGAAAAAGGAGAGCAGGAGCAAAAAGGCGGATAGGAGCAAAGCTCCGGCCAGCCCCCGCAGCAGCCAATGCAGGTAATGCTGCAGTTGGATTCTGCGCAGTACCGGCCGCAGGGCTGCAATTATTCTCTTGTCCCCGTAATCTTTAAAACTCATAATATGCAAAAACCTCTTTTGTTGCAGAAGGGTTGCATAAATATACGAAGCGAGCGCTATATTTATACAAGCCCATGCATAATTATAATTTTTAGCAGTAGAACCCTCTATGGCCAGGGGTCACAACTACCTGAATTAGTAGGCCTTGGAATAGTAAGATGTAGCAGGAAATGGATTAAACCCCTCACCCCTTACTCCTCACTTTCTTACTATTCACATCCTGAATCTACTAACAGCGATTGCCGTTGAGCCCTAGCCTTGCACCGGTGCCGATTCCGCCTCTGTTTCCACCACCGCAGGATTTTTCCGCAAGCGTTTGAAACGCCCCACCGGGTCCAGCAAAAACACGGTAAGCAGGAGCAAGACTATAATCAACACCCCATCAAAAATAAAATTATACTGCCAGGGGCTCAAAGCCTGGCTGGCGGCGGCATTATAACCATAAGTACGGTAGCCCCCCAGAAAGCTGCTCATAATACCAACGCCTGCCGCCTGGTTGGGGAAGATGGAGAAAAGGGCTACCAGGGGATTGGCATAGGAAAAGTACTGGGCCGTGACCTGGGAATTGGGACCGGTCCCTATCCCCTGTAAGAACACCGTTACAGCCAGGGTTCCCACCAGGAACAACAAGACCACCACATAGCTGACCACCATGGAAACCTGGGTGCGTTTGAACAGGGTTGAGCAGAAGATGCCGATAACTCCAAAAGTAATGGCTGTAGCCAGAGATACCAGGATAACCCGGCCCATATCACTCAGCAGTACTCCCCCGAAGAAGTAGACGATAGCAAAGACCGGCAGGGAAGCAATCACCAGCAAGAGTATATAACTTATGGAAGACAGGAGCTTATTCAGGACAATAGAAGCTGAAGACAGGCGGGTACAAAGCAAAAGATCAAAGGTCTGCCGTTCCCGTTCCCCGTTTATTACTCCAGCAGTCAGGGCTGGGGTTACAAAAGAAAGCAACAAGAGTTGAAAAACACTCAGTATAATAAATATCTGCGGACCAACATCCGGACCGAAACCGGAATAAAAACCGCGCTTTTGCTGCATCCAGTAATAGGCCAGGGTGATCAAGCCCAGCAGTGCCAGGTAAAGGCTTATCATCAGCGGTGATTTCCAATTCCTCATACGGGAGCGAAATTCCTTGGCCAGAATCGGGTTTAATACCAGGCTCTTCATTACTGAACCACCCCTTTCGTAAGCTGCATGAATATGTTCTCCAGATTGCTCTGGGACTCGGCAAAGGATACCAGGGGAATACCGGCCTGAACCAAATGGGTCAGGATGCGGTTCATTTCCTTCTCATCTCCATTAAACGGTAATTCCAGCATCTGCTCATCCAGTTTGATGGCGGAATATCCTAATTCGTTATTTATAAGCAACAGGGCCTCGTCTATCTGGCTTAGAACCCGGATTTCAATAGCCTGGGCGGACTGGCTGCGATGCATGATTTCATCGACACTGCCGCAGGCTACCATTTTCCCGGCTTCTATAATACCCAGATGGGTACAGAGCTCGGTTAATTCAGATAATATATGGGAACTTATAATTATGGTTTTGCCCATGTTTTTCAGTTCCTTAAGGATTTCCCGCACTTCCACCCGCGCCCGCGGGTCCAGGCCGGAGGCGGGTTCATCCAAAATGAGCAGAGCCGGGTCGTGAACCAGGCAGCGGGCCAGGCACAGGCGCTGTTTCATGCCCCGTGACAGCGAATCCACATAAGCCTCCCTTTTATGCTCCAGATCCATCAGCTCCAGCAAATCGGAGATGATTTTTTCTCTCTGCCGGGTGGGAATCCGGTAACTGGCACTGTAGAAATCGAGGTATTCGTCTACTTTCAGGTCATCATAAACCCCGAAGAAGTCGGGCATATAGCCTACCAGTTGGCGGATACGGCGAGGGTTTTGGCTCACATCTTCCCCCGCTATCCAGGCCTTGCCCGAGCTGGGGCGCAGCAGAGTAGCCAGTATCTTCATGGTTGTGGTCTTTCCGGCGCCATTGGGTCCCACAAAACCAAATATCGCTCCTTCTTCCACATTAAATGAAAGCCGGTCAACCGCCAGGAACTTGCCATAACTTTTGGATAGTTCTTCTACTTGCAGCATGCTATTCCCCTCCTTCCATATTGTTGCCCCCCGGAGCTGCCGGGACCGCCTGCGGGGAAAGATATTCTCCCTCCAGGCTCAGGGTAACACCGGAAATATTTATATAGCCGGGACCTTTATCCCCGCTGCCGACTTTTACCTGCAGCGAGCCTTTTTCCGAAACATAAGGCTTCCAATCCACCAGGAGCATTCCGCCCGGCTGGTAGCTTAAATCCTCCCACCGGCCTTTATGGAAATTGTATACCATCAGCTTCATAAGGTAAGCCCGCCGGTAATCGTTGGAGCCTACATATAGTTTGAACTCATCTATCTTTACTTCTTCCCGGGAAAAGGGCAGATCCAGCTCGAACTCCAGAAATCCCCCTTCACATCCAATTCCCCAGGGATCCTGGTTGAAATTGCGCCCGTCAGTAGCGGTAAAACGCCCGTTAATTATCCCGGGAGGGATGGACAGAGCTTTTTCGCTAGCCAGCTTTAGTTCCAGGGGAGCAAGGTAGATACTGTTGTAGTTGACCTTCCCCCGGTTTTCCGGGACAAATACCTGAGAAGCAGCCGCTTTGGAAAAACCTATGAACATTATAGCATCATCTAAGATTTGGCCATTGCGTGATGCATTCTCCAAAATCTGGCTTGACCACTGTCTTTCCCAGTTGGCCTCTTCTTGATAACCTCGGGGCCGGTATACCGGGTAGCGTTCAAAAACCCGGTAAAAAGTCGGTCCCCGGTTGGGGCTGAAACGCGGGGCAAATTCCACCTCCACGCTCTGGCCGGGAAGTATTTTGGAAATACGCTGGTAGCCGTAGCGGTTGAGGACGATACAGTTGGACAGAGTCCGGTCTGATTTATTCTTTACGATCCCCTTTATCTTACCCCGGCTGGTTTCCAGCTGGGCTTCGATTCGCCCGGCCTGCTCTATATTTTCGTCCAGGGCTATACATCGCATGGACCAGCGGCTGGCATCATCAAAGCTGACCCGGGTTCTCTCGTCCTGGCTGACAGTGGCCAAAAGCGGAAATTGGCTGGAGTTATTCCCCCCCATTACACTAACCGTCCTGCGCATCATATGACCCATGTCCCCGCCGATTACATCTACTACCTGCTGGCCTTGCAATTCAAAGGAAAACTCTTTCCGGGTAGGGGCAAAAACTCCGGCATAGGTACTGGCCTCCACCCGGTCCAAATCCGGCTGAAGTTTAACCAGGGTAATAACATTGGTAAACACATCCCGGCCTTTGGCTTTAAAAGCCCCCAGGTAAGTCATGCTGAATAGCAGCACCGCCAGAGCAGGTATCAAGGCCCAGGCCCAATCCCGGCGGTCGTATTTTTTGAGGAAAAGGTAAATTCCCGGCCCCAGGAGAACGATATATGCCAGCAAGACCAGGGCCAGCCAACCGGCGGAAGGCAGATCGGAGGCCGGAAAGTTCCGTAAAATCCAGCCCATGTCCTGGACGCTGCTGACATATCTGCCGCTGCTTCCGGCCATCTGATGCGGGTTAATGCGCAAAATGAGATTGCTCCAGAAAGCGTTATTTCCCGTCCAGTTGCCAAAGGGTTGCAAGGCCAGGTCATAAGCCAGATAAAGAATATTTCCCCGACCCAGTTTATCCTCAACCACCACCGGAATCTCCCCGGAGCTTAACAAAACTTTACCCGAGCGGAGTTGGCCCTCGCTGATAATAAAAGGCTTCTTCACCTCCAGCCTTTCACCGGCCAGTTTTTCCATACCGCTCAAAGCAGAAAGCTGGCGAGTGCCGGAAATACCCACCGGCCAGAGAGTTCCCGGCAAATCGAAAAAGGTCTTCTTCCAGTTGGGTCCCCCGCCCAGAACCAGCATTCCTCCTCTTTGCACCCAGTCTTCCATAGCTTTCAATTGCCCCTTGCTCAGGCTGGAACTGGAGAAATCATTCAAGGCCAGAATATCCAGGTTATCCAGGAGCAGGCTTTTTTCCGGTATATCTTTAGCTTCCAAGTGGGTTACGCTTATTCTCTGCCCGGCAGACGGAAACTTGATCCCTCCCAGGTGATCTAAAGTGTTCGGCCCGGAAGCCAAAACGCCTACCAGCATCTCCTGCGGCTGCATAATCGTAACCCGGCTTTTGCATTTGGCCACCTCTTTATCCCCGGCCATCAATTTAATCTCATAATTAGTGGTTTGATTGGCCGGGATAAACATACTTACCCTCTTCTTACTCCCGGTTGGAAGTACGATCTCTTTCTGCTGTTGAATTCTAAGCTCATTATTATTGGTGTCAAACACCAGTTGTCCCCGGATTTCCGGGCCCGGGTTAAGCAGGGTTACCTGCACGGGAAAAGCCTGACCCCAACGGGCAAAGCCCTTGAATCCGGCCTCTGCCGTCATCTCCACCTGTCCAGCCGCTTCTGCCGTTGCGGGCGGCAGGCTGCCCAGGAGAAGAAACAGGCCCAGCAATATAGAAAACGATAATTGCATCATCTTTTTCATGGCTTAACCCTCCCTACTGGAGCCGGAGCGGCTGGAGCATCCGGAACCGCTGTAGTCCCCTGTTTAACTCCCGTTGTCGCTTTACTGGCCGCAGCCTTTTTTCCTGCTACCTTCTGCTTGTCTTCATCCAGCTGGTAGCGCAAGTTGATGGATTTTTGCAGTATGGGGGAGAGCTCATCCTCATCCAAAACGATAAACCCAACCTGCAGTTCCTGACTTTTATCTTTTCCCAGGTAGAGGGCTTCCGCTTCCGAAGCCGCTGCCTTGCCCGGCGCTTCCTTGACCTGGAAAGCCCGCAACAGTTTATTGCTGTCTTTCATTTCTATAAATATTACCGGCACTCCGCCTTCAGCCAATTCCTTAAGCTGCTTAAGCGTTTGACCCTGCAATGCTTCCTGTTGCTGGTCGGCAAAAACCCACACGGCATCCATGCTGCCGGCCGGCAAGGAGCCTGCGCCTATATCCTTGGCGCTCATATTCCACCATTCCATAGGGCTGTTGGTATACTGCTGGTAGTACTTCTCATCATTAGAGACAAAAGCCACCTTAAATCCATAAGAAGGCTCCATCTCTTCGCCCTGAGCATTAAAAAAGAAAGGAGAAATATCCTGATTCTTGCCGGGAACAGCCGCTAAAAATATGCGGTCTTTTGCCTCGCACTCCACTATTTTCCCATCCCCTGTTTCCAAGCGCACTTTGGCCACCTGCGGGTTCTTGCAATAGCCGTAAAAAATACCGTCGGCATCCAGGCCGCAATCAACCGGGCTGGCCGACAAGTAATTGGTTTCAAACTCCATGCCTTTTTCCAGGGAGAGACGTCCCAGTTTCTTTTCCACCTGGCGCAATCCCAATATGTATCCATTTCCGCCTCCGTATTCATAGATCATCCGGTCCATATTGGCCCCTTTTAGCCCATATTCCAGCTTAAACAGCAGATAGCTCTTGCTGCCAAGCTCTCTGATATCCAATACCTGCACCCATTTCATTTCTTTCTCCATATCCGGCCTCATACCCAGCGAGTTGTTTTTTAAAAGCTTCGGGCCCTCTTTCTGCAGGATCTTTTCCGCTTCCTGCTTAATCCGGCTATGGTCGGTACCGGGTGAGAAATAGTAATAGTGGTCAAATGCCAGCCAGGCAATGAGCAAGAGTACTATCCCCCCCAAAGCGATTCCAAGCCTCTTCTTCACCTCTTAACCCCCATTCATCTTATTCCGTTCCGATAGATTCCGCCAAACTGGCAGAACCCCATCATATATTCATTACTCATTACTGCCCTATTTCCTTTCACCTGCCAAGAAACGTTTTAGAAAACAACGACTATTTTCCCGTACTCTTGAGATTACATGAGTACTGAAAAATAGCCGTTTCCCCATCAAGCTTTTGGTAAAAATATGGGATTTTAATGCATACTATATTTTTTTGCTCTATTCCGTGCAGACCGATGAGGCTTAATATCCATAAACTCTTTACGCTTTTTAAGTATCTCCTCTTCTAAATCAAAGTCATTTTGTAACCCTAACCACAGTTGAGGAGATGTTTTAAAGTATTTCCCAAGTCTAATAGCGGTATCAGGACTAATTCTTCTTTTTCCCCTTATAATCTCAGATATCCTGGTTTGATCAACTTTAATCTCTTTAGCAAGGGCGTAAGGAGTTATTCCTAATGGCTTTAAAAACTCTTCGTTTAATACTTCTCCAGGATGAATATTCTTAATCCTGCTCATTTATAACCCTCCTCAGTGGTAGTCAACAATCTCAACATCCGCACAATTTCCATTATTCCACATGAAACAAATTCTCCATTGGTCATTTATCATTATGCTATATTGCCCTTGTCTATCAGCAGTTAATTGTTCTAAATGATTACCTGGTGGTGACCGCAAGTCATTTAATGACACAGCGTTGTTCATATACCTGAGTTTTCTTCTGGCTATCTCTTGGATTTCATGCGGTAAGCTCTTAGAAAACCTACCACCAAATATTCTCTTTGTTTCTTTGCATTTAAAGCTAGTAATCATACTTATATAGTATTGGATGGCATTACTATTGTCAAATGCTACTATCAAATTTACTCGGGACACCCATTAGACTGCACCAATGCCGGGCGCACAACCAAAAAGCCTTTCTAAAAAGAAAGGCTTTTTGGCTTGAACATAAACCCTGTATCTCTTGGGAGAGTGGATACCAAAATTAATGATTATGTATTGTATTATTAATAAAAAAACCAATATCTTTATGAAGCTGGCATAACCGCCCAATTCACAAAAATATTGGTTCTTCGGAGCCTCTCCCGACAGGTTCTCCACAATCCACCAAACTATTAAATTTTTAAATTTTAGCCCACACTAAAATAAACATCAAAAATTTCTGTATTATTTAGTATATATAGTCACTATATTTTTGTCAATTATTTTCTTAAAAGTTCTTGCTCCATTACGATTAATCCTTTATTATATTTATAATGGAGGATCATTGAGAAACCCCTACGGGTGGCTCTGCGAAAAACCAGTATTTTAAGCGGGTTACTAATGGAACTATCGCAAGAATACTGGTATTTTTTATTATTCTCCAATATAAAGTGAGGGTTGAGACGGTATACGCGGATGTCTTTTAATTGGCGAACTTTTGTCAGCCATGCTAATGCTATAACGAGGTGAAATATATCCCCCACCTCGTTGCAGCGGTGTGTTCAAACTGCCCCGCAGTTTCTTCCGATGCTTTAAAGACAGATTATAGATTAATCGGACGAACAAACAAAATAGTATTTGCTACTTATCGCAATAGGAGCATTTTTATAGGAGTGAATAATATGCCATTTGCACCCGATAAGAATGGGCAATCCCATAATGTGATTAATATCGATGCTCAGCATAAATTGGATGAACGCCAGCGTAAAAAACTACAGCACGAATTCAAGATTTATATGGAGCAGTATTTCAAAGATAAACTGGGCAAGGGCATTGATTACACCAAGATTATTATCTGGGAAGACATGGTCATTGTCCGGGGAGAAAGATTTCTCACTGAACCGGAGCAATATATAGTTAAAACTGCAGCAGGCAAAGAAGTGGTCAGAGCAGCCCGTATGCAGGTAGCCCGGCAGCATTCCATTGATAATGTTCACTATTTTGAGGAAAAATTGCAGGCCAGGGTCATTCATCAAACCTATGATATTGAACCGGAGAATGATTTTTGGATACATGTTATGGTCTATGACCGCGTTTTGACCAAATAGGAAATTTATATAATTACATATCCTGGTGGATTGCGAAGAAACCGTAAGGGTGGCTTCAAAACAGACCAGTATTCTTATGAATTGTCTTAATGGATCATAAGGATAGTGGTCTTTTTGTTTTCGAGCAAACCAATAGAAAGAGGTGATGTGCAACTACTTCCCATGTAATATCGAAAGTATCGTAATGATTTCAAAGTCGAAGGTTGAAAGTCAGAAAGAGATTCTTTCATGACATTTTGCGCCTCAAGAAAGGAATGAATAATAATTGCTGATACCATGAAAGCATTGGTTTACCGTGGACCCGAAAAGATAGGTCTGGAAGATGTTCCTGTACCCAAGATTATTGAACCCGATGATGCCATAGTTAAAGTAACGACTTCCACCATTTGCGGAACCGACATTCATATCTGGCATGGCGGTATGCCAGAAGTCGAACCGGGCAGAATAATCGGTCACGAATTTGTTGGAGAAGTTGTGGAAGTAGGTCCGGCAGTCCGGAACAACAAAGTTGGAGATAAGGTTGCCGTTTCCTGTGTAACTCAATGCGGCGAATGCTTTTATTGTGTAAGGGGAGTATACTCCCATTGCACCACTGGCAGCTGGATATTTGGTTACATGATAGACGGATGTCAAGCCGAATATGTAAGAGTCCCTCATGCCAACCTGGGAATGTTTACTATTCCGGATGGGCTCACTGAAGAAGATGTGCTATTCGTAGGAGACATTTTGTCTACTGGATACTTTGGTTCTGAGCAAGGCCGCATAGAGCCCGGTGATACGGTTGCGGTTATGGGCGGCGGGCCGGTCGGAATGTGTGCAATGACTACCGCCAGATTATGGGGGCCTGCCGAAATTATTGCTGTTGACATCAACCAGGAACGTCTGGATTTCGCTGTGAAGAATGGTATTGCCGATGTAGGAATCAATCCCCAGAAGGTCGGTAATGTAGGCGATGCCATTAGAGAACGGACCGGCGGGCGTGGAGCCGATGTCACCATTGAAGCTAATGGATTTAAACCCACCTTTGACATGGCAGTAGACAGCGTCAGACCAGGCGGCACTATTTCCCTGATCGGAGTTTTCGAAAAACCTCAAGAACTGGCTATGAATACCTTGTGGATTAAGAATATTCGCATAAGCATGGGGCTGGTAAACGCCAACCGGATTCCAGAATTAATCAAATTGATCCAAACAGGGAAAATTGACACCAATTACTTGATTACCCATCGTGCCCCCTTAAATGACATCCTTAAAGGATACGATATCTTTGGTGGCAAGAAAGACGGTTGCCTCAAGTGGGTTGTTACCCCTTATAAAAAATAGAAGCAGAGAATAATCATATCTTATCTATAAATTCATATTGTCTTTATCAAAACATTCTCATAAACAGCTTTACCGCCCGCTTTTTCCCAAAGCGCGGCGGTTCTTTTTTAAGTAACCCTTGCCAAGAATTTTTTTTGCGAAAGCATATTTATGCCATTATTTCCCACCAAAACATCAATTTTAGTAAATTCAAGTCAATTGTTTTAAGTAATTTTATATAATATAATATTTCCCTAGGAGGGTAAGACATGAAACCAAAAGAACTAATGAAAATCCTGGCTGAAGACGGTTGGGCGATAGTCAGGAAACAAGGTTCACATTATATACATAAACACCCAACAAAGCCTGGAACCATACCAGTAGCCCTCCACAATAAGGATATGGCACCGGGAACCCTAAATAAAATCCTTAAAGCAGCTGGACTGAAGTAATCCCCCATCTTCAAGAGAAAGGAGTAAAGCAATATGGTTTATATCTACCCAGCTATATTTACACCTGATGAGATTGAAGGTCGTGGTGATGTATATACGGTTGATATACCCGACATTTCCGGTTGCATCACTGAAGGAGAATCTATAGAGGAAGCCATATCCATGGCCAGGGAAGCTATAGCCGGTTGCATCTTAGCGATGAAGCAAGCAGGAGAACATATCCCTGCTCCCTCGAATTATAACGATGTGAAAATGAAAATCATGTTAGATAGGGAATTTGTAACACTAATTGATGTCGATCTTAATGATTATTTACGCAAAAAAGAAACGAAATCGGTCATTAAAACGGTTAGCCTTCCCCAGTGGCTGGCTATTATGGCTGAAGAGGCCGGTATTAGCTATTCTCAAGCTCTTCAAGAAACCCTTAAGGACCGCCTGGGGTTATAACGCCAGGCTACTGGAGTCGGCAGCCGGGGCCCTGCAGGATGCTGCGGCCTCCGGATTGGGTTATAACCTCTATCTGGGTGCTGATGCGCTCTTTTAAGGCGGGGACATGTGAAATGACGCCGATAAGCTTGCCATCCTGCTGCAGCCCGGCCAGAGTATTCAAGGCGGTATCGAGAACATCTTCATCCAGAGCGCCAAAACCTTCGTCTAAAAAGAGTGAATCCACACTGACCTTGCGGCTGGCCATTTGGGATAGTCCCAGAGCCAGGGCCAGGCTGACCAGAAAACTCTCCCCCCCGGAGAGGTTGGCCGTGGAGCGGATTTCTCCCGCCTGGTAATTATCAATGATATTTAACTCCAGGGGCTGTTCCTGGCTGCGCAGCAATATGTAGCGGTCACTCATCTTCTGCAGCTGGCGATTGGCATGCTTGATCATGATATCAAAGCTCAAGCCCTGGGCGAAATTACGGTATTTCTTGCCATCAGCTGAACCAATTAAATCATGCAGTAGCTGCCAGCGTTGCAGTTCCTTCTTTTGTTCCTCCACCCGCTGCAGTTGCGCCTGCATTTGCCGGCGGCTTTTCTCACTGTTTTCCAGCATGTTCCTGGCGGCTCCGATTTCTTCCCTTAGGTCAACTAACTCCTGCTCACCAAGCCGCTGTTTTTCCTCCAGTACTTCCCGGGCTTCTCCGCTTAGTTTCTGTTCTTTTTCTCGTTGCAGTTTATCCTGCCGGTCCGACAGGCGGGCCTGCAGTTCAGTGGCCTCCTTTTTTAAAGCTTCCGCTTTTTGGGCCAGGGCCTGCTGTTCCTCGGGAGAAAGGCTGGCCCTCCGGTAATCCTCTTCCTGCTCAAAACCGGCCTGCTGGAGCTTTCGGGTAAAATTCTCCTCTGAACTCTGCAGTTCCGGCGCGCGATTTTGTATAGCAACCGCCAGGGTCTTTTCCCGCTCTTCCAAGCGCAGCTGGCGACGCTGCAGCTCTTGCAGATCTTCATGGGCCTGCCCAACCATTTCCTCACCCAAACTTATTTTTTGTTCCATGCGGGCTTCTTCTTCATCCGGGTCGCGCTCGCCATATAGCGCAAAACGGGTTTCCTGCTGCCGGCGGTATTGTTCTCGCTGCTGCTTCAAGCGCTCCTGCTCAATCTGCAAAGCCGAGGCTTTATCTTCCAGCAGGATTCGCTTCTGCCCCACTTCGTTCTGTAGTTTGTCCACCGTCTTCTCCAGGTCCAGCTTCTCTTTCTCTTTGGCTTCCCAGCGCTTTTTCCGTTCATCCAGGGCCTTCTGAATAGCAGCCAGCTTCTCCAGAGGTAAATTAACCATGCCGTATGGGCTTATTTCCTGAAGGGTTTCCTCTTGCAGCTGCTCCAGCTCACTCTTTAAGCTCAGGTATTCCTTCTGCAGGCGCTCATCCTCCTGACCGGCTTGTTTTTTCTGCAAGATCGCTGCCTGCAATTCTTTGTCGGATTGGATAAAAGCTGTGCGGCTTTTTTCATAGTGAAGAGTCAAGGTCCCTATATTTTTTTGCCATTTTTCTATCGCTTTAAGCTGCCGCGCGTGGTTTATGCTATTTTGCCGGCTCTGATTGGCCAGTCGCTCAAGCTCATCCCGGGTCTTTACCACAGATATATCCAAGCCCAGGTCATTCATACCCTCCTGGCGCATTTTGCTTTCTTTTTCCAGTTGCTTTTTTGCCTGCTCTACTGCAGCACTGGCGTGTTCCAGTTCCTTATCTAACTTGCCCCTTTGTATTTCCTTCTTCTTTAAATCCTCACTTAGCTTCTTATGCTGCTTGCGGGCTTGATTGAGCTCCTTTTGGCTTTCATCCATCTGGGGTATATTCCCTTGAGCGTAGGGATGTTCGGTAGCCCCGCATAAGGGGCAGGCTTTGCCGTCTTCCAGCTGAGCCCGTTCCTCTTCCAAATCACGAATACGGTTAAGCAATAACACCCGGGTCTCCAAATCATCAATCCTGGCGGCTAAATGGCCAGCTCCCTTTTCCCCCTGCTCTATTTCCAATACCAGTTGCTTTTGTTGCTTATCCAAGTGTTGTACTGATTCCCGCCCATCCCTTATATTATCCTCCAGCTGAACAATCCTGTCCCATACCTGCCCCAGGTTTTGCAGCTTATCATCCTGCTCCTTAAATTGCTCCAGCTCATCCCGCCACCAGGCAATTTCGTACCCCTGCAAAGCCTCTTCCAGCTTATCCTGCTCCGCCTGCAGAACATCATATTGCTGTCTTTGCAGTTCCTTATTGCTTTCGTGAGTGGCCGCTATTTCTTCCCCGGCATCCAGCAGGGATTGCAGAGCAACAGCAGCCCGCTGACGCTCAAGCCCCTTTTGCTGCCAGGCTGATAAGAGTTCCTCCAGACGCTTAAAGGCCCGGCTAATACCGGTCAGGTTAGCAAGCAAGGCCGCATCCCGGGCATTTCCCCGCCGGTATTCTTCAATGGCGAGCAGGGCCTGGCCCATTTCTTTGGCCTTCTCTACCCCGGCCGTTATTTCCCCCTGCAAAGCGGCACATTCGCTCTCGCCTGCACCAATGACCATTTCCATGCCTTTAATCACTTGGCCCTGCTGTTTAAGCAGGATATCCATTTCCCGTACTTTTTTAGCCGTTTCCCCTTCACTTTTACGTAATAAGTTAAGTTGAATTAATTCCTTGCGGGTGTTTTCCCAGCGTTCTGCGGCTTTGCCGGCGGCCTCCTTATACCGGGGCAGTTCTTCCCGGATTCGTTCTATTTCACTTAAATCACTTTTCTGCAAATCCCGCAGGTCTTTCAACCGGATATAGGGAGCATCCAGAACCGCGGCTTGCCATGCCCTCTCCAAACGCCAGGCCTCCCCCTGAAAAACCTGCTGTCGTTTTAAATATTGCTGCCATTGCGCCTCAATGTCCTTGATTTCATTTTCCAATCCTATCATGCGATCCAACCAGTCCAGGGTTGCCTGCAAACCTTTTAATTCTTCCTGCCGCTCCTTCCCCCGGGCTATTTTAGTTTGCATGTCCTGGCGCAAAGCTTTTTCTTCCTCAGTACTGAGCAGCTTTATCCCGCTTATTTCCGCTTGCAGGATCTCCAAACGATTCTTTTCCTCCCGCTGCCGTTCATGCACCTTCATGGATATTTCACTGTAAATCTCGGTTCCGGTAATCTGCTCCAGTATAGGAGCGCGCTCGTCTGCCGGAGCCTGCAGGAAGGCGGCAAATCCCCCCTGGGCCAGCATGATGGAACGGGTAAAGCGAGTAAAATTCATGCCGGTGATGCGCTCCACCCGGGCGGCAACATCCCGAATTTTGTTTTCCATGATTTGTCCGCTACGAGCATCAGCTATCTCATGTCTGGGGGGTTGCAGTTCTCCCTGTGGATTCTTCCGGGCCCGCTGCTGGCTCCAATGACAGCGGTAATAACCCTCCCGGTTCTCAAAGCTTATCTCGGCATAACAACTGCCGGTATGCCGGGACATAATCTCATTGCTGCTCTTGTTCACCCGCTCCAGGCGCGGGGTACGCCCGTAAAGAGCCAGGCAGATGGCGTCAAGAACGGTGGTTTTGCCCGCTCCGGTGGGTCCGGTAATGGCAAAAATACCATCTGACAAATAGGCCAGGTGGGAAAAATCTATTATCCATTCCCCCACCAGGGAATTTAGATTCTGAAAGCGTATCTGCTTTATCTTCATGAACCAATCTCTCCTACTCTGCCATCACATCTTCCGTTAGCAGACAATCAAGAATCTCATTATACATCTGCAGCAGACTTTCCCTCTGCTCGGCTTCAACTTCGTAAGCCTCCAGACAACGCCGGAAAACCTCGCTATGATCCAGTTCACTAAGGACCTCCCCCTCTTCCATGAGGTTAATTACCTGTTGCCAGGAGCGATTATCGCTTACCCGCAAAAGATCCAGCTCTGTTCCCGCTGTTGCTGCCTCCATTTGTTCCCGCAGGTCGCTGATTATTTCCTTTCCTTCATAGATGATTTCCAACCAGGCCTTTTGGGCCTTGGACTTCAGCTCTTCCAACTGCCGTTCAATCTCCTCCCGGTCGCCCCGGATACTATGTAAAGCTTTAAAAATGGGTACCTTAAGCGGCGTGACCTCCATTTGCCCGGCGCAGAAATCTACCATTATTACCTGCTTTTCCCGCAAGGCTTCCGTAAAACCCATGGGAATAGGGGCTCCCGAATAACGGCAATTCTCCCGGCCCCCGACCAGCTGGGACTTGTGTAAATGCCCCAGAGCCACATAATCGAAAACCGGTGGGAAATCATGGCCTACATGAGCCAGGGAACCGAGATAGAGTTCCCTGACCCCGTCACCTTCCACTGTGCTTCCCCCAGCAGCGAACAAATGCCCCATGGCCACCACCGGAACCGGTCCCGGCAAAGCAGATCTGATTTCTTCCGCCCGCCTTCCCACCAGCTCATAATGGGAGCGTATTCCCTCGACCAGCTTGCGGGCTTTATCCTCCAGGCTTTCACCTGCTTCCGCGCTGCGAATATCCCGATCGCGCAGATAGGGAACCGCAGCAACGATTAATTCCGCTTCCCCTTGCGCATCTTTCAAGAGCAAAACTTCATCATCCAGGCTTTCTCCGATCTTCCCCACTATGTATACCTGCAAATGGCGCAGCAATTCACGCGGAGCGTTCAAAAAAGTCGGAGAGTCATGGTTTCCCGCTGTTATTACTACATGCCGGCAAGAAGATTCGGCCACGCGGCAGAGAAAGCGATAATACAACTCCTGGGCCCGGTTGCTGGGAGTAGTGGTATCGAAAATGTCCCCTGCCACCAGCAGGATATCGATACTTTCTTTTTCCAACAATTCCCCCAGCCAGTCCAGAAACTCTGCCGATTCTTCATATCTTTTGCGTCCTCGCAGGGAACAACCCAAATGCCAGTCCGAAGTATGAATTATCTTCATGGCCTTCTCCTTTCAGCTAGATGAATCCCCTTATCTCCCTTGCAGGTATTCCACTGCCTGAGCGTATTGCTGGTCATAGCGATTTATTAACTCCTGCCGCTTCCGGTTCATGGCCTCCTGGGTAGTGAAATCCAAGATGCCGGAAGGGTAAAGCCGCTGTTCTTGCTGAAATTTCTTAATAGCGTTAAAAGTCTTAATATCCAGAGTCATATCCGGTTTATCCAGATCATAGCCACTGGCGAAAAGAATTTTTTCCGCGTTGTAAACCTCCAGGGAACTGCTGTCCAGTCCAGGTTTGCCACCTTTTTCCAGCGGCATCAGGTTGCTTATTTCCAAACCATTAAGCGGCGTGGGATCTGAAACCTTAATGTTCGGGAGCAGCCCCTGCCCGTCAATATACTTTCCCGATGGGGTGGTATAAATGCCGGTGGTAATCTTGGCCCATCCCATTATTTCACGGTCAGTGGCTTGAATGCCGTGACGAATCAACATTTCATTGCTATCCAGGCTGGAATCGGGATACAAACGGGCATATTTTTGATAGGCTTCGGGGCTAAGCAGGGGAACAACTGCCTGTACCCTGGCTTTGCCATAGGTTTTGTTTCCCAAGAGCACCCCGGCCTGGGAATCCTGTATGGCACCGGCTACTATTTCCGAGGCGCTGGCTGTCATGCCATTAACCAGCACCACCAGCTTGTACGGGGGAGATGGCAGCTCCGAAGTGTAAACCTTATCCTTCATGCCCGCTGCCTTGAACTTAATGGTGGTGATGGGGCCGGCGGGAACAAAGTGGCGAGCCACGGCCAAGGCCTGGGTTACCTCACCGCCGGTATTGTCCCGCAGATCCAGCACCAGTCTGCTTATTCCATCCTTTTCCGCTGCCTCCAGGGCGGCCTCCAAGAATTCAGCGGTATTGGAATTGAAGCTGTCAATAGCTATGTAGCCTATTCCGCCCCGGTTTTCATAGCGGACGGGATTTAATTTGATGTCTTCCCTTTTTACTTTAAACTCCATTACATTTTTAATGCCGCTTCTGACTATCCCCAGATTAACTAAACTATCTTTTTGGCCCCTGATCAATGTACTGACCTGCTCTACGGAATAGCCCATTACATCTTTTTTATCGACCGTAACTATCCGGTCTCCCGACAATAAACCAGCGCTTTCCGCCGGCGAAGAGGGAAAAACCCGGGTGATAACAATATAGTTGTCTACCTTGGATAGGGCTACCCCGATGCCTTCATAATTACCTTCCACCGATTCCAGCATCGCCTGGGCTTCTTCACGAGTAAAAAAATCACTGTAGTCATCCAGACCCTGGAACATGCCCTTGAGTGCCCCCTGCGTAATTTGCTCCTCATTGACCTCAAAATAATAGCGGTCTTTGATAAAACGCATCATTTCCTGCAGATAGCTGTTATCGACGGCATCAGCAGCGTTTGCCGGGATTGCTGAACCCAACGGAGTAAGCAAGAGCATGAACAGGCTCAGGATTATTAGGACAGCCAAATTCCGGTTTTTCATCAAAATCCCCCTCACAGAATGTTTACAAAACCTTTATTAGAACCCCCCATTGGGAATCTATTCCGTCATTACCTCTACCCCGGTTTCGCTTACCCTCACGGTATGCTCCCACTGGGCAGACAGCGAATTGTCAGCCGTCACCGTAGTCCATCCATCATCCAGTTTCCGGCAGCGATAAGTCCCCACATTGACCATAGGCTCTACCGTAAAAGTCATATTGGGAACCAGCAGCATGCCGCTTTCCCGAGGGCCATAATGTGCTACAAAGGGATCTTCGTGGAATGCCAATCCCACCCCATGCCCGCCAAAATCACGCACCACGGAAAAACCATGTTTATTGGCATACTGTTCTATGGCAAAAGCAATATCCCCAATGCGATTGAAGGGTTTGACCTGCTCAATTCCTAGATAGAGGCACTCCCGGGCTATCTTTACCAGTTTTTGGGCTTCAGCAGAGACTTCGCCTATCATGAACATCCGTGAGGCATCCCCATAATAGCCGTCTAATATGGAGGTAATATCTACATTTACGATATCACCCTCCTTAAGTTTTCTCTCACTGGGAATACCGTGACATATAACTTCATTAATGGAGGTACAAACACTGGCGGGAAAACCCTGATAGTTAAGGGTTGCCGGATAGGCGCCGGCCGCGGTAAGCGCATCATTAACCCAGCGGTCAATTTCTGCCGTGCTGATTCCCGCTTCAATTCTTTCTTCCACCAGGTTTAGGATGCTTTTGGTCAACTGGCAGCTCCGGCGAATACCTTCAATCTGTGCTTCCGTTTTAATTAGCTTTCGATCCGGAACCAGAATACCCCTTCTCTTGAAATCCTCCAGGTAAAGGTCTTGCTCCATGTGGCACTTCTTATATTTCTTTCCACTCCCGCACCAGCAGGAATCATTACGCGATAAAGCGATAATCCATCCCTCCCTTTTCAAGTATCAACCAGAATAATTATAGCATAAGCTCTTACTCCTCTCCTATCTGGCTTATATATCAGGAAGAACCGTCCCTGTGATATACCTGTGATATATTATCCTTGCAGCAAAAAAGAAGGAAATACGCATAGAATTAAGAATATATTATAAAAAGTAAAAACGGAGAGGATGACGAACTTGAAGAAAAACCTGTCTTTAACCCTGTGTTTGCTGGCCCTGTTCTTGTTAACCGCAGTAATAGCCGGTTGTGGACCCGCAAAAGACAGCAGCGCCCCGGCTGATAAAGAGGCATCAGCCCCCAGCAGCGACAAATCGAGTGGCAGCGAACCAGTATTAAAGGATTTACTGGGCAAAGGAAAAGCCGTAAATGAAATGTCCTTTGATTGCGAAACCCAGGTAGGGGAGCAGAAGATGCTGGTGAAAACCTGGATTAAAGGGAAGAAAGTACGCAGCGAAATGGAGAGCCCGGAAGCTGGCGGCAAGATTATTAATATAATCGATAGCGCAGCAGGCGTAGTCTATGTTTACCAACCGGAACAAAAGATGGCTACCAAGATGGACATATCCCTGGCCCAACAGGATGGTTCCAGTTCCCCACAAGAAGACCTGGAGGCTATGAACCCGGATAAGATGAAATATCTTGGTAAAGATACCATTGACGGGAAGAAGTGCCTGGTTTACGAAATTACCGAGGACAATATTGGAAGCAGCAAAGTTTGGTTGTGGGAGGAAAACGGCATACCTCTCCGTATGGAAGCTACTGCTGACGGCGAAAAAATGGTGATAGAATACCGCAACATTAAAGTGGGGGGAATTCCCGATTCCATGTTTGAACTGCCTAAGGGAACCCAGATCATGGAGTTCAATATGCCCACTATGCCCACGCCATAAAGAATCAGCAGTTTCCGTTATGTTGTAGCACGATTAAAAAGCCAGGAGGAAAACGCCCGCCTGGCTTTTGTTTTTTTATTCAAATCATAAAAAAGGGCAAATCCGATTAAACTCTAGAGTAATCCAAGAATTTCTTTAGTTGGCTTGATACTGTCATCTTCTACCATATCATATGGCGCTCGGCCTCGCTTTTTAGATAATCGCGGAAATTAGGATGAGCAATATTGACCAGTTCTTTTACCCTCTCCCTTATAGAGCGCCCCCGCAAACAAGCTACCCCGAACTCGGTGATAACATAATCCACATCCACCCGTGAGGTGGTTACCACCGTACCGGGGTCGAAAAAAGGTACAATACGGGAAACTTTATCGTCCCGGGCCGTAGAGTAAAAGGCCAGAATGGATTTCCCACCGGGGGATTCCTGCGCACCGGTAACGAATTCCTTATGCCCGCCGGTACCGCTGTAGAGACGAGAACCTACCGATTCGGCACAACATTGCCCGGTCAAGTCGATCTCCAGCATGGAGTTGATGGATACCATTTTATGATTGCGGCCGATAATGGCCGGGTCGTTTACCACGCTTCCCCGGTGAAACTCCACCGCCATGTTTTCATCCAGAAAGTCATACAGCCTCCGGCTGCCCAGCCCAACATCGGTAATAAACTTATCTTTCCACAGGGTCTTTTTTCGGTTGCTGATGGCTCCGGCCTCATAAAGATCCAGAATGCAATCACTAAACATCTCCGAATGCACCCCCAGATCCTTTTTATTTCTTAAGCTGTACGCCACCGCCCCGGGAATACTGCCAAACCCGATCTGAATGGTGGAACCGTCTTCAATCAAATCCGCCGCATAAGCCCCGATCAGGTGATCCTTTTCCGTAAGCACCGGCGGATCCATGGTAGGGATTTCCCTTTCGCTTTCCACGATATAATCGATTTGCGAAATATGCACATGTGTATCGCCAAAGGTTCGGGGCAAATGGGGGTTTACCTCCATTATCACCACATCAGCCTGCTCAACAAAGTCTTTTTCCAAAACGGTAGAAAGAGAAAGAGAGAGGTAACCGTGCTTATCCATGGGGGAGGCACAACCAAAAAAAACATTGGGCCGGCGATGAAACGTACGCTTACTGCTGAATTGATGCAGTTGCAGCGGAACATAGGATACATTCCCCTGGGGGTGGGCCTGGCGGGGAGCCTTGCTGTAAAACCAGCTGTTCAAGAGAAATTTCCCTGCCAGTTCTGGGTTCATAAAGAATTCATATTCACCCATCATCATAGCATTGACTACTGAAACATTCTCCACTTTGTCTTTAATATAATGCAGATTACTCAAGAGGGTAACCGGCTCACAAGCAGCCAGGCTGCAGACAATCTCCTGCTTGCTTCTAACCGCTTCCAGCGCTTCCAGCACCGGAACCAGCTTGCGCTGATAGAGTTCCTTGTAATTCATACAACACCTCATATTTTACGAGTTTTATGCTTCAATCATTGGTAACAGTATTATAAACCAGGGCTATCCTATTGACAATTTGCTTGTTACTCTACTGTATCATCGATGATTGTACCATAGCTTGGCCATCGAACAAAGAGTAAATTTGCCATACTAGAAGATTCTTCTTTCCCGGTAAACAAAACACCTGGCCGGAGCCAGGCGTCTTTTATAATTAAGGAGGGGATAATGTCTTTTTTATATTAACACAAGTCATTGTCATTTTTTGTAATATCAGGACAGGCTGCTAAATTAATTTTACTTTCCACACAATCATTTAAGCGGGTGGCCCTAAACCCCGGGGGTATCCCAGCGCCGCACCAGGCCCTGGGTCAGGCGATCGATTACAATGGCCAGAACCACAATAGCCCAACCCGCCTCAAAACCTCCCCCGACATCAATGCGGTTGGTGCAGATCAAGACCACTTCTCCCAGTCCCCCGGCGCCAATCATACTGGCTATTACCACCATGGCCAGTGCCATCATAGTCGTCTGGTTGATTCCCGCCAGGATAGAGGGCATAGCCAGAGGAATACGCACTTCTTTCATTAACTGCCAGGAAGTAGCCCCGAAGGCCAATGCCGCCTCCTGAACCGAAGATGAAACCTGGCGAATCCCCAGGTTGGTAAGACGAACCACCGGGGGCAGCGCATATATTACGGTCGCCACTACGCCCGGCACCTTGCCCAGGCCAAAGAGCATCAAGGCCGGTATAAGGTAAACAAAACTGGGCATAGTCTGCATGGCATCAAGTATAGGTGTAACCAAGGTATTGCAGCGGTCCGAAACCGCCATAGCGATGCCCAGGGGAATTCCCAGAAGCAAAGAAATGATAACCGAAACAATTACAATGCCCAGAGTTTCCATGGCAATTCCCCAGAATCCGAAAATCCCTACCGTGAAAAGCAAAAGACCCGGCATAATGGTCTTCACCACTTCGTGGGTCTGCCTCCAGGCAATCACTGTTACCGCGATAATCCAAAGCCACCATGGAATAGCCACAAGTATATGCTCTATCTGCAACAACATCCCCAGCACCATGTTGCTGAAAGCAGTGAAAAAGGGCTCCCAGGCCACCGTAATCCACTTGACAAAATCGCTGATATACGGTGCTACATGAAATTCAATATCTGATGGAAACAAAAATATCACCTCCCGGCAGCGACTTTCCCGGCGCGGGCACTGGCATGGGCTTCGATGCTCCGCACCCGGCTCACCCGGCCCTTATCCAGTAATTGGGCAATTCTCTGTTCGTCTTGAACAAAAACGCTGTACATATTCATCAGCCGGGTTCATTACTATCTCCTGAGGCCGGCCTACTTGAACAAATACCCCCGCGCCCATTACCGCCATGCGATCACCTAAACGCAAGGCTTCACCCAAATCGTGGGTTACGAAAATAATGGTCTTTTGCCACTCCTTCTGCAGCTTGATCAGTTCATCCTGCATTTCCCGGCGAATCAGAGGGTCCAGCCCACTAAAGGGTTCATCCATCAGCAACAGGTCCGTATCCTGAACCAGGGCCCGGGCTATGCCCACCCGCTGCTGCATACCGCCGGAAAGCTGGTGCGGGTATTTTTTCTCCCAGCCAGCCAGGCCCACTTGCCGCAGCGCTTCCTGAGCCCGGGATTCCCGCAGCTCACGTGCCAGGCCTCTTAACTTGAGCCCAAAGGCTACATTTTCCAATACATTGCGATGGGGCAACAAACCATAATGCTGAAAAACCATGGCCGCTTCACCCCGGCGAAAGGCAGTAAGCTCCTCCGCATCCATGGAAGTGACTTCTTTTCCTTTTACCCGGATAACTCCAGTGCTGGGCTCAATCAAGCGGGTGAGACAGCGAATCAAGGTTGATTTTCCACTACCGGAAAGTCCCATAATAACGAAGACCTCACCTCGTTTAACCTGAAACGAGACATCACGAACCGCAATTACCGCTCCAGCAGCTTCAGCTTTTTCTATGGCCACAGGATCAGACAAATCCAAGGCTTTCTCCGTTTTATGATAAACTTTCCAAAGTCGCTCAACTTCAAGCAGGTTAAAATCCTGCATCCCCATCTACTTCACCTCTTCCAAAGCCTGGTCCAGCTTGGCAGCTACATCGGCTGGAACCCAGCCGTGCCATTCATCCTTGTACTTCTGCAAGAAATAGACGGCAGCCGCTTTTTCATCATTATTATGGTCGCTCATATAAGCCAGAAAATCATTATTTTGTTCCAGGCTGGTTTCATAGTTCTGCAAAAATTCCACCACTTCCGGAGCTCTTTTCTCCAGTTCGCTGTTAATTCCTATTAAGACCTGAGCGGACGGATAGGAGCAAGCCCGGTTGCTTTCATCCTGCCAAACGGCATCATCAAAATCCGGCTCTTCCAAGCGGGTCATTTTCAGCTTGCCCATTACCCAGGTCGGTTCCCAGTAATAGCCGAACCAGGGCTCGCCCTTTTCATAAGCGGAAACCATGGAAGCTACCAGAGCGGGATCCGAGCCGGTAACAAAATTATTATAATTCTTATCCAAACCATAGCTCTTGATTTTCACCCCGTTTATGCTGGTACAATTCCAGCCCGGAGGGCTGTTGTGAAAGCGCCCCTTGCTCGGAACTTCCGGGTCCTTGAACAGTTCCCAGTAACGAGGCAGATCGCTGATTTTCTTAAGATCGGGTGCAGTCGCTTCTAAACCTCGCTCCGCATCTCCCTCTATCATGTAAGTCGGTACATACCATCCCTGCGGGGCGTCCGGGAAATTAGGACCCAGATTCTTCACCTTGCCTGAAGCCAGGGCCTCTTTCCAGGCTTCCTCGATATTGTCGGCCCAAACCTCCATATAAATATCGATATTTCCCTTTACCATACCTTGAAGAGCAGGCAGGGTTTCCGCAAACAGGTATTCCGGCTCGGGATAGCCATAACCGTGCTGCAGAATATAACCTACTATCCGGTTATGTACTTTGATGCTGTCCCAGCTAACATCGACCAGAACCAGCCTGGGCTTGTCGCTTCCTTCCTGGGTTCCGCTATCTCCCCCGGTCTTGGACCCACATCCCATTAAAAAGGAAAAGCAAAATAATAGCAGAAACGCCAGAAGCAAGCACCTGCTGCGTGAGCGGCGCAATAAGATTTGTAATTGTTGCATAGAAAAAACTCCTTACCGGCAGGCAAGAAAAACGGATAAATTTGTGGGGCCAGGAATACAAAGCTAGGAGAGAGCAAAAAACTCCCTCCGCCAAATGCGGAACCTGGATTATGCTGGATTACACTTATCTAAACTATGTTTAAGAGATAAAAACCTGCAACACCCGTGTCGCCTACGAGGTTAGCTGACGGGCTCGGGCTCGGGTCAGCCCTATCCCCTTCCTGGCCATATTACTCCAGGAACCGGAAACTCGCCCCAAAAATGGTTTCCCCGCGTTTCTATACCAGAAACTTCGGCCTGCCTATTAATTTATTTTATATTAATAGGCTAGGCTACTTACTTTTTCAGGTCAAGTTGCAAATTCCAGCATATTACCGGGTTTAGAAGGGAAAACCAGTAAAACAAAGCAATTGGGTCTTAAATAGTTAGAAATCCATACCAAGATGATTCTAAAATGAATTGAAGAATTAGTAAAACAGAAAAGCAAAAACCGCGCCAACCGGCGCGGTTACTCGTTTTTAAGATGGTGAGCCATCCAGGACTCGAACCTGGGACACCCTGATTAAAAGTGTGAACAATACCAGTTTTACGAAGCTTTAGATGGTTTTAACATGTGGCAAAAACATAAAGACTACCTACTATCTGAAACCATATTAGAGTTATTTAGTTTTATTCAGTTTTACTCAGTTTACTAATTACCATAATATGTATGTGGCAGAAATGTGACACGCTATTCGCCCCGGAAAGCCGATAAATTCACGTATAGCGGCTTATGATGTGGCAGGCTTTTTCTTCCTATGTGATTTTTTCTTATTTTCCCTGATTTTCTCTAGGTGTAAAGTTAAGCTTTCCTTTAATTCATCTTTATTATAGTCCCTGTCATTTATATTTTGGGGAAGCAATTTTTTGCTATAAGATTCTAATTCCTTGTATTCTTCCCTGGTTATCTTTTGGCGATTATACCATGTACGATATCCAGCCATAACGTCCCTCCTATCTTTTCTTGCCCAGCTTTCCCGTGTGCGCATAACGTCTTCTGCCGTTTTTTTATATAAGGGTAAATCTCTTTGTATAAAATTCAAGATACAAGCAGTGTATAGATCAACGGGCTTCATGGTAAGAATTAATTTATTTTCTTTTTTATCAAATCGAGTAACATATTCCACGTTTTTGTTCAGCATATGGTTGAGGTTTGTAAGGATTACTTTCTGGCACCAATCAAGTATTGCCTCCTTGGTTATTATGCCTTTCTGTTTTTCGGGCCCTTTTTTTTTGTTTGGCAAATTAAAACCCTTTTCACCTTTTTTAGCAGGCCGGGGGAAATAGTGAAATTTACCACTCTCTTTAATATATGCCATCTGATATATCACGAAACTACCTTCATGTTCAGGATAATGTTTTTGAGCATCTAAATAAGGCTTATATATTGCCGTCTCTAACTTTGCAAAATAGGCGGGATCAGCTAATTTTTCTTTTGTGGTAAACCTATAATTAGAAATTAATAAAAATAGATTACGAAGACGACTGCGAATCTCGTGGACGGAAATTTCCGATTCCTCGAACATTAATCCATAATCCTCATAATACTTTACAAAATATTTTGTAAAATCCTCCATAGATGTTGTCTCGCTTGCTGCTTGCACAATTAAAAAAAGCATATAATCGGTTAAAGCCTCTGCTTTTCGTGCAGCAGTCCATTTCGCGTTTTCTTTTTCTTCTACCACTAAGACAGGCCATGATATAGGAGGGAGCTCTTTCCCTGTTAGCTCCATAATCACATGTCTTCTTGCCCTAACTTCTATAGGCGCTTCCCTATTTTCAATTCTTACCCGACAAGTAACAGCTCGTGGTAAACCTATGTTTACCCGTACACCTGCTTGTGTCACTTTAACTCCTCCTGTCCGTTCGCACTGTTCGCACCTATATTTTATCATAAAAATACGGGGAATAAAAGGAAAAAACCCTGTGCCACACAGGAAGGGAGGTAATAAATATGGACAAAAAAGAATTTTCCTTTGACAAGTTGCCGGATTTGATTACGCCTCAAGACCTCAAGAAAGCAGGTTATCCAGAAGGCGAAAATGCCATTTATGAATTATTTAAACGTCCAGATTTTCCGGTGATTGTGCATGGAAAGCGCAAGCTGTTAGTAAGTAAAGCCGCACTAATGCGGTATTTCCGGGCGCAATAGTGCGCTGTTCATTTAGGGAGGAAAGAGCAGTGAAAACATTAGACCGCACAAACCCCGAAACCTGGCCCTTTATCATGCGGTTAAAGGAATTTATGTTTGTAAGCGGATATGGCAAAAACAAAGCCCTGGAACTGGTACAATCGGGAGAACTTCCAGCCAAAAAAGTAAGAGGAACCTGGCTAATCAGTAAAGACGCGTTGTTACGATGGCTGGAGGGATGAAAAAGTTAGGAAGGTGTGAGGTCATTGAAAATTAGAAAATATAACCCGGCAGCAGCCGGGCAGAAAGGAAATATTATGTCTCGTATTATAAATAATTATACCACGACAGATGAAATTAAGCAACGAATAGGGATTGAGGATATAGCCTCAGAAGATACTGCACTTATCCGCAGGGGAAACAAATTATGGGGGCGTTGCCCTTTTCACGAGGAAAAAACAGCGTCCTTCTGTATAACTCCAGATAAAAGCATGTTCTATTGTTTCGGCTGTCATGCAAAAGGCGACATTTTTTCTTATGTGATGAAGCGGGAAGGACTGAGTTTCCCTGACGCCAAAAGCCTACTGGCAGCCAAGGCTGGCCTGAGTGTTGACAGGAGGGCATTGCAAAGAAGCCGGGAAGTGCAACAACGGCGGGAGCAGGAGAGGGCCATTGCTCACGAACTTGAACGGGCGGTTAATGCGGAAATAAACCGGTTGATAGGCATTGAAAAATGGATTCATACCATTATTGAAACTATCTACACAGTAGACCGACTAGATAGCCCTCTCGTTATTTGGGCCTTAAAGAATAGGCCGCGTATAAGCGATTTGCTTGATAAGCTTCAGATGGCAACCCCCGACCAGCAGTTGGAAATACTCCCGGAAGGGAGGTGCTTTGAATGGCCGCCGCCACATATTTGGAAATCGCAAAAAATCTGCTAGATGTAAATGACGCCGCAGGAGAAGCCTGGGAGGAACCCATACCTTTTGATTCACCGGATTTAAGCCCCTTCCCTATTCATGTTTTACCGCAATGGTTAAGGGATCTTGTTGTAAGCCTGGCGGTACAATCTCAGGTACCCGTTGACTTGCCTGCGCTGCTTTCACTATCTGTAGTTGCGATCGCGGGCGGCAAGTCTCACATGATCCAGGCCAGGCCCGGATGGATTGAACCGTTGAACCTATACACTATGAGTATTTTGGAATCAGGTAATCGTAAGACAGGAACCGAGAAAGAGCTCCTTGTTCCGGTTTACGACTTTGAAACAAAACTCATTGAAGAAGTAACTCCCATCTGGCAACAGGCGAAACACGAGCTTGATTATAAAAAGGCAGCACTGGAAGACTTAAAAAAACAATATGTGAAAGCACGCAATGTTGGGAAAAAGATTGACAAAGATGGTAAGACAACTGGCAGGACGGTTACTGAGATCAAGGAAGACATGGATTTCTTAATCAAGGAGATAGCGGATACACCAGAAGTTTTTCTTCCCACTATATTGGCCGATGACATCACGATGGAAAAACTGGTGGTATTGCTTTCGGAGAACAACGGAAGCCTGGGAATCTTCTCTGCAGAGGGGACGCTGTTCGGAATTGCAGCGGGCCGATACACAGGGATGGCAAGTTTTGATGAACTTCTTAAGGCACATTCCGGGGATCCGCTCAGAGCTGACCGGATTGGAAGAGCGAGAGTAAACGTCCCAAACCCTGCTCTGACAATCGGAATGTGTGTACAGCCAATTGTGGTACAGGAACTTGCGAAAAATCCAGTATTTAGGCTCAAGGGACTTCAAGCTAGATTCCTTTATGCTATACCAGATTCTCCCCTGGGTGAGCGAGAGGCGAATTCAACCCCTATACCTGAAAATGTGAAAAACGCTTATTACAATGCTATACGGCGATTGCTGAGTATGGCAGTAAACACTAAAAGCAAGCGGGTTTTATGCCTGTCTTCTGATGCCAACGAACTACTCGCGGAATTCGAGAGATGGTTAGAGCCGCAGTTAGCTCCTGATGGCAAGTTGCGTCCCATAGTTGATTGGGCTGCAAAGTTAGCCGGAGCATTACTGCGAATCACAGGCCTACTCCACCTAGCTGAATACTATGATGAGGAACATATCCCGCAAAAAGTTTCTGCTGATACTGTGGCGCGGGCCATTGAATTGCAGGAATTTTTGATCTCTCACGCAAGGCGGGTTTTTGATGTGATGGGCATGGAAAGCGCAGAGTTTGAGCTTTGTAAGAAAACAATGGCATGGATTAATGACCAGGTTGCAGAAGGTGAGTTTAGTAAAAGAGATGCGTTTTGTGCATTACAAGGTACTTTTAGGAAGGTAGAAAACCTTGAACCGATTTTGGATATACTGCTCGAGAGAAATTACATCCGCGAAAAAGAAATCTCAAAAAACGGACCAGGACGTAGAACGAAAATTTACGAAATTAACCCCTTATATGCAATATCTGCAAAATATGCAAAATCAACAAAAAAATCTAATTTTGCAGATTTTGCAGATAGGAATACTAGCTCAAAAACTGCTGCCGTTGAACCTATCTTCCTTAGCGAGATTGGAACTTATGTTAAGGGGAGGGAGAATTAATGATTGCCCTTCGGCATTACCAAACAGAAGCGCTGGCCACCATCCTCCAGAAGTACCAAGCCGAGATCACCAGGCAGCTAGTAGCCCTCCCCACCGGGACAGGCAAAACTATTCTTTTTGGCGCATTGGCCCGGGAACAAAATAAGCCGGCCCTGATTATTGCCCACCGGGAGGAACTGCTCACACAGGCACGGGATAAAATCCTGTTGCTATGGCCGGATGCTGATGTGGGTATAGTTAAGGCTGAATTAAACGAAGTGGATCACCAGATTGTAATTGCTTCCATACAAACTATTTCCCGACCCAACCGACTGCAGCAGCTTAAGGCTTGTGACTTTTCCCTGCTTGTCATTGATGAAGCCCACCACAGTGCAGCAGACAGCTATCGGCGGGTAATCGAAGAGTTGGGCTTTATGGCCGGAGACGTCGGCAAACTACTGGTAGGGGTGACTGCGACCCCGCAGCGCGGTGATGGAATAGGCCTTGATTCGATATTCGAGGAAATAGTATATCAATGCAGCCTGCCTACTATGATAGCAGGCGGCTACCTGTCCGACCTGAGAGGGGTTCAGATAAAAGCCTGGACCGACATCTCAGGAGTACACACACGGGCCGGTGATTTTGCCCAGGGTGAACTGGAATCAGTAATAAATACGGCAGAGGCGAATCAGATAATAGTTAAAGCTTTTATTAAATATGCCAATAAACGGAAGGCGGCGGCCTTCTGCGCGGGCGTACAGCACGCTCAAGACCTGGCGGAAGCCTTTAACCAGGCAGGGATTAAAGCGGCGGCGGTATGGGGGGATATGGATCCGGAGGATCGCAGGGCTACCCTGGATGAATACGAGAGCGGACGGATACAGGTGCTGACTAACTGCGAGATTCTGACCGAAGGCTGGGATAGCCCGGCCACTGACTGTTTGCTGATGGCCCGACCCACAAAATCAGGGACACTGTATCAGCAAATGATAGGTCGAGGAACCCGCCTTTATCCGGGAAAGCAAGACTGTTTAATACTTGAATTTGCTTCTAACCGGCATGATATTGCATCCCTGGGTAGCTTAACCGGGCTACCGATACGGAATAAGCAGACCATCCTTCAGGCTATGCAGGAGGAAAAACAGCGGCAGCAGCAGGCAGCAAGTGAGGCAAAGACTGCCACCCGCGTAGTTGCGAAGGAATTTGACATACTGGACCGCTCTGCTTTTCGTTGGTACACAGCGGGTAAGGATTGGCGGTTGCCAATTGCGCAGGGCGTTTACTTGGTACTGCATGAAGTTGAACCTGGCAAGTGGAATGTTGGCGTCAATGCCCAGGGCGAGGAAATGTCGCTGCACAAGGCCTTACCCTTTGGTTATGCCCAGGGATTGGCTGAGGACTATGCTCGTAAATATGGTAAGGGCTTTGCCCGTAAAGATGCAAAATGGACGAAAAGAAAACCGACTTCCGGCCAGATTAAAATGCTGCAGAAACTGAAATTGCCATATGACACCGACATTTCCCGCGGAGAGGCGGCGCAGATAATTAGCGAAGAACTAGCCCGGAGAGAACTAGAACCCGCCACCAGTAAACAATTATGGCGGCTGAGGCAAATGGGACATAACCCCCCGAAGGGACTAACTAAGCCGGAGGCCCGGCGGATGATAGCGGGAGGTAAATAAAGTGACCAAAATGCTTGAAATACGAATGGCGCGATGTGTTCTATACCTAACCGAATCTGAATTACAAAGACTGTTAAGCCGCGAGCCCGACTTATGGAAATTAGCAATCGGGAGAGGCAAGGGCATTGCCAGGGCCAAGCAAACCCGGGAAAGAGTAACCCGGAAGGTGGAAACGGAAAGGAGGCCTGACTGATGAACGATGTAGAACGCAGCCCTCCCGATAGGCGCAAAGACCCCGACAATAGGAGAAGTCTTACAGGGGGGTTATGATGTGGAGCCTGCATTAGCGCAAAGAATTCTATGGGCCATGAACCAATAATACCACTATATGCGTTTTCGCATATAAGAAGTGTAAGAAAATCCTTGAAGTGGAAAGCTGGAAAGCATAACATAATCGGCTTTTCCCGCCAGGTCCGGGCGGATAGTACCGGAGGTATGGGCTGGGAATATCCTTTCCTGATAAATTAGTTGAGGGGTCAGGTTGGGATATTCTCTGCCTCCAGGCTTGTAAGAATTCCGTAAAACCTACTGTCTGACATTACCTGGAACCGCAGGAGGGAGTGATAATCTATGACGACTATAAAAACAGGCCACGGCGAAAAGCAAAGCCGGAAAAGAGAACTTCTTATTTGTGCTTTACTGGTGGAGCCAACCATTGAAAAGGCAGCCGCTAAAGTGGGAATTGGAACTACTACAGCCTTTCGCTGGTTGCAGGAACCGGACTTTCAGGCAGAATATCAACAAGCCCGGAAACAGGCTGTAAGCCAGGCCATAGCGCAATTACAGCAGGCTACTACCCAGGCAGTGGCTACCCTGGTAGAAGTGATGAACGATCAGGAGGCGACCCCGGCCAGCAGAGTATCAGCAACAAAAATTGTCCTGGAAATGAGTATGAAAGCTATCGAACTTGACGACCTGGCTACCCGTATTGAACGACTGGAACAGGCACTAGAAGGACAACAGGGAGGTAAGCGAGCATGGCGTTAGATACCCGTGTTAAAAAGCTAGAGGAAGCACTGCAAGGCCAGCAGCAGGAGATTATGGTTATTTTGCATGATATGGATAATCCTTCACCCAAAGAAATAAAAGCTGCCCGGCAGAAGGCCCTGGAAGAAGGTAGACAGGTTATATTTATTGGTGAATTGGAAAGGTGGAGCAGGTAGAACAGCAAGGAGGAAAACAAAGAGCATGGCGATAGATGCCCCATAGTATTGAACCCGTAAATGAGTCTCAACGTTCAATAGTAGCAGCCAGAATTAAGCCTATGTTCGAGGATGCGGCAAGGGAAAGGATGCTGGCCGGGGTTAAGCCTAACCCTTCCGCAAATTTGCAAAAGGGTTCAGAGCCACTTCATGCCCACGAACAAGCCGCTAAGCTTCTCAATGTTTCTCCCAGGTCTGTTGAATCTGCTTCCCGCGTTCTTGAACGCCGTAGAAATAGGAGGCCTGATAAATGAATCTTGAAAAAAGAGTAAGCAAGCTAGAAGGAACCATGATACCCGATGGAGATTATATCTATTGCCGTGATGATTGGACTTTTGAGGAGCAGTGGCTTTACTTTTCCAACGACTGCCCACCGGAATTAAAGGAAAAGGCAGCTAAAACCGATTGGAACAAGACGCGCCACCCGCAACGGAAATTGGAGGATTACTTATGACATTAGAAAAGCGAATTACCCGGCTGGAGGAATCCATAAAGCCTCCAGGAGAACCCTTTTTAATAACCATAATAGTAGCAGGCGGCCCACCGATACCACAAGAAAGAATAGACGTAATTATGAACAAGGCTAGAGAGGAAGGCCGGGGCGTTGTGATTGTGAGGAATAGCGATGAGTCTTAATTCACGCTTACAGAAGTTAGAGCAGCAGGTACCGCCGGCACCAGAACCAAAGCCGGATTTATCAGCGCTGAACGCTGACGAACTCAAATTTTTAATACGCCACCATGGAGCGGAGCATCCGGAAGAAATAGTGTATTATTCAGAGGCGCATTATCAGCCGTATGACGATATGGCACCGGAGGAGCGGCAAAAGCAGGTAGACGCTATACGTGAGAAAATAGTCTGGAGGTAACCAAATGAGTTTAAAAACAGCGGTAAAGCGCATGGAAAGGCAACTGAGGCTTGACGATGATGACGAAGTAGTTATCTATGACCTTCCAAATGATGACGGAACAGTTGATGTTTTACATATTTCAAGCAAGGGCTCAAGAAAAGAAACCATTACCCAACAGGAATATGACAGAAGGCGAGGAATAGCCAATGAGTCTAAAGACAGCAGTTAAGCGATTAGAACGGGTTAGCCGGCAGAATGAAGATACCGTAATCGTTACTTATCTTCCTGACTGGAACGACCCGAATTATATGATAGTCAGCCAGGCCGGGAAGGAAAACGAACGCATTACCCGGGAGGAACACCGGCGGCGAATTGCTGAAGCTAAAGCTAATGGCATACCGGTATATGGGATAAAGCCACCGGAGGAAGAACTGCTATAAATAAAAACCCTGGCCACCAGGACCAGGGAAAGCGTACTACCGCCTTTATTCTATCACAGGAGGCGGTAAAAGTGGAATACCTCAGTGTTGATATGGCTATTAATGCACTAAAACGGGACCCGGCCATTATTGAACAGGCGCTAAAAGGCGTTATTATTGGCGTATATCGGGAGGCAGAAGGTTATATATTTGAACCTACCCGACACATGGTAAACCCAGGCAATACCCGCCTCAACCGGTGGGAAACATTAACCAGTGCAGAGGCAGCTTTTCTCTTTAATGAACCACTGGAAGCAGCCTGTTTTATGCCCACTGAGGAAGCATGGCACATTATAGCCGTTATCGGGACAACCCCCTGGATAAAGCAGGTAGAATTCCAGCTATCCCGCTTCTTTACGGCAAACAGATATATTGACTACCTAAAACAGCAGTATGAACTAATGGAGCCAAGGCTGATAATGGACTACTCCCCCCACTACAGCCAGCAAACCCGGCGAGCTACAAGCAGCGCTGAGGACTTTACCGTAAAAAGGGCTTCCCTATCCCGCGAGATAGCGGAAGTAGAAAAACAGTACCGGCGCATGGAACCCTTAATCAATGCTCTGCCGCCGAACCAGGAGGAAATACTTACCCGCTATTTTAGAGCAAGGCAAAACTTGCGAAGCACAGCCAGAAGCATGAGGCGGCCTATAGCGGAAATCCAGCAGCAGGGATATGAGGCCCTAAAAGCCCTGGCAAGCAATTTATAAGGAGGTTAATCATGGCACGAAAAAAGAAAAGGCACAGTACCAAAGCCTTGCCCTGGCGAACTGAAGTTATAGGTATGCTGGAGGCTTATAGAACCTGCCAAACAAAGACACAGGCTATAGACAAGCAGATTGCTCGCCTACAGGAGATACAGGGCTTTGACCTGGAGGACCGGGCGGCGTTGTTGGAGATTACCAGGCTTGAGCGTGATAAGGAAGAACTGGCAGAAATCAGGGATACGATACAGCGGGCAATAGATATGCTACCGGAAGAATTGAAACAGGTTATAGAACTGCGCTACCTGCAAAATATGTCTTTAGCAGAAATAGGAGAGCACGTAATGTACACCGAGCGGAATATTCTCTACCGAAGCACCAAGGCCCTGGACGCATTGGCGCGATACCTCAATCTTGTACCTGTTAATACAGATAATAGGCCACTAGCAGGCTTATAGCAGCGCGATAATGCCCTTGCAGGTACAAAACCATTACCCAGATTAATCAAAGGCCTTAAATCGCAAATTAGAAGGAGCTGCATGGAGCAGGTACATAATTGTACCTGGTTAGAACTGGTTAAATACGCAAATTTGCGGAACAAAAGAATATATGTATCAACGACACCCTTCAAGGGGCCTGGTTAAACCTGAATATTTCGTTGGGTAAAAATTACCCTAAGAAATGCTAGGTTACAGCCCCAACCGGGCGGCAGCATTATCATTGAACAGATTGCCCTCCCGGATGTACCGGCGAACCATAGACTGGGAGCGATGGCCAGTTTGATTCATGATAGCACGCTCACTTACACCAGCGGCGGCGGCGCTGGTTGCCATGCCTGCCCGGAGACTATGACCGGAGTATTTACTGCTATCAAGGCCGGCAGCTTCAGCAGTACGCTTGACTACCAGGGCCACGGCTTTATCACTCAGGCGGTTAGCCTGGAGGTTACCATGACGATTGACAGAACGGAATACCGGGCCGGAGCTTATGCCTGATGCTTCCAGCCATAGCTGCAAAGAGCGTACCGGGCAAGTATCACAGTTGGAGCCGTAAGGAATAGCTACTTTCCTTCCCTGCCCTTCCTGATCAGTTTTAGACCGGCGCAGGTTAATTACCAGCCCTTCCCGTTTGAATTCCAGGTCCTCCACGTCCAGGGCCACTAATTCAGAACGGCGAAAGCCACCGGCAAAACCAACCAGGAGTAAAGCCCGGTCACGAATACCCAAGAGGCTATCCGGTAAGGTGGAAACCATAGCCTTTATATCGGAGGTAACAGCGGGGGCCTTACAATCCTGGGCTGTACCCTTTTCCCGGCGTATGCCCTGCATGAGTATTCTAACTTTCATATCGCTGGTGGGCGAATTGAGATCGGCTGCCTGGTGAGCCTGGGAGATTGAAGCTATCCTTCTTTCAAGGGTGCTTACCTTGTGAGTATCAGCCAGAACCGTCAAGTAGCTTACTACCGTATCAGCAGCAGCAGGAAGAGAATTAAGCCCGGCCAAGGTGCAGAACTGCTCAAAATCCTGCCAGTCTCTGCGGTAAGCGGTTAAAGTGTTAGTACTCTTAGCGGCGGCCATATACTCAGTGGCCTTTAAGCTAATATCAGTTAAGCCGTTTTTACCGATTACCTGAACCATGTTATTCATAAAGAAAAACCCCCTTTGTTTTGTTTTCTAACTTCCGATAACAATCACTTATCGGAACCTTGTAATAGCAGTGTAAATTAATTCTTGACAATTGTCAACAGGTTAAATACACTTTAATTAAGTCCATGGAAAGGAGGGCAGCGAAGTGGATTATTACACCCCTGAGGAAGTAGCCCAAAAGTTGAAGCTCAATATCAATACTATATGGCGTTATATCAGGGAAGGGAAACTTCCAGCTTCATTGATGGGGCGAAAGTATCGAATCAGTGAGGAGCAACTTGACAGGTTCATGAAGTCATTAGAAGTTGGCGGCGAAAAGGAGGACAAGGACAAACCAGAGAACTAGTGGATTAATACGTCAATTGATGTATTAAGGCAAATGGCACCAGGGGCCAGCTACCAACTAAGCCCTGATGCCACGAACACAGAACCCCGGAGGGACCCGCTTTTTCTATTTTACCACGGCAGGACCCCTCCAGGCAAAGAGGGAGGTAATGCGGATGATGGACACGGAGCAGATGAAGGAATTGAACAGGAGGGCTGAGATCAGATCCAGGCGCGCAGAATTGCTAATTGAAACTATATACCTGGCGGCCAGGGGCTACCCGGAGGACTACCGGCAGATTGAGGAATTGGATAAAGAGATTGAGTTAATTACCCGGGAACTGGAGGCACACTGATGGACACATTCCGTGTTTATTGCGACAAGAGTAGAATTGGCCTAATGATTACTCTGGCCGGGCTGCCAATAGACAGGCTTAAAAAAGTTTTTACCACGAAAGGAGCTGATATCTGATGACAAACAACATAGATGCCCTTATCGACAAAATTAGAAAGGAACGGGAGGACGTAAGGGTCAATGACCCTGAATGTGATGTAGCCGTTGAGGAAATAGACGCCATCATGAGGGAATTACGTGACAACTACGAAGGCGGCGAGGAACTGGCAAAGAGGCTTGATAATGCAACGGGTGCGTACGGCGCTGTTATCGGCACGCGTGATTATACGCAAGGCGTCCAGGATTGCCTGCAGGTGATATTTGGCTTGCTGGGTACGATGGAGTAGGTGCCGGCAGATTGGAGAGCATTTAAAAAAAGGGGGAGATTATTTGAAACTACTTGACCATTACTCATGTACAGATATAGCCCATGAAACATTAAGAATTGAACTACCAAGGGCTATTGAGGAACGATTGCTTATTGAAGCCTATAGAGAACTTCCTCGAGATCTACAACTCGATGCCCTGGGGTTTATGCTCTATCAATTACAGGGGCCGGGGGCGCTACCGGAACCAAGTGGAACCCACAGAAGGGGACTAACCATTGTTAAGCAAGAGGATATTTGCCCTACTGGGCGGGAACATATAGGCAAAGAGTGAAAGGATGATATTGATGGAAAAGACACCGCTATTATCGGATAACGATTACCAGGCGTTGAAAGATGCTATTAAGCCGCTTATCGACAAGGCCGGCAAAGAACTTACCTTTGGGGCATTGAAATTGCTCGTTGCTGAACTGTCGGAAAACAAGCAGGCTGTTATGGGCGAATTCCTGACCCGCTACCAACAGGAGGATGCCGGCGAAGCGAAGACCCTGGCTGATGCCATCCTGGGGCCGGAGACTAAGCAGGAATACCATGGCTGCCTGGCACACATAAAAGACTGCTACAACCGCATGGCTAGCAACAGGGATGCCGACTACCGGGCGAAGCAAATGCAGTTGGCAGAGAAGATGCTAGAGCGCATGACTGAACTGCTGGAGCTGGCCGCGAATCAAGAGCGGGAGGGAGAGTAATTTGATTCTCACAGAACAAAACTACCAGGCTTTAAGGGCCACAGTTAGCGCCATGGAGCAGCAGGCAGCTATTAACAGGGAAACATCTATTAAGCTGATGGAAACCATGACTGCTGAAACCGCAAACCAACAGGTTTTATTGACTGAATTCCTGGCCCGTTACCGGGAAGAAGAGTAAGGAGGAATTATTAAAATGATACTACCATCAACAGAACTCACTTTTGAAGAAGCGTGCGAGCAGTTTTTATGGAGCCGGGCACTCCATTTAGATTTGATTATCGAAAAAGATAGCCCGAGATACAAGGAGGACCGGGGAACCTTTAAAAACATGGTCCAGGAGTTGAACCTACCAAAAACGCAGGCTGGAGAACTAACTGACGCAGCCCTAAACCTGGTTGCTGGTGCCATACAGTACGCATATAAACACGGACTGAAAGACGGGATCCGGCTTATTAGGGAGATAATACCGGAGTAAACCGGGAGTAACCCACCGGGCCGGGGAGGGATCCAATTTATGCCCTCCCCGGCCATAATGAAACAGACGGCTAACATAATGGACAAGCCGGAGATTAACATAATCGTTATAAGCGGTAATACCGCAGAACCCCTGGAACTCAGCATGGGAGGTACTACCGTAAATGTTAACGTTGCTAACAGCGACCTGGAACAACAGCAGGATGAGGACTTCTATACCAACCAGGTGGATAGCTTTTTTGATGCTATGTGTGACCTTCCCCCGGAAGAAGAGGAATACTGGATGTTATGCGACCAAAGAGAAAAAGCGGGCGCCGAGCTTCGAGACATTGTCGGGGAGAGCAGCATTATACAGGACCATATCACATGGTAAAAATAAGGCCGTTAAAAGCTCCCGGCTATTTTGCAGATATTGCATTTAATTTGCATATTTTTTTGCAGAAGCTACAACCCCCTATATTGCTGGATTGAAACCTATTTTGCATATTTTGCAGATATTGCATATAAGGCGTTAAATATTAAAACTATAAATCTGAAGGGAGATGAAGGCATTGGCTACCATTAAACCAGTACCAGGGAAAAAGGGAGTATGGGAGATACGCTTTGACACAGAAGACCCGGCCACTGGTAAGCGCAGGCAACACCGCAGGCATTTTACCGGGACAAAACCGGAGGCTAAAGAATATCTAGTAAAGATTGAATCCGATATCCTTAAAGGCGAGTACAATGTTGACATGGAACAAGCTACTGTACGGGAATATCTGGAGAAATGGTTAAAGGAATACGGCAAGCCAAATCTGGCCTATCGTACTTATGAAAGCTATTCCGGGACTATTCGCAATCATATTCTGCCAAGCATAGGAGGTATGAAACTTACCGCCTTAAAGCCAGCCCATATTCAAAGCTACTATTCCAAAATGGCCGCAAACAAAGAAGATGGCGGCGCAGGACTAAGCGGAACCAGCGTGTTATATCACCACCGCATTTTAAGAGAAGCATTGAGCCACGCGGTTAATATGGGATATATACCATATAATCCAGCGGACCGAGTACAGCCACCGCGCAAAAATAAACCGGAGATTAAAACCCTGACTGTTGAACAAGGACAGTATATTCTCACTAAATATAGAGATCACATGATATACCTATGTATATTAATAGCACTTAAAACCGGCATGAGGTTGGGCGAAATATGCGGTTTACGTTGGCAGAACGTTGGCCTGGAGACGGGAACCATAAGCGTTACCCATGCACTGCAAAGGCAAAATTCAATATTAACTCTAAAGGAACCTAAAACAAAAAAGAGCCGGCGTTGCATACCAATTCCATCTAGCCTTGTAGCAGGATTAAAAGAGATACGCCATCGGCAAAAACAGGACAAGTTGTCCTTTGGCAAGGGGTATGATACCCGTGGTTTTGTGTGTGCCTGGGAAGATGGCAGGCCTTTTGACCCCAAATATGTAAGCAAAGCCTGGGCCAAGATAGTCAGGGACGATAATAATATCCCTGATAGCGTAAGATTCCACGACCTACGCCACACTCACGCAACTATTCTATTAAGTCAGGACGTAAACATTAAAATAATACAAGAACGGTTAGGCCATGAAAGCATAACTACCACTGGTGATATTTATAGTCATGTAACCCCTGCCATGCAACAGAAGGCAGTTAATATATTGGAACAGGTTTTTGCCCAATAAAACACTAAGATTTAAAACAATGTGGCAAAAATGTGGCAAAACCCTAAAAAGTGAATATCAAACAGAAAAGCAAAAACCGCGGGAACCCCCGCGGTTACTCATTTTCAACTGGTGAGCCATCCAGGACTCGAACCTGGGACACCCTGATTAAAAGTCAGGTGCTCTACCTCCTGAGCTAATGGCCCTTGATAATATTATGGCTGGGGTGGCTGGATTCGAACCAACGAATGACGGAGTCAAAGTCCGTTGCCTTACCGCTTGGCTACACCCCAACGGTACTGAGTATAACTAAGATACTACCGGGCTGTCAAGGGTAAAATGGGGTGGATGATGGGACTTGAACCCACGGCCCCCAGAGCCACAATCTGGTGCTCTAGCCGACTGAGCTACATCCACCATGTAAAGGCCGGACAAATTAAGTGGCGTCCCCGGAGGGATTCGAACCCCCGGCCCACGGCTTAGAAGGCCGTTGCTCTGTCCAGCTGAGCTACGGGGACATAAAAATGGAGCGGGTAGAGGGAATCGAACCCTCGCAACCAGCTTGGAAGGCTGGGGCTCTACCACTGAGCTACACCCGCCCGCAAAGAGTATTATAACTTTTTTGTCAGGCTATTTCAAGTGAGAAATTAGCCTTACGATATCCAATAATAATACGAAATATGCATCCTGGCAAGTAAATAATGACATCAAATCTCATTTTTCTATATAAACCTGTACCCAGTACCGGAAAGCCAAGCAGGCGTAAAGTTGTATAAATAGATATTCAAGCGAGGAATATAGGAGTATATTAGCTTTATACGAGTATCAAAGAGGTGAAAGAAATGGAATGGCAGATATGGTTTGCGGGAATTCTTTTTTTAATTATTTATACGGTAATAATATCCGAAAAGATTCACCGCACCATAATAGCGCTTTGGGGAGCGGCCCTGCTTATTATACTGGGAATTCTAACCCAACAGGAAGCCATTAATTATATCGATTTTAATACTATCGGCCTGCTCTTTGGCATGATGGTTATCGTAGGGATAACCCGTAAGAGCGGTATTTTTGAATATGTAGCGATTAAGGCGGCTCATTCAACCGGCGGCGATCCGGTCAAGATAATGATTACCCTGAGCATCGTTACAGCTGTGGCTTCCGCTTTCCTTGATAATGTCACCACCGTTTTGTTAGTAGTTCCGGTCACGATATCTATCTGTTCAGTCCTGGAGGTCAATCCGATACCTGTTTTCGTAGCCGAAATATTTTCCTCCAATATCGGAGGAACAGCCACCCTCATCGGCGATCCCCCCAACATAATGATAGGAAGTGCAGCCGGCCTGGGGTTTATGGATTTTATTAAGAATTTAACCCCGGTTATTATTGTAATATTTATTGTAACAATATTGCTTTTAAAACTTATCTTTAAAAAGGATTTGCAGAGCAGTAAGAAAAACATGACCAAATTAATGGCTATGAACCCTGATGATGCTATTAAGGATCAGGTTTTACTAAAAAAATCACTTCTCGTAATAGCTGTTGTAATAATTGGTTTTGTTACTCACCAGTATCTGGGTCTGGAATCTGCAACGATAGCTATTACCGGAGCCACCTTACTTATGTTGATTAACCGTCAGGATCCGCAAGAGGCTTTATTAACAGTTGAATGGGCCACTTTATTTTTCTTTGTAGGACTTTTTATCCTGGTGGGTGGCCTGGAGAAGGTCGGGATTATCGAAGGAATGGCCCGGGAAACGATAAAAATAACTCGGGGGGATGTTACCCTGTCAAGCATTTTTATTCTCTGGTTTTCAGCTATTGCCTCGGCTTTTATTGACAATATTCCTTTTGTGGCTACTTTTATACCTTTGATTAAGGAAATGGGACAGATCGGGCATATGAATATAATGCCACTATGGTGGGCATTGTCACTGGGTGCCTGTCTGGGTGGCAACGGCACTATTATAGGTGCCTCGGCCAATGTTATTGTATCGGGTATAGCCGCACAGGAAGGTTATCCCATGACTTTTATTTATTATATGAAAATCGCCTTTCCCTTAATGTTGGTTTCTATATTAATCTCTATGGTATATCTGCTGATTTTCTTTGTTTAAGATTTTTAGAAGTCTTGAGCGTGAGAACAACAGTACTTTTTTATTAACCAATCATTATTTTACCCCTGGCATATTGTATTTTGGGTTGTTCTGGCTTATAAGCCAGCGCAAAACCCAGGGTGAGCGGACCAACCCGGCCCAGAAACATGGTAAAAATGATCAGTATTTTGCCAAATCCGCTCAAAGAAGCGGTTATACCCAGCGAGAGTCCTACCGTACCTAAAGCTGAAGCCACCTCAAAGGCAATTTTAATCAGTGACCCAGGATTGGTCAGAGCAAGCAGATAGGTAATTATCACCAGCACAAATGCGGCCAGAACAACAACAGTAATGGCTTGATAAATATCATTACTTTCAATTCTTCGTTCAAAAATTTCGCTTTCCCTTTTCCCTTTTAACTGGCTGAGCACTGTTGCCCCGATAAGTGCCAGGGTGGTTGTTTTAACCCCACCACCGGTGGACCCCGGTGAAGCTCCAATAAACATTAAAACAATCATTAGCAGTTGGCTGGAAAGCAACAGGGAATTCAAATCAACCGTATTAAAGCCGGCCGTTCTTGGACTTACGCTCTGGAAATAAGCCGCCAGGAATTTTGTTCCCAGGGACATATCTTTGAGAGCATGATGGTACTCACTTAAAAATAAGAGTACCATACCTGACAGGATTAAAAAAATCGTAGTGTATAAAACAACTCTACTATGTAATGATAGCTTCCCCAGCTTACGAATATGAAAAATCTCGTAGCAAACATAAAAACCTAGTCCACCGATAATAATCAGGCTGCTTATTACCAGGTTTACTGTTATATCAGAAGTAAATGCGGTTAAGTTTTTGAAATTGCCAAAGAGATCAAAACCGGCATTATTAAAGGCCGAAATAGAGTGAAACAGTCCAAACCAAAGCGCTTTCTTTAATCCCATCAAGGGTGTCCAATGGATCGCTAGAATAACTGCCCCTACTGCTTCTACCCCGAAAGAAAAACCCAGCAGATACTTGAAAATTTTCACGATACCGCCAAGTGCAGATACATTAATCGACTTCTGCATCAGCAGGCGTTCGCGCAGGAAGATTTTGCGGCCTAATAGGAGCGCAAATAAACCGGCAAAGGACATAACCCCCAAACCACCGATCTGAATCAGCAGCATAATAATAGTTTGCCCTAAACAAGTCCAGTGTGTGCCGGTATCGACTACCACCAAACCGGTTACACATACTGCTGAAGTTGAAGTGAAAAGAGCATCAAGATAAGAGGTGGGCACTTGAGATGAGCAAGGCAGGCTGAGCAGTAGACTACCCAGTATAATTACACATAGGAAACTTACGCTTAGAAGTTGAGGGGCTGTTAAATTATGATTATTCATTATCAAAACCTCAAAGATATTTAATCTAGCTTGCTTATTGCTTCCAAATCGGCATTATTGCCCAAAACTACCAGAATATCGCCTGGTAATACTTTCTCGTCCGGGCTGGGTGCTACAATAATATCTTCCCCGCGCCTAATAGCCAGTATAGAAATCCGCATTTTTTTGCGCAGGTCGAGTTCAGTCAGGTTTTTGTTAATAAAAATGTGGGGAGTAAACAATTCAATAATGCTGTAAGTAGAAGACAGATTGATTTGCTCCAGAAAATTATGAGAAACCAGGGAACGAGCCAGTTTTATTGCCATATCTCTTTCCGGATAGATTACATGATCTACCCCGATTTTTTCCAACACTTTTCCATGCAAAGCATTTTGAGCTTTGGCCACGATTGTTCTAACCCCCATTTCTTTAAGGATAATTGAAGTTAGGATGTTAGACTGTATATTATCACCAATGGCTACGATAACTACATCGAAATTTCTAATCCCAATGGCTTTCAAAGTATTTTCGTCCATGGAATCAGCCTGTATTGCATGGGTGACTATTCCTACCGCTTCATTGATGCGATTCTCGTCAACATCAATTGCCAGTACTTCATAACCCAGACGGGTTAATTCCTTGATGAGGCTTTCACCAAATCTGCCAATACCGATAACCGCAAATTGCTTGTTCTTCACTTCCAACCCTTCTTTATCTCAGAATAAGCTGACCTGATGACAATAAAGATTTGCTTTCCTTAATCTTAAGCAATTGTTTTTGTGAGTATACAGCTATGTTAGTAAATGCCGCCCAGTTGCCAAAACCTTAAGTCAGGAAAACTAATCGCGTTATTATCATAAACCTGAAAATATACGAGGTCAATAAAAGTCAGAAAGGTATTAGAAAATATTACATCTTCCGATGAGAAGTATAAACCCGGCACCGTCAACTTCCATTTCCACCTTATCTCCAGCATTAAGATTATTGAATTGAATCTCACCACCGCTGGAAGAATAAAGCTGCACCGATTTATCCACTTCATAGTCTTTATTCTTTTTGCGGTTATATTGTTATATTTATCCAAAATAGTTAGCTTTTCCACTTCAGCCTTGACTTTTTTCAGGCCCGGCCGGGAGCTAAGCCATTATTTCCAACGGTATTTCATCATCTATTTCCCCGGGGTTGGAATCCAACGCTTCATAATTGTGATATAATGGAATAAATAGTATGAAAAAGGAGGGGCGGGTGAAAGGCTGATATAAAGGATTTGCAGCTATTACAGAACGGTAATTTTTATTACCACTCCGGCACCGTCAACTTCCATTTCCACCTTATCTCCAGCATTAAGATTATTGAATTGAATCTCACCGCCGCTGGAAGAATAAAGCTGCACCGATTTATCCACTTCATAGTCTTTGTTCTTTTTTACGGTTAACTTGTAATAATCGCCCAGGATAGTAAGCTTTTCCACCTCAGCCTTGACTTTTTTCAGGCCCGGCCGGGAGCTAAGCATTATTTCCAACGGTATTTCATCATCTATTTCCCCGGGGTTGGGATCCAGATAAGTAACCTTTATAGCATCACCTCTTGAAACCCTACCTATAACCCGGCCGTCTTTATCCACCATCCGGGCGCGATCCCAGTAATTAAACCATTCCGGCTTACCGCTTTTGGAGCTGGAGCCCTTTTTCGCCAGGGTTAGCCTGCGCCCGCTTAAATCTTTAATAGTACCGGAAATCGTTTTGGTTTCTAAAACCGTTACTTTTTGCACCTGCCCCTCTGCCAGCTGGACAGTGACGTAAGTACCCGGCTTCAAAGAAGTAAAATCTTTAACCCTGGCTTTACCCTCACTATCAATAAGCGCACCCCAGGACAAGGGAAGCCGTCTTTCCTCGCAATTCAAATCGCTTAGTACCAGTATGCTGTCTAAACCTATTAAGACTGATTTGACGGTGCCTGTTATCTTATCTTCCGCAGCAATAAATTTCCTTTTTTCGATTATAGAGATGCAAGCGGCCTGCTTTTTCTGGTTCAACAAAACCTCCACCCGGTAGTCTAAAGTATCACGCAACTGGCATTCTCCTACTCCAGCAAAACACTGCAGGCCGGGATCGAGCTTTACTTTTTTCACTCCGGAAAGAGAGCGCAGTTCTATCTCGCCTTTATTCTTATCCACAATAATTTTCTCTACCCAGCCTTCCAGTATCCTGGAAGCATCTGTCTTAACCCAGTTCTGTTCTATTAAACTGCTCAAAAGAGCCGCGGCCTCACTGCGTTTTAAACCGCGCTCAGGCCTAAAAGTGCCATCTTCGTAACCTTTCATAATACCAGCCTGGGATAAAGCTATTATATATGGAATATATTCGGAGGAAGTGCTATCCAGATCGGAAAAGGCATTCTGTCCGGAAGAGACAGAATCCGGAAGCGGCAATTGCAGAAGACGACAAAGCAAGGAAACTACCTGAAGCCGAGTAGCCGGGCGATCAGCCTGAAAGGAAGACAGCCATTTATCATCTAGCAATTCATTTTCCACCGCTGTATCCATATAGTTTTGTCCCCAGGGAACTTCCGGAGATTTGAGCGGCCGGGGAGCTTCCTTTTTGCTCTTTTTGGCGGTAGTTTTTCCATTGCCCAGACCTACGGCCCGCATAAATAAAACCAGGGCTTCCATTTGGCTGATTTCCTTTTCCGGCTGGAAGCTGTTGTCAGGATAACCTTTAATGAAATCAAGCGTAGCTGCCCGGGTAACTACCGGTTTGGACCAATGCCACTCCACATCACTAAAAGCCATAACTGAACTCACTGGTTGAATCACCAGAAATAAAACCAGCAAGTTTGCCACAATTGTTCTTTTCCACTTTGGCTTTTGCTTAAAAATAATCATATTTATAACCATTCCTTTCGCTAACGCTCAGGCACAAAACGTGATGAAAGAATTTCTTTCAGATTTATGATCATTCCTTTATCAAGGCACAAAACATCATGGAAGAGTATCTTTCAGACTTATACCCATTCCTTTCTTGAGGCACAAAACGTCATGAAAGATTTCTTTCAAACTTCACCTCTTTATTTTTTTTGTATCTGCTGTACAAGCAGCGCTTATAAAAGTTTGGTGATACGATTACCGGCGAAAAGTGATTTATAAAGATGCTTGAAAAGTAAATGTATATATGAAATAACCATAACTCCCCACTTTTCTTGTTAACTTTCCTTAAAATTGTCCTTGATTTTATAAAGACTTCCTTTAGCGGTATGAATATAAATGAAGTTATCCGGCCCTATTAGAGGGGCTCTCTCCACCGCCCCATCCAGCTGGCGAAACCAGGCCATACGCCCTGATGGCTTAACCGCAAACAGGTAGCCCTCGCTGCTGCCTCCATAAATATAACCCTTCGGGCTTACGGTCGGGGTGGATACCAGCTTGAGCAGCGGGGTCTCCCAAAGGACTTTGCCCTTTTCCGTATCAAGAGCATAAAGCTTATTGCCACCTGTAAAGTACAGGGTTTTGGAATTACCCAGTACCGGTGCTGTTATCTGATTAGCCGCTGAGAAAGAGTTGCTCCAGAGGGGGGAATTACCACTGCTATTATTAAAACAATAAACCTTGCTCTGGTTCAGTTTTCCTCCCTTGCTGCCCTGCGCTGCTTTCTTAAAATTCACGCTGGCATAGAGTTTTCCTTCATTATCTGTTGAAAGAAAAGCGGAGCTTATATCCCCTAGCCAGTATTTCCACAGGTATTCCCCTTTGGCATTTATGGCCGCCAGTTTGTATTTGCCCGCCTTGTCCCCAAAAACAACATAAAAAGCCTGCTCATCAGCGGTACAGGCCAAAAATGTTCTAGGATTAATTAACTTGCTAGTTTTACCGTCTGAAGATTCCCAGGGTGAAAGCATCCAAACATAGTGTCCCACCGTATCTACCGCATAAAGAGCATCAGGTAAGGGCAAATATAATATGTTTCCCGGACCACGGGCCAATAAGGGTGTTTTCTGTGCTTTCCCCTCGCCATAGACGGTAAAATCCCAACCCAGAACTCCGTTCAATTTGCCCTCTTGCAGCACGGAGCCGCTGGCAAAAAAAACGGCCCCGGCTTCGGTCAGAATCGGACTTCCCAGCGAGCCCTTCCCTTTGCCCTGCATCTCCCATATCAGCTTCCCTTCGGGATTAACGCAATTTAATTTATTGTTAGACGGAAAAAGCAGGTTGCCATTGGGGGCAAAGATGATATCAGAACTTAATTTACCCAATCCAGACAGCTTCCACAACAACTGGCCCGGCTGCTCAGCTTCTTTAGCCGCCGGAAATTGTTCCAGCTTGCTGGCTGCTTCACTGCTTGATGGGAAAGCCAGCAACAGGAACAAAACCATGAATAATGCAATTTTCATCCTATTAGAAAATCCCCTTATCAACTCTTTATTTTCCCCCCCTAAAAGCAATTACCTGCGGGTCATTAATAAAGTCAACCTCACGGAAGCAGAAGTTTTCATTATGATCAACATATTCCCAAAGATATTCCCGAAGCTCCCGGTTTCCGATACTGAAAGCAGCTATCTTTCTCTCATTTTCACTTATAGGAATATCATTTATTTCTTCCATCTCAAAAGGGTTTTCAATTATATAATCGACTTCAGATACATGAAACTTGAAATCATCACTACATAACCAGGGTGCATTAGGATTGAAATTCAACTCTCCATAAATAGTATACACCAGTATGGAAAAAATGGGGTTAATGTAGATGTGGCGGAATTATGCAGACGCAGAATACTTAGGCCCAGTATAAATTTAGGAGATATATGCTTAAAAATAACTTATGTATCAAGCTTTCAGCCTACTAATAATATATTCATTCATCCGATTGTAACTATTCCATACATTCTCCAAAGTATTAAAGTACTGGGGATAAGTGATTTTAAACATCCATTGCATATCCTTAACTAATGATGCACTTGAGATACCAACCAATTGCTTGAACTGTTTCTCCTTAACCGCAACTATATTATGAGCAGCGGGATTTCTTATCTTTTCCTCCACACTTCGCATATATTGTGCCTTCAATAAAACCTTTTCATTAGGAAATCTTCCCCCTGGCCTGCAATCAAATTCAATCATCGGCAATAAGGTAGAACAGGACAAATCACTGTCTCTAAAACCATTGGGAAACCTTAAATCATAATAGCATAACAATGAAGGATCCTTCTCCGCCAGTTTGCTGCGTTTTAACCAGTAATGGTTGGGTTCATGCCGGTTATTTACACAATAATCCAACTTGACCTGCCGCTGGCACTTTTCCCGCAAAAAGCACTCAAACAATCTGCTTAAAGCCGGCGAAATGCCACGTACAAAATCCATCAACTGGCCGGAATTTTGTTGCAAATCCAGTAAAAGCAAATATTCAAACAGTTCCTGAGCATCGCCCGACTTAACTGGAAAGAGATCATAATTAGCCAGGCGACTTCTTTTTTTGGCCTCACGCAAATCCATATTTTTACGATCTTGAGCGGCCATTAATAAATGAATAACATCCTCTGATACAAATTCTGCAACCGACGCAAGAATAGCCTGAGCCGAAGAATAGTTAAAAGCATTAATATTGCTTATGGCTGCTTCACGCAAAAAAAGGTAGCGAAGGTTGTCCGATTCTACCAGTTGCGTTCTATTATTAGTCCCCAACTCCGGATCATTATCGAGATTATTTTTCCAGCTAGTCTCCAAGTCATAATTAGCGGAACCGTAGTTTTCACTTTCGTTAGGAGTAGTCACCTGAATAGGAATAACGGGAAATGGTGTTGTTAAGGCTAGCAAATGGCAGGCTGATTTCATTTGCGGTGTTCCCGAAGATAGATTAATTAGTATCTCGCAACCAGGATTTGCGTTGTGTATATCTATAAGCTCTTTTTCAAAAACAGGATAAAAAATGTCAAATTGTTGGGGATTATCAATTTCTTCATAACGCAGTTCAATTATTTCACAATCGTAACTTTCCTTTTTACATAGTTCCATAGCATGGACGCGGTAACGATCATTCTGGTCAGCCAACTCGCATACCCGCTTGGTCATAAACAAATACACCTTTTGTGGTTTATAATGACGCATGATATGTAATAATGGTCCATCATAATCATTTTTTATTGGGTCGGTCATCCCCAAAGTACTAAATAATATCTTGGGCAAAACATTCACCTCTTTATTTATCAAAATTGATTTTCCTACATATATCAACGAAACTATAGAATTACCACTTCCTCCTCTTCAAGCAACTCAACTGTTCCCCAGGCTCTGATGTCAGCATTGCTGGTCAATTTGTACACCCTGACTTGATCTTCTTTATCTATTAATTTAGGTATCCCTTTAAGCAACTTTTGATATTTCGCATCAGGCAAAATACATTCAAAGGCTGATTTTTGTACACGCGCTCCAAATCCCTTCAAGTACTTGGCAAAGGCTGCACGACGGCGATTATCCACAATATCATAAATTACTACAACCAAGTATTTTCGCCTCTCTTCCGCTATAAAATCATCAAAGAGGAAAATTCGATTCGTACTATGAATCATCTGATCACCACCGGTTGATATATACTTGGATCTCCTTCTTCAATAGCTTTAGCCAAACGTTGACACTGCATTTCCATAGCTCTCCTAAAACTTACGGAATAATCAACATAAGCAAGGTAATTAGATCGACCACGTACCTTTTTTTCATATTCGGCGATAAAAGCTTTGGAACCGATACCATCTAAATATACCCCACCCTCCTCATTGGGCTTCTCAAAGTTTTCTCGTTTAATTATTCCTTTACTTGTAACATAAAGTGCTAATGAGTCCGCTAAAATCGCTCGCCATTCTTCCATTAAGTCCGAGCATAAGGCTGGATGTCCTCTTCTAATGCTATGCAGAAAGCTGGCATAAGGATTTAATCCTCGATTTACTGCAGCAGTATATAAATCATACATTAATAGAGTATACGCAAAACTCAAAAGGGAATTGAAAGAATCTCGGGGAGGCTGTCTGTTTCTTCCCGAAAAAGCAAACTCAGGCTCAACTAATTCAGCTAAACCTTGATAATAATAGCGAGCCGCCATTCCCTCATGTCCCATCAATTCATTCTTATTGTGAACTCGCTCCATTATAGGTAATAGCTCGGCCATGGCATCAATAATTTTCTGCACTGATTTTTCAGGCCGATTTCTTCGATAACGGCGTAAAATTGTAATCTGGTTTTTCACTTTGGCCAGAATAATCCTTTTGGCCAAAACCAGGCAAAATTCATCATCCTCGCCACAAGCAAATTGCTTTCTTTGCCGATAAATATTAACATTTCGCGTGGATTCCAGACGTCCATAAAATTTTCCTCGGCTCGAAAGCCAGGTTAAATTGATATCTCTTTCCATAAAATGCTTTACACAATTGGAACTAAGTGAAGCATCACCGAAGATTATTACATTCTCCACTCCCTCAATTGGCAAGATACGTTTCAGATTTTCCTTTTTGCTTTCCACCACAACACAATTTTCCTGAACGCCGATTTTTGCAGACCGCTCATAAACATATAGGAAACTCAATATCATCACCTCCCAAAATAAACCAAATTTTCCGTCCCCTTAAAGGGGTCCTTTGTCTTTAATTGCCGCAGGTCGCGGCTATCGCTTTATCCGGTTCCGGGTTTTCGTCCCCTTAAAGGGGTCCTTTGTCTTTAATTTTGAATGCCCCTACATTGACGATGTAGCCCATCGTTTCCGTCCCCTTAAAGGGGTCCTTTGTCTTTAATCTACGATGACCTGAACGCTGTGTATATACAGCGCAGAGAGTTTCCGTCCCCTTAAAGGGGTCCTTTGTCTTTAATAGAAGCTATAGAGCAGGCAATTAACCGGCTCTATGAGGTTTCCGTCCCCTTAAAGGGGTCCTTTGTCTTTAATGCGCAGATTGCGTTTTTTGTCAAGTGGACCACGAAGCCGCGTTTCCGTCCCCTTAAAGGGGTCCTTTGTCTTTAATGGGCAGAGATGGAAGTTGTTTCAGTTTCTCAGGCCGAGGGTTTCCGTCCCCTTAAAGGGGTCCTTTGTCTTTAATGGTCATTGTGGCACCTTTATCGGTCATTGGCGCGTTTCCGTCCCCTTAAAGGGGTCCTTTGTCTTTAATTTGGACCGATTAGGCGTATCCTGGGAAATCCAGAAGGTTTCCGTCCCCTTAAAGGGGTCCTTTGTCTTTAATACAGAAAGAGATTGAGCACATCAGGTTTAGGATTAAGTTTCCGTCCCTTTAAAGGGGTCCTTTGTCTTTAATGCAGCAGAGTTTGTAGCAGGTGAGCATATGAGAGCGTTTCCGTCCCCTTAAAGGGGTCCTTTGTCTTTAATGAAGAGATATAGCATTACACATACTTTTAAGAAAGTTTCCGTCCCCTTAAAGGGGTCCTTTGTCTTTAATTCTACAGATGAAATTGAGAATACTAAAAAGCAATTCAGTTTCCGTCCCCTTAAAGGGGTCCTTTGTCTTTAATTGTCCGCAGCTGAAATTAAGCGCAAGGCCGCCGCCGCTGGTTTCCGTCCCCTTAAAGGGGTCCTTTGTCTTTAATTCTATATCTGCTCAGCAAATGCAGACTTCGGGGAGCGTTTCCGTCCCCTTAAAGGGGTCCTTTGTCTTTAATTTGCAAAAGAGTTGCCTTTTGACTGGACAAGATTCGTTTCCGTCCCCTTAAAGGGGTCCTTTGTCTTTAATACTGTCGTGGCTATACCTCATCATAACTGCTTTAAAAAGACAGTTTGCGGAGCTAAAACTGATTGTGCCATTTAACCCCATATCTCATCTAACCCCTAATAGCCAACTATGCTCTTTCGTTAAATTGCTTCGATTCTCTCCCAATTCCTGCTTGCGGCGCATAAGATACAGTTTATTGGCGATGCAAAACAGCAAGTCTACGCTAATGCCCTAATTCTTACACCACCCATACCCAGGGCAGTTTTTATTCCCAATCCGCTATACTCAGCGAATGAAAGCAAAGCACCTGCCAATCGAGCCAGTTGTTCGGTACCACTAATGACCACTGTTATTCTGCCCATATACCCAGTAATTTTAGTTCTTTCCAGGTAAAAAACAGCCGAATGCAAAGAATAACGAACAATGTGAATATGTTTGGCTATTTGCTCCATGGCTTCGGGAGCATCCAAAGATACATCCTGCATAAAAGCACAATATCGATTATTAAGGCTTTTTACAATCAACTCCGGGGTGGGAAATAATACATATGATCCATCCTGTTTATGGGTACACGGTGTCAGAAACTCTATCTCATAACGGCGACAGAGAGTTTCCGTAGCAAAATACTGGTTGAAATACTCGTATTCATTCTGGCTGGATCTCTGAACTCCTGTAACTTCCAGGGTTGTGGCTTTATGCTGCAATTCTATCTGCACCAAAGGCAAAACCGCCTGTATAATATGATTAGCTATTTCTGCATCCCATAAGCCGATATTCCAGGCCAACTCTTGATTCGAGCTAGGTAAAACATATTGGGAAAAAGGACGCAAGTGATTTTCGTGAAGCATTTCCGCTATATCGGACGGCAATGATTTAAGCAGGATTCCATGAAAAAGTGAGCCCCAATTATAACTGGCTTTCTGCTCTCCACCATATTTGCACTGTAAAATTATTTTTTGTAACATCATTTGCTTTCTTTTCCCCCAAGGGTTATTTTTAAACATCGGAAGAAACTACGGAGCAGTTTTAACACACCGCAGCAACGAGGCGAGGGATTAGAATCTGCCGTTTGTTTTGTTAATAGGAACCCGACCGCTTAAAGAAGCGGAGGACATATTTTACCTCGTTATAATAAGTTCGCATTTGCCCATATGGTAATACTCACCTGCATACATAGTAGTCTTTAATATATGGGGTGATACTTTATATTGAGAGACATCTTTAGAATGCCCGTGCTTTGGTGAAAACTGCTTGGTCAATATCTTCGCGGCCAGTGAAACTGCATTTTCCCGCTGGGGGAACAGATTGTAGGTTAATGTTTTAGATGCATAACCCACACCGCCTCCCAGGAAAATATCCACTCCCTCTTTAGCTGCCACCGAAGCATCCTCAGGAAGTTCCGCAAAATATTGTTCGAAATGAGCATAATGCTCATCAGCAAAATCATGTAAAGCCTCTTCGATAATCCCAGCATTCAAGCCAACTCGAGCTAGCATTGGAAGATCCAGGGTTACTTGTAGATAAGCTTCACTGCCCGGTGTTAAACATTCGCGAAAAATTGGCAATAGGTTGACTGTTCCATCCGGTTTGCGGTCATATTTACCGGTCAAGGTCAAGTTTTCAAAGCTTAAGGCAGCACTGTCGCTGATGCGTATACCTTGCATCAAATCATTAATGGGACTTGAGATTTCTTTGCCATCTTTAGGGTTACGAATATCCAATTGATAAAAGATTTTTTTCTCCACAGTACTGCTCTCCCGCACAAGATACTTGCGTGCTGAAACGGAACTGTCACTTCCCTCAATATTGCGTCTATCCCGTTCCCAATCCCCCCTTTTTAGCAGGTATGTCGCCAATGCAGTTCTTATTGCTCCTTTTAAACTGGAACCTGGAATATACGGATATCCTTTAGAATCTTTTATAAAAGTAAGGACTTCACGAAAATTTTCTGTACGAGCCGCTTCCCCTGCCGCAATGCTGTAGCGTACAAATGACGGGTAATCGGCAGCGCTTATGCCGTTCTCTTCCAAAAACACCCGAAAATCCTTTAAACGCGGGTTGGTTAAAAATTTTTCATACTCTTCCAGCAGAGAGCGCTTTTTTAAAAATGCCACCAGCCGTGAAAAATCAGGAAAATAAATAAGAGCATTTGGGGAATCAAATATATATTCTTTTTTCCCAAGCTGCTCACCTGAGCCAATGAATACTGGTGCCAGGGCGCGTAAGGTAAGGTTTAACCTTTCCAGATGAGCAAATTTCATATCGTCACCCCCACGAAAAGAGTATTGCCACAGCGCCATACAGGATGGGCACCGTTGTCGGACAAATCAAACATAGCACCTTTGAATCTGCTGCGCAGGCAGGAACCGGGAGCCAGCATATATATGGTTCGTTTCTTCATCTGCCTGTGAGCATAGTTTTCTGAACGGATAAAGCCACCTCTTCTGAGCAATTTGTACCAGCCGCCAGGCAAAACTGTATCCAGTTCACTATCAACTGGTAAAGCCGTACCCATCAGCATTTGATATTTCGCCTGCTTATCCTCAAGTAGCTTTAATAATTCATCCGGTAAAGGACCTGGTTCAACTTTAAATTTTCCCCAACCAGATGATTGTTTGCCACCAATACCAGACAATCCTAGCTCAGCCAGCAAGCTCTCAAATATGGTTCGAGCTTCCTCCCGCTCGGAACGAACAATAATATAAAGGCCGCAGCCATCAGCAAATCTCCAGGCAGCTACATGATAAGGCAGGGGCGGAGAATTACCTTTAATAGCTACCCGGGTAAGCGTTGTCAAATAGCCAAAATCAGACTCCGATTTCAAGCTTTCGAGATTGAAGTCAAGCTGCTGCATGCTTTTCAAATAATCACCAAAAAAAGAAAGCGGGATATAATCCTTGTTTTTTAGAGCCTTCGCCAAAGCTGAATCACCGGCCCGCTTCCGGTTTTCCGTAAATAAAACCGGCCGGGGAAGAAATATTTCATCCCCCACATAAGGCAGGGCATCGGAAATGCTTAAGATTCCGTCAGCAAAATACTTTACGAGCTGGGTAATCCTACCGCCATGAACAGCTTCACAGCATAAAGCAGAAAAAAGCGTATCAGCATGAATAATCATCTGTCCATCATCTAATGAAGGCCCCCCCGTATCCTTTCCTATATGCAATGCGGTACTAAAATTAAGCCTGTAAAGAAAATGCTCCATAATCCTCCACTTCCTTTAATATTTTTAGGAGTAGATCCACATCCTCGGGGCATTCCCCTTCTTTTACAACAACTTCAAAATCCGAAAAGCCTACCTTGCCATAACCACGGGAACCATGCCCGCCCAGATAGTCCATAGACAACAGCTTTAACCCCCTGGCTATGTTAATAAAATCGCTTTTAAGAGAATCTGCATCTTCCATATCATAGACCAGATTAATGGCAAATTCCGAACCCCTTACCACCCTTTCTATCTGCCGGGGATTGGCAATAGCCGTAAGACGGTTGATGGTGTTCTCAAACTTCACCTCGGTCATTCCGCTGCGATTTTTAAGAGTATCAGCATTCACCAGAAAAGCATCGAAAAACTGCAAACGCGCGGCTTTGGGCCATTCTTGCTTACGGTTGTCTCCTGTCGTGCCAAAAAGACGTTTTATCTCCTCGGGATCTTTGGCGGGTTCCTGAGTAATATAATGATTCTTAATAGCTTTGGCCAGCAAAGTACGCATTTTCCCCTTGAGACTGGAACCGGGTAGCATAGGCTCACCGGTAAAACTATCCCTTATAACCGGGCTATCCACTGCACCAATTGCCGAAAAAGCGGAAGAACCGCCAATATGCATACCGGTTAAAACTGTCATTTTGCATTTGATTAATATTTTTCCGTACATCTCCATTTCCCCCTTAGCTAATCTCGGCCGCCATAAAAACGATGATATGCTACGAGTGCCTCCATATAGCGGGCAAATTTGATAAAATTTTGACGGCTATCACCAATATTGTTCAGTAAATCCAGCAATTTGGCCTTATCTACAAATGGCTTAATTAACCAGGGTTCCCGCCCACATTCATAGACCAGCCGAACTTTGAGATACTCTATGCGGTTTTGTAAATCCGGGCTCAAAAATGCATCGTTTTCAGCCCGGACATCGTTGTAAATTTCACTGACCTGAGCCAAAATATTTCTGATTTTACTGGTAGTAAAATTCTGATAATTCCGTCCCATTGACTTCTTTAATTCCTGAATAACTTGCTCGGCTTGCGCCGTATAGTTTATTCCCAAAAACTGTCCAACAGCAGGTTGGGATTGTGATGGCTTCTCAGTTTGCGCTTGGGTATCCTTGTAACCTGCCTTTCTGAATGCCTCCCTCATATTACTCATTTCTCCTTACCTCCTTTTCATCTCGATTATTATAGGTATAGATTATTATTGCTGTAATCAATTGCCGCCTGTCCTCTGGACTCAATGCCCATTGGTAAACATTCTGTGCAAAAATATTATAGCCTTTTTTTGTTTCATCCGTAGCGTTTTTAGCTGGCTCTCGGCGGGCCAATAAGTAGGCCAGGCGAGCAATATTAATGGAATCACTTTCCGCCTGCCGCAGCAAATCCAGGATGTTGTATAAGAAGCTGTTGCCGTAGTCTTCCGCTTTAGAGAAAATGCTCATAAGAATCGCATATTTTTCACCCAGGACCTTGTTTTCAAAACTATCCCAATCATAGGTATGCTGGGCTTGCAGTTTTCCATTGATTACTTCCATTCCCAGGAGTGAAATGGAATTTTTTATACCACCCTGGTGCTGGTTATGTTTGGCGCTGTTTTCCAATTCGGCTGTTTCCGCTGCCATCCGGGCAATAGGGTAACCGGGTTCAAACAAGGCAAATCCTGCTGATATTGTAAGAGTATTGCCGGTATACCTGGAAAATGCTCTCCGGATATCAATAGCCGTACAGAGAACCTCGTTCCAGGCTCCAACCAAAAATAGATCATCACCACCCGAATATACCACCACGATATTGCGCTGGCCCGCCGGGGCCAGCAGGTTGAATTCGCCGTTAGCAAGCAGGTCATTAAGATAGTATTTGAAAAAAATGGATAAACTCCTTGATAAAGTAGCGGTTCGCGATAAGGTAATATAACGGTATTTATTTTCAGCAGCATTCTCTCTTACAAAACCGCTAACAAAAGCTGCACCCATGTTATCAACATCCGCCCTTAATACCCCAATCCTGCCGATACCCCTGGAGCTCTCAGCTAACTCAGCAAAAGTCTTTATATCTCCATCCTGATTGCTTAGCGCATAATCCCCCAACCACAGCTTGGTCGCCAGGGAGAATCCGGTGCGATATGTATTCTTGCTGTATATACGCAAAACCTTATCACTATCCTTTTTCAATATCTCCTTTACTTCTTCAACTTTCAAAGCGCTAAATTTTAAATCCTCGCCCTGGGCTGAAAAAAGCGGCAGCGAAGTTCCCTTAATTTCTTCCCTTGATACAACAAAAACAGAATCCGGTTTTATCAGAATGGGTGAAATGTCAGTAAATGCAGCGCAGTTATGGCAGATCGCACCTTCCTGCCTTTCCTCCAGACCGCTGGATATGCCACATACCCTGCACTCCCGCCCCTCTTTATCTGTGTCGCTATGATTTAACTGTCGCAGATCCGCAGCAGAATAACGTTGTAGTTTGCGCATGGAAACCTGGGCTGCAAGGCTGCGAAATATATTGCTATAGTCTTCTGGATCATCAGTTTTGCTCATTAATTCATTGGCTGAGCATTCCTGTAAGCCGTAAGCAATAAATAGCCTGGCTCCAAACACTTCCATCAGCCTGTTATTGGTGTTTTTAACCGCTTCCCCAGCCTTTTGTATTGCTTCATAAGTATTGGGGAGTAAAATATATGCATGTCCGCCACCGGTATATAAAAGATTGCTACGGTAAAGCGAGCTAGCTGAGAGGATTTCATCAACCAGGTTTTCCAGTAAAAGCTCCAGGTAAAAAGAACGTGAACGCAAACCTTTTAAAGCACCCTTTGAAGATATGGTATAAATAAACTGCTGAACTCCAGAAATATCACAGGAAAACAGGCAGAAGGCTTTTTCCTTATAAAAGCTATGTCTGTTCTGGAATAGCTCCAGATTATAATCATCTCTGTTATGAGCTATAAGATACAAAACGATACTGGAAGCCAGGGCCGCTGTTATCTTGCTGTGATCAAACAGAGAGATATCCGAAACTTCTCTTAGGTAGGTAGAAGAAGGAATATAGGAAAGATACGCTTCTAAAAGCTCCAGCAGTGAATTTACATATTCACCCTGAAAATTGATACCGCGCAACCCTTCACTGATGCCAAAAAAAATGTCGTTGTAGTCTGATTCGGGATTATATCCTGCTATATCCTGGGGATAATTGATTTTTTTACTTATCGCTGATATTTTGTAAACCGCTTTGGCATTGGAGTTGTTCAACAGGTTATATATTGACTCCTGGTGCCGGTTTCTGTCAAACCCCCTGCTTCCCTCACCTTCGATTTCTCGGCGGTCAACCCCTGCGGCAATATTGTCGGCAATGTAAACTACATACGCCAGGTTATTTCGCTCTAATCCTGCCCCCTCTATTTCCTGATGATGATGATAAGCAATGCAGTCCAGGATTCTGTTATCATCGGTATATTCCCTAATCCATTCCCTACCTGAGTGGCTGTGGGCACGACCATCAATTCTAGTACCTCGATGCAATACCTTGCCAACATCATGCAAAAGACCGCCAATGACCACATTTTTCACTTTATCATGCAAATTTTCACCCCCTGTTCTCATTGATACATTTAAACTATTTTGTTTGAATATTGTAAACTATACTGCTAAAATTTCATTAATGGATACAATGTCTATCTTTAAATAATTCTTACATAATTTACATATCTATTTCTACAAAATCTAGCTATTCCCTGCATCATTTCTTAAATATTTCCTTTTTCCCTTCTAAACCGGATAGGATAATAATATGCACTAAAAAACGGGAGTTAATAAGGTTATCAATATGCTCCAGAATGACAGTTGAAATAATCCATACAGGAAGGTATAATATTTCTTGTACCGAAAATGCGGATGTGGCGGAATTGGCAGACGCACCAGACTTAGGATCTGGCGAGTAACATCGTGGAGGTTCGAGTCCTCTCATCCGCACCATAAGAAAAATAGAGGGTTTTAAACCCTCTTTATCTTTGTCTCTTTACTGCTATTAAGATTTTACTGTCTATTAAACATGCTCCGTAATTAAACCGCGACCAATAAAAATATTTCTCAGAGCCGATTTTGCACCAATTTCATGGCTTTAAGACTTAGTATCAGTATTAATATACCAAATAAGCAACCCGCCATAACATCGCTAAGATAGTGAACATTGAGATAAATCCTACTCAATCCTATCAACAATACCAGAATATATAGAGCTACCGCTCCCAACCAGGCCTGTTTGTTACCCCTACCTCCGTACTTCAACAGTAAAGCGGCCAGGAATCCGTAAAAAGCAAGTGACAACATGGCATGACCGCTGGGAAAACTATATCCTCTCGCCATCGTCAAAGCTTGTCCCGCCGGTCGACCGCATTTGAACAAGTGCTTCAACCCTTCCATGATTCCCCAGGTAGAAAATAATGTGACATTTAAAAATATGGTCTCCAGCTTTTTTCCCCTAAACCACAAGTAGCTGCTGGTCAGAGCAGACAAAATGACGAATACCCATGGAGATCCCAAATAAGTAATAATGATCATGATTTTTAGCAGACAGGGGCTGTTTATTGTCTGCACATAATCCTGTACCCGCAAATCCAGATTAGAGAAAAAATAAAAAAGTCTGCTAAAAGCACTATAGTTTCCTGACAAACACATCTTCCCCTTTATTTTTCCCCTTCTGATCCACTAATGAAATAAATGCAAATACCTTAAAGGCTAACCAGCATAAATCCTTAAGTTAGACCTAGTTCATACAGGCCAGAATTCTTTAAATATATTTCGCTACAAAAAAAAGAAGCTTCCGCCACAGTGATATGCTCCCCTTTATATAGCCAGGCGATAAAAGCTTTAGTTGTTAGGTTTTGGGACTGGACAAACCTGACCGGTTCACAGAGTATTGGACCAAGGTTAGGAAATTATTAGTTCGAGGGTTTGATAATATCATTTTAGCACATTAAATTCTTTCACCTGGTCGTCTTTCACATCGATATAAAGATTGCCACTCCCATCCATGGATGCCAGCAATACCTGGCCCACATCTTCTATGTTTTGCTTTTTTAATTCCTCCCTTAGCCAGATTTCGTCACGGTTTACTAGCTTGAGATGCTGGTATAATATCTTGCCATCAATTATCAAATTTGCACATAACCCCTGGCGGGTTGCGGAAAGATTCAAGTCAGATACTGTGACTGGTTGCTTTTCGGGTTTGAGCTGCACACTGATCTGCCCGCTGGTTTCTAGAATAGCAAAATTCAGGTCGGCTATATTAAAAACTCCCTTTAGCCTTAGCTCTTCGAGTAAATCGTTAACATGGTACTTCTCTTTCTTGAGGTTATCCTCAAGTATTTTCCCATTTTGGACCAGGAGGGTAGGTACTCCATCCAACCTCCGCCTGGCTCGGATATCAGCCAGGGCTATTTTGGCAACTACAAGGGGAATCAGGCCCCAAATTAAGAGGCTGATAATGCCATGTGAATAAGTGATTGTTTTATCAACTGATAAAGCAGCTGCTATAGATCCAATTGTTATTCCTACAATAAAATCAAAAAAGTTCAGCTGGGATATCAGCTTTTTCCCAATCACAAGGGTAACTAGAAATAAGATGCCAACCGCAATTAAATTCCTAAATATAATATCAATATTATCAAGCATTATATTCAACCATACACCCCATTGACTGGTCTGATTTTCCTTTAGCTTTACCTGATATCCTGGCATCTATCCTTACAGCGCTGCAACGAGGCGGGGGATTAGAACCCGCCGCCTGTTTTGTTAATAGGAACCCGACCGCTTAGCGGGGACATATTTCACCTCGTTATAGTTTTCTTTTCCTGGCAAAACAGCTGCCGATGACAATTTGCTGTTTAAACCCCTATTACCCTATCCCTAGAAGCAGACCGCCCCGGTAGACCAGGAAACATACCACCCAGGCCAGGGCTATGGTATAACCTACGGTAAAGAGAGGCCACTTCCAGCCATTGGTTTCTCGTTTCATTACGGCCACAACCGCCAGACAGGGGACATAAATCAGGGTAAACAACATTAATACATAAGCCACCAGCGGTGAATAACCTGATTGTTCCCGGGCCCGCTGGGCAAAACTTTTCACCACCGGTTCTTCCTCTTCCGCCAAGCCCTCCTCGTCCTCAATGCTATAGAGAGTTCCCAGGGTGCTTACAACTATTTCTTTGGCGCCCAACCCAGCCACCAGAGCCACGCCTGTTTTCCAGTCAAAACCCAGAGGTCTGAGCACCGGTTCAATGACCTTCCCCATGCGGCCGGCATAGCTGTTCTCCACCTGTTCCACCGCACTCTCGAATTCATGTCCCTCCTTGTCCACGGTAGGAAAGGTAAATAAACCCCACATAACAATTGATAAGGCCAGGATAATCGTTCCGGCTTTCTTCAGGTAGAGCCAGGCCCTTTCCCACATGTGAATAAGGACGCTTTTCAGAGTAGGAAGACGATATATGGGCAATTCCATAACAAAAGGCTCGCTCTCCCCCGGCAAGAGCCAGGTGCGAAATACCCGGGCCATGATAATAGCCAGAACAATACCAATAATATACAGGGAAAAGAGAATGTTGCCCGCTATCTGGGGAGCAAAAAAGGCGCCGATAAGCAGGGTATAAACCGGCAAACGAGCCCCACAGCTCATTAAAGGTGTAACCAGCATGGTAACCAGGCGATCACGAGGATTTTCCAGGGTGCGGCTGGCCATCAGAGCCGGTACCGTACAACCAAAACCAATCAGCATGGGTACAAAGGATTTGCCATGCAGCCCCGCCTGGTGCATAACTTTATCCATGACAAAGGCGGCGCGGGCCATATAGCCGGTGCTCTCCAGAAAGGCAATGCCCAGAAAGAGCAATAGAATATTGGGCAGGAAGACGATTACTCCACCCACACCGGCGATAATTCCATCCACCAGTAAAGAACGGAGCAGGCCTTCGGCCATCACTTCATTAAGCCAGCCCCCCAGAGCTGTGAAGCCAGCTTCTATCCATTCCATCGGGGGGGTTCCCAGGGTGAAAGTAAGCTGGAACAAGAGCCACATCATCCCCAAAAACAAGGGTATGCCCAGGGCACGATTTAAGAGAACATTATCTATTTTTTCGGTCAGCGATTGCTTGCTTATGATAGTGATCTGAGAGGCCTCGCGGCATACCCCGCGAATAAACGCATAACGGTCTTCCACCAGAGCCATCTCTGGATCATCTCCCGTCTTGTCGGTGATCCGCTGGCGGCTCTGCTCTATTTGTTTCAGTAAAACCTTGCCTTCAGAATTATTTTCCAGTTTCTTCGTTAATTCGCGGTCTCTTTCCAGCAGTTTTATGATTGTCCAGCGTAAAGGATAATTTAAAATACCATCGAGATTACCGGCGGCGGCAGCCTCAGAAGAGGGGGAACCGCTCTGCCTGCCTGCAAACGGCAATTCCAGCAGGCTGTTGATTTCTTCTTCAATCTCCGGGCGGTAGCGCAACATTCTCTCCGATGGTTTATCCTCACCGGCAAAAGTGTTCACCACCGTATCCAGTATTGTCACCGTACCTTCATTCTTGGTACCCACCGCTCTTACTACGGTCATGCCTAAAAGCTGCGACATCAGTTCGTAATTGATGGTTATTCCGTTCTTCTCCGCTACATCAGCCATATTAAGAACCAGTACTATAGGCACTTCCAACTCTTTCAACTGAGTGTTTAAGTAAAGACTGCGCTCCAGGTTGGAAGCATCAGCAATGTTAACCACCAAATCAGGCTTATCATTTACAATAACATTCCTCGCCACCACTTCATCGGGAGAATATGCGGAGAGCCCGTAGGTTCCTGGCAAATCTATAACTTCAATCTCAAAACCTTGATGTTTTAGCCATCCTTCTTTTTTTTCCACGGTTACTCCGGGGTAGTTCCCCACATGCTGGCGGGCTCCGGTCAAATTATTGAAAATCGTGGTTTTACCCGAGTTGGGGTTTCCCGCCAGAGCTATTACTATTCTTTTTTCATCCATCACTGCTCCTCCTCAGCATTTTCTTCCAGAACAATGGTATCAGCTTCCTCCTTGCGCAAAGACAGGAAAAATCCCGGGTTGCTGACCTCCACCGGATCGCCCAGAGGGGCGTAGCGCTCCATAGTAAGTTCCACTCCTGGAACCAGACCCATCTCGATTATTCGGCGCCTGACGCTGCCATTGCCGGTAACCGCCTTGATACGGGCCTTTTCTCCCGGAGCCAGGTCTTTAAGAGTTTTACTCATCATCCTCACCTCCAAAATTATCATCTTGCCGGGACGTTAAAATAGTTCTAATCCCTGTCCGTTTTCCTGACCGGTATCATTCCTTTTTATGTGAACAGCATGAATTGGAACAGCTCATGCAAGAATTAGCATCTGCCGGCTTCTCCGGCGATGAACTCCTTATTACTTGCCTGATTCTGTTCATGATGATAAGCGCTGCCAGTATAAATGCTGCGACCAGAATAAAAATTTCCATTGGTATCTCCCCCCTTGTTCATATTTAAGTTAGTATAAACTAACTAAACTCGCAAAAAATATATGATAACGATTATCATATTCATAGTAAGTATTTCCCTTGTTTTTGTCAAGGGCTAATTTTGACTCTACTGCAAAAAACCTTTTTGTTGCATAAGGGTTGCATAAATATACAAAGCGAGCGTTGGCGAAGCATGGATGCAGCACCCTTCACCCCGTCGGGTACTCCTGATGCTCCACCCTTCGGGTGTCATTATTAAGGTTGCACCGGCGAAGATAAGAATAGTGGCTTTTTCGCTTAAGAGCATTATAATGTATTCAAGTTTACAAATTCGGCAAGGCAGGTTTTAAAAATGAATTTACCAACTGAAATTCAAATATTAAAACTGGTAATAACCAAACTTGAAGAACTGAATATACCCTATATGCTTTCCGGTTCACTTGCCGGCAGCTTTTATGCCCAACCTCGCATGACCAGAGATATTGATATTGTAATTGAACTTGCTGCTGAGCAAATTGCTAAGATTACAGAAATATTTTCCGGGGATTTCTATATTGATGAGGATGATGTAAACGAGGCGGTGCGATTGCAGAGCATGTTTAACATCATTCATTATCAAGCCGTAGTGAAAATTGATTTCATCATCCGCAAGGACTCTCTTTACCGGAAGCTTGAATTTGAGAGACGCATCAGGAAAATTATTGCTGGTTTTGCATTATGGGTAGTAAGCCCCGAGGATTTGATCATTTCTAAGATATTTTGGGCCAGAGACAGCAAATCTGAACTACAGCTAAATGATGTGAGCAGTATAATGAAATACCAGGCCAAAAAACTGGATTGGGAATATATTGAGTATTGGGTTAAGGAACTCGGCTTAGGACAATTATGGGAGGAAATTAAATAATGAACGATACTAGCTCAACGGTAGAAAACAAGTTATTCGAGATGATGCAGCAGAAGACTGAGAGCGAAAGATTTTTCATGGCTGCCTCTATGTTTGATATGGCGAGGTTGGTGAGCAAAGCTGCGATTCTAGAAGATAAACCGGATATTTCTCCTGATGAAGCCAGAGTTGAGTTATTTCGTTACTGGTATTGGGAAGACTTCGATACTGATGATCGAGAAAATATTTTGCAAGCAATCCGTCTTATTAACAGTCCTTACGATTAAAAATCCTATCTTAACCCCCCATCATACTGTTCCCAAGCTATGAGTCTGCCGGAACCATTCCGGCACCCGCATGATATGCCTATTTGCCTCCATCCCTATCATAAAAGGAGCAATCCCGGCTGCAGCAGCATCGATAGCGCCTCCGGGAGCGGGTACCCCGGAGCAACACCTGCGGCTTGTCTTGCGGCTCAAGGGGTACCGCGCATGGCTCTATTGACCACAGCCTGGGACAACGCTATTATAGACAGTGATAATTGTTATCAATGCTATCCTAGGTAAAAGACTACCGGAGGGACGATTATGCATAAATACCGGCAAAAAACCTTTATCCGCAGCACTTTGCTGCTTATGTTCTCATTTTTCTTTACTGTTTCCATCCTGGCCGGACCGGCTCATGGACAACTTCATCCCGAGTTTGATGAGGAGCAATACCAGGAAAGATATGAAAAAGCGCTGGTTCTGGAAATAAAGGATAAAAGTGTGAAAGAAATTGAGGCCCTGCAAGGAAATATAGTGGAACAGGAAGTCAAGGTTCGTATGCTGGATGGTACCGATAAAGGCAAGATCCTTACCGCCATAAATACTCTTTCCGGAAGTGCGGGTTTTGATATGCATCTGTCACCTGGAGACAAGGTGGTAATATACATAGCGGAATTTACCCCGGCAGATGGGGGTGAAGCAGTAAAGACCATTTATGTTTCCGACCGGGTACGAAGCCCGGCGCTGCTATGGATTGTCGGCGTTTTTGCCGGTTTGCTTCTGCTGATTGGCCGCTGGCAAGGAGCCAAGGCTCTGTTCGGATTAGGAATAACCATCCTGGGAATTTACAAGGTGCTGCTTCCGGGATTGATAGCGGGGAAATCGCCCCTACCGCTCACAGTCATAGTTTTAATAGTGGTTACATTGATTACCATGATATGTATTGCCGGCTTTTCTCGCAAAGCCCTGGCGGCTACCCTGGGTACTCTGGGCGGTTTGATTGTGGCTGGATGGCTGGCTTATATCTTCGGTGACCTGGCTCAACTCAGCGGGTTGGCCACGGAAGAGGAACGCATGCTGGTCTATGTAGAGAACCTTAATCTTGATATGCGCGGTCTGCTCTTTTCGGGAATTCTTATCGGTGCGGTCGGGGCCATTATGGATGTTACCATGTCGGTGGCTTCGGCCATAAGCGAGATCAAGCGGGCCAATCCCGAGATGAATACGGCTGAACTGGTAGCCGCAGGGATGAATGTTGGTCGAGATATTATGGGAACCATGGCCAACACTCTTATCCTGGCCTATACCGGAGGAGCGATGCCCTTTATGCTGCTGTTCATGGTTTATGAGATGGAACCCCTGCGCATAGTAAACTGGGAATTAATTGTAACCGAAATTATTCGGGCTCTGGTAGGCAGCATCGCTTTGATCATATCAGTTCCTATTACTGCTGTTATTGCCGGCTGGTTGACCGCAACCCGCAAGGTTTAAGCTTTGGTAAATTCTTGCTTGCCTCATCTTTATAATTCTCCAGTTTTTTCTTACCATATATATCAAAACCAACATAAGGAGCCAACAAAAAGAACGTCCCTGTGTTGGCACGGTGTAACGTAAATAAAGTAAAAATGCAAAATTCACCTTGGTAACAGTGGCAAGTACATAATAAGTGTAAATGATCAATATTTAGCAAGATATTCAGATGGCGTTAATATCTCAGGACGCTCAATATCAACAGCAGCAAAGTCCTTATCACCTGTAATTAGTATATCAATATCTTCAATTATGGCAGTGTGCAGGATAATATAATCATTATCATCTCTAATTTCGAAAAGCTTTGCACCTTCAATTTCTTTAGGTGAATACACCAATTCAAAAGATAACCTGGATAAAAATTTATCCATAGTACTTTTATGTTTGGGGAATTTACGTTCCACTACAGTATTTATTTCATCAATGACATAGGAGCATAGCACCAGAGTATCTTGTTCTACAACTTTTTCAATCACTCTGGTTAGATGCTCGCCTCTAAAAACAAGAGCGGAAATCAGTACATTCGTATCAAGCATTATCCGCATTTTTTTCTTCCTGTATTTCTCTTCTTATTTGTTTAACCATATCGACAACATCTTGTTCAATATTAAGACCGAGACGCTCAGCCTCTCCCTTAAAAGCCTCTTGAGCTTCCATAAGAGCCATTCTGGTAGAATTTTCAATAACTATTTTCCCACCTTGTTCTATAAAAACGACTTTATCACCGTCCTTAAGATTAAGCTTGCGGCGAATTTGTATGGGAATAGTTATTTGTCCTTTCGAAGTTATCTTGGCAAGTTCCATATTTTTAGCCCCTTCCATGGAATCATTGTATTCCTTACCTACTGATATTATATGCATGCAAAGTAATAATATCAATATGTATAGCTCGAAAGATAATTGGGGACCCAAGTAGATGAAGCCAATAAGAGGACAATCTCCTTGTTTGCTTTGTGTAGGCCCGATAGAACCAGTCACTTTGTATATAATAATTATCATCAAGGCAGTCTTGGGCATGGGAAGATGCCGGAACTGAGGAGAATAAATTATGACTGGCTGATCTGCCATACAATCTTAGCTTTTCGATCCTCTGCTTCTATTGACAAAAATGGGAAAGTAATGCTTTAATATGACTATAAAAATGAAATAGTCATAAGGTCGTGATAAAATGGTAACCGCTTTTACCGATCAGGAAAGAGAGATCATCCGTTCCGAATTGAAAGCAGCAGCCAGTGAGTATGCTTCCAATATCGGGATGAGGAAAACCACCGTGGACCAACTGGCGGCCCGCGCCGGGATTTCCAAGGGCGCTTTCTATAAATTCTACGATAGCAAGGAAATGCTGTTTTTTGAGGTAGTGGAGGATTGGCATACTGAGTTGTACAATCGGGCCTGGGAAGTGTTTCAGAATAACGCCGGTATGGACGACCGGGAGCGTTTGGCCGAGACTCTGCTGGAAATCTGCCGGGTGGTGCAGGAATATTCGCTTATGAATTTTTTTGAAAACGATGTGCCCTATCTTCTGCGCAAGATTCCGCAGGAGATACTGCAGGCACATTATCACAGCGAAGCTGTGCATATCAAAGAGCTTATCAGGCGCTCCGGCATCAGCCTCAAGGTTTCTCTGGAAGTGGCGGCCGCCGTGGTGCACGGCCTGACTCTGACTCTCTCCCATCGCTATGAAATAGGAGAAAACTATTCCCAGGTGCTGGAGATATTGATACGCGGCGCCTGCGACCGGATTATAGGCGTTTAATAAACGGGTAGTAGGAAACAAAGGGAGGAAACTACTATGAAAAGAGCTTGGTGCTGCGGACTGGCGATAATTGCCTGCTTATTTATATTGGCCGGATGCGGAGGTAACGGGGCGCAGCAAGCCGAAGTAAAAACCACCAAGCCGGTTGCCGTAATGGCACTGAAGGAGGAAGTGCAACCGCATGTTCTGCACTATACCGGGATAGTACAGCCCCGCGAAGTAAAACAATATTCTTTCAAAACCGCCGGCCGAATTGCGGAACTCCTGGTGGAAGAGGGTCAGACGGTAAGTATTGGCGAGAAACTGGCTGCGCTTGAACCGGAGGACAGCCGGCCGGCGGAGTTGGATGTGGACAAAGCCCGGGCCGCTTATGATTTTGCCAGTGATTACTATAATAAAATAAATGAATTGCATCAAGCGGGAGCGGCTTCGCAGCAGAATTTGCAGGAAGCCGCTTTAAAAATGGATCAAGCCCGGTACAGCCTGGAGCAAGCGCAAAAGGTTCTGGAATTGACCAGGGAAGCTATGATAATCACCTCTGATATTGATGGTTATGTGATAAAGGTAGCCGGTAAAAAGAATGAAGTGGCGGCGGCCGGTTATCCGGTGCTGGTGGTGGGAAGCCATGAGCATAAAGGGCGGATAGGTTTGATCGAGGAGGATGCGGCACGGATAAAAACAGGAGATCAAGTATCTGTAACCATTGACAATAAAGAAGTGCGGGGAACGATAACGGCCGTCAACCGGTCGCCCGATCAAGAGACCCGGACCTACACAACCGACATATCCTTGGACAATGATCTCAAGGCCCGTAATGGAGCGATTATTAAGGTGACTGTCGCAGCCGGGAATGAAAAAGGGATATGGGTCCCGGTCAAATACATATTGAATGACGGCGAGGACTATGTTTTGGTGGTCGAGCGGAACCGGGCCAGAAGGAAAAACGTAAGCTTGGGCGGCATACTGGAGGATAGAGTCCGGGTCGAGGGCTTGCAAGCAGGGGAACAGCTGATTACCGAAGGTATCAAAAGCGTCAAGGACGGATACGAAGTATCGACAGGGGACAGTACTTCCGGCAGCGTGGCGCGATAAGGGGTGGAAATATGCAGAGCCTGATCAAAGCGGCGGTAAAAGAAAGGAAGATCGTGCTCTTCATCGCCCTGATCATCACGGCCTTCGGATTTTATAACTATTCCATCATTCCCAAGCAGGAAAACCCCCACATCAATGTGAACGCCGCTATTGTAACCACTATATACCCCGGGGCTTCTCCCGAGGATGTCGAGCAGCTGGTCACCGAAAAAATAGAGGATGCCGCCGCGGAAGTATCGGAATATGACTATTCCAGCTCCGAGTCGGGAAAAAACGTGTCGGTGGTTATTGTTTGCTATAATACCGACGCCGGCAGTGATGAAATCGACAAAGCCAACCGGGAACTGCGGGAAAAGATTGGTGAAATAAAGGACGATCTGCCCGACGGCTGCTTTGAACCGGAAGTAAATACCAAGGTGGCTGAAGTAGCCGGGGTGCTGTTAAGCCTTTCCGGCGGCGGCTACAGCTATGAAGAACTATCCGCCTATGCCGAAGAGATAGAGGACGCCCTGAGTGAAATAGACGGAATTTATAAAACCAAACTGGTGGGCAAGGTTGAAAAGCAGGTAACGGTGGAAGTCGATAGCGACCGTTTGAACCAACTCGGATTTTCTTTGAGCGAAGTAAACCAGGTCCTGTACGCGCAAAATCTGGAAATTCCCAATGGGGCTTTGGAAAACGAAGCGGGCAAAATATATGTTAAAACCGAGGCATTGTACCAGTCCCTGGATGATATGAAGAACATAATTGTGGGCGTATCCAAGCAAACGGGCGCTATGGTAAGGCTTAAAGACATCGCCTCGGTTTATATGGAGAGTAAGGACGATGCCTATAAATGCAAACAGGGTGATAAAAACGCCGTGCTGGTTGCGGCATATTTTAAAGACGACCGAAATATCATACCGGTGGGCAAAAAGGTCCGGGAAACCCTGGAAAACCTCAGAGAATCCCTGCCCTCAGACCTGGATTTGAGCGAAACGGCCTTTCAGCCGGATGACGTAGACAAGAGCACCGACAATTTTGCCGGCCATCTTATAGCCGGAATTATTTTGGCCCGGTCGCCTGCATCCATCTTATTTTCTATCCACAAATAACTGCCGCCTTCGCCCTATATGTACTATAGCCTGCAATTATAAATCTCGCCGTAAACATTAACTATTTCGTGCGGAAAATACGCTATAAGTAAAAAAAGCGTAATATCCCGGAACATTTAGAATGAATTCAGTTGAATCGGGCTGGCATAAACGCTGGTAATCATGCCAGATTTCCGGTGCCACTTCCTTTTCGCAGCTTCCCCAACGCATTATAAACAGGTCGCTTACAGCAACAATTATCTCAGCACTTAAAGGTGAGCAAACATCCATAGCGCAAGTATGGGTTTGGATATCCTGAAAACCAGCCGACCGGAACCATTCCGGCGCCCGCATGATATGTCGGTCTGGTGCCATCCCGGTTTTAAAAGGAGCAATGCCGGCCGCAGTAGCATTCAATTGCGCCTCCAGGAGCGGATATCCCGGCAGCAGCATCTGGGAAGACCACATAATAATAAATACCCGGCCGCCGGGTTTTAGCACCCGGCCGATTTCTTTTAACATTATTACCGGGTCAATATCCAGAACGCCGACACAATCGATGCTGACGGCCCAATCAAAGCTTTTTCCCGAAAAAGGCAAATCCCCGGCATTACCCTGGACAAATTCAACCCGTTCGCGGATCTGCGGTTTATTTTGGCGCAGCAATCGTGCGCTTTGTAAAAACCTTTCTTCGATATCAAAACCAATTACGCTACCCGCAGGCCCCAGAGCTTCCGCCAGCATAAATGTAGTAAAACCTGTTCCGCATCCGATATCCAATCCGATTCCAGAGCTGGGAAGCGGCAGATACTGAATAATGTTTTTTAAGCCCGGTTCCCGCAGGGGCTGTGATAATAACAGGCTTTTCTCATAAGTGGAAATGTCGGAAGAATTCATATTGCACCTCCCCGTTTTAATACTGTCATTATATATCATATTGCCCCTGCGTTCATGAAGCCTTCATGCTCCAACCAGCCGACCGCCTCCTGCTGCACCATTCGCTTTCTTCCTGGGTGGCATCCATCCTCCCGACTTTAATATTGTTGCGAATGCTGCCTTTGAAAAAATAGATACTCTGGGAATGCGGGGCAGTTCCCGCAAAGTGCTTATCCAACATAAGCAACGGTACGCCGGACAAGGTTTAAGTATTGGCACCAAAGAGAGCGACCCTGACAGAATCTTCCGCAATAGTCAGATTGGAAATGGTATGATTGCACACCCGGTGCACCCGCTCAAGCTACGCCGCTGTTGCGATCTGGTAAGGATCGGACTGCGTGCCGCTGCCGCCCGCGAAGGCGGTGCCTGCCTCGATGGCAAACAAATTATCGGCCTCTTCCCAGCGCACTTTTTCCACTACTTGAGCCCGAAGAACTTGAAATGCCTTTTTTTCCTCAGAGGTTGCGGTATTATTTTTGATCTTGGTTTTTAAGGCAAAGAAGTTATCCGAAAATACCTCGGGACGCGCCTTTACTGTTAGTATCGTGCCCCTCTCGCAATCAGTAATCTGATAACTATAATAAGCTTCATTATGAGGCCGTTCTTCCAATTGGAATCTACCGTCACCGAGTATGGCCTGCAGTGCCGCCTCAGTGCCTTTCGATTTTGGTCCCAATACGGTAAAACGACTGCGCTCAGCAACAGTCCCTGGGCTTAAAACCTCAAGTGCTTCCTGCATAGCCCGATAAGCAAGGGAGCCGCAGACGCAGACCTTACCTCCCTCTTCCAGAGCAACATCAGAGTACTGGACCACATATAGCTGCCCTGATTCCTGCATTTCTATGTCTCCCATGATCGCGTCATTGGCACGAAATGCAATATATTTGGCTATGTTGGCATGAGGCAATAGCGCTCTTTGCCCGGCTTCGGGGTACAGATAGGTTATACCCTCCAGGCTGGTGGGTATTTTACTGTCCGTATAAACTCCTGCACTCAACATAACCGGCATTACTATAACTGTGCAGTCAGGATTACTATTTTTCACTTCTTCAACCACGGTTCTTATTTTGGGTGTTCCCGCTCCCACAAATCCGCAACATACTTGCTTGAATCCTTGTATTTGCTGCAGTTTATCCCCCAGGGATGCCATCTTTTCTTTCCAGACAGCCAGATTTTCGGGATCAGATGTGCCGTGAGCAACCAGAACTACAATTTCTTTTTCAGGGTTCTGGCTAAGATTTTTCAATCTTTCATTGATAATTTCGGCAACCAATAAATGATCATCTAAAGCGGGGGTCAATTCCACCGTAGCAGTTTTTTCGATTCTTTCCAGACCTTTTTTTTGTGCGGCTTCATCATTTAGCGAGCTGGGTAAACCGAGCATATATTTTATTTCTTCCATGTGGCTGGAAGCAGAACAAACGAAAATGGGAACAGCCACAATTCGTTTTACTCCCTTTTGCTCCAGTGCCTGCACGGCCATGGCTATGTTTTCTGTTTCCACATCTAAAAAGCCTAATTCTACTGGATAAGGCACTTCAACCTGGGTTACTGATTCGCGTACACGCTGGTTCCAATTTTCATCCGACCCATGGGCTACTACTAATATTCCTGTAGCGGCAACCGGCTCTTCAGGAGCATTATTGATGCCAAACAGGCATTTGAGCAGAGCCGTCTTATCCGCCGTGCTGAATTCATCGCCCATCTGGAGCATGGTCGGCATCCAACCATTGAGGGTTACGCTGTCCGGCTTGTAAGTGCCCAGGGTATCCTTCGTTGCGGCATAGTAGAAATGGATGTGGGCAGGCATGGTGGTCTCATCCATACCCTCGTCGAAGTGGGGTTTGAGCATTGCCATATAGGTCAGCACCCCCGCATCGTCATCCGCCTTGAATACATAGGTTGTCTCCCCGGCCAGCATTCCCAGATTGTCATTGCGCTCCACAAAGGTGTATGGGTGAGATGCAATGACATGGCCGTCATTGTCACAAAAATAAATGGTCTTGTAATCATAAGCAAATTTGATCTGGTAGATCTGCGTACCGTTATTGGCCGGAGTCGATGCCATATTGGCAAACATGGCCTTCAGAGATGCGCCGTCAGTAACAGTAGCGCCAAACATTCCCGCCATCATTTGCGCCATCTCGGAGGAAGCGGCGGCATTCCACACGTCGTTTAGAGCATCGTCGTTTACATAATTGACCAGCGATTCAAAGCTGCCGCTACCGCGATTTGCCCAGGCGGAAAGATTCTCAAAGCCTTCCGCTTGATCCGCACTCTCATACATCCGCTCGGTCGTTCCGATCTCGGCCGTACCTTTCACGCCATCGATCAGGACGTCGGATCTGCAGTCCGTGATGGTGCAGTTCTGGGCGCGTCCGGCAATCGTACCGGGAGTGACCGCTCCGTTTATTTGACCCGCGGCGCTGCAATTGCTGATGGAAAAGACCGTCTCCATTCCCATGTAGTATAGCCCCGTGCCTACCAGCCCGCCGGTGTGCGTGGCGTTGGCCGTGTTCATTACAAACTTGACCGAGCAATCTTTGATGAAGGCGGGCTTATTTGTGTCCCCGGTGCCCGCGTACCCGCATAAGCCGCCGACCGCGTGAGCCGAATTAGGCGCGGTAATAGTTACGTCCGCCGTGCATCCCGTGATGCTTTCCATATATTCAAGGCAACCGCCTATGCCTCCAAGACCAACGGGTTCTTGGCCCGCAGCGGCTATCTTGCCCCGGGCGGAGCAATTCTCAATGCTGCCGGTAAAAGCGCCGCCTATGATCAGGCCGCCGCATTCGGCCACATCGCACTGGATGATAGGCCCGCTGGAAAAGTCGTTATCGCCCAGCACATTGATCGTTGCATCCTCAACATGGCAGTTTTTTACGCTTCCAAATTGGTGTCCGCCGATAATGCCGCCGGTGCAATTGACGCCGGAGATGGTATTTTTACCTTTAAGCGTTAGATTTTCTGCCGCCCCACAATTGTAACCCACTATCCCACCGATTGTCATGCCTCCATCGACCACCGCATTGTTGACCGTCAAATTTTTAACCTTGGCTGAGCTTGTATTGGCACCAAAGAGAGCGACCCCGACAGAATCTTTTGCCGTATGGATAGTTAGATTGGAAATGGTATGCCCGCCACCGTCAAATGTGCCGGCAAACGCTCTGGCAAAATATCCTGACTCATCTTTGGCAGTGTGGTCAAATACACCGATAGGCGTCCAGTTTTCATATCCGCTGAGATCGATGTCCGCCGTCAGGACAAAGTGCTTGTCCAGGTAATTGCGCACCTGGTCAAGCTGTGCAGCTGCCGCAATCTGGTACGGGGAAGACTCGGTCCCGCTGCCGCCCGCAAAGGACGGGCTGGAAGAGCCCCCGCCGCCACCGCCGCCTGAACTTCCGTCGGAGGAAGGAGCGCTTCCCGTGGCGGGCCTGGTGGTAACCGTAGCCGCCACATTCATAGTTGCCGGCGCATTGCCGTTTATGGAAACATCGTTGGCATTGATCTGCGCCCTGGCAATTATCCCCTGGTTGTTTACGCTGATCTTCGCATCAGCGGTCAGCGTCCCCACCTTGCCGAATACTTTGATTTCCGTGTTCGCCGCGGTCCCCGTTACATTGAGCGCATCAATTGCGCTTTCCTTATCCACGTCCAGCACTGCATTTTTTACCGTAACCTCTACCCGTTCGATCTTGGCATCAACCGCTTTGACTGTCACATCCGCAGCAACGGTAATGCTTTCAAAGGAACCGGTCAGAATAATATCATCTCTACCATCGTCCACCCAGACCGTTTCTACAACAGCACCCCCGGAAGTGACAACACGAATAGCGCCGTTATCCGTTTTTTCAATAATAAGATTTGATATTTGGCTGCCGCCCTGGATGTGGATGGAATCGGAGCCTCCGCCGCGCAGCAGGGTATTCCCCGCAACCGTAACGTTGTTAAGGGTTATATCGCCGTCTCCGACACCCTCGGCAATGATAAGATCACCGGAGATTTTCATGTCTTTCAGCACCGCACCCGGTGTATTGACAATCGCCGTACCGGATACATTGCCGGTGTATTCCTTGTTTCCATTATATAATTGCTTAATTGAATTATCGAGAATAGCGACAACTTCGGCCCGGGTAATGCTGCGCTTCGGATGGAAGGCCGCGTTGAAGCCTTTTACATAGCCTTTATTCGCCATGGCGTTTACCCCGCCGACAGCCCAGCCGGAAATGTCCGTATAATCAGAAAAAGCCGTGCCGCCGTTCGGGTTCTCGCTAAGTCCCAGGGCGCGCCCGAGCATAACGGCAGCTTCCTCGCGGGTGATATTATCCATAGGACGTACCGTAGTGCCGTCACCCTTGATCACCCCCGCAGCATTGGCCTTTAAAATAGCATCGGTATAAAACGCCGATCCCAAATCGGAAAAGCTGTTTTTCGATTTGGTCTGATACTTCATGACGCGATCAATGATGACCGCCATTTCCCCCCTCGTAATGGGGGCATTGGGGCGAAACGCTCCATCCCAGCCTTGAACGATTTCCATGTCGCTCCATTTTTCGATTGCCGTTTGCCCCCAGTGCCCCTGCACATCGGAGAAGGTGGCATACGCAGTAATTGGCAGCAATGCAACAACCATTGCCACCGCCAGCAGCATGCCGATAATTTTTCTCAATGTCCGCCCATTACTGACGATTCTGCTTTTTCCTTTCATAATAAATCCCTCCCTAATCAATTTACGTAAGGTATAAGAAACCTTAAAAATGATAAATGTTAGACCTTTCTAACTTGCGCGCAGATACATTGTCATTTTTGAGCGCTTAGCGCTTAAGCAACGATATGAGCTTAAGGAACCACGCTCAAACACAGGTATGCGTTCATGAAGCCTTCATGCTCCAACCGGCCGACTGGCCGACTCCTGCTGCAGAGTCCACAGGTGGTGATACAACCCCTGATTAGCCAATAGTTCTTCATGCCTGCCCTGTTCCGCCACCCGGCCGTCATCCAGAACGATGATATTATCGGCCTTTTTTACGGTCTTTAAGCGATGGGCAATGATAACTACGGTCTTGTTGCTGACCAGAGCATTAATTGCCCGCTGTACCTGATTTTCATTTTCCGGGTCCAGGGAAGCGGTTGCCTCATCCAGGAGTACGATGGGGGCGTCTTTTAATAAGGCACGGGCAATTGATACCCGCTGTTTTTCCCCACCCGACAGGGTGCAGCCCCCTTCACCCACCGGGGTATCATAGCCCTGGGGCAGCTTCATGATAAACTCATGGCAGCAGGCTTGCCGGGCCGCCCATTCGATTTCTTCCTGGCTGGCATCCATTTTCCCGACTTTAATATTGTTGCGGATGCTGTCTTTGAACAGATAGACATCCTGAAATACCATGGAAATGCGGGTCAGCAGTTTCTCCGGATCAATCTCCTTTATATTCTGGCCATCCAGCAGTATTCTCCCCCCTTGCACATCCCAGAAACGGGCAATAAGGCGGGTTATGGTGCTCTTGCCGCTCCCGGAAGGGCCAACCAGGGCCGTAATACTCCCGGGCGGAATACTAAAAGATATATTTTTAAGCACCAGAGCGTCTTCATAAGCAAAAGTAACATGGTCAAATTCAATATGATTGCCGGGCGGAGGATTCTTCGTACCTGCTAATGGTTCTTCGCGGCGAATCTGCATGATGCGATCGGCGCTTAAAACCGAATAGCGGATTTCGGCGTAATTGATCAGCACCCCGGTCAATGGCTCAAAAACCATATTTCCCAGCACCAGGAACATCAGAAACACCGGCAGGGTAAGCTCTCCCCCCACCAGCAGGTAGCTTCCTACAAAAATCATCAGAGTGAGGCCGGCCCGCATCAGGGCAATCGCCGCTATCATAATCGGCCCTACTACACCTTCTATTTTGATTGATTCCCGCATCAGACGGGCAAAAGCCTCCCGCAGACGTTCAAATCTCTCCCCGCTCAGGTTATGGGATTTTATTTCCCGCATGCCCAACAGATATTCCTGCAAACGGCTGGCACTATCGACCTTGGCCTTGACATGGTTGAGTCCCAGGCGGGTCTGCAAGCCGGCCGAAAGCCAGACAATCAGGATTGCCAGGGGTAGGGCGATAAACATGGCCAGGGCCATTTTCCAGTTAATAAAGGAAAATCCGATAAAAGCTATCACCGGCAAGGCGGCGGCGCTTACCAGCTGAGGCACATAATGCGAGATAGTAGTTTCTACCGCCGCATAGTCCCCCAACATCATGGTGGTCAGGTCACCCGGGTCACGGCTGCCTAAAAAGCCCAGTGATAACCGGCGCAGATGTTCTGCCAGATTGATGCGTCCCTGGGCGGAAACCGCATAAGCGGCGGTAAAGGTTTTGCCGTAGGCCCAGCTTGACACCAGGTACTGCAGCAGCATCCAGGCGGGCAGAATTGCGCATACCGTCCACAACCTGCCGGTATTTAGGGGTGTTCCGGGGTGGGCAAAAAATAGATACATGGTATTGACCACATCAAAGATAAGCGCGGCCGGAATAATTTTGCCCAAACCATCAAAAAAGGAGGCCAGCGAGGGGATCAAGAGCGCGGCCGGGTCGCCGCTGGTAATATTATAGAAGAAATTTCTCATTATTCATTCACCGCCTTGCTTGCTTTTTCCGCTGCTATCGTCCAGCTGTCGGCATCAATATGGGCCCGCCACATACGCCGGTATAACCCATCCCGGTCAATAAGCTCATTATGCCGGCCCCGTTCCACAATCCGCCCTTCATCCACCACCAGGATCTGATCGGCCTCGCGGACAGACGACAGTCGATGGGCGATAATTATGACGGTTTTTCCCTTGATAAGCTCACTCAAGCCAGCCTGTATTTTGCTTTCGTTTTCGGGGTCGGCAAAAGCGGTAGCTTCATCCAGTACCAGTATGGGGGAATTCTTTAAAATCGCCCGGGCAATAGCCACCCGCTGGGCCTCTCCCCCGGAAAGGTAGGTACCTCCTTCACCAATTCTGGTTTGATATCCCTGGGGCAGGCATTCAATAAATTCATGGCAGGATGCGGCTTGAGCGGCTGCCACGACCTCTTCATAGCCGGCATCACTGCTTCCCATACGGATATTTTCCTCAATCGTGTCATAGAACAAATGCACATCCTGAAATACAAAAGAGATCATATCCATCAATTGTTCGGTTCCCATCTCTCTGATATCCACCCCGCCAATACGGATAGCGCCGGTTCCTACATCCCAAAAACGTGGAATGAGATGGGCTATGGTAGATTTTCCTCCTCCGGAAGGCCCGACCAGGGCCGTCAGTTCACCTTCCCGGGCGGTAAAGGAAACCCCGGCCAGGGCTTCGGTCCGGGTGGAGGCCACCGGGTCGTCGTAAGAAAAAACCACATTATCAAATTCAATGTTATATCCTTCCGCCTTTTGTGGATTTAAAGGTTCAGGAACCGGCTCCTGGGCAAAAATCCCGTCAATTCTTTCCACTCCCTCCGCGATAATCCGCATATTGCCGCCCAGATTCATCAGTTTCATCATGGGAGCAGCAAAACCCGGAGCTACTACCAGAAAAAGCATCAATGTCAGGGCAAATGCCTGATTATCCGGCTGGCCGCTAAGAATAAAAACCCCGACCGGCAGGATAAAGACTATAAGCGAAACCAGAATGGTGGTAAAGGCTATATAGGGCCGCCTGCAGAAGCGTACGTATTGCACCGCCCAATCCCGGTAACCGGTAATAGAGTTATGAAATTGCAGAAAGGTGCTTACGGTAAGTCCAAACACCTTGACCGCCGGCATTCCTCTGACATATTCCACCCCTGCCGCATTCATTCTCTCCAGGGCATCATGATATTCTCTGACTTTTCCCATTCCTTCTTCCCCATAGAACACCAGCGCCTGCAGGGAATAAGCCCCAATAATGGGAACGGCGCAGGCAACAGCCAGGCGCCAGTCCAGAATAAACATGGCCGTCAGCATAATTACCGGCAGAGCAACTGCTCCCACCAGGTCAGGCAATTGATGGGCGATAAAATTTTCAATCTTTTCCACGCTTAATTCCAGCAGCTTCTTAACGGTTCCTGATGACTGCCGGGTATGGTATCCCATAGGCAGCCGGGCCAGGTGCTCGGCCAAGCGCACTCTAAGGCTGTACAGTATGCGAAAAGCCGCTATGTGGGAAGCCATGGTGCCGGCATACAAAAAGAGCAGGGCCCCCAACAGGGCATATAAAGCCCACAATCCCCATTGACGAATCGAATCCATATCGCTCAATGCCGGACTGGCAGCATGTTGCAGTAGTTCTGCCACGATAAAATAGGCTGCTACAAAGGGAAAGAACATCAGTACCGTACTTATGACCGACAGCACCCCGGAAAGAACCAGCAGCCCGCGTTTCTCCCCGGCAATTTCCAACAGGCGCGGAATACCGGTCTTTTTACGTACTACCGCCGCATTATTCATCCTCATCACCCTTTCTAAATCAATGTTTGCTTTCCCATAAAATCAATACCCTTTTTAGTAATGGCCCACATAAAGGGCTTATGGTTATCGCCGCCGGCCTTTATATAGCAATTGCCGCAAGCGTTCTTACTGCACCCCAGGTCTATCTTTTCGATATATCCCATTCTTGCCAGCGCTATCCAGCATATCATCCAGCAATGTCTCGTTAACTTCCAGCGGCACTTTTTGTCCCTCGGGCAAGCTTACGGCTTTTTGCGTTATAGCCTGAATCCAGTTATAACGGCTTTCCGCTCTTCTTTCCCCCTCTCGGCTGTTATTTCAGCTTCTAACTACATTATCATGAAAATAATTATCATTATCAGCCCTGGGAAGTATTTTAATAGACTATCTTTATCTGTTTCATCATCGGAGATTAACGTAATAGATTATGACTGTGGTTTCGAACGCTAATAAAAAGCAATCCTGAATATGGTCGCTTCGGATAGTTTTGTATATGGCGTTGATAAAGAATCGTGCCGATAAACCCTTAATCAGAGACCTTGCAACAGTGCGCCGGGAATTGGCGGACACCGGACTCTGCGGCGTTGATTAGCCATTCGATTTTTATATGTTATTATGTTGTATCAATGTCTCCCATCTGAACGTACCGTATTAATATCAAGTATTAACTATTCTGATATTGGGTCTTTAACATTGATGAAAAGATGCCTGTTTTTTCTTGTAATTCCGAAGCTTTTTGCTGAATCATCTTTCAATTACATTGTAATTGAAACTAATTATCATTATCAACCCGCAGAGGTATTTTTATTACCCCGGGAGGTATTTTAATAGTTAATAGACTACCTGAATCCGTGACTATTGCTCATGAAGCATATACTGACCAATCGGTAATCGGCTAAAAAAAGTGTTAATAATTAGAGGTTCAGAATCCTCAAGTTGATAAAATACTAACACAGCTCAGGATATTTTCTCAGTTCAATATCAGGTACCAGTAACCCCTGACCAGCGGATTATACCTCATTTACTCTATTTTACCATTGATTAAAGGATATCGCGTTAGCTAATAGATTGCATTTCGCAATACAAATTGGTATATTAGTAGCAGAATAGGAGGTGCTCGTTATGGCAAGAACATCAAATATATTTGCCCGTGTCGAACCGGAAGTTAAAGAACAGGCGGAGCTTGTTTTAGAGCAGCTTGGTATCCCGATGTCAAATGCAATCGGACTTTTCCTCAGACAGGTTGTGCTTCAACGAGGTATTCCTTTCGAATTGAAGCTTCCGCAAAGTAAACCACTGTCAGTGAGTTCGCTTACCGAGGAGCAATTTAATGCTGAGATCGAGAAAGGGCTTGCTGATCTGACCGCTGGAAGAGTCATTTCTGCAGAAAGCATTACCGATAGAATGCGCCAGGACTATGGCATATGAGCAAATGGAAGGTAGTTTACACCGAGCAAGCAGAACGTGATTTATGCAGCATATTCGAGTATATTGCATTTTCCCTGCTTGAGCCGGAAACTGCAAAAAATCAATCACGGCGGATCATGGACACGGTCGCGAAGCTAAATGAAATGCCGCTGCGATATCCCCTTTACCAAAAAGAGCCGTGGCACAGCAAGGGTTTACGGGTTTTACCAGTGGACAACTATTTAGCGTTTTATCTGCCTGTAGAAACAAAAACGACGGTGGCAGTTATCCGCATTATGTATGGCGGACGTGATATTGAAGAACAGCTACGGCAAACGGAAGCAGGAGGATAAAAGGAATTAAAACGGCTTTCAGTAAAGAATACTTGATACAGCATGTTTATCGGGCATCTGTTGAGAGGCAGATATTTTTGATGTGGGGGAACCCCGTTGTTCTTACCTCTATAGATTACTCTGGCAATACCGTCAGGCACTTCGGATTCGGGTATATAGCACAATCTTTCCTGGGATAGGGGAGCTCTAATAAATAGAGCCAGTTTCTCCAATCCTTCCTTATCCCCTGGACTAATAGCTGACCCACAATAGACATTAAAACCGCTGTGATGCCAGTTAAGAGACTGAATAAGCATCCGTGTAAATGGTAATGAGCCAACAAAAAGAACGTCCCTCTGTTTGCCTTCAGGGATGTTTAATTCCCAGGTGGTCAATTAAAGCTCTTTGTAGGATTTGCGAGAAGTTTAAATTGTTTTCCTCAGCCAATGAGTTTAACCAGGCAGGGATGGTTAAAGTCTTTTTAATCGCTTTATGACCGTATTTTTTGGAATACTCATTTAAGTCAATATTAATCAGGCTTACAAAACCATTTTCATATTCGTCGGGGATTATAGCTTTGATATCTGCTGCTTCTGGTATTTGTTGCTTTTCATCTTCAATCAAAAACAACAGCCAACCGGAAGCAGCATCAATAGCATTATGCATGGCCTCCAACAGGTCATCTCCCTCCGTTACGCAACCAGGCAAATCAGGAAAAATCACCGTGTAACCGCCTTCTTCGCACGGATAAAAACAAGCTGGATAAACTAATTGCACAAGAAAAACCTCCTTATATGTATAGCCCAGTAAAGCTGGAGCTTATTTCAGCCCCGCTTGCTTAAGAATTGAGTTAACGGTTTTCATTTTTAAATCTTTGTTGTGGTAAGGAATGGTCACTCCCGGAACTTCATTTGTTTTGACCTCCAGGGTTACAAAATTATTTTAACACGTGTGGTACGTATCGCAAATATACGATACCAACTTCTTTCCCCTGCATGTTCTTAGTTACAAGCTCCTATAGTGGTTAGCATATTCGTGCGGGTTTATGCCGTATTTTTTTCTGAAGGCAGTACTAAAATGGCTGGGATTGGAATAGCCCACTTCCTGGGCCACCTCGGCGACATTTTTATGGGTGCCGGATAATAAAAAGCGGGCCTTTTCCATGCGCATATCCCGCAGATAGCCAAAAATGGTAGTGCCCCACATTTCTTTAAAACCCACTTTTAATTTATAAACATTAAGGTCTATTTGCAGGGCCAGTTCAGCAACGCTCAAAGGATCCAGCATATTGTCCACAATAATTCTTTTGGCCTGTTCCAATTTCAGCCGGTCTTCTCGGCTCAAAAATATTTTATAATTTTTATGCTTACGCAAAAGCAGTTCATTTTGAATAAAAAGTTAGAAAATCTCCAGCGCCTTGCTTTCTATGTATAGAAGCCTGGCAATTCCCTTCTGGGAACAATTCATAATTTCAGAAAAAACCAGTTCAGTATCCGGCGAAACCAAATAGCAGCTATCGTTTCCCTTGTTATAGTAATCTAAAACTGATTTCACTTCCTGTCTATCAGTTAAACTGGGAGCCATCTCCAGGAATGATTTAATGAAGCCTTCCGCATAGCAAATCGAGATACTTTTCCACGGCAATTCAGCCGAGAAATGCACCCAATTTTGCTTGCCGTCATTGGTCCAACAACCGTATTCACCAGTCTTAATCTGTTTTTCGTTTTTGCTCTCACATCCGCCATAGCAGGCATGACCTTCGACACAGTGCATTATTTCAAAGCATCTCTCTTCTAACTGCCAAACCAGTTTTAAATCCTGCACCAGTTCCATATTCCAAATATTTATTTCCACTCCATTACCCAGGATAATCCTCTCCGCCAGGCCTTTCCCCCAACGAGGATGAATTTGATAGCAGCAGGTTGAACCTATTTGCTCAAATATCCCCAGTTCCGAATTCATAACCTGATAGTATTCATCAATATCCTTCATCATTAAACGGTTGTTCATCTCTCTAACCCCTGTTTCCCGGTTGTTTTTTAGGAAATAAGCATTCCAGTATTTATCCAATACAATTAGCCGGCCTTGCCTTCCACCTCGTCGATGATTTCACTCATATAGCAGTTTTGCACCATGGCCTCGTCAATATCCATTTCGGCAATAAGGTCCTTAAGCAGGTTGTCTGTTATATGGCCATTCAAGCGATAACTGTAGCATAATTCCTGTTCAACATCACTTTCCAGCAGCTCCTCAAAAGCCTCGGGAAAAACAAAGGCGATGCTGAATTTATCTGAATCAGCCGCCACATCGAAGGGATTCTTTTTCACATAAGCATAATCGGGTATCGAGCCAGTGCCCACAATTCTATACTATGTCCGCTTGTTTCAGGCAAACCAATTGCATATATATAATGCTGCAATGACTGATAAGGATTAAGATTTACTCGTGATTTTCAACGTGAGATACATGGCTATAAAGGTCCTCCATATGATTCTCCATGTCTCTCAAATGGGTCTTTATGTCTTCCGCATTGGGGCAATCCCCCATATTTTCCAAATCTCTTAACATATGTTCAACATCATTTTTTACATGTTCCACATCCATTTTCATATGTTGTATATCATCGATTAATCTTCCCATTTCATCCTCTCCGTTCTATTTTATTAACCAGGCATTGCAGCAAATCCAATCCTAACGGACCATGTTTAATTCTGATTATTATTATCATCATTTTAGGGCTGTTTCACCCCCCAAGCCGTATTCAGATATTGCTCGTAAGGAGTTTTTGTAATTTGAACTAAATTAAAAAGGAAAAAGATTTTTTAGAGAATTTGGATTTACGGAGTCTGAAATCGATAAGCATATTAAACCCGATTAACTTCAGCTGGTATCTCCACCTGCCGTCCGTACTGATCCGTAATAGTTCTGGTCTCCGGCAGCTCTTTTTCAATGTTGTTGGAACTCTTATCACTGCAACCCAGCATATAAACAGAAACCAACAATAAACACAGTGCACATAACCCAACTGACATCATTGCTCTTTTCATGCATTTCTCCCCCTTTTTATAATTAATTTTTTTTGTTAAGACTAACTCTTTTCGATCGCCTCCCCGCCTAAAAGGAATTTAACCTTGCTCATACGGAACCTGTTTTAAATCGCTACCGCTACCACGGTTTTTCTGGCAACACCACGATCCGTATAGGATAATAACCTGGTTCTTACCGCAAAGAACTTCTGCAGATTATCTTCGCTGATTACCTCCTCCGTCTCACCCACCACATAATCGCATTCTTTGCCTAAAATCAGAGTCTTATCGGATATACGCAAAGCATGCTCGGGGTAGTGGGTATTGATGATACAGGAAATTTCCCTTTGCTGGGATATGCTTTCGAGTATATCCAGTATCATCAGCTGATTCCTGAAGTCCAAATGGGATTCCGGCTCATCCAGAATAATTATCTCCGGTTCCGCGGCCAGCGCCCGGGCAATCATCACCAGCTGGCGTTCACCGCCGCTTAATTCCGAACATATTCTCCTGGCCAGGTGCCCAATCCCCACACTCTCCAAAGCATTACGGGCAACGCGGCGATCATTTTTCCCCGGCATGGAAAACCAGTTTATATGAGCCGATCTTCCCATTAACACCATATCAAGCACCGAGTAAGAAAAAACGCTGGCATGAACTTGCGGCACATAGGCCAAATGGCGCCAAATATCAACGCTGTCAAAATACTTGATATTCTGGCCATCTAGATATGCAGCTCCCCGGTTCCACGGCAGCATGCAAGTCATGCACTTCAACAGGGTGGTTTTCCCTACCCCATTAGGCCCCAGGATTGCCAGTATCTCCCCTCTTTCCACCTCAAAGCAAAGATTTTCAAAAAGGGTCCTGCTTCCCGGGTAGCCAAAACTGCCCTGCTCCACAGAAATCTTCATGACCATTTACCTCCCGTTTTTCTAAGAAGATAAGCAAAGAACGGCGCCCCAATAACGGCGGTTAGTATGGAAAGCGGTATTTCAGCGGCGGTAGCCGTTCTCGCGATATCATCGATAAGCAATAGATAGAAAGCTCCAATCGATATACAAGCAGGTATCAGTTTGCGGTGATCCGTTTCAACCAGCATCCTCCCGATATGGGGAATTACCAGACCTACCCAGCCGATAATTCCGCACAAGGAAACAGAGGTAGCCGTTATTATGGTGGCGGCCGCAATAACAATCCAGCGGGTAAGCTGAACATTTATCCCCATGGAACGGGCTTCATCCTCATCCAGAGAAAGGATATTTATTCTCCAGCGCAAAAGGAAAATAATGATAATTCCCGCACCGATCAGCGGAATCGCGATCAGCAGGTCATGGAAGGAAGCCCCGGTAAGGCTGCCCATCAGCCAGTACACAATCGTGGGCAGCTTATCCTGGGGATCGGCGACATATTTTATTAAAGAAATAAGTGCCTGAAAAAAGGCTCCTACGATAACACCGGCCAGCACCAGCATAAACAACTGGGTCGAACCTTTAAGCCGGCTGATCATAAAGGTTGCCATTACTGCCAAAATACCGAATAACAAAGCCAGAAGCTGCACCACGGCCAGATGACCTGACAGGAGTATGCCCATAGCCGCGCCAAAACCCGCTCCCGAAGACACCCCCAGGATATGAGGGCTGACCAGAGGGTTGCCGAACAAACCCTGAAAAGCAGCTCCCGAAACCGCCAGACCCGCCCCCACCATCATGGCAAGCAGCGCCCGCGGTAATCGGATATCCAACACTATGGACTGTTCCAATTCCAGGCCCGCCTGCTTTATATGGGCAATTGCGCTAAAGAGAATACTCGCTGTTCTTCCTGCTTCGATATGATACCTGCCTATGCAGAGGGAGAGGAAGAATGCCAGTAACGGCATAAGAATAAGTATGGTCATTATTAATGTTGATTTCTTGCTTTCATCTGAGCTACTCCGTTTAGCCCGCATGGAAAATCTCCTTCTGCGTAAAATTTTATCTTCATGTTCTTCTGGCGGGTGTTTTCAATTCGCTCGATAATCCTTCCAGCTGCTTGCCGACGCACGCCGGTTCATTATCCCAATACAGGCGGCTGGAAACGGCAACATGGGGAAAATGAATAAAACGGCCTTGGTTTGCTCCGAGCAGATTCTCATACAGGGGATCCCCGATTATTAAATCGTAGTTTTCCCTCTGGCATAAAGAGCTTAAATCATCTTCCTCTTCCAGGAATTTGTCCCCCTCCTCCCAAAGCTCTTTGTCCATGGCAAAAAATGAAGCCACATCCACCTTCCGTATTCCCCAGTCCAGTCGCAGGAAACTGCGAATAGAGCCGGCCATGACCTGTTCGCCTATTACCAGTGCTTGGGCATAAGTGTTGGGGGGCAGCAAGTAAGGTGTCGTCCTGGGCTGGGTTTCCAGCCCCAGAACAGAACTGGCCGTGCGCATGAATTGATTGGTGGAGCCTTGCCCGATTGGTATGCCTACCATATAGGGAGTGGCAAAGTGCTCATGGAGATAGCGGGCGACTGCCAGACCGGAATAAGCCACCACCAGATTCAGAGAGGCAGCGCCCGCCTGGCTGATTTCTTTCAGGCCCGCATTCTGCCCCCAGGCATATACCTTTGAGAATCCGCATTGCCTTAGCAGCAGGCCTATGTCTCGTACCCGTTTTCCTTTTCCCATATCCAGCGGTATAGCGCCCAGTATGTTCACCAGGGCCTGCTTTTTTCCATTCCAAGGTTTAACGAAGTTCCGGGCTATTTCCAGGTAGGCCTGGGAAGCGCCTGTATCATAATACTTGATTCCCGTAGTGTCGAAGCTTAATACCGGCAAGCCGGATCTGGCTTTGAGTATCCTGGCCAGGGCCTGCATATCTACACCTATTACTGCCGGGGCAGGACTTCCCAGCAAAGCCACAAAGTTGCGCGGCATTCTTTCTACAGCCTCCATTATCCTGTTTATCAAACGCTCATCATCCCCCAGCACGGCCTCTATTTCCCGCAGGCCGGAGCTGAATATGGCGGCATTGCTCCCATACCAGCGCGGTTCGTCATAGCCGGTAAAATTACCGGTGCAGCCGCTGGCATCATGGATTATTACTATACCATTCAGGTTGAAAAGTACCGAACAAACTCCCGAATAATCCGGGGCAAACGGCGGTAGATACTTGTACAAGCCTTTCATAACGGAATCTCCTTTACAAAACCAGCCCGGCGGCGTACATCTGCTCGCGATGGCTATGGGGATTGTTCATAGCCAGCGTCATTTCCTTCAAAAGCGAGTTGGCGGCTTCAAAACCATAAGCCTGGCAATCCATGGATAATGCTGCGGTTTTGGCACCCGAGCAGAAATAACCGGCATCAAAACCGATAGCCAGGTCAACCTTTAATTTTTCATCCAGGAAATTTGCCATACTGGGATGAGCATTGGTAAAAACCTTTATATGCGGTCTTCTTTCCGCCAGCCAATTTATATTTTCCCGGTCTATGTCTAAAACCTGGTCAGTAAATATATAGGGTACTTCAAATCCATAACTTAGCAGAGCGCGAGCTAATTCAAAGGGGCAGGCATTGATGTTCTCTCCCACGGCTATGGATATGGAACCCAGTATTTTTCTATAATAATTAATGGCCTTTTCCGTCTTTTCATAATAAGCGGCGGTATCCAGGCTTATCCCCAGCTGTTCCTCCAGCTTGCGGTAGCTGGCGGCTATGGCTTCCAGTCCATAACTCACCGGGGCGTAGCAATAGGGTATATTCAACGCTTTTGCCATATACTCCGCCGCCAGCTTTCCTCCCGGTTTTATCAAGACATTGTAAAAAGATCGTCCCATGCTGCATAGATCATCGAAAGTAGAACAGGCGGCAATATGACGTACTGGAGATACGCCGGCACCGGCCATTAACTCGTAAAACTCACTGCCGCGGTTAATGGCAGCAAAACTTCCCAGCATGTTTATAGCCTGCTCTTTTTGCTTAACTGCCGGAATAAACTCATGTATTGCCTTTTGTATGGTCAGTTGCGGAGGTTTTTTGCCATCCATGGCGATGGGATTCATATGGCAGGCCCTTACCGGTATTCGGTAATCATTCTCCACTTCCTCCGCCAGTTTTTCATAATCAGAAACCAGCAGGTCGTCAATACAGGTGGCGCAAATCATAATTGCCCGCGGCCGGGAAATGGAAGCCAGTATTTCCTCAACGGCCTCCTTGGCTCTTTCCAGATGACGCCCGGTAACCAGATCAACTTCATCAACATAGAGGAAAAACAAACGCTGCCGGAATCCGAGCTGCAAACCAGCAATAGCCCCGTGTCGTCCGCAACCCGCCGGCGAAACAAAAAGCATGATGGATTCCGGCACCAGGAGACCAACGCGAATAATTCCCCAGCCCCCGGCGCTGGGGGGGCAATAGCGCAAGCTGCCTCCATCAAGTAATTTCCGCGTCCCGGATTCTACTGCCGTCTTTAGTTCCGTGATTGATAAGGAATACGGAGCGCAAGCCATCAACTCGCCTCCCCAAAATCAATAATCTGTTCGGCCAATTTCATGATTGAACGCGAAATGTTTAAAGCAGGATCGCCCTCTATAACCGTTTGCTGCCTGCTTTCATAAAGCTGAATATTCTTATCCCGGGGAATAATACCGAAGACAGGAACCCCCATGCGCTCGGCGAAGTCGTTAACTATTTCCTCTTCCCGTTCAATATTGCGCAGGTTTAGTATTAATCCCCGCAGTTGGGCATAATCGCGTTCGGCAAAATTGTCCAGGGCTTTTTTTATATTGCCGGCGGCGAATAAAGCCATAGGTTCTCCAGAAGTAACGATGATCACCTCATCGGCATAACCCTGGCGCAAGGGCAGGGCAAACCCCCCGCAAACCACATCGCCAAGCACATCATAGAAAACAAAATCGGGATTAAAAACCTGGTAAGCTCCCAGTTCATCGAGCACATTAAATGAAGTAATAATCCCTCTTCCGGCACAGCCAATACCAGGAGTGGGCCCTCCCGTTTCGACACAGACTATGCCGTTAAAGCCCTGTACGGTGATTTCCTCAAGAGAATCACATTTCCCATGTTCTTTTAGATAATCCATAATAGGGGTAAGCGTTTTCCCGGCAGTGAGAGTAATGGTGGAATCGGCTTTGGGATCGCATCCTACCTGCATTACTCTATAGCCCATTGTTGAAAGGGCGGCTGACAGCGTACTGGTGATGGTAGATTTGCCGATGCCGCCTTTACCATATATTGCTATCCTGCGCACTATATTCCCTCCATAATCTGCTTTTGCACCAGCATTCGATTAATCCTTCAATACTCTGGCTACTTCTTCATCAGACAATTCATAGTTGTAAATATTCCTATAGAATTCCTTGAGCTCTGCTGCCATCGAATAATCCGCAAAAATCTCCGGGTAGTGCTTTTGCGCCAGCCATTTCAGCATAAGCGGCGACTCCACCGACGGGGGATCCCAGCGGTACCCGGCCAGAGGAATCTTATACACCCGACCGTTCTTGACCGCGGCAACATGACTCCAATCCTGTCCTTGAATCTTATTTTTAAACAAATCGTCAGCCTGTAAATTGCAGAAATTGCCAATATATATGATCTCCGGATTCCATCTTAAGACCTGTTCCATATTGACATACTTTCCGGTTCCCTCTATATCGGCCGCCACATTGCACCCCCCGCTGGCTGTAATCCAGAAATGATTGTAGCTGTCGCCGCCGTTGGTTGAGGGTTCTGGCCCATTCAAATACATTACCCGGGGTTTGTCCTTTTCATTAATAGTGCTGGTTCTGTTCCGGATATCATTGATAACCTCATGGTGATAGTTGATGATTTTATTGACCTGTTGCTTTTTATCCAGCAATTCCCCCAGAATCTTCAACCAGGCTTCCAAATCCTGCTGGGTTCCGTATTGCAAAGCTATAACCGGAATTCCCGCGTTTTCAATTTTTTCTATCTCTTCCGGCTGGTGCTTCCACTGAAAAACCACATCCGGCTGCAGCTTCACCAGCTCTTCAATGTTAACGGTGAAGCCTTCCTGAACAAAGGCGGTCGAAACATCCATAAGTTCGGGACTTATATTTTTAAGGGTGCTTTCTTCCACCGCCGATTTGGATTTGGGATGCATGCCGACAATGCGCTTACCATTGCCGTCAACAGCCACAATCATGGAAGGGAGGGGGATCGGCAGAGTCACAATTCTATTTATCTCCCCAGGAACTTTAACCTGCTTCCCCCGCTGGTCAATAATGGTCCTACTGGATTTAGCCTCCTTTTCTGTCCCGGAATCACAAGCAGGCAAAATTATTGCCAGCAGCAATAGGCTTATAATCATTGCTGCCATCTTTGATGTAAGGCTTTTCATTATATGCATTTATTTTCAAGCTCCCCTCACAATTAAACTTATTTGTATCCAAACACCTTTAGGCAGACTAAACGCTTCGGGAATCCTCAAATCTAAGCGCCTTCTGCCGATTCTTTTCCGTTTCTTTTGATATTCCCTGCAAATGGGCAAGATAGCGGTTAAAAAGAACCTCACTTTGTTCCGGCGACATATAATGCAAATCATCATTTTCCTTTTCCAAATCCGCCAATATGGCCCTCAATCGCTGAACACCTATAACCGCCATTATATCTGCTCCCCCCTCAAATTCTATCTATCCGCTTCAGCCGCTATTTGCTTAGCGTCAAAACCCGAATATACTCTAAACCAACAACTGCTGCCGCGAGCATTGGCCAGATTGTCTGCTTCTTTACAACTGCTCTTGCTCTCTACCGTCATTTCCAATAACTCATAAGCTTCCAGCCTGATCTTCCCTTTTGCCACCTGTTTCTTGATCAGGCTTAAAGCATCACCCTGACTTAAAGCCCGCCGGTAGGGGCGGTTCGAAGTAAGGGCTTCATAAATATCGGCTACCGCAACTATCTGGTCAACAACGGTCAAATCGCTTCTCCCCCAGGGATAGCCGCTACCATCCATGCGCTCATGATGATTTCCCGCCCAACGGGCTATATCCGTAAAGTCTTCAATCTCGCTCAATACCGCATAGCTATCATAGGGATGGGCCCTAATTGCCTGCATTTCTCGTTCTGTCAGCGAACCTGCTTTGTCTAGTATGACTTCAGGTATCGATAATTTGCCCAGATCATGCAGGTAACCGGCAATGGAAACCCGGCGAGACATGGCCGAATCCAACCCATAAAGCCGGGCGCAGCATCCCGCTATCATGCCCACCCGTTGAGAATGCTGTCCGGTATAGGGATTTTTACGGTCAATTAACAAGGAAAAACTACGGCTTACTTTTTCCAGATCATCAATATTCAGCTGCTGTCGCCAGTCAGGAGCCATCTGTTCGAGGGCACGCTGCACCCGGTTTTCCTTGAGATCCTGCCAGAAGGCCTCTTCGCGCAAACAATCCGCCAGAGCGGCAGCTATTTTTTTATCTGCCGCAGCCGCAATACGATTGCTCCAGTTCGATAAGATCCTACGCAACAGGTACTCTTCTGATTCTCCATTGCAATACTGGTTTTCAAAACATTCTGCCAGGTATATAATACGCTCGGAAAGACTCAGGTGGCCCAGCCGGCTTGCGATTCCATTTCCCTGCTTGTATTGCCATAATGCCACTACTTGTTTAGCTACCTGCGAACTCAACGGCAGATTGCCCAGGATCTCAAAAATCAAGCTCTGAACGAAATAGCTTTGCGCTGGAATCAGATCATGCAAAAGGGCGGCATAATAAATATTATCAACTTCCGCTTTTTCCATGGACATGTTGCTTGCCAGGCGGGTTGCTATATAGGCGGTGCGCAGCGAATGCTTGCGGTCAGAACTTCCAGCCAAATCGACCGCAGCCGAAAGCGCCGCAATTAGTTTATTGAGACTGACCGGCACGGTATTCCTGTTTTCGATGGTTTTGTTATCCAGCTTTTCGGCCAGCATCTTTATCACCCCACTAAACCTTATCTATTACCGCTTTAAAACATCGGAAGAAACTGCTTAAGCAGTTTCAACACAGCGCTGCAACGAGGCGGGGAACCAGAACCCGCCGCCTGTTTTGTTAATAGGAAACCGACCGCTTAAAATAAGCGGGGGCATATCTTACCTCGTTATAAACTTGACCAGGCGGAGCAGCTTATGGCGAGCAAATTCATAATCCCGGTTGTCTTTCCAGCCCAGCGCTTGCAAAAGATCCCTCGTTTCTGCACAACTCATCTCTTCCAGAGGCCTCTTACGGTCTAAAGCGATTAGATAATCCAGCACATTTTCCATCCGTTTCAGTCCCAAATTCTCCACCTCCTCGATTAAGCTGTGCATGTATCCGACTGCTCGGCCAGAGCCCGGCTTATGCCGCTGAGGCTGCTATTGCCCAGCAGCCGGTATTCCTTGTGCAGTTTAGGAGCCAATTCTTTAACGCAATGTACTGCTCCATGACTGTTGGCATCAAGGGAACAAAGTATCAAATCCGACCATTTCAGCATTTCCGTCAAGCTTTGCCGCCCGCCGTTAAGGCAGCCGTCATGATGGCGGAATTCCCAACCCATACCATTGATTAAGTCCCGATAGTGATTATTCAAGCCGCTGTTTCCCCCTACCAGAAGGAGCCGCCTTTTTTTGATTTCCCCTGCTTCCCCGCCTGCCGATATCCCAGAATCAAGAGCCTGGCAGCGGGCCATCATTTTTGACTCCCGGCACAATTGAATAATGGCCTCTTTTTGCTGTCGTACTTGCTTTTCCAGTTCGTCATTATCCCTGAGCAGTTGCCGGGATTCTTCCTTATAATCCTGGCACTTGCGGTTTAGCTCTTCCAATTTAAGACGCAATTCATTATTCTCAATTTTAAGACTGTTTAGCATTTGCCGATAATCCTGTCCATCTTCCGATGATCTGCTTCTTGTATTTTGTTCTTGAAGCTGCCTTTCCATTTTAGCGATGCAGATTCTCGCTGCATCTAATTCCGCCGCCAATTCCTTTTCCCTCGATCTGCACTGCCGCAATCTCACTACATATTTTTGTTTTTCTTCGGCCAATCGCTTCAATTTCATTCTTTCCTGCCGGCATAGACCACCATTTAAATGCGACAGCATATGCACCTCGCCAACAACCCGATTGATGCTCTCCTCAGGCAGAAGAGGATTGGTCAACACCGCCCAGTATAGTCCGCAAATATCCCCCTCGGCCATCTTATCCCGCCAGATCATCATCAGCTTGGCTTCTTCCAGAAAACCAAAACGAGCAATTTCGACCCGGTATTTCTTGTCCAGATAAGCATTTATCATACAAGAAACCATGTTTTCTCTGAACAAGTTGTTCGCCACTATAGCGTGTATCTCATAATCCCGGTAGTCTTTTTCCGGCACCTTCATTTTTTTAAGTATTTGTCTTTGTTCTTCAATGCTCAGGCAGGTGCCGCATATGGAACAATGCAGATTGGGTCTTAACTCCCAGATTTTTTTCCGCTCTGGCATTAATAATCCGGCACTGCAACTATTGATTTTTGTTTTCATAATCATCTTTCTCCTCCAGTACTCTCTTCCCATTTGCTGGTTGTTTTAACCCGCTTGCCGCATAGCTCATCATAACGCTCTCTTTCCCGGCATCCTCGAAAGTCGGGCCAAAGCGCGTTCTGAGCAAACGTTTCACCCGTTTAATCAAAATCAAAACGATAAGCAAAACACACAGGCTAAATACCAAAATACAGACCGTCATTGCTCCTCCCCTATTTGTTAGTTTTTCCTAACTTTTTATTCAAATTAACACCTCAATATCAGTCTCTCCGGGTTGATGATATTGATTATCATTATCTGTATCATACAGTCATCTTTTAATTTTGTCAATAGATTTATACTTAAATTTTTTTCGGGAAAAGACTTGAGCGGAAAACAGCAACAACTGCAGAAATAGATAAGGAATCGTCCGGCCAAGATACCGAAAAGGGAGGTCCATCTTCTCTTAATTTATCTCTCGCTCTAGCACTTTAACCAGCAGCATAGATGCTTCTTCCCGGCGCAGGCTAAGATGAAAACCCTTGAGCCCAATCTCTATCGGATCGCCCAGGGGGGCTACCCGTTCCAATTCCAGTTTAACCCCGGGAACCAGTCCCATCTCCAGGAGCCGCTGTCTAAGCCAGGATTCTGTGCCGACAATTTTAACCAACCGCGCTTTTTGTCCGGGCAGCAATTCGGAAAGAGGCAGCAGCGCTTTCTCAACCGGGTGTTTTTTTTCGGGAGCTTCTTCTGGCAACTGCAGCCATTTTTCCATCCGAGAAAATGTTTCTGCACTGATACTATGCTCCATCAAGCAGGCATCCCGGTCAGCCGTTGCTGGATTAACCTGCAATACTTCTCTCAGGAATTGACGGATTACCTGGTGCCGGTGCCAAACTTCACGGGCCTTTTTTTCCCCTTTCGCCGTTAAATATACCGGCCCGTAGCGTTCCTGGTAAACCATACCTTCATTGCGCAAGGCGGTAATAGCCTGGGTTACGCTCGGCTTGGCAATATCCATGCGCCTTGCAATATCGCTTATCTTGGCTCTACCGTTTTCTTCGGAAAGACGATAGATAACCTCCAGATAGTCTTCCAGCGCAGGGGTAATAGATTGAGTCACATGCATCACTTCCTAAGACATATTTTTCCTTCAATATTACGATATTTCATAAAACAGGGTAAGGTTGTAGGGGTTGCTATTTCCTTCTATATCTTAATTTTACTATTCAATCGCCTGCAAATTCACTTTTCATAGCTGCTTGGTCCACCGTCCATGGGGAGTATTCTTGTTGCCCCCATTTTCACCGCTGCTTGCGTAACCTGAGCACAGGGAGCGAATCAAAAGAAACTTCTTATTTCCGGGCATATTGGCGCAGGTAACCTTCAATATACTTTCTTACTGCCGCCGCCGGTGAATAAATACCGAAATGTCCTTCACATAGTATATCCGCTTCGAGTTCAAGCAGCTTTTGCATGGAAATCCTCCACTGCTCTATGTCTGAGCCCCATTGCTGATTGAAAGGACCATGAATGTCCTGGCCGAAGAGCACCCTTTTCCCTGCGATATCTACATAGGGAGATATCCCGCCTGGAGTATGTCCGGGAGTATGGAGACAAATAAGTTCCAGTTGGCCTAGTTTAAGCCTTTGTTCTTCCCCTTTAAGTACCTGTTCTACTTTCACCTTCTCATAGGTAACCCCATACCAGGAAGCAGCCGTAAGCTGAGGCAAGCCCTCTTCAATAGCCGGCAGTTCCAGGCTATGGGCAATTACCTGCGCTTGCAGCTTCTCTTTTAGAAATGCCAGGCCGCCAATGTGGTCAATATGCCCGTGGGTGACAACAATATACTTCAAGCCGGACATATCTACAGCAGCAGCAATGATATTATTCCATATCATGGAAGCGCTTCTTCCTGCTCCCGTGTCGATTAAAGCGGATTCTCCCCCACCATCAAGCAGATATACACAGCAATCTTCCGCGCGGGAGAGACCGTCACCTCCTACCTGGTAAACCCCGGCAGTAATTTCCTTGACTCTGGCCATTGTATCCGCCACCCTTGCGTTTTTCTCTATTCTACCGCAATTTTGGAATTTGCTCCAATAGCGGTGGTATATCAATATACTCCAGAATGGCAGTTGAAATAATCCATACAGGCAGGTACAATATTTCATGTATGAAATGCGGATGTGGCGGAATTGGCAGACGCACCAGACTTAGGATCTGGCGAGTAACATAGTGGAGGTTCGAGTCCTCTCATCCGCACCATAAGAAAATCTTTACTCCGTTAACGGTCTTAAACTTAACTTTATTAAAACCCCTTGCTTATACATACTTATTGTGTATAATATAAGCGAGAGGTGAGGCAATGAAACGGAAAGACCTGATAAAACTTCTGGAAAAAAAACGGATGGTGGCTAAAGCGCGAAGGCCATGACCATACTATTTACACTAACGGTACAGCAAACGAACCAATCTCGCGACAAACTGAAATAGATGACATACTGGCGAAGAAAATTATCAAGCGGCGAGGGTTGGGATAATCCTCTGCCGCCTGCAAAGGAGAGTGTTATATAATGCTTAAAGTATACCCTGTTATTCTCACTCCAAGCGATTCAGGATATGTTGTAACTGTTCCTGACCTCGATATTAATACGCAAGGTAAAGACCTCGCCGAAGCAATTTATATGGCGCGTGACGCTATCGGTCTTTGGGGAATATGTGAACAGGATGACGGACGCATAATCCCTGAACCATCTACCTCTGAACCGCCGCATGAAGATAATGAATTAGTTTCGTGGGTAGATATTGACTTTGAAAAATATCGAAAAGCAAATGACTTAATTACTATGCGCATTAATGTATCGGTTCCTAAATATCTAAAAGTCCTGGGCGATGAAGCCGGTATCAATTTCTCCCAAACCCTGCAAAAAGCCTTAAAACAACAACTGGGTATCCAAGACTAAGCCAAAATAGCCGGGGGATTGATTCCCCGGCTCACAATCTTTTCAGCATCAATTAAAGCAGACTCTCCACCGCCATCTACCAGATACACGCAGCAGTCTTCCGAACGGGAGAAACCGTCACCTCCTACCTGGTAAACCCCGGCAGTAATTTCCTTGACTCTGGCCATTGTATCCGCCACCCTTGCGTTTTTCTCTATTCTACCGCAATTTTGGAATTTACTCCAATAGCGGTGGTATAGGAATAAGGGGCCAGGCCATCATCCACTTGAAGAAAAGGATATTCCCTTGCTGTAAGAATTTCCACCCCCCCAGCGTAACTATGGTAAATAAGAAGGAGGGATTGAATCATGCCCGTGGAAAAAAAGAAATCTTTTTGGCCCGTCGTTATAATCGGCTTGATGCTGCTTCTTTTTGCCTCCAGCCTGGTAATGGCTCTGGATAATACACCGGCCACACCAGCCCAAAAACCGGTTGAACCTTTGCCAGTGGTAGGAAGCATAGATAACCTGAAAAAGCTCTTGGTGGAATATGAGAAGTCCTCCAAGATTAATTCCGGCCAACTACTGCTCAAAGAATCTAAGATGAAAATGATGAACGATACGGCAGCTGTAGCTCCTATGGCCCGGGATGAAATGGCTGGCGGCGCCGCTGTTAATTTAGCCCGGGAGTCAGCTAAATCATTAGTGGCGGCCTCGACTGATTATTCCTCCACCAATGTCCAGGTACAGGGAGTAGATGAAGCCGACATAGTTAAAAGTGACGGCAACTATATTTACCAGGTCAATCAGCAGGAAATAGTCGTAATAAAGGCGATTCCAGCTGAGCAGATGCAGGTGGTTAGCCGTATAAAGCTTGATAATCATGGCTTTACCCCCCGCGAGCTTTTCCTGGATAGCAAACATCTAGTAGTAATAGGAGACTCCCATGACGAAATATATGCCCGGTCTATGCCTAAGAGGAAAGCGGAAATTTATCCTCCCCCTGTTTATCGGCAACCCGGCATCCTGGCCTTGATATACGATATCACCGATAAAAACCAGATTAAGAAAACCCGCGAGCTGGAACTGGAAGGAAATTATCTCTCCTCGCGCAAGATCGGTTCCCATCTTTATCTGGTGAGCAATCGCCACCTGGATTGGTATCGCATTCAGGAAAAGGAGGAAAATATCCTGCCTTCCTATCGTGATACAGCCGTTAGCAGTGATTTTAAGCAAATCGATTGTGGGCAGATCAATTACTTCCCCGGGGAAATATATCCCGCCTACATTATCATTGCCGCTGTGGATATAAACCGTAATGAACCCGCCCAGGTGAAGACCTGCCTGGGCAACGGTGAAAACATCTACGCCTCCATCAACCACCTCTATATTGCAGTAAGCCGCCAGGAGCCTGCTCGCCCCCTGCTTAAGGACAGTGACTTTCCCTCTCCAGATGCCGAGATTGGGCCCAAAACCAGGATTTATCGTTTTGGATTGAAACAGGGAAAGGTTGAATATCAAGGCAAGGGTGAAGTTCCGGGCCGAATCCTCAACCAGTTTTCCATGGATGAGGCAAAGGCATATTTCCGTATCGCCACTACCAGCGGAGAAATCTGGCGCAATGATGAGAATACCTCCAAGAATAACCTCTATGTACTGGATCAGGAAATGAATATTGCCGGTAAACTGGAAGGAATCGCTCCCGGGGAGCAGATTTACTCCACCCGTTTCATGGGAGACCGGGCTTATATGGTGACCTTCAGAACTGTTGACCCCCTCTTTGTCATAGACCTGAAGGACCCGGCCAAACCAGCTATACTGGGCAAGCTGAAAATTCCCGGTTATAGTGATTACCTGCATCCTTATGATGAAAACCATATTATCGGCTTTGGCAAGGAAACAATTGAGCTCAAAGGCAGGAACAATGAGGCTCAGGCCTTTTATCAGGGCATGAAAATCGCCCTCTTCGATGTATCCGATGTCAATAACCCCCGGGAAATGTCCCGTGAGATTATAGGCGACCGGGGAACCGACTCCGAATTGTTACGCGATCATAAGGCCTTGCTCTTTTCTCGGGAAAAGAATTTGCTGGCCTTCCCGGTTACCGTCATGACTTTGAGCGAAGCGGATAAAAACCGGGCTAGAGCTGATTTTCCGGCTTACGGCAAGTTTTCTTTCCAGGGGGCCTATGTTTACAAGATTGACCTGCAGCACGGCTTCCAGCTGCAAGGCCGCATCAGCCATCTAAGCCCGGCTGATTACCAGCGGGCCGGTGACTATTGGTGCGAAGACAGCAAAAATATACAGCGCATAATTTTTATAGGAAAGAATCTTTATACTCTGTCCCAGGACATGGCAAAATCGCACCAAATCACAGATTTAAAGGAAGTGGGGAGCCTTTACCTGCGTTAGCCCGTAAGCGAGGCATAGGTATATAACTCAATTAGAATATTAACAGCAAAGGGACTGGCTTTTTGGGATATAGGCCAGTCCCTAATTTACTCTGAAATATATTGATTCATTGATTCCGCTGCAAAAAGTAATAATTATGCATTTGCTTGCATAAATATTCCGCTCGCAGTCTACGCATGGGCAACACCTACGGCTTGTCTCGCGGCTCAAGGGGTACCGCGCTAATCTCCCGTCCATGGGAGGTAGCGCTCTCGCGACCTCCTGTCGCTCGCCCCCTTTCGCCTGTTCGCCTTCGCCGGGTGTTGCATCCATGCTTCGCCAACGCTCGCTTTGTATATTTATGCAACCCTTATGCAACAAAAAAGGGGTTTTTGCAGTAGAACCATTCATTTAATTATTTTATGGATCAGGCTATTTTCAATGCTTCCCCTGTCTCAAATCTTTTTTTATCTCTAATTCTTCCAATACCTTCCCGGTATTCAGTTCGATTATCTGCAGCAGAATCCCTTTATCATCAGTCTCAATTACCGCAAAACTGGGACCATAACCCTTCTTGTCCTCATCCTTTAAATGACCGGGATTAAGCCATATAACCGCGTTTTCCCGCTTAATTCCCGGAATATGGGTATGGCCATATAGTATTATGTCCACTTCTCCGGCTATAGCCAGCTCTTGCGGATCCGGATCATCGGGGAGGTCATTTTTATGTTTGCTGTCAGTATGGGTCAGGAGAAAACGATAGCCATCAAAACGGCAAAATATCCGATTGGGTATATCCGGGTCCTGGTAATGGCGGCAATAAACTCCATGCACCAGCAGCACAGTAACCTTAAACTCGTCCAACACCTTGATATCTTCACATTCATCCCCCAGGTGAATAATGCAATCAACTTTCCGATTCTCTGTCAATTCCTCAGCCACCCGCCGCAAATTCTTCACATTACCATGAGTATCACTAACTATTCCCAGTCGCATAGCTTTACTCTCCTTTCCAGCAGGGCTATTAACTCTTGTTGATTTGTAGTCTATTTTACCACGTCCCGGTTTATTCTGTAGCCTGGAACCTGCCGAATAACAAAAAGACGAAGACCGTGTCAAGACATTGGTATTGTTTCAATCAGACCTTCGCCAATCAAGATCATGCTAGCCCCATGGGTTAATTTAAGCCTGGTTTTGTGGAAATACCAGGCTTAGGTCGATAGCCAGCTCAGGCAGAATCCCCAGTTCTATTTGGTCATTTTCCTGGTATGTGCCGGTTTTGCAATACTTCATGTCTTTACCTAAATGATAAACCTCAATGACCGCTTCTCCCGGAAAAACTACCCAGTATTCTTTTACTCCCACTCTTTCATACAGGTTGAATTTTTCATTCAGATCTTTTTTGGCGGTAGAATAGGAAAGTATTTCAATAATTAAATCCGGAGCTCCCTTGCAGCCTCGTTTATCTATTTTGGCCGGGTCACAAACCACAACGATGTCGGGTTGAACCACCGTATCAATTTCATTATCGTTTTCTTCTCCTCGAGGCAGGCGCACATCAAAAGGAGCCGGGAAGACCTGACAGGGCTTTTGCTGAAGGCCCATCCAGATTTGGCCGAAGAGCTGTCCCAATACCCTTTGGTGTTCTGTTAACGGAGCTGGACTCATCAGAAAAGGTTTCCCATCAATAATTTCCCACCTTTCATTCCCCGGCCATTGTAAATATTCTGCATAGGTATATTTTTTATCCGGTTTTGACGCGGGAACGTTCAAATGAAATGCCTCCTTAAACTCTATTGGTAATATTAGTATGATTTCATTATAAAGGGTAGAGCAAGAGGAAAGCAAGGCGATGGGAATTCAAGCGGAACAGTAGGCACGGGGGCCGGAAAAAATGCTAGCTTTTAGCCGCCCCCTTGATATGCGCCTGCACTAAACGATGTAAAGACATGGATTTATTCAAGCCGTTTTTGCAGTTCAGGATTTACCATGTCACCAAACTCGCTAAAGGGAATTTTAAATTCCGGTATCCCAGCAGCATAAGGAGCAATATCATATAACTGGAAATAAATAGTTATACCGCCCGGCTGCAGCGTAAAGGTTTGGTCGTCTTCAATGCCCTTAAAACCGCCCATTTCCGGTTCAAAATAGCCTTCCGGATTCTTAGCTATCTCAGCCTGTATTGCTTTATCAATAAGATCTTCATAATTGCTATCCGGTTTAAAAATATCAGATAGTTCCAGCTCCGACCCATCTCTCAAATCAATATTACAGGGCATGCGATAAGTCATGCCATGTGCTCCGCCCGTAAACTCGTACTTATCAAAATAAAAGCTTAGCAAGCCATTATTGTTATATGTCACTTTATAATCGCTGGCTAATCCATAAGGAATATCTGCAAACGGGTTATCTTTATCTTCTTCATCTAGTTCTTTATCCATTTCTTCCTTTTCAGCCAGCATTTCATCCCGGCGTTGTAGAAAAAGATTGCGAAAACGCTCATTTAAGCTTTGCTGCAGCTTTTCATCTTTCATTTCGCTAAGAACTGGAATTTTCAAACTTAACTCAAGATTATCCTTGTTTTCTTTAATTTCCTCAGTGCTAATTTTAATTGGCGACTCCTGTTTTGCTGCAGACAAATTACCGCTACATCCCAGGCAACTCATCACCAAAGCTATTAATACCCCCAGAATAGTAATACTGCGAACTTTCCTTACCAATACAGTCTCTCCCTTCATTTTATACTTATTTCCTTAATAATAACATTTTTTATCAAGTTGCAAAGGAATATTTATTGTGCGGGCGTGGGACGGTGTATTAGTTCTTTCATTTTTCTCATTTCAGCAAAAAGTCCAGGGAAAGTCCCCGGACTTATTATAGCAGCGTAATTAGTTTCTCTCTGACTCTGCTTTTAGAACTTCAATTTCCTGGCGGCTCAAACCAGAAGTTTCAATAATAACATTAATATCTATACCCCGGTTTAACAACTTGATGGCCAGTTCCTTGATACCTTCTTTTTTACCCTCTTCTTTACCTTCTTCGCGAGCCGACTCCAGTCTGGTTACCTGGTCGTGGATTTCCGCCTGTCGGGCTTCGTAAATCATTCTGGCTTTCTCATCCTGACTAATTATTTCCAGGAGGTTGAAAGCCTTTTTTATTTGCTCGTTTTTGGCTGCCAACATTTCCATCACTCCTTTTGACTTCCCATCAATGAATTCCATCCACTGGGTCAGGGGTATACAGTATAGCACAGAGCTAGTGCTTCTTGAAATCAGACCAACAGCAATTCAATCTGCAACAGCTTACTACACCCCGCCTCCGAAGTACCGGATCTAAAGCTATAATATACCGATGACTGGGTAATAGCCAACTAGAGGAATTTTTCACGCAAGGAAGGTGAATTTTGTATATTCTATTTACTAATACTCAGATTTGGAACAGGAGACTTCCAGTTAGTTCCCCCTGCTGTTATACTTAAGTTATCTTCACTTAGATTTGCTAATGTAACTGTGATTCCGCTGCAAAAAGTAATAATTATGCATTTGCTTGCATAATTATTCCGCTCGCAGTCTACGCATGAGCAACACCAACGGTTGATTTCACCGCAAAAAGTCATTATTATACTTGTATGTTTAGGCAAGCCTTATGCAATAAAAAGGATTTTTTGCAGTAGATTCACATTTACATAAAAATCATTCTACTTTGCTGTTTTTTATGCATATGCTTTTCATAATTTACCCCCAGGTTTTATGTACATATAAATTGCGGCCATGATGCAAGCTGAACTTGAGCGAATTCTAATCTGACTGTTGGCAAGGAGAATTTTTTAATGGAAAATCCAGCTGGCCTTAATATCCTCTTTAGTCTGGGCAAAATCCTTATTGCCCTTCTCCTGGTGCTGCTCAATGGGATTTTTGTGGCGGCTGAATTTGCCTTTGTCAAGGTTCGGCCCACCCGCATCCGGCAACTGGTAGCGGAAGGGAATAAGAAAGCTGAGAGCGTACAAGAATGTATTGAAAAATTGGATGCCTACCTCTCGGTAAGCCAACTGGGTATTACCCTATCCAGCCTGGGCCTGGGCTGGCTGGGCGAACCGGCCGTAGCCACCCTGATCTCCCCTTTGCTGTTTCGCTGGGGTATAAATACCCCGGCCCTGGTCCATTCCATTTCTTTTCTGCTGGCCTTTTCCCTAATCACTTTTCTTCATGTGGTTTTCGGCGAGCTGGCCCCCAAAACCCTGGCCATTCAGAAAGCGGAAGCTATAAGCCTCTGGCTGGCAGCTCCCATGCGGGCTTTCTTTTATCTTTTTTATCCGGCGGTGCATTTGTTAAACGGAACTGCCAATAAAGTAGTAAGGCTGCTGGGCTTGGAACCGGAAGGTGAGATAGAGAGGATACACAGTGAAGAGGAATTGCGCATGCTCATTTCGGAAAGCTACCGGGGCGGTCAAATCAATAAAAGCGAACAGGAATTGCTGCAAAATGTTTTTCGTTTTGAAAACCGGATAGCCGAAGAAATAATGGTTCCTCGCCCGGAAGTTATTTTCCTGGACATCCAGAACCCGCTGGAAGAGAACCTGGCTATAGCGCGCAAGTCCGGACACACCAGGTTTCCTCTTTGTGAAGGCAGTCCGGACCGGATAATCGGGCAGATAAATATTAAAGACATCATCTCCCGGGAGGAAGGAATAGAAAACCTGAACCAGATACGCCGGGATATTATTTTTATCCCCGAGGTTATGCCCCTGGAGCGTTTGCTGCCGGAATTCCAAAAACGGCACCAGCACATTGCCGTGGTTCTGGATGAATACGGAGGTACCGCCGGCATTGTGACCCTGGAAAATGTTCTGGAAGAGCTGGTAGGGGAAATCCAGGATGAATTTGACCATGAGGAACCCGAAGTTATTGTCGAAGAATCCGGCAGGCTCCTGGTCAGCGGCCGTATGTTCATTGAAGACGCGATGGAGAGATTTGACCTGGCGATCGATAAAGAGGAAGAGGAGCAGTATAACACCCTGGCCGGTTATGTTCTGGGAAAACTGGGCCAGCGCCCGCAAGAGGGAGATGTGGTGAAGCAGGAACATTTGCAGCTGGAAGTAGTAAAGATGGACGGGATGCGCATCGACCGCATCCGCATCCGTAAACTCCCGGCCAAGCCCCGCCAGGATTGAGCTTTAGCGGCGGGATTTCAGTTCGGAAAAAACTTCCGCCAGGCTAACTCCCTGTTCCACCAGCAGAACCAGCAGGTGATAGAGCAAGTCGGATGTCTCGTAGACCAGTTCAGCTTTATCCCGGTTCTTGGCGGCGATAATCACTTCCGCGTTTTCTTCACCCACTTTTTTCAGGATTTTGTCCAGGCCTTTATTAAAGAGATAGGCTGTGTACGAGCCTTCTGGCATTTTTCCCCTGCGTTCCAGAATAATATCATATAATTCATAAAGGATTCCCGGTCCCCCACCAGCGGAGTTGTAAACCGCCGACAGGTCAAAGAGGGGACTCTCCACCTCTTTCCCGTCAAGGGTCCGGTAAAAACAGCTGTAGTGCCCGGTATGACAGGCTACCCCCGTTTGTGCCACTTTGATCAGCAAGCAATCATTGTCACAATCAAAAGATATTTCCTTTACCTCCTGCACATGCCCCGATTCTTCCCCCTTTTGCCATAGTTTCTGGCGACTGCGGGAATAAAACCAGGTTTTGCCGCTTTCCCGGGTGCGAGTCAGGGATTCCTTATTCATATAGGCCAGCATCAATACCTGCCCACTCTCAAAATCCTGGATAATGGCGGGAAGCAAACCCTTTTCATCGAATTTTAAACTATCTATCATAATCTTACTGCCACTCCTTTAGCCGCCAGGTATTCCTTGGCCTGCCGCACCGTATATTCACGAAAATGAAAAATTGAAGCGCAGAGAACGGCATCAGCTTTGCCCAGAGTAATGGCTTCATAGAGATGTTCCAGCTTGCCGGCTCCGCCCGAGGCGATAACCGGTATCCCGACCTGCTCGCTTATGGCGGCGGTTAGCTCGATATCATACCCGTCTTTGGTTCCGTCCTTGTCCATGCTGGTTAAAAGTATTTCTCCAGCTCCCAGGCTTTCCACCTTGCAGGCCCACTCTCGGGCATCCATGCCGGTAGCAACCTGTCCCCCATCAATATAAACCTCCCATAAATTTTCGCTGATGCGCCGGGCATCGATAGCCACCACGATACACTGGCTGCCAAATTCAACTGCCCCTTCTTTAATGATCTGCGGATCTCTTATGGCCGCCGAATTCATGGAAACCTTATCCGCTCCTGCCTTCAATATATTGCGGATATCATCCAGGGTCCTTATCCCTCCGCCGACAGCAAAGGGAATAGAAACCTCGCGGGCGGTTTGCCGTACCACCTCCACCATGGTTTGGCGCTCCTCGGAGGTGGCGCTGATATCCAGAAACACCAGTTCATCGGCCCCCTCTTTATCATAGAAAGCCGCAAATTCCACCGGATCGCCGGCATCCCGTAAATTAATAAAATTTGTTCCTTTTACCACCCGGCCGCCATGTACATCCAGGCAGGGAATAATTCTTTTAGCCCGCATTAAACCACCCCATATATCAAAATTTATTTTTCCGCTTCCTTAAGAGCATCAAGCAAACTTATCTTGCCGTCATAGAGGGCCTTGCCGATAATGGCCCCGCTCACCCCGTCATTCTCCAACTCTTTCAAGGCTCTTATATTGTCCAGGCTGCTTACCCCTCCGGAAGCAATAATATCCAGTCCGGTACTACAGGCCATCTCTTTTATGGCCGCCAGGTTGGGACCCTGCAAAAGCCCGTCTCGCGAGACATCTGTATATATGGCCGTTTGTACCCCCAGAGCTTTCATCCGCAACGCAAAATCTATAGCCGTTATTGAAGAAGTGGAAACCCATCCTTCCACCGCCACCATGCCCTCCTTAGCATCCAGGCCCAGTACTATGCGCTCAGGGCCGAACTTATCCAGCAGGCTGGCGATGAAATCCGGGTGGGAAACCGCCCGGGTTCCAATTATTACCCGGCTGGCACCCAAAGCCAGAAGCTTTTCCACATCGCTTAGCTGACGCAAGCCTCCGCCTACTTGAAAACTAATGTCAATCGCTGCGGCTATCGCTTCAATAGCTTTAAGGCTCTGGGGACTGCCCTGGAAAGCACCGTCGAGATCAACAATGTGTAAGAATGAAGCGCCCTGCTCCTGAAAAGAACGGGCTACAGTGGCGGGTGCATCAGAGTACACCGTTTTGTTTTCCACCCGGCCCTGAACCAGCCGTACACACTGGCCATCCTTTAAATCTATAGCGGGATAAATAATCATTTTTATTCCATCTCCCCCAACTTCTGTAATATTCCCAAACCCAGCCGTTTTCTTTTTCCTCTTCTATGAACTCCCTGATACTCCCTGAGCTTAGAGAACCCTCTTGGAGGACCATATTCCTTCCATGCGCGGCTCTATTGCGATTGCATCCTTTAAGGCCCGGGCAAAAGCCTTGAAAACCGCTTCAATTATATGATGAGTGTTCGTGCCCCGCAAGAGATCGATATGGATATTAATCCCGGCATTGGCGGCCACGGCCTGGAAAAACTCCCGCACATTTTCCGTAGCGAAATTGCCTATCATTTCCCTTTCCAGCGGCACATTATAGACCAGGTAAGAGCGGCCTGAGAGATCAAGGACCACCCGGGCCAGGGATTCATCCATAGGGACCGTCGCTTCCCCGTAGCGGGTTATTCCTCTCTTGTCGCCCAGGGCCGTTTTCAAGGCCTGACCCAGACAGATGGCGATGTCTTCCACCGAATGGTGATCATCTACCTCTATATCTCCTCGGGCAGTGACTCTCAAGTTGCATAAGCTATGAAATGAAAAAAGGGTCAGCATGTGATTGAGAAACGGAATTTCCGTGTCAATCTGGTGATTTCCGGTACCATCCAATTCGACCTGCAGTAAGACCTCGGTTTCACTGGTTTTCCTCTGTACTTCTCCTATTCTGCTATTATCCAATTTTCACTCCTCCTTTGGTTTCCTATTTTATCTTTTTTCCCTTTACTCTTATTCTTATGGAATTGGCATGGGCAGTAAGCCCTTCCACCTCAGCCAGCTTCATTATTCCCTCGGCGTCTTCCCTTATTCCTTGCGGAGAATAATAAATAATGCTGGAGCTCTTCATAAAGGTGTCTACGCTAACCGGGGAATAGAAACGAGCGGTTCCGCCGGTGGGCAAAATATGGTTGGGACCGGCAAAATAATCCCCCACCGGTTCCGGGGTGTATTTTCCCAGGAAAATAGCCCCGGCATTGCGAATCCGGCTCAAATAATCAAAAGGATGCTCCACCATCAATTCCAGGTGTTCGGGGGCCACCAGGTTAGCCACCGTACAGGCCTGATCCATTCCGGGAACCAGTACCAAGGCCCCGTAACTCTCCAGGGCCTGCCGAATAATATCCCGGCGGGAAAGTTCCTGCACCTGCTTCTCAATTTCCTCCCGTACCCGCTCAATCAAGGTCTCACTGTCGGTCACTAGTATGCTGCGAGCCAGCACATCATGTTCCGCCTGGGACATCATATCCGCTGCCAGGTAAGCCGGGTTGGCTTTCTTATCAGCAACTATCAGTATTTCGCTGGGACCAGCCAGCATGTCGATATTTACATCACCATAAACCATTTTTTTAGCGATAGTAACATAGATATTGCCGGGACCGCTTATCAGATCCACTTTATTAATATTCTCCGTACCATAGGCCAGAGCGAATACAGCCTGGGCACCACCCATCTTATATATCTCCTCGATTCCCAGTTCAGCTGCCGCTACCAGAGTATAGGGATTTATGGAACCGTCTTTAGCCGGTGGAGTCACCATGGCTATTTCGCTTACCCCGGCTACCTGGGCCGGTATGGCATTCATAAGTACTGACGAAGGGTAAGCCGCAGTTCCGCCGGGTACATATATACCCACCCTTTTCAAAGGCCGGTAAAGCTGTCCCAGTATATTGCCGCGCTCATCCGGTTCCATCCAGGAGTTCTTCAACTGTCTGTCATGAAAAGCAGCGATATTATCTATAGCCTGGTTTAGCGCAAATATGTAATCATCATCAACTGCATCATAAGCCGCCTCAATCTCATCTTCAGAAACCAGGAAGTTGCTTTCATCGATTTTTGCTCCATCAAACTTTAAGGTAAAGGCAAATATGGCCTGATTACCTTTCTTTTGCACCTGCCGGCCAATCTCTCCAACACTATCTTCGTATTGTTTCATACTGGCATTACTGGCGGTTAAAAAATGCTTAAAATCCTCTGAAGCTCCATCAAATCTCTTTATATTCATCAAGCACTGCCTCCTGTACTTAATTTTTGCATGTTTTCAATCAGGGGTTGAATCTGCTGGTGTTTGGTGCGGTAGCTCACCCGGTTGCATATCAGCCTGGTGGTGGAATCCATTATTTTAATAAACTCCACCAGCCGGTTTTCTTTCAGGGTTCGCCCCGTAGAAACCAGGTCCACGATCATGTCGGCCAGCCCCATCAGGGGTGCCAGTTCTATATTGCCATGCAGTTTTATAATTTCCACCTGCAGTCCCTGGCTGCGGAAAAAATTCTCCGCTATTACCGGAAACTTGGTGGCAGCTCGCTTGTAGTTCAAATCTTTAAGCGCTATATTTTTAATGGCCTCCGGTACCGCTACTACAAAACGGCAGTATCCATATTGCAAGTCCACCATTTCAAAAACATCCCGAGCCTGTTCCACAATTACATCCTTGCCCACTATACCAAGGTCGGCCGCTCCCTGTTCGACATAGGCAGGCACATCGGTGGGACGACACATGATATACTTTACCCGTTCTTTATCATAAGTAAATACCATGCTGCGGCTTTTATCATCAATTCCCTCACCAGGCAGCTTTAATTTCTTAAAAACTTCCAGGGTGGGCTCCAGTAGAGTTCCTTTGGACAGGGCGATGGTCAGGTAATCATCATACATAGATTAATCCTCCAGTTATACAGTTTTCCCTTCCTTCCAGCTTTCTTTCCAGCTCCTGCCGGCTCTTTCCTTCTACATCTATTTCTACGGCAAAGCCCTGCTTCCTGAGTTCCTCCGCCTGAGCTATTACCGCCGCGAAGTCTTTTCCCCCCACCAGGTATCGAGGGGCTTCTTGTAAGGCCGGGTGCTTCAAAAGCAGAGCCAGGCGGTCCATTCCCAGGGCAAATCCTGTGGCCGGGCAGGGAAAGCCAAATTTCCCCAGCAAGTGATCATAACGGCCGCCACCCAACAGGCCGTATCCCAGCTCAGGGGAATAACCTTCAAACACAGTGCCCGTATAATAATCCAGCCCGCGGAGAACTCCCATATCCACTACTATATGATCAATCACCCCGCAAAGCTGCAAAGTTTCATATACTTCACGCAGTTCCTGTACTGCCGCCAGGGCCCGCCGGTTTTTTTCCACATAAGGCAAGCGGTCCAGGACTTCAATCCCCCCATGCAAAACAGGGAGTATGGCAATAGTTTCTTTGAGTTCATCATCAATGTCCAGGGATTCCAGAACCCGGGATAATTCCACCAAATCTTTATTTTCCACCAGGCTCCTGATACAGTCTTTCTCTTCGCGGTTTAAACCGCTATCATCCAGAAGACTATTAAAAATAGCTATTTGATTGAGGCTTATTTTGAAATTATCCAAACCCATCTCTTGCAGCGCTTTGACCGCAATAGTAATCACCTCGGCATCAGCCCGTACCCCCTCGGCACCCAGCAATTCAATGCCGGCCTGCCAAAACTCACGGTATTGGGCCAGGTGAGGCTGGACATAGCGAAAAGAATTGCTCAGATAATACAATCTCTGCGGGAAAACAGCATCACGCAGATGGGTGGCAGCCAAACGGGCAATCCCCGTGGTCATCTCCGGGCGCAGGGAGAGAATGCCTCCTTCCCTATCCATAAAGAGGAAGAGCTCTTCCCTTATATTCCCTCCGGTTCCCATTTCCACTACTTCGAGATATTCAAAGGTGGGAGTCATAACCTCCTCATAAGCATAGCTGGCAAAAAGTGCCGCTGCCTTTTCTTCCATAAAACGGCGGACCTTTAGCTCCGGGGGTAAGAGGTCACGCAGGCCCCGCGAAATCTTTCTACTCTTCATTATTTTTCTCCCCGTATAAATTATTTAATATCCTGCGGTAACCATCAGCACCATAATTAAGGCAGCGTTTTACCCGGCTAATAGTAGCTGTGCTGGCTCCGGTATCCGCAGCTATTTCATTGTATTTGATATTCCCGGCCAGCAGTCGTGCTACTTCCAGCCGTTGTGACATAGCCTTTATCTCACTAACGGTACAGAGGTCATCCAACAGACGATAAGCATCCTCTTCGTTCTGGAGGCATAATAGAGCCTGAACCAGGAAATCAGTATGCTGGTCTTTCCAGCCAGGTGAAAATGTCATGATCATACCTCCCTACCAACGAAACCTAACCTTGACTATACTGCAAAAAGTTATTAATACTCATTAGCTTGCATAAATATGACCGCTCCAGCGTCCTTAATAGCGACCAAAGGGAGCATCAGTTGTGCTCGACAGGGCGCTTCGCATGGGCAACACTATAATAGCCGGTTGTTGTTAATCAAGAGTTCGAATCGGCAGCCCAAATACTCGGCAGCCCGCCGGGACATAAGCATCTTGGTCAAAAATATCTCAAAATACTCCATTACTGAACATACTTCGTTATCAATATCAATTTCCATCCTTATAGTCTTTTCTTCCGGCATAACCACCAGCCGGGAACCAGTAACTGCATAATTAACCCTATCGCGCGGAGTGAAAGCCGACATCTCGGTTTTTCGCACCCGGGAGCGGTGTACATCGGACTTATCAGCCAAAATCAGGGCCGCCGCCACATTATTGATGCTCTTACCCTGAGCCTGTTCTTCATGATTACCTATGGCTCCCATAATCGTCGCTATTTCCTCTGTATCCATTTCCAAATCCAGCAAAAGATAAAACGCCATAATAGCCCCGGACATACCATGCCCGTATCGATTAACCAGATTGCCGATGTCATGTAAAAAACCGGCAATGGCAGCCAGCTCAGCTTCTCGTGCAGGAAAGTTCAGTTTTTCCAGAATCTCCGAACAAAGCTGCGAAGTTTGCTCGGCATGGTGCAGGTCATGTTCTATGGCTCCAATATTACCGATATAGGCATTGCCTATTTGCATATACTGTTCCACCATGTGACTGTTCTTTACCACTTCCAGTGTTACCATTTCCTCACCCCGTTTTCGAATGGGGGACATTTCTGCGAAGCTGATGTGTCCCCGTTCCTTAATCAATGACATTTCTGCGAAGCTGATGTGTCCCCGTTCCTTAATCAATGACATTTCTGCGAAGCTGATGTGTCCCCGTTCCTTAATCAATGACATTTCTGCGAAGCTGATCTGTCCCCGTTCCTTAATTAATTACATATCCTTATTCCTCATAGCTTTTTTTGCAATCGTTTCGCCTGCACGGCAGCCCTGGTATTATCTGGTATGGACTCTAACAGTTTCTTCGCTTTTTCTGTTTCGCCTGCAGCAAGCAAATCCTGGGCTTCCTGCAGCATAGCGGCTGCCCGCTTCTCCTGCTCCGCAATGGCAATCTTCTCTTTCATTTTTTCCGGCTTGCCTAGCTTTTCCAACTTCTTGTATTCATCTATAGCTTTATCAAATTTTCCTTCTGCCACCAAAGATCCGCCCTCACTGATTATACGACGGGTTTCTATCCGCTCCGGGAGCTGGGTCAATAAATAAACATAACCCCCGGCGATTCCCAATAGTGCCAAGAAGGCAATAATCCATAAGAATGAATAGCGGGGTCTTTTTCTCATTATGGCCAAAGCTACAATGAAGGGCATACCCAATATGAAAGTTGTTTTCAAAAACTCCCGGGTAGGCATGAAATAGAGCATAGCGATTACAGCCGCTATTAACAGTATCCGGGATAAAACTCGTATTATCAGCTTCATTCCCTATACCTCATGTTGCATTGCTTTTACGCCAATATCCTGGCGATAATGCATTCCATCAAATTCTATCTTTTTTACCTCTTGATAAACCTTATCCCGGGCCGCTCTCATGTCCTGCCCCCGGCAGACTACGGCCAAAACGCGGCCACCAGCGGTAATGAGATTTTCATCCTTTCGGCTGGTTCCGGCATGGAATACCAGGGTATCCGGCTCAAGCCTATCCAAGCCTTTAATGATTTTCCCTTTTTCATAATCTCCGGGATAGCCTGCGGAGGCCAGAATAACCGCCACACAGCTGCCTTCTTCTATCTCCAGCTGCAAATCACCCAGCTTACCACTGGCGGCAGCCTCCAGCACCGGCAAAATATCACCTTTAATCATGGGCATCAACACCTGGGTTTCCGGGTCACCGAAACGGGCATTGAATTCTAATACTTTAGGACCTTCCGAGGTTATCATCAGCCCGGCATAGAGCACCCCTTGATAGGGGCATCCTTCTTCTGCCATGGCCTTAATGACCGGTTCTATTATATTTTTAATAACCTGCATTTGCAGTTCCCGGTCAAAAACTGGGGGATTGACATAGGCTCCCATACCTCCGGTATTGGGGCCCTGATCATTATCGAAGACTCTTTTATGATCCTGGGCGGCCAACAAGGAAATATAATCCTTACCATCACAAATAGCAAAGAAACTAACTTCCTCGCCCAGCAGGCACTCCTCCACCAACAGTCTTTCACCAGCCTGACCGAAGCTCTTGTCTTTCATCATGCTGTCAATAGCCTGGCTGGCCTCTTCCCAGTTGGCGGCGACAGTAACCCCTTTGCCCGCTGCCAGTCCATCAGCTTTTATTACTACTGCTTTCCCCTGCTCAGTGTAAGTCCTGGCAGAAGCATAAGCCATATCCAATCTTTCACATACCGTATAATCAGCTGTGGGGATGCCATATTTTTTTAACAGCTTCTTGGCAAAAACCTTGCTTCCTTCCAACCTGGAGGCAGCAGTAGTAGGGCCAAATATTTTCAAGCCCGCTTCCCGGAAACGGTCTGCTATGCCCTCCATAAGCGGAGCTTCCGGCCCAACCACGGTAAGGTCTATACGCTGGCTCCGGGCAAATTCCAGCAGGCTTTCTATTTCATTTACTCCTATGGAAATGCACTCTGCTATAGCGGCTATGCCGGGATTACCCGGAGCCACATACAGTGCTTCTATCTCCGGGCTCTGGGCCAATTTCCAGGCCAGTGCATGTTCTCTTCCTCCCTGTCCGATAAGCAATAGCTTTTTCCCCATAGCTGCCTCCTTTAGCACAAGTAGATAGTTCTTTCGTGCTCTTTAATACTGATATCAAAATTATACTTGTATTAAATATACCGCTCGCTGTCTACGCATGGGCAACACCTGCGGCTTGTCTCGCGGCTCAAGGGTACCGCAGTAGCATCAATGTTTAAAATGCCTTATACCGGTAAAGACCATGGCCATACCGTTTTTATCGCATTCATCTATGCTCTCCTGATCTCTTACCGAGCCGCCCGGTTGAATTATGGCGGTAATCCCATACCGCGCCGCCAATTCCACCGTATCCTTGAAGGGGAAGAAGGCATCGGAAGCCATCACAGCCCCCCGGGCCTTTTCCCCGGCACTTTCCAGGGCAATACGGGCTGAACCCACCCGGTTCATTTGCCCGGCACCAACACCCAGAGTAACCCCATCCCGGGCTACGACAATCGCATTGGACTTTATATGTTTGACCACCTTGCGGGCAAAGGCCAGTTCCTTTAATTGCTCGGCAGCAGGTTTTTTCTGGGTGACTACCTGCACTTTATCCATATCCAGCTCATCCCGGTCACTTTCCTGAACTACGAAACCACCGGCTACAGTTCTTATCTGCAACCCCCCGGCGACTTCCAGCGGAAGTTCCAGTACTCGCAGGTTCTTCTTGGCCTGAAGGCTTTCCAAAGCCTCGGGGGTATAAGCCGGAGCAATGATAACTTCCATAAAAGGCTCGGCCGCTTTTTGGGCCGTAGCCCCGTCAACCGGACGGTTCAGGGCAATAATACCGCCATAGGCGGACAATGGGTCAGCAGCAAATGCCCGGTCGAAGGCTTCTTCCAGGGTTGCGGCTACCGCCGTTCCACAGGGGTTGGTGTGTTTAATGATAACACAGGCCGGTTCATCGAATTCCCGCACCAGTTCCCAGGCCGCCTGGGTATCAATTATATTATTATAGGAGAGTTCCTTGCCATTTAATTGCCGGGCATCAGGCAATCCCAGCCCCGGGGTCATAAAGCGGTAAAAAGAAGCTTTCTGGTGGGGGTTCTCGCCATAGCGCAGGTCATAGACCTTTTCCCCGGCCAGAATCAGGTTCTGGTTTAAATCGCTGTTGCTTACACGAGAGAGGTAGTAAGAAATCATGGCATCGTAAGCCGCAGTATGGCTGAAAGCTTCCCCAGCCAGTTTCAAGCGAAATTCCGGGCTTATTCCTCCTTGTTTTTCCAGGGCCTCCAGTAGAGGTTGGTAGAATTCAGGTTTTACCACAACCGCAACATCCTGATAATTCTTGGCAGCGGCTCTTACCATGGCCGGTCCCCCGATATCAATGTTCTCTATGGCTTCTTCCAGGCTTACTCCGGGCCGGCTGATGGTTTCCCGGAAGGGATAGAGGTTTACCGCCACTATGTCAATCGGGCCGATATCATTCTCCTGCAATTGTTGGAGGTGTTCCGGTACCCGGCGAGCCAAAATTCCTCCATGGATTTTGGGATGCAGAGTTTTAACCCGGCCATCCAGGATTTCCGGAAAACCGGTTATATCTGCTACCTTCTTGACCTTAATCCCGGCTTCCTTGATAGTATTATAGGTGCCGCCGGTTGAAATGATTTCATAGCCCAGCTTCTCCAATCCCCGGGCAAAATCCAGCAAACCTTCTTTATTAGACACACTGATCAATGCTCTTTTCATAATCTATCTAACCTCCTTGCTTATCGGCTATTATCACCCGGCGGCCATCTAAAAAAACGCGTCCCTCGGCTAATAGCTGCAAAGAACGCCAGTAAATCTGATGTTCTTCCAGCAGTATCCTCGCCGCCAGGCTGTCCTCCTCGTCATCCTGGTAAACCGGAACCACGGCTTGCATTAATATCGGCCCGGTATCCATGCCTTCGTCAACCATATGTACAGTGCAACCGCTGAATCTGACTCCATAGTTCAAAGCCTGGCTCTGGGCATTCAAGCCAGGAAAAGATGGCAAAAGCGCCGGATGAATATTTATTATCTTCCATTTATATTCATCTAAAAGCACTTTTCCTACCAGGCGCATATAGCCGGCCAGAGCTATGATTTCCACCCCGTGTTCCCGGAGTTTTTGCAAGAGGCAAGCCTCATAATCATCACGACTAGTAAAAGCTGCCGGGGAAAGAAAAATCGATTCTATCCCCCGGCGGGCCGCCTTTTCCAAAGCGGGAGCATCCCGGCGGTCACTGAGCAAGAGCTTGATATCAGCATCCAACTGGCCTCTTTCCACTGCCTGGCAGAGGGCATCAAAATTACTTCCCCGCCCGGAGGCCAGAACTGCCAGGCTGATACGCCCGGCTTCCCTTACTCTAATCATTGAATACTTACCTTCTCCCTGTCTTTCTCCACCCTGCCTATAAGTATAGGCTTTTCTCCTTTATCATGCAAGCACTTTAAAGTTTTATCATGATAAAGCGGCGATACAACGATTATGTATCCTACACCCATATTGAAAGTCCGAAACATTTCAGATTTATCAACCTGACCCAATTTTTCAATAAGCTGAAATACCGGTTTGACTTCTATAGCCTGACTGTCGATTACCGCCCCCAGGCCGGAGGGCATAATTCTTTGCAGGTTTTCTACTATTCCCCCTCCGGTTATGTGGGCCAATCCTTTTACCTCACATGCTTCCAGCAGTGCTAGTATGGCTGGCACATATATACGGGTGGGGCAGAGCAATTCCTCACCCAGGCTACGTCCCAGTTCAGCAATGTTTTCCTCCAGCTCCATCCCGGCCTTTTCCAGTAATACCTTGCGCGCCAGGGAATAGCCGTTGGAATGCAGTCCGGAAGAAGGCAAAGCTAGCAAGAGATCTCCATCCGCAATAGAACTCCCGTTAATAAGCCGGGAACGATCTACTGCTCCTACCGCAAATCCAGCCAAATCATATTCATTCTCCCGGTAAAAACCCGGCATTTCCGCGGTTTCTCCACCAATGAGAGAACAGCCGGCCTGCCGGCAGCCCTGGCTGACTCCCTTTACCAATAGCTCCACCAATACGGGGTCCAGTTTGCCAATAGCGATATAATCCAAAAAAAATAGGGGTTCAGCCCCGTGAGCCAGTATGTCATTTACACACATAGCCACCAGGTCAATCCCCACGCTGTCATGCACCCCCATCATTTGAGCAATCCTTAGTTTGGTGCCTACTCCATCAGTACCGGAAACCAATACCGGTTCCCGGTACTTCTGTAAATCCAGAGCGAAAAAACCGCCAAAGGACCCTATCCCTGACAGCACTTCCGGTCTTATTGTCTGTCCCACCCACTTTTTAATCATTTCCACCGAGCGGTTGGCGGCATCTATATCCACACCCGCTTCCTTATAACTCAAGCCCGGTTTATCCATGTCCTTCCACCTCCTGCAAATATGCACACAGAGGAACGGTTCTCGTGCTCTCCTGGCGCTATCAGGTCTCAATCTCCATAGGATATTTACCACTGAAACAGGCGGAACAAAAAGTATCTTCACCGCTTTTCATGGCGGCAAACATAGCTTCCATACTTAAATAGTGGAGGCTATCAGCACCAATAAACTTTTCAATCTCCGTTTTGTCCATGGTGCTGGCAATAAGCTCCTCCCGGCGCGAGGTATCAATTCCATAATAACAGGGAAAACGGGTGGGAGGGGAAGCCACCACCATATGCACCTCGGTGGCCCCGGCTTCACGCAGCATTTGCACGATCTTCTTGCTGGTGGTTCCGCGAACTATGGAGTCATCAACCATTATTATACGTTTGCCGCAAACCACTTCATCAATGGCATTGAGTTTCAGTTTAACCCCCAGTTCCCGCATCTTCTGGGTGGGCTGAATAAAGGTGCGTCCCACATAGCGGTTCTTCATCAGTCCTTCTTCAAAAGGCAAGCCCGCTTCTTCAGCATAACCCAGAGCCGATGAGGTGCCGGAGTCCGGTACGGAAATAACCATATCGGCATCGATATTGCACTCCCGGGCCAGCTGCCGACCCATCTCTCGTCTGGCTTGATAAACATTTACCTGGTCAATGGTACTGTCCGGCCGGGCAAAGTAGATATATTCAAAAATACAATGGGCCCGGCGAGGCGAATCGATTACCTGCCGGGAATGTAATCCATCCTGGTCTATTACCACTATTTCTCCGGGATTTACATCACGGATTAATGTGGCCCCCACTGTATCCAGGGCCGCCGATTCGGAAGCCAGTATATAGTTGCCATTGAGCTCCCCTAGGCAAAGAGGCCGAATCCCCATCGGATCCCGCACCCCAACCAAACGGTCTTCGGTCATTATTAAGAGAGCGAAAGCCCCCTTCGCATCCATTATGCACCGGGCCAAAGCATCCTCTATTTTATTATCCTGGGAATACCTGGCCAGAAGGTTAGCCACCACCTCGGTATCGCTAGTTGTTTGAAAAACGGAGCCATAGGCAGCCAGCCTTTTTCTAAGCTCCACTGTATTCACCAGATTCCCATTATGGGCCAAGGCCAGCATTCCATTCAAATAATGAAATACCAGAGGCTGAGTATTTACCACATTACTCATCCCGGTAGTGGAATAACGAACATGGCCGATAGACAGGCGGCCTTTAAGTTTCTTAATATGATCCGGCTTTATGACCTCGGTTATTAGCCCCATGCCTTTATGCAGTTGAATCTCATGACCATTGGAAACAGCTATACCCGCACTCTCCTGGCCTCGATGCTGCAAGGCATAAAGACCGTAAAAAGTTGTTCGGGCGGCTTCACAATCATCCTCGGATTCATTTAGAAATATCCCGAAAACCCCACATTCATCGTGGAATTTGTCTTCAGCACAGCATGTAGAAAGCAGATCCAAATCCTTCATTTCCTCCAACACTCTATTTCCTCCCCCTCTTGTAATATCCAAATACTCAGGGTTGCACAGGCATTGGCTTCCAATCCAACGTTCCTCCTAACTTACCGCATTGATTAGTTGATGTCACTGCAAAAAGTCATTTTTCAAAATTAACACCGCTATATCTAGTATAATGGTGAGGTTTTGAACACCATATGTAGCGTTGAGTATACCCGGGAACAGTTTTTTTGCAGTGGCATCTTAGTTAGAAAAGTGAAATTTCCATCAATCCAAGCCGCAGCGTTTAAAAATGTAATCTACCTGGGCCTGGTAAATAGAGAGATCAAATATGCCCTCGATTTCATCATGGGAGAGCAGCTGCATTATAGCAGCGTCTTTCTCCACCAGAGTTTTAAAGTCCAACCTTTCTTGCCAGCTTTTCATAGAGTTTCTCTGTACCAAATGGTAGGCTTCTTCACGCGAAAGACCTTTTGTTAGCAGAGCCAGCAGCAACTCCTGCGAAAACACCAACCCTCGCGTTTTCTTCATATTTTCCAACATGTTTTCTTCATAGACCACCAACCCTTGAACCACAGCTCGGAATTTTTCTAAAACATAATCCAGTAAAATACAGCTATCCGGAATGATAATCCTCTCCACCGAAGAGTGGGTCAAATCCCTTTCATGCCAGAGGGCTACATTTTCCAGGGCGGCCAAAGCGTTGCCCCGTATAACCCTTGATAGACCGGCAACTCGCTCACTCATCATGGGATTACGCTTATGAGGCATGGCCGAGGAACCCTTCTGTCCCTGGCGAAATGGTTCTTCCACCTCTAAAATTTCGCTTCTCTGCAAGTTGCGAATCTCTGTGGCCATTTTTTCCAAAGAGCTGGCAATAATGGCCAAAGTAGTCATAAACTGAGCATGCCGGTCACGTTGAATTACCTGGGTAGAAACTGGGCAGGGTTTGAGCCCTAATTGGTGACAAACATACTCTTCCACCCGAGGGTCCAGGTGAGCAAAATTGCCCATCGCTCCCGATATGGCGCCAAAAGATATTATTTCCCGGGCCTGTTCCAAACGCAGAATATTTCGCTTAATTTCACTGTACCACAGGGCCATCTTCAAGCCAAAGGTACTGGGCTCGCCATGTACCCCGTGTGTTCGGCCAATATTAAGACTGTACCTATAGCGGATAGCCTTTTCGGCTACTACCCTTTGTAGTTTTTCCAGCTTGTCCTGAATTAAATCGGCAGATTCGCGCATCTGTAAAGCCAGTCCGGTATCCAGTATATCTGAAGAGGTCATGCCCAGGTGAATATACTTGGAATCATCTCCCACATATTCGGCTACATTGGTCAAAAATGCGATTACATCATGACGAACCTCGGCTTCAATCTCTTTAATCCTATCCAGTTTAAATGCTGCCCTTCCTCTAATTATCTCTACGGCTGACAACGGTATTTTACCTAATTCAGCCCAGGCTTCACAGGCGGCAATTTCGATTTTCAACCAGTTTTTAAGTTTATTTTCTTCCGACCAAACCCTTCCCATTTCACTCAGGGTATACCTTTCAATCATTTTGGACTCCCCTTTTTAAGGTTAATGCCACTGCAAATCTATTTTTTTATGTTCAAATACGCATCGGCGCCCAAGTCTTGCAACTTCCGGTCTTTTTCTCGAACTTCCCGGGCCATTTTATTTCGATATTCTTGCAAGTGCTGCCAAATGCTTTCATCATGCAGGGCCAAAATCTGCAAAGCCAGGAGGGCCGCATTGGCACTACCATTGATGGCTACCGTAGCTACAGGGATTCCCCGGGGCATTTGCACAATGGAATAAAGCGAGTCAACCCCGGAAAGACTGCTGGTTTTTATGGGAACCCCGATAACCGGAAGCAGAGTATAAGAGGCAATTACTCCAGGTAGATGTGCGGCACCACCGGCTCCGGCAATTATTACTTCGATTCCCCTGTCCCGAGCCTCCTTTGCATAGGCCGCGGTTTCAGCAGGCAAACGGTGGGCCGAACAGATCGTATATTCATATTCTATAGCAAATTCTCGGAGTATATCCCCAGCATTTTTCATTATAGCCAGGTCGGAATCACTTCCCATAATAATTCCCACTCTGGGCATATTAGCATTCCCCCTTATTTATAAAATTCTTATTACGAATTCATGATGTCATTAGCTTGATTTACCAGTTATTTTGCCGCTTTTCTCACAGAAAACAAGAGTAAAACCAGGCAAAAAGTAACAAGCCCGGAAGGACAGGATTCGTAACCGAAACCTATCCGCCTGGGCTTTTATCCCTATACGGTGTAGTGCAATCCTGCACCTGTGTCACTTGGACCAGACCATACCAAGATGCGGAACCCTAGACACACTTTCGCGTTTCTAAAACTTAAACGTATTTCTTTCATTTCCAGCTTTACACCTTGATATTAGCAGAGCATTCCTGGCCTGTCAACTTGCTCCCTTCCCTGCTTTAATCCCGTAATTGCCGATCCACCCAACGGCCTGCCCGGCGGGCAAAAAGAAGTTCCAGGTGGTTTAGCGGGAGAACGGTCTTTTCCAGGAGATGAGCACCTTCCCTCATTAAACCATCTGTATAAAGAACACTATCCACCAGAACCAGTCCATCACTGGGAGCGCTGCATTCCCCCGGTAAACAATTAAGGAAATGTTTATCGCCAGCCAGAACAGCAAGCTCAATCTCTGGAGGCAGGCCATGCCGGTTAAGCTTTTGCATACAAGAGCCTCCGTCCTGTATAGCCGCCTCAATCCCCCGGGAATGACTGATTAGTCCAGACCCACCATAATAGGTAGACCACCAATCTTGCTGCAGCGGATCTAAAGCGAATTTCTCATCCCAGCGAGCAAGCATCTGGCTCTGTCCCGGAAAACAGCCATCATGATAAATAGCCTGCTTGCTGCAATCCACCAGGCTCCCCAGGGAAAGTACTTGATCCCAGGCCATAACCCCATTGGAGCCGGAAATATAAATAAGGTAATTAAACAGGGGATTGCGAAAGGCAAAGTCGGTTCCTCCGTTGGGTGTTCCCAGCATTATGTATCGTCTTACCTCACCACTGTATGGAGTTGAAGCCAATCCGGACAAATATATCCAGGCAGCCAGGCCCCCTTTACTGTGAGCCAATACATCCACCTGGGGAGCACCGGTCAATTCTCGCACCCGGGAAATAGCATCAGCTAGTTGTAGCGCCTGGTAATAATTATCCCCATGAGGATGGGAAAAGCTGAGGGCAAATACCCTGTAACCAAGCTCAACCAACTGTTGTTGCAAACCGGTATATCCCAAAGCAAATACATCGCAAAAAGAGGTGGCATCCAATCCAGCCCCATGAAGCAAAAGCAAGGGAACCGCGTTTCTGTTGCTATCCCAGCCGACTGCGTAATGTAGCAGGTAATTTTTGGCGTCAGGTGTGGCGCTGCCAAAATGCGCGATGATATCTTTATCCAGCTGACGGTTATTTTCACAAAAGTGTTGTTCTTTGCCGGCCAGGCTTTCCACTTCTCGGCACTCAACCCGTTCCCAGAAACGGTTGCTGTTTTTATACTCCATTCCCACATTTAAAAAAATATCGTGGGATACACTCTGCCAAAACTCTAAACCTATTTGACCCAGACCCCGGCTCAGGTAATCTCCCAGAGCCATAGCGCTCAAAATATCAAGCATTCTACCTCTCCTTCCATTGCTCTATTATAGCAATCCAGGAAGGATTCAACCAGGAATACTCTATGTCTTAGAGCAAAACCTCCCTTTGGGTCCCTAAAGTATTCCCTGCAATTTAGCTCTGAGATTTCTAATCTGTTCCTTTAATTCCCGGGCCTCTTCTCTCACTTCGCTGTCCGGAGCTGCCAGGAAATGCGCGAACCCGCTTCCCTGTTCCAATTCCTCCAGCTCGCTGGCCAGTCTTGCCGCCAGTTGTTTAATATATTCTTCCAATCTAACACCCCCTTGTTTTACCATTTTTGCCCAGGGTGCCAGAATTCATTCATAGCAAAGAGCGCATAACTCAAGCAACATGCTATATTTGCATGCATTTAAAGAACAGGCAAGCCACTCATCTATAAAACCCTTTATGATTTACAACTAGCTAGTTGTAAATATTTAAAATTTTATGATTTTGCTAATAATACAAAATGGCAACTTAAAAAACGAATCTAATGTGAGGAGGAAAAATAGATGAATCCGAGTGAATTTGAAAGGATAATGAAACTGGCCATAGAGGCCGAGACGGAAGCTTACGAGTTCTACCGTGATGTGTCTGAAAAAATAACAGATACCTCAGTAAAAAAGATTTATCAAGAATTTGCCCAAGAAGAATTAGGACATCGTACTTTGCTGGAACAGATCTTAAGACACGATATTAAAAGTTTCTCTTTTACTGGAGCTAGCAATTATAAAGTATCAGAAACGGTAGAATTGCCTCGCCTATCATTGGAATTAAAACCGGTGGATGCCATTGCCCTGGCTATGAAAAAAGAGGAAGAAGCGATGAAAACTTATTCTTCTTTGGCCGCTCTTTCTGCCGATCCGGAAAAACAAAAAATCCTTTCCGAGTTGGCTAAAATGGAGGAAGGACATAAGGCTCGAATGGAGGCACTTTATACTAACACTGCTTTTCCCGAAGTCTGGTAATCATCACAATAAAAAGGGACTGTTCTTTAATCGGGAGAATTCGAAGCCGAAGATACGAAACATATGACAACAGGAAACAAGTATCTTCGTTACTACTTATTTCAGGCTGCTGATTGCTGCCTGTTCCTGACTGATTCCCTTGGCTTCCGCTCTGCTTTTCGATTGCCTCGGGCATGTCTTAGGCCTCTGAAACCCTTTATTTCACCGGGTTCAGAGGCATTTTGGCGTCTATTCCCATTCAATCATTAAACTTTATCTTGAGGTTATTCCCCTTGATTTCAGCTATTTCTATCGCTTTTATTATTCATATTATTAGCTATTTTTAAGTTTAGTAAATTTTTTTGTTGCCATATTGCTGCCACGTTATAAGAGCATTTATGCGCTTCTCTCTCGGGTATTCCTTATTGGTTAACCTCTGTTCCACCGTCAGGTTCATCAGTACTGTTCTTTTCCTCTTTTAAGGCATCCTTATCCTGATTAGGCTGATCTGTCTCCTTATCAGGCTGCTCTTCTTCACTCTCCGCCAGATGAGTCAGCCCATTTGCCAATAAGTATGGCCGCTCAACCGCAGAAATAAGATTACTCATTTGAGCTATCTGCTGGAGAGCTTGGTATTGAGGTAAAACATGCTGCATCATCTGGGCGGCTTGGTTGGCTGCCTGTATTTCGGCCGACGACGGTAATGCGGCATGAATGGTGCTCCAGCTCTTTTGAATTTCAGCCATAGGCAGTGATTGTACTGCAGAAAGAACAGGGCTCATATCAGTCACCTGCTTTAGTGCCTCGCTGATCTGCCGCATAGGCATAATGTCCAAAACCCGATATGCATCTTTTATAGAACTGCCAATCTCCGACATGACAGACGATATTCCTTTGTTTAACTCAAGGGTCTTTGATACTGCTGCTGTCCATGCATCACCAAAGCCGGCGATTGTTCGAATGGTCTCGGAAAGGTCATATTCCTTCACCGAGATATCACAAATTGCTTGTTCTATTTGGGGATTTATCTCCTGCAGAAGTCTCCTACATTTGGTGAAATCCGAATATGTGAATGGCTTCGCATGAGCTACCCGATTCCGGAGAGCTCGAATTTGTGGCAGCGCCTCCTGTAAACCGTCTATTGATACTTTGTCAGCAAATTGCCGCTCCCACAATGACTTAGGCCGTGCATTGGCAAGCTCTGCCTCGATTTGCTCTTTGGTCATCTCTTTCAGTTTTTCCGGTGATAGAGCGATATCGATCACCTGATTGCACGAAATATCACGTTGTGGAATAAACAGGTAGTTTTCCAACGCTTTGATATCCATTTCATACAGGGCTTCCTCTATCAGTCGTTCGTCCCGGAGTGCCCTAGGTCTTGTTTGAATACTTGCCTTTAACCCGTCTTTCGTTTCTTCCGTTACGGTCTTGTCCAGCCATTTGGTCCCGAAAGCCTTTGTCACAATCCGAAACACCAGATTGCGTATATTACGCTCGAATTCATTCAGATCAGGGTATGCGCGATCGCAGTAATATTTCGATACTCCATCATATGCAAGGATTATGTTATATTGCTTCTTGCCTGTGGTACATAAAATAGTTTGGTTTGCAGAGTTAAGAACTTCTGCACACCTATCTTTTCGCTGCCCATCTATTGATATCGTTAAATAGTGCATGGAACTTTTTGCGTCTGAATCCTCGCTTTTACATGTGGTATGGTGATAGTATACGTCATATTCCTTCGATTTCAGCTTGACCTTGAAAGAGTCATCGGAAACATCTTTAAACAGGCTCTTCAAAAATGGTTTTAATGAAGGCGCCAGCGTATATATTTTATCCCCTACTTTCACTGGGTCATTATTTTTTCTGATAAATATGTACTCTATCCGCATTGTTCTCACCCACTCAAATTCCGAATTCCCGCCGGTACCACTGATGGAGGTCGTCAGTGGTTCTTATTTTGGCCGCCAGGGCTTCTCCCCCCTCGACCATTTTGTAGTGATCGCGCCGGAACTCCTCGACCGTCAGCACATCGAAGCGCCATTCTCCTGGTCTGTACCCTGTGGATATGAAGGTGAACCCGTTCTCGTCCTCCGCCATAACCTCGCCGGGTATTTCATGGCCTCTAACGGTGTCGAAGAATCGAAGCGTCTCAACGTGAATATGTACATCAAGAGCCAGCCCGGCGCATACGGTCTCACCTGGGAGCGTATAAAAATAAACTGCTCGTCTGTCCATGATCTGGCTCCTCCTATCTCTCAAAATAAAAGCAGGGTACCGTGAAAAGCTCGTACGTTTCCGGTACCCTTTTGGTACCCTTTCAGTGCCCAAACCGTGCTCTTATTATACCGCAGCTTTGCTCTCCTTTAAACAGTTATTGGAATTCTGGCGGTGGTATTAGGCTTTGCTTTCGAAGAAGGATCGGATTCTTATATTTGCTGAAATCACTAACCTGGATGTAATTGCTGCCATTCGTGCTGTATCGCACGATAAAGCATTTATCGTGCAGGCTCTGCAGCATTTCGTCAATATCGCCGGCGCTTATATCGTCGTAGCCCATAATAACCTTTTTGAGCTTCCTGGGTTTGTCCTCTGTACGCCCTTTGTTGTCTGCCAGACACCATAGGCCCGCAAATAACAGGCGGGTTAACGGCGAGAGCTCTCCCATGGCATCATTGTTGAATATGGTCCCCTGAATACTGCGCATTTGTTCCATCTGCTTTCTAAAGACTGGAGATAAACTGGTTTTCATTGTATTGCCCTCCTCCCTTATTATTCTGTAACCTTAATGGTGTCAGCGTCCCCGTTAAGTAACCTCATCAGTTGAGCTCCCATCCGAAGTCCGTCGATATACCCTTGGTCATACACCGATGCAGTGAAAATGTTGAACTTATCCTCTGCGGCGCATTTGCCTATTTTGTCGGTAAGCAAGTTCAGGATTTCCTCCTTCGCCAGTTCGGTGTCCTCCTTGAAGTCCTCCATGGATATGGCATGGGTGTTGTTCTCTTCCTGTAAAAAGCAGGCTAACTGGTAGATGGTCTTTTTCATCCTTCATTCCTCCTCATTAATTATTAGCTCCGGAGCGGGCACCAAGGCGGTGACGTTCTCGCATATCGCCCTGGGACGCGCTGGGGGGCCTTGCCGTGCTCACATATGTGGTTCATCATCATGGTGCCCTTCACGCTGTCGTAGTGGCGCTCTGTGGCTTTGTGGTAGTTGCATTCCCTACAGTGAGGGATTGGTTTATCCTCGGGCCGTATCAGGCCAGTGGGAAGCTCCTGTATTAATTCCTCGCCCCAGACTTCCTCCAGTTCCTTGCTGTGTTTCATAAAGAGCGGAATATCGGCGGCTCTGGCCGTCTGGACGATTGCCTCTATCCATTCCCGCTTCGGCTTTACCTTTCCCCGCCTGTTGCTGGTCTCTGCTCCGATAATGATCCAGTCCATGAAGTCTATGTCCCCTATGTCTATTGCCTCCAGGAGCGGCTCAATGCTGATAAATTGGTTATGCTGGTTCCGGGGGAGGTATACCAGTTGGTCAAGGTCGGCGTTCCTAGTTACGCTTGTCCCGTACCAGAAGTTTCTGGAGCGGGGAAGTTGTAAGGTAGAGCTCATCAGCTCGTATCGCTGCGGGTACTTCGTCATAAAAAGGTAATTGTGCCATGGCGCCGCGTCGCAGGCTTTTAATACTCCCTCTATCCAGCTATCCGGTACCCATGATCCGAATAGGTCCGCCAAGCTGCAAACGAAAATATTCGCCGGCTTTTTCTTCTGGGCTGGCATGGCCAGGCGGTACCGGTGGAGTGTAGGCTCAAATCCAACCGGGCATGGTATAACTTTTCCACTCTGGTTCTTGAATGGCGCATCCAAAATATAGAGGCCACTCTCGTCCTTCTGCAGCTGGCCGGATCCTTTATTTATTCTGACGTCTCCGGAGAAGCGCTTCGCCTGTTTGGCAGCGTAGCAGTATTCGCAGCCTGTCCGGCACCCAGTAACCGGGTTAAACGTAAAATCACAAAATTCCATCTTTGACTTGTTCATCATCTCCCGGTTCCTCCCATAGCCGTGATCCGCTGCCCTTGTATTGCTATTGCGGTACTTTCCTTGCGAAGCGATTCCGCTTCCTCTGGTGTCCTGGCTGTGATCATGATTGTAATTACTCTGGGTTTAAGTTCGCACGCTACATACGCCGGTGCATCGTCTTCATCTATTGTAATTATGTACTTCATCTTCAGCTGCCTTGCCATTGGTGGTTGCAAGTTTATTATTTTTGCCATGTTTAAACTTCCCACCCTTCTCCCTTTGCTGCTTTGTTCGCTGCCGCTTCCATAAAGCAATGCAACAAGGCGGTCTTCAAAAGGTCCTTTTTGCCGGTTGCAGCCAGATCAACCAGCCGCAAAAAGCTTTGCTCTGATATATTCGACAATACCTCATCTAGGAATTGGTCTTTTGCGGCCTCCAGCGATGCCTTCTGTTCCTTTTCTTCCAGCCTGGCCTTCAGGGCCTTCAGTTCTAGCACATCAGCCATGCTTATTCACCTCCTGTATTTAATTAGTGTGGTTGGGTCGTCTTCTTGATCCAGTTCTCTTTTGCCTGCCTGCAGGCTTCCAGCGTGGGCTTTATGCAGGAGAATAACTCCCCATCGGTGTGCCTGTAGTCGTACTGCACCGCCTTCTTCCTGGTGACGCTGCTCTTAAAGGTTTCATGTTGCTCTTGGCCGTTGGCCAGGTTCTTTGGGTTTAACATTGTTTATCCCTCCCGTGCTCTTGTATGAATTGTTGTGCTTCTTCCTCTGATTTGAATTCCTTGCATATGCCGCTTTCGTTGATCGGGGTTTCGATAACCCAGTACCTGAAAGCTGGCGCTCCTGCTGCTTTCCTGTTAATGCATCCGGTCAGATCCTCTTTGACGATTCTCATGCTTATCGCATCCTCCTATTTTCTTTGCACTATGGCATTATGTTCTTGTTTATAATATAAATATAAATGTTTATATGGTCAACTCAATTTTTAACGTTTCTCGATAAAAGAGAAATATCTAAGTTGATTACATAAATAAATTCGTTTATAATGAGAATGTTGAAAGGAGTGGTGGTATGTCAGTATCTGAACAGCTTAAAATCCTTTGCGTAAAGCTGAATATCAGCGTTTCTGAGCTTGCCCGGTTATCCGGGAAAAGCCCACAGGCCTTTAGCCAGAAAATGAAGCGCGAAAGCTTCACGGTTGATGAGCTAAAGCAAATCGCGCAGGCGTCAGGCTGTGAATATATAGGAGCTTTTGAATTGCGTAATGGCGAGAGAGTCGAATACTAGCGGATTGCCGACAATATCGCAAAATGTAGCGAAGCTGGAACGACTGAAACTCTCAGTGTGGAATTTTCGCTCTATGGCACTGGCAATAGTGCGCGTTATCTTGATATAAAGGCTATAAAAGGATAAGCCCCTTGTGGCTCTCTGGGAGCCTGAAACAAAGCTATAAAAGGGAGTTGATAAAATGACCATATATGAAAAGATCGACCGCTGCCATGAGGCTATCGGTTCAGTTCGCCCCTTTGAGGGTCACATGCTGGAGCAGTTGAAGGACTACTACCGGATTGGCCTCACCTGGTCGAGTAACGCTATTGAGGGGAATACCATGACCATCAGCGAGACAAAGGTGGTACTTGAAGACGGTCTGACGATTGCCGGCCGGCCACTCCGGGATTTCTACGAGACGGTCGGTCATGGCAAGGCTTATAATTTCATGTTCACCTTGATAGGGGAGCGACGCATTTCGGCGGCAGATATAAAAGCCATGCACCGCCTGTTCTATAGGGAAATTGACGAGGAGAACGCTGGCGTATGGCGAAAGGAGCCGGTCGTAGTTTCCGGGACTGATTATGTGTTCCCGCACCCGGACGAATTGGAGAAACACATGGAGAAACTGGACGCCTGGATCACAAACGAGCGGGGAAAGTATCACCCTGTAACATTTGCAGGGCTGCTCCATCTCAAATTCGTAAGTATCCACCCATTCATTGATGGGAACGGCAGGACGAGCCGCCTCATTATGAACCTTGCGCTCATCCAGGATGGCTACCAGTTGGCTATTATACCTCCAGTGCTCCGCGCAGAATATAACGATACCATCCGCCAGTATCAGAATAAAGGTAAGCCTGAACCGTTCTGCGACTTCATTGCTGAGCGGGTGTATGAAACCCAAAAGGAGATTATGCGACTTTTCCATATTCCGCTTCCGGACCTTAAATAGAAAATAACGGGGATCCCCGAAAAGGAATACCCCGTTATTTCTCGATTAAAGCCGTCTCGGGCCTGTGCTTGGCTCGTGGCGGCTTTTGTTATTGTGTTGTGATTTAATACTCGCTGGGGAATAAAATTGTCGTCGCTGACCTGTCCCCTTCGGTTATTATCCAGACCTTCCCCTTGCTGGTTCGATAAGCTGCCAGTATTCGGCCCCCGGCTTCTAATGCCTGATCATTCAGCTCTTTGTCCTCCTGGCAGAGATCGCCCCAATCATGCCGCTGATACCTGATAAATGCTGCAGCGATCTCTCGGGCAAACGCCAGGTCGCGCTCCATATCGTCCGCTATGCTGCAGGTTGCCACAAGTCTGCCGTATTTCATCTACTCGCCCCTCTCCGTTATGGTCTGGGTTTATGGTACCGCAGCGGCTGCCGACGTTTAAGGCATACCGGGTGGGTAATCTTCCGGCTGCTGGGCTGCCGCTTCGAGAGTGTTTGGCGTTGTAATTGACGTTATGCGTTCACGGAGAAACTTGTTTATGATTATTGCTACCCGTTACACCGTGGATTATGACGAAGCCAGGGATGTTTATAAAATCAGGAATATGGAATTACCATTCTGCCCCGATTGCGGCGTGTTGCTGTCTGGGTACGATACAAGGAGGCGTCATGTCGTTGAAAGCTCCGGAGCGGTTCGCTGGTTCAAATTGCGGCGGCTTAAATGTAACTGTTGCGAAAAGCTGCACCTTGAGCTTCCGGATTTCATGGTACCCAAAAAGCATTATAATGCCAGAGTTATTCAGGATGTTCTTTCCGGCCACTCTGGTGCTTGCCCGGCTGATGATTCAACAATCCGCCGGTGGCGGTCAAGAAAACACCCACCCGGTTTGCCTGTATCTCCCGGAGCTGAATAGTTAACCTATATTTAAGCCGGCGAAAAGGAGGGATGATACATTACGAAAAATAGGATAATTGATATTATTATAACAGCATTAACGACTGTCATTATTGTGTTTGTTGTTATGTCTGTTAGTTCCCACTTCAAGCCAGAAGTGGACAAAATAGAGCACAGGGGTCCACCTGGTTCGACCGCTATCCCCGGTTATGAAAAGTTGGCCATGAAAGCGGGGCAAGTTGACCAGGTTGTCGACTTCTACAATCCAGAGGAGAACGAATGCTATTTCCGAATCTCGCTTATTTTGGAAGACGGTACAGAGCTGTTTAGTTCAGGAATGACTAAACCAGGTCAAAGAATAAACAAGATTGAAATCTCCCGTCCTCTTAAGGCGGGTACCTACAAGAACACTGTTCTTCGTTATGACTGCTACGCCTTGGAAAGCCTGCAACCACTTAACGGCTCCGAAGCCGTACTAAATTTGGAGGTGTTACCATGAAAAAAAGACTTCTCTCACTATTGACGGTTGCTATTATGCTCTGCGCTATGCTGCCAACCGCTTCCTATGCCAATGAATTTGGGAACCCAATAACAAGTGGAGAAACTGTTGTTTCTTATACTGTAAATGCCAGCTATGTAATTAATATCCCCGCCTCAATAAATATTAATGATAATCCAAACCTTGAAGTCACGGCCTCTTCCATGAATACAAATTATGGGCAGCGCGTTTCTGTATTTATCGACGGGTCAAGAACATATGAAAATGCCGGCAACTTTTATCTTTATAAAAACAAAGGGGGAGCCGATGAAGCAAAAATTCCATGTAATCTTCGCTGTGGAACCTCTGTCGCTAATGGATTAGATTTTGAAGTTGGGCGCTTTGATGATGGAAGCACTACGAATAGCGTTGGCGATCCATTGCAGTTCGAACCTGTTTTAGGCAGTAACACACCTCCCGGTACCTATACCGGCACAATGTATTTCAGGATCGCAATATCTTAGGTGCATGGGTTTATTCTTCTTTAACGTCGGCATATATTTTGCCCGGGTCTTCCGGGCTTTTTATTTTTTGGCCATGGCGCTTATTTATGCCGAATTTAGGGGTTATAACTCTCACCCTGTAAATTACCCTGCAAATGTTTAAAGCGCCACACACGGGGCAAATTGGGCTGTTTCCTGCCGGAATAATCGTTATACCGTTTCTGCCCAGTCTTCGCCCTGATCATACCCCCGAAAACACCAAAAAAAGAGCGGATATCGTTCCGCCCTAGTATTTTACTTGTTAATCACTACATCATCAACAACTCCTTATCTTCAAGCTTCAGCTCCTCCCTTCACCGGCATATTTGCGAAAATTCGCGCCAGTCTCTCTGCAAGATTATCGCCGATTTCATCAGTAAACTCTTGCGTACGTGATTTGATTACGGCTACTATCTCGTCTGGATCTGCACCCGCTCTGATTTCAAAGGTGAAGCTTGGCTCAATCTTATTATTTACGGTAAAATTGATGCCTTCGCTGCTTCTGCTGGCTGTCCCTTGGGGAGCTGCCACTGACGTATCTCCTACTATGCCGCCGTCTTCGTATGGTTGTACTCCGAGAAGCTCTCCGGTTCTTTGCCATAGGTCAAGTCCCCGGCTTCTTTTGCTTGGACTTAGTGGGATAATTCCTTCAGCTCCGTCCTCGGCCACGATTCCCATGTGCGGCTTTGTCATAATGCCGCCCCATGCATGTTCGAGTACGCTGACTTTCCCCTTGCTGGTCGTTAGGCCCGTATCCTTTGAACCTTTTTGAGCCAGGTCGTTCAGTTTATTGCTGGCCTGATTCCACGCCCTTGTTGCTCCTCTCTTAATAGGTCCCCATACGTTGGTTTCAAACCATCCAGCAACGCCGCTCCACGCCTCGCTGACTACACTCTTAGCGGCCATGAATTTATCCCCCACCCATGTGCCGGCTGTCTGCGCCGCTCTTGTCAGCGGTCCCCAGACTGTTTCATCAAACCATCCGGATACTCCGGCCCATGCATCGCTTATGGCGTTCTTGGCTGCTGTGAATTGGTCTCCCAGCCACGCCCCTGCTGTTTGTGCCGCGCCTTTTACGGGCTCCCAGACGGTTTCTGAAAACCATCCAGAAACAGTTCCCCATGTTTCACTAACCCATGTTTTTGCCTCGCTCCAGCGCTCGCCTACCCAGGTGCCTGCAGCCTGAGCTCCGGTCTTCACCGGTGTCCAGACGCTCTCTTCAAACCACCCGGAAAAGTCCGCCCAGCGTTCTCCTACCCATGTCCTGGCGTCGCCCCATCTGTCTACTATCCATTCTCCTGCTGCCTGTGCTGCGTCGCTTACGGGTGTCCAGACGCTTTCATCGAACCAGTCCGAGAAGTCGTTCCATTTATCGGCTACCCAGTCCTTCGCTTCGCTCCATGCTCCTGCCGCGATATTGATTGCTGAAATGCCTATATCTTTTGCAGGTCCCCATACGGATATGCCGAACCAGTCACTGAAACCGTTCCATTTGTCGCTGATCCACGTGCCTGCATTTGAAGCTCCTGTCTTTACGGATTCCCATGTGTTGGCTGCAGTTTTCTTCGTACTTTCCAAGAAGTTTGATAGCCATCCGCCTTTATCAGAGCCATCTGATAGGCTCTTTCCTACCTTATTGCCGGCAAAAAGTGAAGCAACTCCACCGATGCCTGCTCCTATCAGTGCCCCTGGAGCAGCTCCTACTCCTCCAAACAAAGCACCAATACCCGCACCTGCGGCAGCTCCCGCGCCGACCATGCCTGCTTTGGTTCCTGCTGTTACATATTCGTCCTTAGCAGCCTTGCTATTACCGGCTTTGCTTGCTTTTACTCCTTGGTAAACATCAATACCCGCTGATCCAAATCCAAGAATGCTGCCGATAATTCCGGCGATTGAAGCACCTCCGACCACTGCAGCCCCTCCGGCTGTCGTTGCCCCGCTGCCGAGTAATACGCCGGTGTTGGCCAGCCCGGTCATCAGAGCGCCGCCGGATGCTACATAGGTACCACTTGCGAGTTGGACGGTGTTTATCGCTGCACCTGTTTCTGCGGCTGCAGTGGCCCCTGGCAAAGCAAGGGTGGCCGCGCCTGGTAGTGCTGCAGCTGCCGTTCTGGCTCCTTTGCCTAACAGCAAGGCGCTTCCGCCTGCTCCAATGGCCGCGCCTCCTGCCGCCGATGAAGCATTAGTTGCTACTCTTTTTAGAGTATCTCCCACATTCCTAACCGTAGCTCCGTAAACATTAACAATCCGTGCGGATACGGCCATTGTAGTGGTTGTGTAAGCCGTTGGCATTCCTGCTGTCGCTGGTACTGCATCCTTGCTGCCTTTTACTCCAAATAGTTCCTTTGCATCCTTAAGTTTTCCGAGGCCACTTATAATGCCGGCCACCAGCTTCCCGCCGATAATGACACCAAGTCCTACAACGATTTCCTTGTTTCTGTCTGCCCACGTCTTTAGCGCTTCTGTTATTTTTTCGGTATCAAATCCTTCGGTAAAGCCTTTAATAAAAGCGCCGCCTACGCTTTTGCCCTCCTGTGCGGTAGCGCTGACATCAATGCCTAATAATGCAAGAAGCCCCATCGTCACACCCGAGCCTATTCCTTCGCCCATTTTGCTTGCTTTGTCTGCAAACCAGGTCTTTCCTGTCGAAGTCCACCATTCGTTGAATGGTTCAGCGATAATCTTATCCCATGCAATTTTTAGTTTGCCCATCAAATCAGCGTTTTTAAAGTTGTTATCGTCAAAGAGTGTTTGGATTCTCCGAATCGCAATCTGAGCCTTGTCTACAAGATATTGTGTACTACGAGCGGCTGTTTGCTCTATTAAGTCGCCCATCCTGGCAATTCCTTCACCGTTTTCTTTGCGGAACCTACGGAATGCTTCTAAGGGCGGGGTGATGGCAGCTGTGATTCCTGCTCCCCAGCGCTTGAGTATATTGTTTGTAAAGAATGATTTTACACCCAACAAGAGGTTAGCCAGATTCCCGGATAATTTCTCCATCATTCCGTCAAACCTCACAAACTCTTCGGTCGCTTTTGGCCATGTTTTGCTGATATCTAATCCTGAAGCAGCTAGTTTTTCGAGTCTGTCACGCGCTGCTCCGGAGATTGCCCCCATCTCTTGCAGGCGGCTTGTCATTTCTCCTACTGGTCGACCTGCAGCCATTGCGTCGTACAGTCTCCCCATCCAAAGAGCTACATCGCCAAATTGCTGCCGTGTGCCTGCCGCAATGTCGCCTATCATGCGTAGTCCTTCTCCGGTGGATAAAGCATCCCCAGTAAAAACCTGTAAAACTCGGCTGGCTTCATAGATTTCATCCCGTGTAAATGGTGTCTGACCTGCAAATGTAGTCAATTCGTCGACTCGTTTTTTTGCTGCTTCAGCGCTTCCGAGCAATACTTCGAATGCCGTTTCTATATTCTGCTGTTGTATTGTCAGTTGTAACGGGAGGATAATTCCTCCAGCAATACTAATGCCTGCTCCCACAAGACCAAGTATTGAATTTAGTCCTGACAATATGCTGCGGAAGGGCTTTGTTACTAAGTCAATTACTTTCATGGTGAAGCTGTAAGTCTTGCCGGCTATGCTGCGTGCTTTGGCTGATACCTTGCCGATAACGCCTGAAGCTCTATCCAGTGCGTCCAGGACGACCTGGTACCTGGTCCTGTTCATTTGGTTTAATCGTTCCTGCGTCTTTTGATTAGCTCTGTCAAATCCATTTATTTTTCGTGTTGCCTGGGAGACGCCTGGGTCTGTGTTGTCCTCGACGCTAATCGGGATCTCGATCCTAAAGGTTTCTGCCATTAGTCTTCCTCCTTTCCGTGTTATTTTTATTAGCTTTGAGTACCAGGGCGGGAGGGGCTCTGACGTAGCATAAAAAAACATCAAAACACTTCCTCCGTGAGTGTCTTTGGCCTGTTGTCACGTACTTTTCTCCTTTCCTACGTATTCCGCCTAGTCTATTCTTCTGGTTGCCTGTCTCCCCGGTTGATCTTCGGCTTACATTCATTCAAGCAAAGGTCCAGAATGTCACATATTTGCTTTATTGAATCGATTATAAACCCCTCGTTTCTAGGATCCCCACCCTGAATGCCATTAACAAGCTGTTTGAGGGTTTCCTGCTTGTCCAGGATCTTTTCATATGGCGTCCTTTCTGCTGCTTTTCTTGCTGCAGCTGCTCGTTCCTCTTCCTGTCGCTTGAGCTCCTGGCGGTGTTTTTGCTTCTCTATGTACTCAGCCCTTTCTTTATTTCTAAACTCTGCGGTTGGAAACATTTCTGTCACCTCCTTTCAACTTCTTAGTTAACCACCTGTGTATTTCTTAAAGCTGCGCTGCTTTCGTCGTTAGGGTTCGGGCAAATTCCACCAGGGCCATACATAATGTTGGTCAGGTCCTCCACGCCCCTAGTTATGTACTTGTAAACTGTCCTCTTGTTAATTCTGTATTTATCCGATATTTGAGCAGCTTTCAGGGGATAATCCGCAAAATAGAATGAAAACAATATGTTGTATGCCATGTCCTGCTTTTCATTAACAGAGGTTGCCTTGTACCTCTCCATTGCCTGCATTAACTCTTCCCGCTTCCCAGGCGTTGAGTTGCCTTGCTTATATCGCTTTAAGGCTTCCCTTACTCGCTGCTGCTTGGCCTTAATCTCAAATACTGCGCGGCTTTCGTAAGTAATATTCATCAGTGGATGTTCTTCAAAAAATGAACGGCACCCGCTTCTCACCTCTTGTTCAATTTCTTCAGTAAGCCGCATCTTAAGTGATTCCTGAATTTTTGTTTTGATAAACTCAGAGCTTTCCGCGTCTGGAAGTAAGTCAAGTCCTCCAATACCATTCATAATAACGGTCAGTTCCTTTACTCCTCTGCTTATGTCCTTAAAAACGGTCCTTTTGTTAACATTTAACCGCATTGGCATTTGTGAGGTAACCAGAGGGGTATCTGCAAAATAAAAATAGAGCAGCACATTGTATGCCCTGGCCTGATTCTCCTCTTTGGCTGCTCCTCTGTAGAGCCTCATGGCCTGTATGAGCATATCCATCTCCTCTGGTGTTGATTCTCCGTGTTTATACCTTAGCAGTGCCTGTTTTACGGCCTGTTGCCGCTTCTTTACCATAAAGTTCGAACAGTCTTCCAGGTTAATCAGTTCTTGTACATACAGTTCCATGTTCATCCTCCTGTCTATTAAAGTATTTCAAGCCCGCTATCTCCAAAGGAAACAATCATGCATTCGGGAGTTAAATTGTCATGAAATTGATAGGCTTTCTTTAAAGCCTGCATGGCTTCAGAGCTTTGGAGCATATTGTACGCAGCGAATTTTACCGACTTTACAAATCTTGTATCCCAGCCAAGTTCCTGGGCAAGCTCTTGTGTGGTTTTGTTTTCAAAGAAAACGCCATAAATCACGCATTGCTCACGGGGAGGAAGCTTGTCTATTTCTTCTCTGACAATGAGACGCATAATGTTCAACTCGCAATAGTTGTATGTATCAGCATCGGGGTCTTCAATAGCATCTTCTAATGTAAGGGACTCTTCATCATCTATAGGCGTTTCAAGCGATATTGTCTCCACTTGCTTTCTTCCAATAAAGCCTAATTCGCGACGGCATATATTTTGTACCGGAAAGCTCAAGTATGAATTAAAAAGAAATCCGCTTTCAGGTGAAAAACCTTTTATCGCTTCTAAAACTGCAAAGTAGCCACACTGCAGTAAATCTTCCGGTTCCGCTAATTTGTCTCTGCATAATGGGAAATACCGGCTTATGAGCTTATAGAGCAAAGGCACCACCGCGAAATAAAGTTTATGTAGGCTCTCCCTATCTCCCTGGGCCGCCATGATCGCCAGCTCTTCATTTGTCACTTGAACGCTCCCCCCCTCCGTGATAGAATGTGGTTGGGTGCTTGTTAATAAATGGTTAGACCACGAAGCGGGAGCTCTTTCAAAGGCTCTCGTTTTTATTTTTGTTTGTTGACAGCCAAATCCTCATGCTCGCTTAAATCCTGCGAGAGCATCGCGTTCTGTCTTCTCTTTACTTGCAAATCCTGGAACTCCTTTATGTATGGTCGTCCCATTCTGCAGCGAGTTCCCCATCTGCTGGCTACGCCTATCAATGGTGCTGAATTCATCCATTGCCCCCTCCTCGTATTCATCATCCCATCTGCCCTGGTTTAGCCAGGTGGCCGGGTTGGGTATAAACCTTCCGTTTTCCCTCTGCCATTGGTCTGTTGCTCTGGCTTTGCCTATGGCTGTCATGATCTTGTCATGGAGCTCTGTATCCGGCTTTACTTTGTTCCATGCTGACCATGCTGCCTTCTTGCCAACCTTCTTTGGGTATGCTGCCCAGAACTCATCAAATCTCTTTTCAGTTAGGTTCTTGGGATGATCTGCCGGTAAACTCTCATCAGCTTGAAGTTCTTTTTTCTCTTGATGATAATCAGCGTTGGTCGAAGTAGTTGTTGTATTCTCTTCTCTACTATTTTTTTCTTTACTTTTCTTTACTTTACTTTGGGGATTAATGTTCGCATTATTGCTGCTTGAATGGTAGTTTTCGTCAACAATAACTAAGTTTTTGTATGCATTAACTTCCTCACTATCTAAAAGCATGTATGTGGAACTTATCTGAACGCTTTGTCTTCTGTCTACCGCCTTCAAATATCGCCTTTGGATCCCGCGTGAAGTCAATACCTTATGCTTTTCATGCATGGATTTATCAAATATGCCCCATTTTAAGCAATCGTTTATGATTTCATTTATTACGTTAATGTCAACATTAACCCGCCTCGAAAATAATAACTGTTCTTTCTCTGTCCATTCGTAGAAATAACCGCTTTTGTAAATTTTCATGAATAGCCTAATTATTACTCCAAATCCTACTATTCCGTATCTCGCCTCAATAAGGGCTATTTTATCATCTTGATCCATATCCACGTCGAGGGGGAAATAATCTAATCCTTCCTTTTGAGGTCTGGCCATGTTCACACCTCCAATCCGGGAGTTATATTCATATCCTTACCTCCTGCTTGGCTGCTCTATAATCGTGAACAAATCCTCAAAAGGTACCTCCAGCGCCTCACATAGAGCTCTTACTGTTCTGGGACGTGGACTCGCTTTACCACGCTCCAACCGATTGATTGTACCCGAGTCAATGCCTGAGAGCTCGGCCAGAGCTTTCAAGGTCAATCCTTTTTTCATTCGGTACACCGCTATTTTTTCTCCATTAAGCTTCATAAGCTCGCCTCCTTGCTTTCTGTATTTGCAAATATTATATTGCGTACATTCTGTACTGTCAATACTTTGTGTTCGTGTCATTATTTTTGTATTGCGCTCTGTATGTATTCATGGTATCATAATATCCAAAATAAGGAGGGGTCCTATGATTGGCGATAGAATTAAAGAATTACGTGAAAAGCAAGGGCTAACGCAAAAGCAACTGTCCGAAGACCCCTGCCTAGATCTGAATATAAATACTCTGGCGTCGTATGAAAGAAATCTCAGGGAACCTAAAATAGATATGATTATAAAGTTAGCTCGCTATTTCGGCGTCACAACCGATTATTTGCTTGGTGCCAGTGAGTATGAAACTGCTGAAAACGATTTTATTTCTAGGCAAATCCCGCTCTCAGACAAAACGATTGATTTTTTAAAGTCCTGTCCTCCTGAACTTCAGCCTATCCTTGACTTGTTGCTTTCGGATCCAAATTTGGAGGACTTCTTGATTGAGGTAATGACTTATATATACTCCTTGAAATACGACGAAAGCTCGGAAAGCGTTGATATAATTAGCGATAAATTAAACCAGGCCGGCAGCTCTTTTGCTCCCCCTGAAATCATTGGCAGACTGCTGCCACGCCTGCAGCTGCTTAAGGTCATTAACGCTTTGGAGCGGCTTTTGTCTTCAATGGAAGAAGCTAAGCATGTCAAAGAGGATCCTGGCATAAGCAAATAAAAAATAAACCCTGGCCATTTTCGGCTGGGCATTTATGAAAGGAGGAGAGTCTATGGCTTCAATTAGTGTTAATTGCTCATGTGGTAACCAATTTACTACCGAAGAGCCTATGGCGGAGAATAACTTTATTGTCGTTTGTCCTTTCTGTGAGAATAAGCTACGAATAAAGCCAGCAGGGATATCTCGAAAGGAATATAAAAAAGCGACGGCTCCTTCGGCTTCCGATCAAGTGGCCGCTCGGATCCGGAAGTGCGAGCTTATATCTGGTATCCTTTGGCTCATCATCGGCATAGTGCAGCTTGTATTTGTGTGGACTGCTGCCGCCGGTGTTTGGAACATCTTCTTTTCTATCATGAGGTTGCGCTCTGTGAAAAGTATCTATGCTGGCAATCCTGAAATCGTACCCTGGTATGACGGCCGGCAAAACTGGTTAATTGCCTTTGCGATTGTGAACCTGGTCCTGGGCGGCGTGGTTGGCGTCTTCCTGGTCGCATTCGATTGGTGGGTCAGGGACTTTGTCCTGAAGAATAGAGCAGTGTTTGAAGGATCTCCTGAAAAGGCCTAATAAAAATAAGCCCTGGCCATGAGTGGTTGGGCTTTGGAAGGAGGCGTTGCCTTGCCTGTTTATAAAGATGAAAAAAGAAAGACCTGGTATTGTGCCTTCCGGTATAAGGATTGGACTGGGACTACCCATCAGCATAAGAAAAGGGGATTTGCTAAAAAGTCCGAAGCCCAGGAATATGAACGGGATTTCCTGAAAAAACAGAGCGGTAGCTGTGATATGGCCTTCGGAGCCATGGTGGAACTCTACATGGAAGATTGCAAATCGCGGCTCCGCCCCACGACATACGAAGGTAAGAAGTATCTCATTGATTCTAAAATTCTTCCGGCTTTTAAGGAATTGCCTGTCAATGCTATAACAGCAGCGACGGTGCGTAAATGGCAGAATGAGCTCCTGGATAATGAGGCCGAGTATGCTCCTACGTACCTAAAAACGATAAATAATCAGCTGTCGGCTATTTTCAATTATGCCCGCCGGTACTATGGCCTGTCTGTTAATCCTGCAGCTGTGGCCGGATCCATAGGTAAAAAGAACGCAGAGGCTATGCAGTTCTGGACAACCGATGAATTTCAGCTCTTTGCTGAAGCTGTTTTGGATAAGCCTGCGGCCTATGCTATTTTTAATACTTTATTCTGGACCGGTATGCGTTCCGGGGAGCTCCTGGCGCTTACCCTTAATGACGTGAATTTTGAGGCCAAAACCATAAGCATAACAAAAAGCTACGCCCGCATTAATAGTGAAGATGTCATCTCTCCTCCGAAGACGCCCAAGAGCCGGAGGGTTATAACTGCACCTGACTTCCTCCTCGATATCCTGGAGGATTACGCTGGCCGCCTGGTTGATTATGAACCTTCGGAGCGGTTGTTCGAATATACAAAGCATTTCCTTCAAAATGAAATGGCTCGCGGCTGTAAGAAGTCAGGAGTTAAAAAAATACGTGTTCACGACGTCCGCCACTCCCACGCATCTCTTTTGATTGAACTTGGTTTTTCTCCTCTGCTTATATCAGAGCGTCTTGGCCATGAAAATGTGGAGACCACTCTGGAAACATATGCCCATTTGTACCCTGACAAGCATGGGGAAGTATCCAGCAAACTGAACGAGCTCTTTTCTCCCAAAATTAACCCAAAAGCAGATAAAAATCCGGGAAATTCAGAATAATGATGCCATTCTGCTGCCACGGGCAAAAATTAAGCCTCTGAAACCCTTTATTTCACCGGGTTCAGAGGCATTTTGGCGTCTATTCCCACTCAATGGTTCCGGGAGGCTTGGAAGTGATGTCATAGGCCACCCGGTTGACACCGGCCACTTCGTTAACGATACGGCGCGCCATAATATCCAGGAGTTCCCAGGGGAGTTTAGCCACTTCCGCCGTCATAGCATCTTCGCTGATTACAGCGCGAATAATTATGGGATAGGCATAGGTACGAGCATCACCCATTACACCTACACTCCTTACCGGGGGCAGAACGGCAAATGCCTGCCAGATTTCCCTTTCCAGACCGGCCTTTTTTATTTCATCGCGGACAATCGCATCGGCTTCCCGCAATATTCCCAGTTTTTCAAAAGTAACTTCCTCCAGCACCCTTACCCCCAGACCGGGCCCGGGAAACGGCTGGCGCCATAGAATCTCCGCAGGGATGCCCAACCTTTCTCCCACCAGGCGGACTTCGTCTTTAAAGAGCAAGCGCAGGGGTTCAATTAGCTGGAAATCCATATCCTCCGGCAATCCCCCCACATTATGGTGACTTTTGATGGTCTGCGCAGTGCTGGTTCCGCTTTCCACAATGTCCGGATAAATGGTTCCCTGAACCAGGTAGTCTATTTCTCCCAGTTTGGCTTTCTCTTCCTCAAATATGCGGATAAATTCCTCTCCGATAATCTTGCGTTTCCTCTCCGGCTCGGTAATTCCAGTCAGTTTGGCCAGAAATCTTTCTCCCGCATCTACAAAAACCAGGTTCATCTTCATTTCTTTAGCAAAAGTATCAATTACCTGGCGGGCTTCTCCTTTTCTTAAGAGGCCATTATCCACAAAAACACAGATCAGCTGCTCCCCCACTGCCTGGTGCACCAGGGTGGCCGCCACGGAAGAATCTACCCCGCCGCTCAAGGCGCAAAGAACTCGTTTATTTCCTACTTTGTTTTTGACCTCCGCAATGGCTTCACTAATAAAATCACTAAGATCCCAATCTCCTCGAAGACCACAAATCTCAAACAAGAATTTTTTTAATATATCCATACCATAGGTACTGTGTCTTACCTCGGGATGAAACTGCACCCCGTAGAGCTGGAGCTGTGGGCAACTGATAGCTGCTATCGGACAATTAGCTGTACTTGCCGTTATTCTAAAACCTTCGGGCACGCTAATAATAGTATCCCCATGGCTCATCCATACCTGCATTTGATCAGGAAGACCTTTAAATATTTCGTCCTCCCCCGTGAGCTGTAAAACTGCACGGCCATATTCCCGCAAGGAAGAAGGTTGAACCTTCCCGCCCATTTGCTCGGCCATTAACTGCATACCGTAACAAATGCCCAGAACGGGAATACCCAGAGAAAAAACCCGGGGGTCGCAATGAGGAGCCTCACCCCCGTGAACACTGGCCGGACTTCCGGTTAATATTATTGCCTGAGGTTCTTTAGCCACTATTTCTTCGTAGCCAGTATCATAAGGAAGCATTTCGCTATAAACTGATAGCTCTCGAACCCGGCGGGCAATTAGTTGGTTATACTGTCCTCCAAAATCCAGGACCACAACCGTTTCTTTCTTCATTTATCCACCTCTAATTTTCGTAAACTGCAGGTTTTAAAACACATACAGCCGGATAATGCCGGTATTGTTCCGCATAATCCAAACCGTAACCCACCACAAATTTATCCGGAATGGTATATCCGACATAGTCGGGATGAATATCTGTTTTTCGCCGGGATGGCTTGTCCAGTAAACAGGCAATCTTCAAACTGCGCGGATTCCTATTTCTCAATATTTCGCAAATATATTTTAAAGTTAAACCAGTGTCAACTATATCTTCAACAATAAGGACATCCCTATCTTTTATGGAATATTCCAGATCCTTGACAATCCTCACCTCACCAGAAGAGGAAGTTGAGATGCCGTAGCTGGAAACATCCATAAAATCAAGCTCCACCGGAACTTCCATTTCCCTGATTAAATCAGCCATAAAAACAAAAGCGCCCTTTAATATTCCTACAACCAGCAAATCCCGCCCTTTATAATCCCGGGAGATTTGTTTTCCCATTTCTGCTACTTTTTGCTTCAGGGTTTCCCGATCAAATAAAACTTCAACCTTTACCAGATCCAATGTAAATCCCTCCCTATAAAGTGGATTATAACAACTTGAAGGGAAAGGTGCAATTAAATCGAGATTTAGGGGTGAAAACATAAAAGCAGGGGCCTTGAGCCCCTGCCGATAATCTTCAATTCTTTTTGGTACCGCTGGTATCCGGTGGTCTAATATCAATTTTCTGATTCCAATCCGAGAACTCTACCAACAAGTTTAACCTGGTATCCGGGGCCTTTTTGTTGACTGCTGTCAAATCCGCTTTTTTAACCATCCTTTCCTTATAATCCAACCATAAGCGATACTCAAAACTCTTCCATAAATTTTCCAATAACCGGCTTTCAATTGAGGGCCTGCAGCCCACTACCAAACACTCTACACCATCTACCTCTTCAAACCTTAACTTTTCTACCGCAGCTATCTGTTTGAATCTAAAATTGGACAGGGGATTGAGTTCTGAAATGAGCAATTCCTCCGACTTATTGGTATCACTTTCAATTATCAGCCATTTCTTAGAAAAAGCATCGTAATTGTAGATAGTGCGGTCAATATAGTAGATATCAACAGCTGTGTTAACCATCTCCCCCTTTATATGCGTATTTGCGCCGCTCTTTTCTCCTTCTACCCGGCTTATCACCTCCTTCCGTTCAGCCACGGTAAAGCATGAAGTAAGCTTATAGCGGTAGCTATCTACCGTGGTCATATTTTTTATGCTGGTTTGAAGTTCGATTTGCGGATCCAGTTGGGATTTTATATAGTATTCTTCTATGCTGCGGGCTGAAGCAGCTAATCCCAGTAATAGCAAAGCTATTAAGATAAGAATGATTAAGCGGGTTCGCTTCAGTTTATTCACCCCCAGAATGATCTGACAACTTTTTTTCTCGGAGAGTAATACATTTTATTAAGCGAAAAGAGTATATATACCGCCATCTGGAGAAGAATTTTATTCCAAGGCAAAGACTTCTAAAACCAGGATTATCTATTACCCTCATATTTACTATGTATGGCTTATCTGCTATAATTCTCACGGAATTTGTTGTATAGAGCAAAGGAGGCTTTATAAGTGTTTGAGAGTTTTGACGAGGCACTGGGTTTTTGCAATGAACAAGCTATCAGAATGATTGATTTCAAGATAATAGACCTGCTGGGAAGGTGGCACCACCTGAGCATTCCCCTGGGCCGCTTCAAACCGGAAATTTTAGAATACGGCATCGGTTTTGATGGTTCCAATTATGGTTTTGCCCCGGTAGAAAATAGCGATATGGTGTTTATTCCCGACCTCAGCACCGCTGTTTATGATCCTTTTACCGTGGTTCCCACCCTCAGCATGATAGGCGATATCTTTGTTATAGCTCAACCGGACAACTACCGTTTTGACCAGGACCCGCGCAGCATAGCGGCCAAAGCGGAAGAATATATGAAATCCACCGGTATTGCTGATGAGATGAGAATCGGGCCGGAATTCGAGTTTCATGTTTTTGACCATGTCAGTTATGAATGTTCCCCGCAAAAGAGCGGTTTTACCATAGATGCTAAGCAGGCTATGTGGAACAGCGGAGACAATGAGAAGCAGAACCTGGGCTACAAAATTCCGGCAAACGGCGGCTATCATGTTGCTCCCCCGCAGGATATACTATACGATCTGAGAGCTCGTATGTGCCTGTTGATGGAAGATAACAATATTCCAGTCAAATACCATCATCACGAAGTAGGTGGTCCGGGACAGATTGAAATTGAGGTGGAGTTTGGTCCCCTGCGGGAAATGGCGGATAGAACTATGCTGGCCAAGTATCTCATTAAAAATCTGGCCTTTCAGGAAGGTAAAACCGTCACCTTCATGCCCAAGCCCATCTTTGCCGAAGCCGGCAACGGCATGCATGTACACATGCACCTTTTCAAAAACGGAGAACCCTTATTCTACGATGCCAGTGGCTACTCCAACCTGAGCCAACTGGCCTTGAACTTTATTGGCGGTATCCTGCAGCATGCCCCGGCTTTGCTGGCCTTTACCAATCCCAGCACCAATTCTTACAAGCGCCTGATTCCGGGCTATGAAGCTCCGGTAAGCGTTTGTTTCGCCACCGCCAACCGCAGTGCGGTAATCCGGGTACCGGCTTACGCCAAAAGCCCCTATCACAAGCGTTTCGAATTTCGCTCTTCCGATGCCACCTGCAACCCCTACCTGGCTTACTCCGCTATCTTGATGGCCGGGCTGGACGGTGTGCAAAAGAAGATTGACCCTGTGGCCGCAGGCTTTGGCCCCTATGACATGAACCTGTATAAGCTGCCGCCGGAAAAACAGGCTCAGATAAAATCCCTGCCCCGCTCACTGGATGAGGCCCTGGATGCCCTGGAAAAGGATTATGAATTCCTGCTTCCTGGGGGGGTATTTCCCCGGCGGCTGATAGAGATATGGATTGAAAAAAAGCGCAGGGAAACTCGAAAAGTTAATGAAATCCCCCATCCCATGGAGTTTGAGCTATATTACGACCTGTAAGTTGAAAAAACCGAAGGGAGCACCAGACGGGGAACCTGTTCCCCGTTTCTCTTCTTACAAAAACACCCCAATAGGATTCATTTCGCTTTCCAGCCTGGGTAGCGGAAGCCAGCCCATTTCCACCGGCACATCATACAGGCGACCGGGGGCCAGGCGTTTCCAGAAGTGCCTTAAACCGGGTACAATTACCTTAACCACCGCTATGCCGATATCGGGCCGGGTCTGCTCCAGGACCAGCATTTCCATGCCCTTGCGCTCTATGATTTGGCGACAGCTTTTTATATCGCTCAAGAAATCTTCCCCGGACAAATCATTATAGTCTCCGGCTTTTCGCACGCTTTTGCCCGAATGGGGAAGCAGATAAGGCTGATTGGCCACCGTGGCTTGCTTCAGCCATTCCGGGGTAGCGTTATCAATAATATTTTCTTCCCCCCATTTGCCATTTTCCAGTTCCAGGACAAAAAGCATCATCTGATTGAGCTCGGTTAAAGCCCGTATAAGGGCCAGGCGGGCATCAAAGTGAGCGCCAAACCCCATCATGATGGCCTCCTGGGCACCGCTGCTTTTACGGGTCAGTGCGGCAAATGCCGGGATATTCAAATCGCTGCTTAAATCCAAAACCCAGATTTCCCGATCATGCCGGCGATAATAACGCTGCATTTCGTGAATAAAGGGTTCGTTGAAACTGGCCAAATCTACTTCCGGCATCTGGAGACGGTTATACCACCAAATAGCCACACTATCGCGTTCCACCAATTCAAAAAAACCTTGTAAAATGGCTTCCTCCAGGATGTTGCCGGAAGCATTGCCATTGGAACAGGAAAAAAGCGTTTTATTTTCCGGGTGGCTGAAGTAACAAAAGGCCGTGGGCAGGTAGCGGAATTTTTCGCGAGTTAGGGACCATACCGCTGTCCAGTCCATTTCCTGATTCTCGTCAAAGGGTTCCGGCACCTGGTTAAACTTGCCCTCCCTGGCATTGGAAAGTTCCCGGTTGAGGTACTGGGTAGAGCTGAAATTCATAATCCGGTTAGGATGAATCGCCTCTTCCCCCAGTTCCCGGTAGCTGGCTCTTATCCGGGCCTCCTCCCCCCTGAATACGCCGGAATAACGCTCTACGGCTTCACAAAGGGCACCGGCTTTGGCCTGCATCTCGCTCATACCTTTTCCAGCACTCTGGGAACGCAAACCGCCGCGCAGTAAAGCCAGGTTTCCATACTTGGCGGCACAATTATGTCCGGAGTGATACACTTTCAGGAAGGAATCATCTTCCACCGGGTTATGGAGGAACTTCACCACACCGGTAATAGAGGAAACATGATGTCCATATTTTTGCAGGGTTTCTTCCGGCGAAATGCTCCGGTGTCCCCCGTCAAAGGTAAATAGCTTTTGAGTAGATTGCAGCAAGGGAGGCTGGGCTGCTTTATGTATATCAGCCGCTTGCCCACAGATTGGGCACTGGGGTCTTTTTACCAGGGCATGGCTTTCTATACTCATGTTATATATATCCAGGCTAATCATCTTGTTTTCGGAAAACAGGCTCCGTCCATTGAGCAACTGCTTGGCCACTTCCACTGCCAGCAGGTTCCAAACCAGACCGCGGGTGGCCGGTAGAGTGCCCTGGGGTATGTTTACCGGGGATTGAAGCTCCTGCTGCCGGCGAATATATTCTTCCACATCCCGGTTGTTTTGCAAACGTTGGGCCAGGCATTGCCAGCAGGCCGTTTTCCCCGGAATAAAGAGGGGACCCAGCCAGGGAATGCTGCCCCTGGCCTTGACCGGTATCCAGGACTGTTTTTCCCGGCAAAATTTCTGGTTTAATTCCTCCAGTTCCGGTTGCAGGTAATCATCCACCAGCACAATCAGCAGCTCTGCTTTTGCTGCTATTTCCAGCTGCATTTCTTGCAAGATTGATAGCAAAGTCCCAGTGGAATCACTGCCCAGGGATATTACGGAGACAGGATTGCTTTTTACTTTTTCAAAAAGCGCAGGAGTTTCAACCCCTAGCGCCGACCAGAAGGCCAGTTGCTCCCGGGGAAAATCCCCCCCGGCTTCTGTGATATAGGCTTTCTTCTCCAAAAGTGCCAGGGCGTAGTATATTTCAGCGATAGAAGCCTGACCAGCCAGGTGATCGATAATTTGATCAATACTGTGCTTTCCGTCCAGCAGCGGCGCCAGCAGGCAATAAATCCGGCCCTGCAATACATAGCAGTCCAGCTCCGACAGAAGAAAAACCGCTTTTTCATCCTCAACTATATGGATATTAAAATGCGCTTTTAATTGTGGTTTTTCATGCATAGTCCTTACTCGATCATGGGGATGGTTCTGCTGATCGAATTGCCCCTTTCATCCTTCAGTATGATTAATAAAATTGGAGATATGTTACGAACTTTCTCGCTCGCTCCCGTCCGATTGTTTCTCCCCTTGTTTTCCTATTAAAAATTGATTCTACTGCAAAAAATTTTTTGTATTCATTGGCTTGCATAAATATACCGCTCCAGCGTCCTTAATAGCGACCGAAGGGAGCATCAGTTGTGCCCGACAGGGCGCTTCGCATGGGCAACACCTGCGGCTTGTCTCGCGG
>Ga0334890_1000068_pt1 | contig 178208 bp, 167 predicted proteins | sample GraSluR1_MG_3_FD_207220 | JGI IMG/M metagenome (GOLD analysis project Ga0334890, IMG submission 207220) | Sludge microbial communities from methane-producing bioreactor in Wageningen University, Netherlands - Granular Sludge_31_08-R1 | ecosystem: Engineered > Bioreactor > Anaerobic >...
ATCAGCAGAGCAAGGAGGATCGTCAATACAACATGAACCTTTCCCTGACGTCAAAATACCGTGACCAGCTTTCCCATCAGTGCAGAATAATCAGAACACAAAGGTCAGATTAATTTGAAAGACGACACGTGGAAATACTCGAGCACTCGCTCATAAAGCGGATCGAACACCTCATGCGAGGCCTCAGCCTGTGAAAGCTGCAAAAACTCCCTGATGGCATCCCGCAATTCACCTTCAACCCCTTTCGACTCCAGATAGCCCAGTGAGTTTTCCAGCCAGCTCCGCCGGTCGTGATGACGGTCCGGCCTATCATCGGTGACGGAGCGAATGTGCTCGATGTCCCAACGCTCGCTCTTGAAGCTGTCGAACTGGAAGCGAAGGTTGGATCGGCGATTTTGGAGAAGCGACGCCAGGTTGAAGAGGAGCAGCAGGGCCTTGATACTCTGCCGGTTCGAGAGATAGGAGAGTTCCTCCAGCAGGTTGGCAACGGATTCACGAACGGCTTGCCTTTCCGGCGGATCGGGTATGTCTTCATCGGTGACCCGATGGAAGATTTCCTTGCGCAGATGTTGTTCAAAGGCGGTCTTGGTGCAATTCATCGACAGGGCCTGGATGTCAATGATCGGCATTCCTTGGCTCACGAGGAAGCCGACCATGTGGTAAAGCACACGGTCCTCGAACCATTCTTCCAACAACAGGTAACGTTGCTTGATTCTTCGCCATTCATTCTCCAGGGTCTTGCCGGGCGTCTTCAGGTTCTGGCTGAAGGTATAGAAAATACCGTATGCATCGCTCTCTGCCCCTGGCTCCAACCCGTCCACCCTGGCCACAAGGTCAAACAGGAATCCAATGCGGTTTTCGCTTTTCCCCGGCTGGTTGCTCAGGAAATACCAGAACGCGTCGGACTGGAGAGCTTTCTCCAACTGGTCCCACTCGTAGGCAATGCGCAGTTGCAGGCTCGTGGCATCCTTTTCGTCGGGGCCGGAACGGCGCAGGAAAAGCGCCCGGATCAGTTCGTCGTTGGTCAACGGTATCTTGCCAACATTAAGGCGGGTGAAAGCCTCTACTGTGTTGTCCGATTCGGCCAACTGGAACCAGATGACCTTCGTCTGGTTGAGCAGGGCAGCCTTGATGGACTCGACTTCGCTGTCCCGCTCGGTGAACCACTCCTCGATAGTCGCGATGGCATGGTAGAGATGATAGAAGTCCACATTGTCGTTGGCGGCCTCTTCGCTTGGATTATTCAGAAAGGCATCCAGACTTGGGCGCGTCTTATAGTCGAGCCTAAATAGCCTCTGGCGATATTTTTCAGCCAGGCGTTCATTGAAGTGGCGCATGATGAGAAGCAGCGTGGTCAGCCGTTGCTGACCATCCACAACCTCAAAATCGCCTTCATCCGGGCGTGCCTTAATGACGAGTGGCTGCAGGCAGTAAAATTCTTCCGGCTGAGGATTCCGCCGTTGCGTGAACTCCCGGATATCGTCCAAGAGCTGTCTAACCTGCAACGGCGACCACCGAAAGCCCCGCTGATAGTCGGGAATGAAGAAGCGCAGGCTTTCGCCGGAATCATCAACACGAAGCCCATTAACGGACCTGAGGGCTATCTGCTGCTCGTTCATGTCAACTTCTCCTTGCCGCACATATCAATCATTATTTTGTTCGTTATTCTCACAGATCCAGCTATTTGCTCCAGGCTGTCACACACCTTTGCCATAGCTCTGACCCAGCTCGATGTCACAAGCCGTGTCGCGAGTTTGTCGCAAGTTATCCATCGCCATTCCCCGCCAGCCACTGGCGGCCCTTGTCGGTCAAGCGGTATTTCTGCAACCGGCTGTTGGGCTTGTCGGGAATGGTCATCTCAATCAGGCCCTCGGCCAGGGCCGGTCTGAGGTAGCGCTCGCGGAAGGATTTGCGATCCGAAAGCCCCAGGGCGGATTGCAGTGCCTCGCGGCCCATCTCGCCCCGGATCGCCGCCAGCAGTTCGCCGACTTGGGGGGTGACTTGAGGGCTAACTTGGGGGGCAGTGGTGGTCACGGTATCCAGAATCATCCGCAGCATGAAGGCGATGAACGGAGCGGAATCGGTCTTGTGGGTGCTTTCCTGAATAGCCTGGTAGTACTCGGCCTGGTGCTCGAAGATCAGGCTTTCCACCGGGATGTCGGCGAACAGGGGATTCCAGCGGGCCAGAATCAGGCTCTGCCACAGCCGCCCCATGCGGCCGTTGCCATCGGCGAAGGGGTGGATGAATTCGAACTCATAGTGAAAGACCGAACTGGCGATGAGCGGGTGCGCGTCGGTGTTGACCAGCCAGCCGAACAGGTCACTCATCAGATGAGGCACCCGGTCTGCGGGCGGGGCCATGTGGATCACCTGGCTTCCCGCCATTACGCCCACGCCGCCATGCCGATACAGCCCTGCCTCGTCGATCAGGCCGGACATCAGAATCCGGTGCGCCTCCAGCAAGTCCTTTTCCGCTGAGGGTTTCCAGGTGTCGAACCGGTCATAGGCAGCCAGGGCGTTTTTAACCTCCTGCACCTCGCGGGGTGGGGCGATGACCCGCTTGCCTTCCAAAATCGCGGTGATCTGTGCCTCGCTCAGGGTGTTGCCTTCGATGGCCAGCGAACTGTGAATGGTGCGGATACGATTGATGCGCCGCAGCCGCAAGGCTCTCGCCTGGTCGGTGAGCACGGTCAACCGCCCGATTGCCTCGCTGATGGCGGCGACCCGGTTCAGGATCTCGGGGGTGATGGTGTAGGGCGGCTGATATTTCATGTTACCTCCCTGTCTGCTTGAAATGGCGCAAACCATGTCGCGCGGTGCCCCAGCTCAAAACGATTCCACGCAGAAGATGCCTCATCGAAACGGGTGATCGCGGGGTTCTGTCGGTTGGTGATAGTGGACTGGGGCTGGAATGCGGAGGTCATCGGGTGATCAACCTCCCTTGGGCGCGAGCCGCCTGGATAACATTGCGGTTGGCGGTGAAAACCTGAATACCGGGTACGGTGGCGAAGTCGCCGTCATCGGTAATGACCTGGACCACGCCATGGCTTCGCATGGATTCGAGAATGAACAGATCGTAGCCGTCGACCTTTTCAGTTTGCAACCGGTTCAGAGCGGACGAGGCTGTGGGTGAATCGATGGTGACGGTCAGCGGCTCAGCCAGTGTTGTAACGAGCCCGCAGGCAGCCTGAACCTCTGCAAATACTTGCGCCCTTTCGGCAGGAAGATTATGGCGATATTCCTTGGTGCCGATCTGGCCGTTGGTGGCTTCGTAGATTTCTCGTTCGGCTTTCTCAATCAGATGAGTCAGTTCAGCAAGACTCAGCCCCGATTGGAAAATTCGCGCACCAGCGCCGAGAGCGGCGTTAGTGTAATTGGGATAATTGGAAGTCTGGTAATAAGCTGGTGGGCGTGCGCTCTGACTGGCCCTGGAATAGGTCAGCCAATACCAAACATTGGTGTCCACCAGAAACACATCCTCGGCCTTCGGAGCGTCCGCAGAGATGTCGACCACCTCGGCCTGCACGGTATAGTTGATCGCCATCAGTCCGACTCCTTGGCCTGCTGTTCCAGAATGTCATCGACGATTTTGCGGTAATCCTTGTCGCCGTGGTATTTGGCGGCGTTTTCGATGACCCGTTCGACCACCAGTCTGCCGGTCTCATTGAGATGTTCGATCTGCAGCAGACGGCGCAGGTCGTCCTCGGCGATGTCCTTCAGCAACTGGCCGATGGCGAAATTGAAGAACGGCGAGGCGAACTGGCTCACACCTTCAAAGTCAAGGGTGACCGTTTCGCCGTTTTGCAGCGCCCCGTGGATGGCGTCGTAGATCTTTTGCCCGTCCTCTTTGATGATGCAGCGAGGGCCGATCTGGTCCTTAATTGATAATCTCATGATTCTGTTCTCCTTATTAACGGCTATTCGGCCTCGTCGCGGAACCGGTAGAGGTTCTCGTCGCAGCGCAGGGTGATGTGCACCACGGTGCCCTCAAAGGCGAGTTCGCGGTTTTCGAACCGCTCGCCATCCTTGTCGACGATGGCATAGCCGTCATTACTGTAAATCTCCAATTTGCCCTGATTGAGCCGGACGAATTCCTTGAGCAGGTCAAGGCCAAGACCTCGGGCAACGCCGCCTGTGCAGGTACTGTTGCCGCGTTCAAAGGCCCATTTCAGGCAAGCAGCTCCTGATAGTTTGGATACCAAAGCTTCTTCAACATACTGACGAAGAAAGGACCGCACGTTGGCAGGTATTCCTCGCCCAAAATCAACAGCGGAAAGGATCAGGTAGTTTTGCCGCCAGTAGTGCTGACCACAGGAAAAGACACCGACCTCAGTACCACTATGTTCAAATGCATTGCTGTAAATCTCCCACATGCGTCCTGCGATGGCGTCACGCAGTCGATCACTGACATGCACCCAGCCTTTACCGATCCAGTTGTAGGTCAGATAGTCCATAATTCCGTTCATATCGAGGGTTTTATCTTCCCGATACGGAATAGAATTCCCGTCCCATCTCGAAGACGGGTAGGCAAAGGTTCCGGCAAAACCGTTCTGGCAAAGGTTTGTCATGACCGCGCCATGGCGCAGCGTGCTCCAGTCGAAAGTGACCGATCCCATGCGTGACTCGACCAATCGTGCCAGGCCGCCAAGAAAGGCGACGGCGTTTGGTCGCAGGAAGCCACAACGGGAAAAGTCGAAGCGAATATCCTCGAAGTAGTCATTCACCTCGTTCCAGATTCCGAACAACCGTGCGAAATCGTGCGGGCCGTCGTTCAAGGTTGGAATTTGAATGACCTTCTGCGTCATGCCTACAGTTCCCCCCGGAAAGCCTTGGCGAGCAGGGCAACATGAAAGGCCTTGAGTTCCTCCTCGATGCCAGCGGTTTCAAGCTGGATGAGCTGCCGACGCTTGGCGATTTCCGCAAAGCGCTTCTGTTCGTCGTATTCCGGAACGGGCACGAGAATCTTTTCCAGCTTTTTGAGCCCCAATGTCCGGTTTCTTCCTGCCGAGCCGGGAGAAGCGGCTCGGATGTCTTCTATACCGCGTTCTCCCAGAAAGTGGTGACAGAGGAATTCTGACGTGGCCTGCCCTTCGTGGGGCACATAGGTAATGAACCGGTGTGAACCGACCCGGCCATGGTCTTCGGCCTTGGCGACGGCTATCGCCTTTTCCCAAGCAAAGACGTTGTTGAAGACGAGGTCGCCTTCGTGGATGGTGTAGATCCGTTTGTTACCGATCTGCTTGCCGGTCAACACCGGTTTTTGGAAGGTGCCCTTGCCAAAGCTGCGGATGCCCATTTCTTCGTAACGGCCGTCCGGCTTGGTCTTGACCGCCCGGCGAACGAGTGACGCAATCTTTTTGAGGGGCTTCCACTCAACCCCTTCGATCATTCGGCTGTAGAGTGCTTGGAGCAGTGCATCACGCTCGGCCTCACGTTCAGCGGCAAGCTTCCGGGCCTCTTCGGCGCGGCGGGTCAGTTCCTCGATCCGCGCCACGATCCGGCGTTGTTCGTCGATGGGCGGCACCGGTATTTCAAAAGATTCAACAAGACCTTTTGAAATCTCATCAAAAGTACATCCACGCCCCAAGCTCTGAAGTTCAGGAACAGAAGCCTTCAGCACCCAATAGAGATACCTGTTGTAAAGGCCATTCTTGGGGATGAGGCTCTTGAAACCTTGATTCGTACAGATTGGTTTTGTGTTTATTGCCAAATGGCCAATCGGTGCTCTGCTTGAGAGAAGAACAGAACCAACCGGTAATAATCGGGTCGAGCAGCTTTCGTAACCGGCCTACTGATCTTCCGTTCAGTATCTTCAATCTCAATTTCTCTTAGCTGGCCAAGATCTTTTGGTGTAGCCCATAAAATGTCGCCATCCCAATACTCTGGGATTTTCGTTTTTGGAGTTGCACCGGAAACAATTTTAGCAACGTCACCAAGTTTTCGTAGGGGCCAATCACTCATTCCCCATTCCCTCCGGCCAGCAATTCCTGCATCTCGCCGATCAGCCCCAGAATCCGCTCCTCTTTGGCAGCGACCGAGGCCAGAATCTCCTCCGGCTCGGCGTGTTCGACCGTCTCCGCCTCGATCAGGCCCAGCCCGGAAAGGGTCATGTTATAGCCATTGTCAATGATCCGTTGTGCCGGAACCAGCCAGGCGCGGCCCTCCTCGGTTTTGCGCTCCGGCCACATGGCCAAGAGATCGGGAAAGTCATTACGGTACTGGCTGCCGAACTTGCGAGCCTTGGAAAGGGACGAACCGTCACCGTCGACCTTGAAGAACCAGACGTTTTCGGTGGCCCTGCCGGTGTTCCGGAAGATGAAGAAACAGGTGGGGTTGGGGGTGTAGGGCTCGAACATCCCCTTGGGCAGAATCACCACCGCCTGCAGGTCAAACTCGCGCAGCAGCCGCTCCTTGACGGTGACGTGGCTTCCGGTGTCGCCGAAGAGGATGCCGTTGGGGAAGATGATCCCGGCTGTGCCGCCCGGCCGCAGGCTGCGCAGGGCATGGGCCAGAAAGAGGACGTACTTGTCGCCCTTTTCGATACGCAGCGAGCGCTTGGCGTCGCCCCGCGATCCGGAGAAGGGCGGATTTTCAAGGATGTAATCGAATTGAATTTCGTCCCATTTGTCCTCGCCGCCGCAGATGGAGTCGCGCTGCACCATGGGGCAGCGGTCGAAGCCATGGAGCATGGCGTTCATGGCGGCCATGCGCAGGATGTCCTGATCACCGTCGAAGCCGTAAAAAGCCCCGGTCTGCAAAAAATCCCACTGGGCGCGGCTGAGCTTGTCACCGATGCCGATCTTGCGCACCGCGCCGTCGGGCGACACCTTTTCGCGGACGAATTCCGGGCTGGTGTTGGCCAGCAGCATGTGCTCGTAGGCGGCAATCAGAAAGCCGCCGGAGCCGCAGGCCGGGTCGCAGACGGTGCCGCCGATCCTTGGATCGACCATTTGGGTCAGCACCCGAATCAGGTGGCGCGGGGTGCGGAACTGGGCCGCCTTCTTTTGTCCGCCCAGCTCGCTGGCCAGGTACTCGAAGAGGTCGCCTTTGACGTCGGCATCCATGCCGAGAAAGGAGATGGGCGCGATGATGTCCACCGCCCGCCGCAGGGTTGCCCCGTTGGGGATGACGATGGCGGCGTTGCGGAAAATAGCCCGCGCCCCCAGGGAGAGCTCCGGGTGCTTGGCCAGCAGCGGCAGGGTGTCGCGCAGGGTGCGCAGCATGGCCTCGTTGTCCGGATTGGAGGTGAGCACACTCCAGCGCAGGGGGTCGAAATCGAGCTCCTCATCCCCGTCCTTAAACGTGCCGAACAGGGTGCGGTAGTTGCCGTTGCGGGCCTCCTGCTGTTCGTGGTCCATCTCCTCCAGCATCTTCAAAAAGAGCAGGTAGGAGATCTGGGTGACATAGGTGATGGGGTTGGTGACGTTGTTGTCCCACATCACCTTGCAGAGAGATTTGAGGGTGTTTTGCAGTTGACCGCTGTCCATCAGTAATCCTTATCTTTATTACGCCGCAAGCAGGGCGTTCAGTTCGTCGACCATTTCCAGCAGCTGTTCCTTGCCGAAAAGCTGTTCCATGCGGGTCAGTCCGCCCCAGAGGGAGAACGGCGGCTGGCTGAAGAGACGCATGGTGATCTCCTCGCCGGTCATGACCCGCGCCTTGAGCAGTCGAAGCATCTGGGCCTGGGCCGGGTTGATGCTGCTGGAGTGTTCCGAGACCCAGGCGTTGAAGGCTTTCTCGATGCGCTCGTCCCGGGTGAGGAACCGATCAAGCCCCAGGGCCACACGGATGAAATCGGTGAGTGAGCCGGTGGGCTGCTCGAAGGCCCGGCGCAGAGTCTCTTCGTTGAAGTAATGCCGGGGCGAATTGAGACGGCGGGCGAGCGCCTCCCATTCCTCGTCAGCCAGTTCCTCGCCACGGAAGATCTTTTCCACCGCCGGGTCGGTGCGTTTGAGCTCGACCACCTTCTTTTCCCATTCCTCGCGGTAGGTCTTGCGATCCATGGCCAGCCCTTCCGGGCCGACCAGGATGATCTCGCGGGAGCGGATTTCGTCGTCGAGTGATCCCTCGGCGATGGTGAGGAACTCTCTGAGACCGCCCTCAAGATAGGTGGCGCCGGTTTCCGGCTGCGGGACATCGCCTTCTTCGATTTCACCGGTTTCGGCCGGGCGTGAACCGGGGGCGACGCCGACCAGCTTCGGTTTGTCGTATCGCTCGCCGGGGTCGTTGAACCGCTTCGAGTTGCCGACAAAGTCGTAAATGATGAATTCTTCCTTGCCGATCTTCGGGCACAGACGGCTGCCGCGTCCGCGCATCTGAGCGTATTTGATGGGCGACTTGGTCGGCCGCAGCATGATCAGGTTTTCGATATCTTTCTGGTCGTAGCCGGTGTCAAGCATGTCCACGGATACGGCGACCAGCGGCAGCGGGTCGTATTTGAATTCGTCGATGACCGGCTTGGGGTTGCCATTGTTGGTGTAGCAGGTGATCTTCTTGGCGAAACCCTGCCGCACCTCGGACGGCGAACGGTTGATCTGCCCGGCGATGCGCAGGCAATCTTCGTCGGAAAGCAGTTCGTTGAACAGCCGCACGAGGATCGAGGCCTGTTTTTCAGACACCGCAAAGACAATGGTCTTGCGCGGCCTGACCCTGGCCCGTTCAGCGTCAGCGGCGTAGTACTCCTGAAGGATGGTCTTGAGCCGGTCTTCGGATTCCACGTCACGACCCCAGGCCCCGGGTTTGATCTCCTCGTCCTCCCACTCGGCCCCTTCGAAAGTCAGCACGCTTTCGGCGTGGTAGACGCGATACTTGGTGAGATACCCATCGTTGATGCCGCGCTGGATACCGTACTCAAAGGTAGGGCGGCCTTCTTTTTTGACGGCGTCCCAGCAATCGAAAAAGATGTAGGTATTGCGAACCAGACGGCGCTCGTGTTCGCTGATAAAGTGCAATTCTCCGGGGTTGGGGGTAGCGGTCAGGCCGACGTGGATGGCGTCGAAGTGACCGAGCGTGGCCCGGTGGGTGTTGTAGATTGAACGGTGGCATTCGTCGGTGACCACCAAATCAAAATAGCCATGGCCGAAACCGTTACCGCCGAGTTGGGTGGCAATGGTGTCCAGGGTGCCGACGACGATCTGCCCTTCTAGGCTGCGCTTGCCGCCGTAGAGGATGATCGTCGGCCAGTCGCGCAGGTATTCGTCGAAGGTTTCCTTGGCCTGTTTGGCCAATTCGATGCGGTCGACCAGAAAGAGCACGCGGGAAATGATGGCCGTTTGCAGCCAGCGTTTCATCAGCATGGCGATGGTAAGAGTCTTGCCCGTGCCGGTGGCCATTTCAAAGAGCATGCGCCGTCGACCGGCGATGAGCGCGTCATCCGCTTTTTGCAGACATTCAAGCTGGTAGGGACGCGCCTCGACCTCTTCGCCTTTGAAATCGAAACGATGCGGCAGGGGTTGCAGGGAAAGGCTCTGCCGGATATCTCCCTTGCGGTGGACCTTGATATTGGCCCTCCGTTCGAGATCGGTCTGGCCGGGGAAACCCATCACCGGCCGGGCATCGCCATCGGTATAATCCCAGAAATAGTGTTCCTGGCCATTGCTCAGGATGACAAAAGGCGCTTTCAGCGTCAGGGCATACGCCTTGGCCTGTTCCTTGGCAGTGTATGGATCGACGGCAAAACTCTTGGCCTCGAGAACTGCAAGCGGACGGCTCCGGGTATCCTTCAAGAGGTAATCGGCGCGGCCGTCGGCGGCAGCTTCCTCCGTGGAGACCTGCGCTTTGTTGGTGATGCACCAACCTGCCTGCTCAAGCAGCCTGTCAATCAATATGCGGGCATCAGCTTCTGTACTCATAGGCTGCATCCCTGCTTGTTCACTAAATTACAATTCATCTTGGCCACCACGATTCTTGACCGACTCCGCACTCTCCGCCGCGCCGCCAGCCTTGACCCACGCGTCCACCTCATCTTTCTTGAACTTCCAAAGACGACCCATGCGGTGGGCGGGCATACCATGCTTGTCGATCCACTTGTAAACGGTGTCGTTGCTGACTCCGAGGTACTTGCAAATCTCGGTTATTGATAACCAGCGGTCTTCCATCTCGTTCATTCTCATGCTCCACGGGCGCTTTGGTTGTTTGCCACGTCCGCCAGAAGGCGAAACGGGAGGGTGCGGGACGCACCTCCCCCAGAATAAAAACTTTCTTAATATACATAGGCTATTCATTCGAAGTCAAACGATCTTTGCCGATTTCGGCCGAATTTATGCGAACTCAATCGACGCCATAGGTCGTGTGCCAGCTTGGCCGAACAAGCGACAAGGAGTGGCCAAGATTTTTTACGACCTGAACCGACACATCTGGCGGCCACCCGGTAAGTAAGCTCTCAGAAGGCCAGCACGGGAAAAATTTCAGCCAACGCCCGACACTTTGATTCGCGCCATCCCTGGCGCTCACCCTTCGGGCGTCCTGACGGACGTCCAAATCCGCTGTCCTGCGGATTTGTCTCCATCTCTCCGGTAAGTAAGGGCAGAACCCACAACGAGGAGCGACCGACCATGGACATCGACGACCTGTTTAAAGGAATCATGAAAAGTATCAACCAGTTTGCCGACCTGTCTGCGTGCGGCACGCACAGGCAGGCGAGATCGCCGAACAGCGGTTGCAGGGAAAAATGCAGGAAACCGGACGAGGTCCGGAGAATGGGGGCCAGAATGCGGAGAATTTTGAGGCGAAAGAGAAGCGGGGTATGAGGGATTTCCCAAAACGGGGGTGATCGGACCGCCAGCGCCGACACCCTGAAAGGGACGCAAGGAGCTGACAATAGGAACAAAAAACCGCTCGATAACCGGACGCGGTTATTGGGCGGGTTTGTCTTTTCTAAATGGTGGAGGCGGCGGGAATTGAACCCGCGTCCGAAAGCATTCCACTCAAGTCTCTACATGCTTATCCCGTATTCTGGTATTCGCCGGAGCAACCTCCCACGGGCAGGATGTCACGCCGGCTAGTCTGCAAAGTCTCGTTTCCGGAGCTGCAGGCGACACACCGGAAACCATCCCGCTGAGTCGACGCCCCTGAAGGACCCGCGGGAATGATCCACAGGGACGGCAGCCGCCTAAGCGGCTACGGCATACGAATAATCGTCTGCGTTTGTTTTAAGTCCCAACGGTTTAACGAGGAGCCAGGACCTCGGCATGCTACTTAAGCTTCTTTACCTCCGTCGAACCCATTTCGCCCCCATATGAAAGGATACTTTCAACTGCATGAATATTGTAACGCCTCCTGTATTAAAGTCAAGCAGGCGCAAGGTCCCGCGGAGGGATGAAATCCATGGAAGCGACGTGGGATCCTGAGGGTCGGCGGCCCAATGAATCGACAGGGCACGATTCTTTCGGCCGGTGCCGACCTGGACCGCTCGGAGCGGTTCGAAATCGCGGATCCCATTTCCCAGCTTCAGGAATTCCCGCCTGGACCTGCACTTGGCCTTGGACCTTGTCTCAAACCTTTTGAATTGATATTCTCCCGGGTCACTGACTGACGAATCGGCCGTTTGCTTTCTGGACTCGATCCTTCTCCTGCCGCCCCCTGGCTGAACCGGGCAAAGGCAGGACCCATGAGAGCGTGTTTTTGAGAAACCTCAGGCGCATCTATCTCTTTTCGGCCGGCATGGCGGGGGTGTTGCTGCTTCTCTGCCTTGCCCTGGCCTTGCTGCTTCCCCGGTTGATCAACCTGGAATCGGTGAAGGAAACCCTTTCGACCGAGATCCAGCGCAAGACGGGCGCGCAGGTGGAACTGGGCCGAATCGACCTGAGCTATTTCCCGGCGCCCAGGCTCGTTGTTCACCATATCCAGGCGGGCAGCCGCGATGGAATCGAATGCTCCATCCGGGCCATTTCCATCTATCCTCGCATTCTGCCGCTGGTGAGCGGCGAACTGAAGGCACGGTCGGTAACGGTCAGGAAGCCTCGAATCACTTATCGTCTCCCCCCCAGGCCCGCTGAAAGATTCGATGCGCCAGTTCCGCCCTCGGTTCCGAACCCCGCGGAATGGCTTGCGCCGCTGGCGGCTTTCCTGGAATCCGAAGTGGACGGCGGCACGTTGGAGGTCAAGAACGGTGATCTCACGATCCTGGACCACGGCGACAGCGAGTTGTTCCATTTCAGAAGCCTGAACGGACGGGCCTCGTTCGAGGACGGCAGGCTGGAGCTGAATGTTTCCTCGGGCAGGTCGGATCTGTGGGAATCGTTATCTTTCAGCGGATGGGCTCACACCCGGACCTTTCAGAGCGCCGCGCGCCTTGTCCTGGCGGGAGTCCTGCCACAGGCAGCCACGGATCTGCTGTTTCCCGATTCTCCTTTGCGCCTGGGAGATTCCCGGGTCGATCTCGACGTGGGCTTCTCCAGCGAAAATTCTCGAACATTCAGCGCCGCGTTCTCGGGTTCCGCGCCCGTCCTGACCATCGTGGACAAGGAAGGAATGACGGTGCTTCGAGGCGGCCGAATGGAGGGATCCCTCCACCTTGACGACGGCAGGATGGATGCTTCCATTTCCAGGCTCGCTTTCGATCATCCCCGGGCGAACCTGACCGGCCATTTCCACTGGGATCCGTCCGCACCCCGGGTGACCCTGGCCGTCGAAGGCAAAGACACCGACGCAGCATCCGTCAGAAGCGCCGCACTGACCTTTTTCCGGGATGACCGTCACGTGGTCTACAAGATTTTTGACATACTGAGGGGCGGCCATGTATCCGTTATTACGTACAATGGTGAGGGCAGGCATCCCAGGCAGCTGAAGAAATCCGATCATTACGTGATTCGGGGCAGACTGCAGGAAGGAAAGATTCTCGTTCCCCGGGTGCAGTTGGAAGTATCCGGCATTGAAGGAGAAGTAACCATTTCGAAGGGCATCCTCGAGGGAACCGGTCTCCGGGGAAAAGTGGGCCAAACACAGGGGCATGGAGGATCACTCCGGATAGGACTCCGTGGCGGAGACGCTCCCTTCCACCTGGATGTCCTCGTCGACGCAGACATGGCTCAACTCCCCATCGTTCTGGAACGGGTGGTAAGAAGCGAGAACCTTCAAACCGAACTGGCGCTCATGCAGAACATCCAGGGCAGAGGCCGCGGCAGGCTTATCCTTGGCGAAAGCCTCAGGGATGTGCAGGCGCGGGTGGAAGTTTCGAATTTCCAACTCACAGGCCTGTACCAGCGCATTCCGTACCCGATGGAACTCGAGGGCACCTCCTTTCTCTTTGAAGGCAGTTCCGTGTCCGCCTATGAACTCACAGGGAAGGTCGGAGGCTCCCTTTCCTCGGGCCTGAACCTGAGATATTCCTGGGCCGACGGTCATCACGTGGAATTCGACTCCTCCAAACCCGTGACCGTGTTTCTCGATGAAATCTATCCGATTCTGCCTTTTGCCGATGGATCCGGAACGCCTCGGAAAACCATCGAAGCACTCACCGGTTTCGTGACCTTCCATTCCACCGAATTCAAGGGCCAGATCCTTCAGCCTTCCGACTGGCAGTTCGCTGGCACCGGAACCATCCGGGATCTCACTATACATTCACCGGCCTTCCCCGGCCCGGTTCATGCCAGGGAGGGTGAAATCGATGTCACTCAATCCACCCTCTCCCTGGATGCGTGGCAGGCTGCGATACTCGATTCATCCCTTCTTGTTTCCGGCCGCCTGCCCGGCTACATGACGGGAATCGACAAGGCGGACCTTTCAATCCAGGGCAAAGCAGGCCCCGAAGCGGCTGGAGCCGTCTACGACATCGTCGGCCTTCCCCGGGAGTACAGGATGGTTTCTCCGCTGTCCATTTCCAAGTCTCAGCTTGCATGGGAAAAAGGCGGGAATACCTCCTTCACCTGCGATCTCACAGGCAACGGAGGCACCAGGGTACACGTCGATGTCGGCCACACCTCCGGCCAGGTGATCTTCAGACGCCTCTCCATCAAAGACGGCGATTCCGATGCAACCCTCGGCATCAGCCTGCAGAAGGGTGAACTGAACCTCGGGTTCGACGGAACCCTGAGCAACAAGAGCCTCGACAGGATCCTTCCGAAGAACGAACTTCTCGCAGGCTGGATCAAGGGGAGCTTTCGCGCCCGGATCCTCCCCGACCAACCCATGAACTCCACCGCCCAGGGGCAGCTCCAGGTCGCGGGTTTCCAATACACCTGGGATCTCAAGACTCCCGCCTATATCCACAACGCGGTCCTCGAAGCCGACGGGAATACTCTCGTCGTCAAATCCTCCCTTGTGCAATGGCATGACAGCAGGCTCGGATTCAAGGGAAGCATCGCCTTTTCAACGGAAGGCTTCAAACTCGACATGGATGTCGATGCCGACAAGCTGGACATGGGAAAACTGAGCGACATGAAGGAGGACAAACCCCGGAGCAGCCAAGTCCTGCTGGGCAACGGGAAGAAGAAACTGCAGCTTCGAGGTGTGCTCCGGGTCCGTTCGGAGGTGTTTACCGCGGGCACCTACACCTGGTCTCCGGCTCGGGCCGAAGTCCACCTGCTGGAGGATTCCGTCGACATCCATGTCCTGGATGCCAGGCTGTGCGGCATCCCCACTCCGGGATTTGTGAGAGTGAGCGGGGATTCCGTGCGGCTCGACATTCGCCCGAACGCGGTGGATGAAGACCTGGCACACCATCTTGCCTGCTTCTGGGACAAGAAAGACCTCATGGACGGAACCTTCGACCTCAAGGGCGAACTGGCATCCCCCGATGCAAGAGGTGGAGTCACGTCGTCGCTCAATGGAGAAGTGGAATTCAGGGGCTACAAGGGGCGCATCTACCGTTTCGAGGTGCTTTCCAAGATCTTTTCCATGATCAACGTTACGGAAATCTACCGGGGCCAGCTTCCCGACCTCGTCAACGAAGGATGCGCATACGACACGATCAAGTCAGGAGGAAAGGTGAAAGACGGCAAGCTGGTTCTGTCTGAATCCATCCTGGAGGGTCCGGTGGTCCGCCTGGTGTGGCGGGGAGAAGTGGACCTGGTCAAGCAGGAACTCAACTGCACCGTCATCGTGTCCCCGTTCAAGACCGTGGACAGGATTGTCCGCTTCGTTCCGCTGCTCGGCAGGCTCCTCAACGGGACACTCGTTTCCATTCCCGTCCAGGTCACCGGCAGCCTGGCCGATCCCACCGTCATCCCGCTCTCCCCCACCGCCGTCGGGTCCGAACTCCTCCAGTTCATGAAGAGAACCTTCAAGCTCCCCTTCAGCCTTTTTCAACCCCTGCTCAATCAGTCTCGGGAACCCCGCCCTTACCAACCACCGGACAGCCCGGCCAATAACGGCGGGCAACAGTGAACGAAGCACGCCAGGGTGATCAGTTCCTTGGCGGCCCACTCCACGACGATGGCAATCAGGAAAACGCCATCTACGCGAACTCACAACGATAGAGGCAGGGACGGCGCATGGGCTTGCACCGCCCCTGCCTCCGAACCGGACCGGCGGACCTCCCGCATCCGACTCTCCAGTCGGTGATTTGACCTCGATGAGGACTGCCGTAAAGCGCGACGGGCTGCTTCCAGGCTGAAGAGCTTTGGGACGGTGATGAAACAGGCGCCATTCCGCCAATAGTCGCAACCGGGCAGGCGAATGGATTGCCGTTAATGCCTTTCCTGGCGGCAGTTCATACCCCGAGATCCTCCCTGTATACGCCCATCAAGCGCCCAATGGGTTTGCAGCGGCGTCCCGCAGGGGCGGGTTCGCGAACCGCCCCCACAATCACCCGTGAGCGCTTACATACCTCCCGGTTGCCCGCTGCAATGCGTTATAATGGACAGGAGACCGATTCTTCACAGGATAAAGTGTTTACCTTTGATATTATGAAGGACTCATTCGATGAAGGACACGATCACGGTATATCAAAGGTGCCTGCAATGGAGCGTATGATCTTTCGCATCAAGGGGATGTGCTGCGGGGAGGAGATTTCCGTGCTCAAGAGAGAGCTGGCGCCCATTGTGGGCGGGGAACTCAACCTTTCCTTCGATCTGCTCGAGAGTAAAATGACCGTTTTTTCGACGGAAAACCGTGTCAGCGCGGCGAAGATCCGGGAAGTCGTTGCGCGAACGGGCATGGAAGCCGTTCCATGGACAGCCGGCTGCGAGGCGGGTGTCTGCCCGGTGGAAGAAGGCATGTGGGAACGGCGTGGACGGCTCTTCCTGTGCATGTTGAGCGGCGGTCTCATGCTTGCCGGATTTGCCTTTCAGGCGGTTCATCACGGAAGCATCGTCGATGCACTGCTGCAGGGCGGGAACGAGGAAGGAGCACCTCCACTGCCGGCGCTGCTGAGTTACGTGGGAGCCATCACGGCCGGCGGATGGTTTATCCTTCCCAAGGCTTTGTTCGCCCTGCGCAGGCTCAGACCCGACATGAACCTGCTCATGGTCGTGGCGGTCCTGGGAGCCGTCGGTATCGGCGAATGGCTGGAAGCTGCGTCAGTGACATTTCTCTTCTCGCTTGCCCTTCTGCTCGAATCCTGGAGTGTCGGGCGGGCCCGCCGCGCCATCAAGGCACTCGTGGAGATCACTCCTCAGACAGCCCGCTACATCTGCCCATTCGACGGAAAGACCGAAGAAAAACCGGTGGATTCCGTTCCTCTTAACGCCACAGTACTGGTTCGCCCCGGGGAGAAAATACCGCTCGACGGCGTGGTGCTGAGGGGTGAGACGTCCGTAAACCAGGCACCCATCACGGGAGAATCTCTTCCCGTGCGGAAGCGGCCTGGAGACGAGGTTTTCGCGGGCACGGTCAACGGGCAGGGAGCGTTTGAATTTCGAGCCACAAAGCCCGCTTCGGACACTACCCTTGCCCGCATCATCCGCATGGTGGAAGAAGGACAGGCGCGTCGAGCTCCGACCGAACAGTGGGTGGAGCGCTTCGCCATGGTCTATACGCCGCTGATGATGCTCCTGGCCCTGCTCATCGCCGTCGTTCCTCCTCTTCTCCTGGGAGACCCCTGGATAAAGTGGTTCTACCAGGCATTGGTCGTGCTCGTTATCGCCTGCCCGTGTTCGCTGGTCATCTCGACTCCCGTCAGCATCATTGCCGGGCTGACCGCCGCGGCACGCAACGGAGTCCTCATCAAGGGGGGCGCGTTTCTCGAGGCCCCTGCTCACATCAGGGCTATCGCATTCGACAAGACCGGTACTCTCACTCGCGGCCGCCCCAGTGTCCGCCATATTTCAGCCATGGACGGGCACAGCGAGCGGGAACTGCTTGCAAAGGCTGCGGCCCTGGAGGTCCACAGCACCCATCCGCTGGCGAGAGCCGTGGTCCGGCATGCCGAATCGGAGGGCATCCGGGTGGATCCGGCCGAGAAATTCACCATCATTCCGGGGCGGGGAGCAAAAGGCGTTGTCGGCGGCAAGACCTGCTGGATAGGCAGCCACCGGATGATCGAGCAGTGGAACCTCGAGAGCCCTCAATTTCATGAGGCGGCAAGGCGCCTTGAAGAAACCGGGCATTCATTGGTGGTGATGTGGTGCGATGAACACGTGTGCGGAATCATGAGCATCGCCGATGAAGTGCGGGCGAATGCCGTCGATACGGTAAGGGAATTGAAGCGCCTCGGAATGGACCGGGTAGCCATGATCACGGGGGACAACCACAGGGCCGCTCAACGGGTGGCCGCCGTCACGGGCGTGGATGAATTCGAGGCGGAGATGCTCCCGGAGGGCAAGGTGGACTTCGTTGTGCGGATGAGGGAATCCTTCGGGAATGTTGCCATGGTGGGCGACGGGGTAAACGATGCTCCCGCCATGACGAAAGCGTCGGTGAGTATCGCTATGGGTGCGATGGGTTCCGACGCCGCCATAGAAACGGCGGATATCGCACTCATGTCTGACGACCTGTCGAAGCTTCCCTGGCTGGTGAGACATTCGCGCAGAACCCTGCGTATCATCCGGCAGAACGTCGTCTTCTCCGTCGGGGTGAAGGCTTTCTTCGTCCTCCTGTCCCTGGGCGGCATGGCCACTCTGTGGGGAGCCATCGCCGCCGACATGGGAGCATCCCTTCTCGTGATATTCAACGGTTTGAGGCTGCTTCGGAAGGGTGTTTCTCGACCTGGGACCGTTCCTGTTCGATGAGCATCTTTTTGGCGGGGGAGGGTTTCGATTCCGAACTTTCCAGGCTTTTCAGCCCTTCGAGGTACCATCTTTGTCCCGTCCTGGTCTGGAGCGGCTGCTTGGCCGGATCTCCGGGGAGCCGGTCTTTCGCCCACGCGGAAAGAATCTGGACCTTGGTTTCGGCCTCGAGTGCCCGGTGGCCGGCGACAAAGCCCACCAGCACGGACCATTCCTCCGGGGAAGGGCCTCCCCACTGCCTGGCCAGGGCGAACAGGCGGTGACAGACAAGAGCGGCGTCGCGGTCTTCTTCGGTCAGAAACCGACGGCCGCTGTACAGGCGCATGGCTTCCTTCCCGACCTGGCTGGTAAAAGTGATATAGAACCACCTCAGAAGGAAGAAATACCCCTCCCGGCTCAGTTCCTTCCCCGCCCAGTAGAGCGGATTACCCAGGTTTTTCAGGTTCATCGCCCACCTGGCCATCCGGGAAAGATACGGGTATTTCCTGAGAGCCCTGAGCAGGGGGTTTTCGTTGAGCATCCGGTAGACCTGGTAGTAGCGCTGGTAGTCGCTCAACCTGCGGTTGCCCAGGTAATTGAAGGGAGTCGTCCCGGCCAGGCGTGACAGGCGGGAGCTGATGCGCCGGACCAGCTGGAGGGATTCGACGAGGGAAGCTTCGAACTGGGGAACCTCTGCTTCGGGGTGATAGACCGCGCTGATGGACCGAATAATCATCATGGCGCGCTGATTCAGAGATTCGACTCCCAGCTGCAGTTCCACCTCGGGCAGATTCCACACTTCCCGGCGGAACTTCCTGATCAGCTCGATCGCCTCACGATCCTGAGGGCTCAGGGGAGGCAGGGCATCCAGTTCGTTTTCTTCCTCGAACTGCTCCTCGAACAGGCGCCGGAACCGGCGTCTCAGCCACCACCTGACCACGGAAATGGCCAGGAGGGTCACAAGGGTAAGACCCAGGAATACGGCGCTGAACCAGTGCCTCTGAACGAGTTCCAGGGCTGTTTCCAGGGTGGAATATGCGTTCATGATTACCGTTTGAGCGGACACGGGACCGGATTATGACGCACCGGAACCGCCCGATCAGGCTGTTTCTTCTGCCTTTCCGGACATCCAGTCCTCGAGGAGACGCCTGCCGTCCGATTCCCACCCCGATGTAAGCCGCAGCCCGAGAAACTTGTGGAAGAGGACGTCCAGGGCCGAGGATACCTCCTCGATAAAGTACATCTTCTCGAAGAACGGTCCGTCGGGGTCTTCTTCGTCATAGTCGGGAAGTGCCTTGGGAGTCTTGAGACCCTTGACGGCCCAAAGCGAACTGTCCAGCGTGAGCAGGTATTCGTTCTCACCGATCATGAGGAACAGCTGGATCTCCTGCACGAGCTTTCCCTGGCGGAGAGCCGTACGGGCTTCATGGAGGGAATTGGCCTGGGTTGTACAGACCACCTTCTCCCTGCCTTCGTTTGGCAGAGTAAGCACCACGCGTTCGCCGAGGTAGAGCTGTGCCTCCTTCCCGCCCACCTGGAAAGCACCGCCGTCAGCCTCCGAAAAGAACCACAGCCAGGTGAGAAACTCGTAGCCGAAAAACCGACCTTCATCCATCGCCGTCGCGGATCGGACATTGACGAGCGAATTCAGAAAGTCCTTCTGGTTTCCATCCAGGGGAAGCAGGTGCATGGCCCATTGGACGTGGTAGAGGGGAACGGGGTAAATACGGAAGAGGTTCTCGAAACTCTCGAGGAACACATCCACCATCTTTGTGCTCGTGGTGCCAAGCAGCATGCAGTTCGCAGCAGGATTCCAGACCACTTCGAAACCGGACGGCCTCGGGAGTGCCCTGTTCATGAGCCAGTTCTGCATGTTTTCCTGGATATCCAGCCTCTCGCGCCTGGATGGCCACCTGCCTTCGTTCTCTTCCCGGAACCTCTGCACGGACTGCCTCACGTACTGTTTCAAAACGATGGCCGGCACTTTTCGCTGGTCCATACGGAACGAAAAAGCCGCATATTCTCCCTTGTGGTAAGAAGCCGAAGAAAAATCAGGTTCGAAAAGGTCTTCCCACGAGGAAAAGCCTGCCGCCTGCTCCTCGCCGTCTTCAAGATCCTTGAAAGCCCCGCTCTTCAGTTTTTCATCCACGGTGCTCCAGAAATCCTCCGTGGGAATCTCAGGCACGAAAAAGCGAGTGAAAGTGGCCGAAGAAGATTTGATCGCCATATGAGGTCATCCTGTTGGAATGGTAAAGAGATGCCGCACCAGCCCGAAACCCGCCGAGGCGGCCGATGGCTATCTGCGCTTGCCCGCCGCATGCTGCCCCTTCCTTCGCTCTCTTTTCTTCTTTTCCTTTCTGCGCCGCCTCCGGTCCAATTCCTTGCTTCTCTCCGTCTTCTTGTGCTTGCTCATGATTCAGTCCTTCCCGGCAAACTTTTCCATCACAAAAGAGAAAGCCGGAGGAGATCCGGCCGTCCATCATGCCCGTGCGATTCTCATCGCATGCACTCGAGTTTCCGATCGAGGGTATTTTCATCTATCCAAAAGACCGACAGGAGTCAACACCAAACACCTCGGAAAGAACAACGCTGCAAACCCAGTCTCCGGAAGGCCGCTCAAAAGACTCAGGGGAATCGCCTTCCGCCAGACCGCGAAGGGATTGCACAGGCCTTTATTCGACCGGGCTCGCGCCTCCGGGGATACGAGCCGAAATCCGCGTGCCGGAACCTTCTCGATGCCCCGCTAGAATTTGACCGTCTTCACGATCATCTCGTACTCCTGCACTTCTTCGGGGCTCAATTCGCGACGAAGCAGTTTGCGGTGCACCCAGATGGGGCACTTCTGATTCAGAGCCAGGGCAACCGCGTCGCTCGGGCGACTGTCGAATTCCACTTCTTCGCCCTGGATGCGGGCGTGCACCCTGGCATAATACGTGTTCTCATGCATCTCGGCGATTTGGATGCATTCGATCGCTACTCCCGCCCTGTTGAGCATGGAAAGGTACAGGTCGTGGGTAAGAGGGCGTTTCGGTTCCACCAGCCCCTTTTCTTTTGCAATGGCGGTGATTTCGGCGTCTCCCACGAACATGAGGAAGTAATTCGAATCGTTTTCAGACTCTTTAAGCACAACCATGTTGCCCTGTATGCGGTCGGTCTTGATATAGACTTCCTTTACCTCGACAAAATCCTTGAGATCCATGGTTTCTCCTCCTGGGAGTCGTTTGAGATGTCATCCGAAAATCACGGGCCGTTCCCCGTCATCGAAAAAGCTGCACACGTCCGGCAGGCAGAAGAAGAATTCACGTCACCCCATATCGTTGCAACGGCACGTACGGATTGCGCAGCACAGAGTTCTTGGCAAAAGGGAAAGCCGCCGCGTGTCAAACCCCGTGGACACCGGTTTCGGAATCCATCTCTTATATAGTACCTTATGTGGATTTTTCAAGCAGCCATGGAATCACGAGACCTTCGTGACGCATCGCTCCGACACGCAGGAGGCGGCTCATGACATCGCCGGTTTTTGCCACACCGCCCGACACGTGTCGAATCGCTTTCCCCGAGCCGTTGACTTTGCGGGAATTACAAACTATATACTCTCGTGAGCACAATCATTGTGGCAGGAAATTCGCTTGTTCGCATTTAATCTGACTTTAATACCGGAGATACAGATCATGAAGATATGCTTTCCAACAGAAGATCTGAAGGGACTTCAAAGCGAGGTCTACGGTCATTTCGGGTCGGCTCCAGGATTTGTGATCGTTGAAACGGATACTCTCGAGGTGGACGAAATAAAGAACGGAAACCAGCACCACGCTCAAGGCATGTGCCAGCCCATGTTGGCCTTGGGGGGGCGAAAGGTGGATGGAGTGGTCGTAGGCGGCATCGGCATGGGTGCATTGATGAAACTCCAGGCTCAAGGCGTCACCGTGTTCCGGGCCATGCAGGGCACTGTTCAGGAAAACCTCGACATGATCCTGAACGGCAAACTGCCCCGGTTCTCGGCCGAACACACGTGCAGGGGGCACCAGGACGGCGGCGGATGCGCCCATCACTGATCCGGGCAACCCTCCGCAGCCCCCTATCCAGCGGCGAAGGGCGGGCACATCCTGAACGGACCGATGCCGTCCGGCAGGCCGCGGGTAAAGAGAGGTAATCATTTTTATGCCGATTTATGAATATTTGTGTACGGACTGCAACAGCGTATCGGAACAGCTGGTTTTCAGTGATGATGAAGTTGTTCGGTGCACTCAATGCGGAAGCGGCAACCTGCGCAAACTCCTGTCTGCAAGTTCGAGCGCATCGGGCACGAAGAGCGGCGGCAGCCTTCCCGGGATAGGAGACACGGCCTGCTGCGGATCGAGGCCGGGGAGTCAAAACTGCCTGCCCGGCACCTGCTGCGGCAAGATCCCGGGGCCGACTCACTGATCCTGCAGCGTTTGCGGAGCAGGCCGCCTGCGTCCTGTGGAAAAGCCGAGGTGTGGAAACCCGGACCGGTTGGGTTGGACATCCCGGGTGTCGGCGCTGTCAGATACTGACCCTCCAGCGGGTCCCCTGGGGAGTATCCTCCAGCTGGATTCCCTTTGCCTCGAGTTCCCGCCTCACACGGTCGGCCTCGGCAAAATTCTTTTCCAGCCTTGCCTTGTGGCGCTCCTCGATGGACTTCAGTACGTCTTCCTCGGTCAACCCGGTGGATTTGATCTTCAGCCTGCGCTGTTCGTCCATGTAAACGTCGGGCTCCCTGCACAGGAGTCCGAGGACCCGCGCATGGCCGGTGAGTGCATCGCAGGCCTTGACAGCGAGAGCCGCGGCGGGGCCTTTCAGCTTTTTCTGCCCGAAGCGGTCCATGAAGCGCTGAAGGTGTCTCTGGAGATTGAACAGGTATCCGATGGCCTGGGCGGTGTTGAAGTCGTTGTCCATGGCCTCGTTGAAGGCTCGAGGCAGGGATTCCGCTTCCTCGAACAGCTCCTTGTCCTGCCCCATGAGTGCCTTGCCTGCAATGGGGGTGTCACCGGGTGGAGAAGTACGCTCCTCCACCGCCGCAACGGTGCCGTACAGGCGATCCAGCCCTTTTTCCGCTTCCGCCACGGCTTCATCCGAAAAGTCCACCGGGCTTCGGTAGTGTTTGCTGATGACGAACAGGCGCAGGGCCTCGGCGTGGATGTGCTGAAGAACATCCCGTATGGTGAAGAAGTTGCCCAGAGACTTGGACATCTTTTCGTTGTTGATATTCACGAAACCGTTGTGCAGCCAGTAGCGTACGAAGGGAACACCGAAGGCGGCTTCGCTTTGAGCGATTTCATTCTCGTGGTGGGGAAAGATAAGGTCTTTCCCTCCTCCGTGAATATCGAAGGTACTCCCGAGGAAATGGCTTCCCATTGCGGAGCATTCGATATGCCAGCCAGGTCTTCCCGGTCCCCACGGGCTGTCCCACGCCGGCTCGTCCGGCTTGCTTCCCTTCCATAAAACGAAGTCCAGGGGGTTCTTCTTGTTCACATCCACTTCCACCCTGGCACCGGCGACCATATCTTCAAGCTGTCTGCCCGACAGCTTCCCGTACCCTTCGAATTTTTCCACTTCAAAGTAGACGTCCGTCCCGGACTGGTAGGCGATTCCCTTGTCCACCAGGATCTTGATGATTTCGATCATGCGGGGGATGTTTTCCGTGGCGAGAGGTTCCAGGGTCGGGCGCAGCACGCCGAGGGCATCCATATCCTCACAAAAGGCCTGGATATATCGCCTGGCGATCTCGCGGAAATCGGCACCTTCCTCCCTGGCACGCCGCAGTATCTTGTCGTCGATATCCGTAAAGTTGCGCACGTAGGTCGTTTCGTACCCCAGGTGCAGCAGGTACCGGTAAATCACGTCGAAGACGATGGCCGACCGTGCGTGCCCTATGTGACAGTGATCGTAGACCGTCACACCACAGACGTAGAATCTAATCTTCCCGGGTTCCAGGGGAATGAATGCTTCCTTGCTTTTGGTCAGAGTATTGTAGACCTGCAACCCCATAGGGTGTAAACCTCCTTGTTCCCTCTTGCTGCAATCCGCCTTTGTCCCGAACGGGACACGGCGGCCGGAAGCAGGGTATGGGTAGCCGAAAATGCTTTCATATCATTTGACGGTCTCAGATGGAAGCCTTCATAGGGTGCACACACATCCCGCTGCAACCCCGCAAACCCGGTATTGCCGCCTCCCTTCCCGTCCATGGATCACCAGGACGGCTCCGGCCGCCGGCACCCGCTTCTGCATGGCGAAACTCATCATTCCTCACTGAAACGCCTTTATTCAGACGCCTTCTCGATCAGCACCACCGCATAGGCTGCAACCCCTTCCTCCCTGCCCGCAAAACCCAGCCTTTCGGTGGTCGTGGCTTTCACGTTCACCGCCGAAACGGGCAGACCCGCGATCCGCGCAATTTCATCGGTCATTTTGGGAATATAGGGAGACAGCCGAGGCTTTTGAAGGACCAGTGTCGAATCGATGTTGACGGGCCTGAAGGATTCGCGCTGGAGAAGATCGATCGTTTGCTGGAGGATGACGAGACTGGATATGCCGTTGTAACGCGGGTCGGTATCCGGGAAATGATGGCCGATGTCTCCCAGGGCAGCAGCTCCGAGAAGTGCGTCACAAACGGCATGCAGGAGCACGTCCGCATCGGAATGTCCGAGCAGGCCCCTTTCGAAGGGAATTTCCACTCCACCCAGAACCAGCCTGCGCCCCTCCGCAAAAGCGTGAACATCATAACCGAAACCCACCCTCATTTCTCCACTCCCACCGTGTCCGTACCCGCCATCCTTGACAGGCGTTTCATGAACCACTCCCCCCACTCCAGGTCCTGCGGAGTGGTGACCTTGATATTGGACCATTCACCGGGAACCACCGCTACGGCGACCCCGAGGCGTTCGACGAACGAAGCATCATCCGTTCCTGTCCAGGAGTGGTCCTCGGCTTTCGAGTAGGCTTCCATGAGGATATCCTTCCTGAACACCTGCGGAGTCTGGACGAGGTGGATTTCCTCCCGGGGCAGGGTTTCGACCACGCGTCCGCACGCAACCCTTTTCACCGTATCGACGGCAGGCACAGCGGCAATGGACGCACCCGTGTCCGCCGCCGCCGCCCAGGTGTCTTCCAGCAGTTTCAAGGAGACAAACGGGCGGACTCCATCGTGTATGAGCACCCATTCGCAGTCACCCGGAAGATGTTTCAGTCCGTTCCATACACTGTCCCGGCGTTCCGCTCCGCCGGCCACCAGTCGAACCTCCCTGCCGTCGATGGAGACCCGCGAAACATCACCGCCCGGATTGGGCTCCTTTCGCCCGGAAGCGTCCTGGTCCACTTGTGCTTCGATCCGGTCGGATCCGCACTGGAGGGTCCCGAGCACTTCCTTTGCCGGATCCAGGAATTCGGCAGGCACGACGAGCACGATGCCGGAGAGGAAGCGGGCTTTGAGTAGGGTTCCGAGGGTAAGGGAAAGGATGGACCGGCCGGAAAGATCGAGGAACTGCTTGGGCCTGTTCCCGCCCATTCTCAGGCCGCGGCCTCCAGCCGCAACAATGGCATAGGTTTTGGACATAGAAACCATTTCCTGCGTGGGGACCGGAACGGTCCGACAGGTTGAAAAAGATGGGGGAATCCGGAGCAGTTCGTAAGCCGGGTTCTGTACCTTTCCGCGAGAGCGGAAAGGCGATGATCATTCCTCTAGCCCTGCCGTTGCCGACAGGGTCAAGCAACCAACCCGAGAGCTCGAACGGGCCGCCCTCGAACGCTCTCCTATTCGGTCTTGCTCCGGATGGGGCTTGCCTAGCTCCCGATGTCACCACCGGGACTGGTGAGCTCTTACCTCACCGTTTCACCCTTACCCCGCCGAAAGCGGGGCGGTCTGCTTTCTGTGGCGCTTTCCTGCTCGTCGCCGAGACTGGGTGTTACCCAGCATCCTGCCCTGTGGAGCCCGGACTTTCCTCCGATTCCGAATGGAACCGGCGATCATCTGCCCTGCTCCGGATATCCCCTCTTCTTTCATTATAATACATCCTGGAACACACTCAACAGCGTCTCGAAAACATGCTCCCGGAATCATGGAACATTTGACTGCCAATTCACAGGATCACATAGCAGAGCAGGATTCACTTTGCAACCCCGGAGGGATTTGCCGCCTTGAACTCAACCTCCCGTTCCGCGTTTTCGGTCAGCCGGTTGAGGGAGGTTTCGAGTTCGACGCGCAGGATTTCGAGTTCCGCGGAGGAAGCGTCGGCCGGCACCCGGATGGGAGGACCGAACGCCATCACGATATGCGAAAACGGTTTGGGGATTACGGTTCGATCCCAGCTTCGAAGTCGCCAGCAGGGTTTTGCGGCCATACTGACGGGAACGAGAGGAGCGCCGGTGTAGCGTGCCAGGAGTAGAATTCCCTTCTGGGCGACGCGCGCGGGGCCTTGAGATCCGTCAGCGATGAAGCCGCCTCCAAAGCTCGATTTGAGGCTGCCGATCAGCCCCCGCAGAGCCGTGCTGCCCCCTTTTCCGGGAGAACCCCTGAAGGCGCGGAATCCCAGTTCCTTCACAATGCGCGCCGCGATCTCCCCGTCACGGCTGCGGCTCACCATGACCACAACGCCCCTGCACCTGTATCGATAAATCAATGTGGGAAAGGCAAAATGCCAGCAGGTAGCCAGCCGCGGGCCGTCTTGAAGCAGGATGGACTGTTCGTACTCGCCGTCCAGGATGGTAAAGCGGCAGCTGCCGTACACCAGGCGGATCAGTCCGGCGGCCATGCGAGGCAGAAACGGCATGCAGTCAAAAATTGAAAGCGGCTTCCCGCGAGGGGGCGCTTCTGATAAGATGGTTTTGTCTTTCATTGTCGATCCGCAACAGGCTCCGGAGCCAGGAAGTAGAATCCTTTGCTGAAAGATCGCAACATAGCACTGATAGGTTTTCGTGCAACGGGAAAAAGCACCGTCGGGAAGATGCTGGCCCACAGGCTCGGCCTAGTCTTCCTGGACATGGACGAACACCTGGTCGCTTCGTTTGGCAGGGACATCGACTGTTATGTTCGGAGCCGGGGCTGGGAAGCCTTCAGGGACGAAGAATCCAGGCTGCTCGCCGCACTGGCGTCGCGCCGCGGGATGGTTGTCGCCACTGGAGGAGGCGTCGTCCTTGATCCCGCCAACCGCAGGATCCTGAAGGAACATTTTTTTGTCGTCTGGCTCACCGCATCCCCCGATATCATCCATGCCCGCCTCGTAAACGACCCGGGGACCGTATCGAACAGGCCTGCCCTGACCGCGCTTCCCCTGCGCGAGGAAATCGAACACCTGCTGCGGGAAAGGTCAGGCCTGTACCGTGAATCGGCAGACCTGGTTCTGTCCACGGAAGATCATTCCGCCCGGGACCTGACCGATATCCTCTGCAGTCGCCTGTCCGATCTGAACACCTCGGGCAGAAGAGATTTCTGAGCCCTATTTCGATCGCCGCCTTACGCATCATTATACCGCAATTTCCATCAAGAACGATCCTCTTCCTGCCGATATGGCTTGTATCGGCGCTCCATGAACTGACGGAGCCGCCCGCCGGAAACCTTTCTTGTTCCCACCTGCGCCGCACGGTGACCCTGAACGGACGCGTGGGGTCTGAGCGTCGGTTTCCGCAACCGGGGGTTTCTTCTTCGCCTGCAACGACGTTCTCGGAGATTCTTCGGGACCAACGGACCAACCCATCACCATGAGAGGGGGGAGCGGATGATCATCACAGGGAAACGGATTCTATACCTTCTCCTGGCAGCCGGTGTTCTTCTTGCGCCGTTTCCAGCCTTCGCCCAGGAAAACAGGATCGGCGTACTGGCAAACCGGGGAGCTGCCCAGGCGGTCAAAGAATGGAAGGCAACCGCCGATTACCTCGGTGCAAGAACCGGAAAGCCTTTCACCATCGTTCCTCTGAGCTACGACCAGGTACCCGTGTGGACAAAGGAAGGAAGGATCGAGTTCCTCTATGCCAACCCTGCAATTTACGCGGAGATGAACAGACTTCACGGCATCCAGGCCATTGCCACCGTGGTCAACCAGGTCAACAACCAGCCCATCGACCAGATGGCGGGGGCCATCCTCGTTCGCAACGACAGCCCCATCAAGACGATCCATGACTTCAAGGGAAAGGTTTTTGCCACCGCTTCGCTGTCCGCCTTTGGAGGTTGGCTCATGGCATGCAGGGTCTTTGTCGAAAACGGCATCGATCCCTCCAAGGATTTCAAATCCCTCCGCGAATTGAAACAGCACGACAACGTGATTTATGCGGTTTTGAACGGAGTCGCGGCAGGCGGCTCGGTGCGCTCGGGCAGTCTCGAAAAGATGGTTCGCGAAGGAAAAATCAAGATGGAGGACTTCCGGATCATCAACAGGGTCAACGATCCCTTCCCTCTGCTTCATTCCACTCGACTCTACCCCGAGTACCCGATGGCTGCGTGCAGCCATGTTCCTGCAGGCTTAAGGCAGGAGGTGACCCAGGCTCTTGTGTCCGCTCCGCCTGGAGACCGGTGCCTTGTCGATGCGAACATCTCCGGCTGGAAGCCGCCCCTGGATTACACACCCGTCATCGAACTCCTCACCTTTCTCAAACACGGACCCTTCGGCAAATGACACGCACATCGATGCCGCCTGCCGTCAGAGTCCGGCAGGCACTGCTCTTGCGTTGCCAGGCCCCGTAAGAAGTTCCGCCCTGCCCGCGGGACAAGACGACGGGGCCCTTGCTTTAAGCTTTAGTGTTCCGGACGATCTGCCGATACGACGGATAGAACGACACGCTTTGAAATGTCTTGAAACACCCGGCAGCCGTCAGGATCCGGCTGCATCGTGCGTTCTGTCATGGCAGGAACCTTCGGTTGCAGGTCAGGTAAGGATTTCGATGCGTGCGAGGGAACTGGATGTGGTGGCTTTCCATCTGGAACGGGACGGAGCAGGTACCGGGGTTGAGGCAGATTGCATCGAGCCTGTACGAGTTGTCGACGAACGGAGTCCTGCTGCGCCACACGGTGGCGAGTCTCTTTCGAGTCACAGCGGGATTCTACCTGGCCGTTGCCCTGGCCGTGCCTCTCGGGCTCTTCCTGGGGCGGCAGGCCCGCATCAACCGGCTGGTGAACCCTTTTGTTCAGTTTCTCAGGCCGATCTCCCCGTTGGCCTGGGTTCCGTTTGCAATGCTCTGGTTCGGCATAGGGGACAGGCCGGCATTTTTCATTATCTTCATTGCCGCCTTTTTCCCCCTGCTGATTTCCAGTACGACGGCCTCCGCATCCATCCACCCCATCTACTTCCAGGTGGCGGCAAACCTGCACCTCACAAAATGGGAAAGAATACACCGCCTGGTTCTGCCTGCGGGTATGCCCGGCATCATCCTGGCGCTCAGGGTGAGTCTGGGCATTTCGTGGATGGTCGTCGTAGCCGCCGAGATGATCGCAGTAAAAAGCGGACTGGGCTACCTGATTATCGACGGTCGCAACGCGCTGCGACTCGATTTCGTCATCGTGGCCATGCTGACTATCGGAACCATCGGGCTTCTGCTGGACCTCTGCATGACGAGACTCGAGAAGATGGAAGCTGTGAGGTGGAGACTTGAACACAAGTAAAATCAGGGTTGATCAGGTCACGGTGGAATACACGAAAAGCAACGGCAGGAAATGGCTTTCTTTCGGCAACCACCGAAAAAGGAAGGACGGCGAATGCCGTGTTGTGCTCCACGACATCAACCTTCGGATAGAAGGCGGAGAGTTCGTAAGCATCCTCGGGCATTCGGGCTGCGGAAAGTCCACTCTGCTCAAAATCATAGCCGGGTTTTCCAGGCCCGCTGCGGGGGAAGTCCGGATAGACGGCAGGAAGGTGGATGGACCGCGCCCCGATCACGTTTTTGTGTTTCAGGAAGGAGCTCTTTTCCCCTGGCTTACGATTGGAGAAAACGTGGCCATGGCCCTGCGTTCGGTCGCCGATTCCAAGGAACGCCTGCAGCAGAGTCGCGAATACCTGGCCCTTGTGGCCCTGGAAGGAGTCGAAAACGATTATCCTCACATGCTTTCAGGCGGCATGCGCCAGCGGGCCGAAATCGCCAGGGCGATGGCTGCCCGCCCGGACATCCTTTTCATGGACGAACCCTTTTCGGGCCTCGATCACCTGACGCGGTTGCACCTGCGCGAGGAAATGCTTTACCTGCACATCATGCTGCCGCAGACAACCATCCTTTTTGTGACACACGATATCGATGAAGCTTTGCAGCTGAGCAACCGATTGATCATCTTGAGTGAACCTCCGGCCCGGGTGAAGTGCTGCCGCACCATCGACGTCCCCCACCCGCGCAACCCGGCTTCGGACGATCTGGGAGAATTGCGCGCCCAGATCTATCATCACCTCGGAGTTCACACTGCACTATGATTCTGCCGTCACTGCGCAGACCGACGGCGGGTGCTTGCAGCATCATCGCAGCAATGGCGTGGTTCGTGCTGATCAGCCTTCTGCACGGATTTCTCAACACGGAAAAGACATCGGGAGACAGGGTCTTGATGGGCTACATGCCGGTAATCACCAACCTGGCCGCACCCCTGGTGGATGCGGCAACCAGGGGAAGCGATGTGCACTTCGAAGCCCTGAAGTTCGGATCCTTCTCTGAAATGGCCGAAGCATTCAAGGCCGGCCACATCCACGCCGCCTTCATTATTGCCCCTCTGTCCATAATCCTGCACCAGCAGGGCGTTCCCCTCAAAGTGGTCTATGTGGGCAATCGCCACGAAAGCACTTTCGTAATCCGTGGAGAACTTCAGTGCAACAGTCCGGCCGGGCTGGCCGGGAAGAAGGTGGCCGTGCCTCTTCGTCATTCCGGGCACTTTCTGGCCATCAAGCGCTGCATCAGGCAGTACCACATGGACCCCGACCGTATCGACATCGTGGAAATTCCGCCTCCGGACATGCCTGCCGCCCTGGCGGCCGGCTTCATCGACGGCTATTTCGTGGGGGAACCTTTTGCTTCCGTGACGCTGAAGAACGGACTTTCCAGGAAACTGCTGGACGTGGAACAGATCTGGCCTCGTTTTATGTGTAACATTCTGATTGTTCAGGAACAAATGATTCAATCCCATCCCGTGCGGGTTCAGAAACTCGTTTCCGCGGCAGTGAGATCGGGTTTCTGGGCAAGAGACCATGTCGAAGAAGCCGTTGATCTGGCATGCCGATACTGGGCCCAGGATCGCGGCGTCGCCGAATTTGCGTTCAGCAATCCGCCCGGCAGAATTCAGTTCGACCTTTACGTTCCCATATTGGAGGAATTCGAGGAACTCCTGGGCGAAATGAGGGATGCGGGACTCGTTCACGGGGATGTGGATCTGGCCCGCATGCTGGAAGACCGGTTTGCCAGGGCGGTGAGAATTGAAAAGGTGGACAGGTTCGAGAGGATCCTGGAGCCGTAATTCCAGGAAAGGATCAGGATGTGGCGCAAGGAATTGCGCATTCCGGTCAATCCGGGAGACCCGGGCGGCTGTCTCGATCCATGCCGGATCGAGCCGTTTTTCGTTGACTGAAAAGGTTCGGTGGACCTGCAAGCCATGAACGTTCTGCTGCTTGACCCCCTTCATACCCTCAAGGAAACAATCGAAGACCTGACCTGCAGCCTTGGAGACATCCGGGTGACGAGAGGCAGGGACGACGGTAATCGAGCTTCCGGTCCGGATACCTTCGATCTCATCGTGAACGCTTCCGGGGCAGGCAGTCAGGAAGGGTTTTGCCGGGCGATCCTGAACCGGCGCCTTCATCCGCACACCTGCCTGATCCCATGCTGGATCGCTATGGCCAGAGAGCGTTTCGAGCGATTATGCCTTTGGCCGTCTCTGGCCGTCGATCGTTGCCAGGTGCAATTCGACGCCGGCGACTTCTGCGACTGGCTGATTGAGATCGGTGAGTGGCAGCAGACACGCATGCACCTCTACGACACCAACACGCTTGACCGGCACACTCCCCTCGAACTCGCCTCTTCCCTTGCCCTGAGGAAAGCCACCGGCAGGCTGGCCGTGTTTGACGAGGATGGCAACGAGGGGATTTTTGTATTCCACGAAGGATGGATGACTCGGGCGGAACTGAAGCACCTGCGCGGTTCCGAGGCTTTTTTTGAGTTTCTCTGCTGGTCCCGGGGCGGCTACCTCTGGGAATCGCCATCGGTCGATCCGCCAGCGCCTGGTGCCTGCATTCTTGACTCCCTCCTGCGCGAAGGTCTGAAGATGATCGAGGAAGCCAACCTCCTGTACCCTTTCGTGCCGGACTGGAGTCGGCCTGTGCAGAAGACGGATTCGGAATCCGCCCTGGACGATGGAGCCTCCCCTTTCTTTGCTCAGCAGAAGGAACTTTACGACCTCATCCAAGGCACTGTCACGCTGGACCAGATCATCGAGGTCTCCCCCCTGTCGCGCCCTCGCACGATGAAATGCCTGGCCAGGTGGTTTTCACTGGGCGACATCACGGCTGTCCCCGACGGGAAAACCACGGCACCCGCCAGGCTGCTCATCGTCGATGATTCCAGGCTCATGCGCAAAGCATTCTATGACCTCTTTTCCCGGGACTCACGGTTTCACATCGTCGGTACGGCTCGAGACGGCCTGGACGCCCTTCGAATGATCGAGGAACTCGAACCGGATACCCTCACCATGGATATGCAGATGCCCCGCATGGACGGCCTGACTGCTTTGAAGTACATCATGATCCGCCACCCGAGACCGGTCGTGGTGGTGAGCGCCTTCACGGGGGAGACTTCGAGGCTGACGTATGAATCCTTCAAATATGGAGCGGTCGATGTGTTGACCAAACCTGCCCAGGGCGAACTCGAACTGATGGAAAGGGAAGCGGAAGAGCTTCGGGAAAGAGTCGCCCAGGCTGCCCGCGTCAGGATCGAGGCCGTTCAGTACATAAGAAGAACCGGCAACCGTTCGGCGCTGGATTCCGCCGCAATTTCCGAGGCATCCTTTCTCCGGGAAAACCGACGCACCTTCGATGCGGCGGCGGTGATCGCCTGTGGAGTCGGCGGATTTCCCGCTCTCATGAGGCTTCTCTTTGCCTTGAATCCTCACTCGAACCTGCCTGCAGTGGTCGTTGCGCTGGCCATGCATCGAAATACCGTCGAAGCACTGGCCTTCCAACTCGGCAGGGACTGTGCCGCGGGCATCGAGACAGTGCCTTCGTTCGGAGTTCAACTCGTACCGGGAGTTGTCTTCCTGGGATCGCACGAGCAGTGCATGAGTTTCAATGAAGGCGTTCCGGCCTCGAGAATCGATATTGACGGCGAATGCACCTGCACCCGTCCTTTTGATCATCTCTTTTCCGGTGCCGCCGATGCTTATGGCGAGAAAGCGATCGGTATTGTGCTGTCGGGCACAGGTTCCGACGGTGTGGAGGGGATGAAGGCTGTTCAGCAGAAGGGAGGCAGGACATGGGTGCTGGATCCCGCTGCCTGTTTGAAGCCGGATCTGCCGCAACGAATACTCGATACAGGCACCGGGGAAGTCGTCAGGACCCCTTCCGAACTGGCCTCACGGCTCATGACCGCCGGCAGATGCAGGCTTGACCCCATCGGGAACTCGAGGCACCTCCTTGTTCGCTCCCCTGACGACGCGGCGCGGGAGAAGGCACAGGGAAACCCGTCAACTTGAAGTCCGGCCAAATGCCTCCAGGCCCGGACTCACAATGTCCGGCTCACACGGATAGCAGGAGGATGAAAATGAGACTGCCTTCTCTCTTGACTCAGGCTCCTCGAACACAGGAGGAAACCACTCAAACCAGGCAGCTTGTCAGCTTTCACATCGGAGAAGAGGAATTCGGAGTCGATATCCTCATGGTACAGGAAATCATACGCCTGCCCGTTATTACTCCGATCCCGAACGCCCCGGAATCGATTCTGGGAATGATCAATCTGCGCGGCAAGATTATACCGATCGTGGATCTTCGCCGCCGGCTGAGGATACGAGACAACAGGCCTTGGGAAACGGACCGCCGCACGCGTATCCTGATTGTGGAGATGGGCACCCATGTTACCGGATTTATTGTTGATTCTGTTTCAGAGGTGATGCGTGTAACGGTAAGCGAGATCGAACCCACTCCTCACCTGGTCGTTTCGAGCATCGACGCCGTGTACATCCAGGGAGTCATCAAGCTTCCCAACCGCCTCATCATTTTGCTCGATTTTCGGAGAATCCTGAAGCCTCAGGAGGAAAAGGAGATGGAAGTGATGACAAGGGATGGCGCTGCAGGAGAATGCGCGGGTCGGATACCCGGCCAGGATATGGGATAGAGACGCTTCAGGTGCATTTCGATTCGAGAAAGGGAAAAGCCTAGGGAGGACAGGAATCATGACGGGAACGAACATTCTGGCAGGATCACTGAGAAACAAGCTGCTGGCGGTGCTGCTGCTTATTACGATCATACCGCTTACCGCTCTCAACATCACCAATTACATAACCATGAACAACCAGATCGAAGAGGAAATGGACATACGCCTGACAGGCAACTCCCGCCGTATCGCAAATGCCGTCGATATGACACTCAACGATCGCGTGATCGATGTGACCACCTGGTCACACCTGGAAGAGGTGGAGACGGCGGTCGAGATCGGAGGCGGACAGGCGGGCGCCGACAGGCTGTTCCAGAACCTGGTGAAAAGCGGCAACTTCAGCCTTCTCGTTCTTGCGGATGTATCGGGAACCTGCATCGCTTCGAGCACATCCAAGACCGTCGGCATGCAGTTCCATGAGGACAGGTGGCATAAAGAATCCCTGCAGGGCAAGGAACACATCGGTGATTTCATGAACAATGCCATTCTGAGGCAGATCGTTCCTGATACCCTTGGCTGGACCATGATCATCGCCGCGCCGGTTTCGATAAAGGGCGAGCTGAAGGGAGTTCTCGCGGGTTATGTCAACTGGAACGTCATCAACGGCATCATCCAGGCCGTTCCCATTGGGAGGACGGGGTATACGTACATGGTCAACCTTCCCGACCTGGTGCTCGTGGGCCATGGCAACAAGGAATTGTTCGGGCTGACACTGGTCGATCCCAAGATCAACGTTCCCATGGTTGCCGAGGCGTTCAAGGCGAAGGACCGCGGATCACTCACCTACGACTTTCTAAACCCCGCAACCAACCGCAAGGCGACCAGGTCTGTCGGATTCAGTCACAACGAAGGTTACGCCAAGATTCGAAAACCCTGGGTCGTGGCTACCGGGGCGGATTATGAAGAAGTCTTCGAGGCCATGCCGAGACTGAGAAACAGGACTCTGCTGGTCTCCTTCCTGTTTATCTCCTTTCTCGTCGCCGGCGCCTATTACCTTTCACGGATGATATCCCGTCCCATCGTGGAGGCATCGGAAACCATGCTGGCCATTACCCGGGACCTGGATTTCACCAGGAGCGTGGACGTCAGGGGACGCGACGAAATCGGCCGCCTCGGGGAGGCCTTCAACAATATGATCACGAAGCTTCGCGAGACATTCGGAACGATCATCCAGGGCAACCTGCAGGTTTCGCTTGCGGTGGAGCGTGTAAAGGAGATCTCCGGCAAGATCGTGCTCAATGCGACGGAACAGTCCAAGAGAGCCCAGGACGTTCTCAAACGCGTCGACACCATGGGTCAGACGGCCAACGATGTTCAGCAGAACGCCCTGGAAAGCCAGAGGTCCTACAGCGATACGGCGGCATCGGTAACCCGGCTGACCTCAAGCATACAGGAAATCGCCAGGGCAGCCCAGGCACAGGCGACCCTGGTCGAGGAAGCCAGGGACATCGTGAACCTTATGGGTGAAACGGCCCTCCAGGTTGCGGCTCGAGCGGCGCAGCAGGCGGAGGCGGCGGAACAGACCGCCGGCGCCGCCCAGGAGATGTCCTCGTCCATCGGCGAGGTGGCAACGAAGGCATCGGAGGGAGCAAGGAAGTCCGAACTCTCCTACCAGGCCGCCGTCGAGGGAAGAAAAGCGGTCGAGCAGGTGGCACTCGGTATGCAAAGCATCGCCGAAAGCTCTGAACAGATTACAGAAATCATCGAGGTGATCTCGGACATCGCCGATCAGACCAACCTCCTCGCACTGAATGCAGCAATCGAAGCGGCCCGCGCCGGTGAACACGGCAGAGGGTTTGCCGTCGTTGCCGAAGAAGTGAGAAAGCTGGCAGAACGCACCGCTGAATCGACGAAGGAAATCTCGGGGCTGATCAAGAATTCGGGAGAACGGGTGAAGGAAGGAGCTGAACTTGCCGGATCGAGCCGGAAGGCGCTCGACAATATCGTAGATGCCGTGGCCCAGACGGCCGACCTGATCAAGGAGATCGATACGGCCACGAGTGAGCAGAAGAGAAACATTCAGCAGGTTGCGGCGGCTATGGAGCGGCTTCGAGTACTGGCAAACGAAATCTCCGCCATGACGGCAGAACAGGGCAAACGGCGCGAACGTGCGAGCAATGTGATGAACGAGGTGCATCGGCTTTCCCAGGACGTGTCTGCTTCGACCCAGGACCAGGTGAGAACCGCCGACCAGGTCATGAAAGAGGTTGTTGCAGCCGGCAAACGCGCCGAAGACATCACGGGCATGACCACCCGGCAGAAGGAACGCAGCCAGGCTCTCCAGCAGATCATGCTGGACATGAGCAACGTCGCCCTCACCAACGCTTCGGGAGCAAAGAACTCACAGCAGTTCAGCGACAGGCTGGCCGAGGTGATGGGAGACTTCAGTACCCTGATCGCTCAATTCAAGGTCGGTGCTTCCGACAGGGACGGCAATGGCAGGGCTCGGCCACCTGCTTCGACTCAACCCACCCAAACCGCATCTCCACCCCAGCAGACGAGTGAGGGCGGGCGGTCTGCATCCGGGGAATCCAGCGTTTAGAGCCCGGGAAATTCCGTGGAGTGCTCGACGGACGGCATGGATTCATCAACGGGCTGCCGGCAGGCTCATGGCGGGCCGGTGCGGGCAGCAGGGTGCACGAAAGCGGTCTACATCATGAACACCGACAACATCGGGAAACGAAACCGGCCCGTGGAACTGCGCATTCCAGCGGCCAGGTCAGGGGAAAAAGGGCCAGATGACCAAGCGTATTCTCGTCGTAGATGATTCGAATCTCATGAGGCACTGCATCGCCCAATGCCTGACCCGAGCCGGGCACAAGGTCATCGGAAAAGCCAGGGATGGCAATGAAGCAGTGGCGCTGTACCGGACACTTCACCCCGACGTGGTTACGATGGACATCACCATGCGGGGAAAGGACGGGATTTCCGCCGCGGGAGAAATCTTGCTGATCGACCCTCGAGCATCCATCATCTTCTATACACTGCTGGATGTGGCGAGCGTTGAACCTCGACTGCAGAAAGTGACCATGGTTCGGGTGATACGGAAGGGCGACGAGACCGGGCTTTTGAAAACCTTGGAAGAAATCGCTTGAACGGTTTCCAGGATATTCACGGGTTGTGCCGGTGGGAACCTTCCGGTGAATATCCGGAACATCCTGCCCGGAAGGAAACAGACAAGGTGTGTATACAGGCAGGGCCGAGGCGGGGCAGAGATCTGTACGCGGTGTTTCGCATGGGCATCGTCCGTCGGCATGACCTGAAGACGAGGGTGATATGACATCCCGAGACTTCCTGCATGAATACGTGGAAGAGGTCAACGAGCATCTCCAGGAATTGGAAAGCTCCCTGCTGGTCCTCGAACGGGAGGGCAGCAACAGGGAAGAGATCGGAAGGATCTTCAGGGCGGCACACAGCATCAAAGGCGCTTCAGCCTACATGGGTTTCGAAGGGCTGGCCGATCTCACCCATGAACTGGAAAGCCTGATCAGCAGGATCCAGACTCTGGCCAGGCACGTCACTCCGGCAGGTATAAGCGTCATGCTTGCCTGTATCGATTTCATATCCGGCGCGGTGCGGCATCTTCAGGAGACCGGGGAGGAACCCCCCCTGCCGCCGACCTTGCTCGAAGATATTCACGGGAGCCTCCGCGTGGACGAAGCCTCTGACGCCTCTATTCCGGAGACGGGAACCCCGACCCGGGTCCAATCGGAGATCCCCTCGCTCGTCCCCTCAGAGGAGGGCACGGCGGCAGAGGATCCGGACCTCGATGTGCAGCGATCCAAGCCCCGGGAAAGGGTGCACATGGCGGAAGATGACCAGGAGCTCTTCAAGATCTATTTGAAATACTTCGAAGAAATCCTGCATGAACTCTCCCGCCTCGTAAACGGATCCATTGAAGCCGAACTGACGGAAGCAGATTTCGAGCGGGCCATAAACCTGATCGGGCGCTTGATCGCCTCATCGACCTACATGGACTACAACCAGGTTGAAGACGTGCTGTCCAGCCTGAAAGCATCCTTTCTGGAAGCTTTTCACGCCGACGGCCACACCGCTCACCGGCAGGTTTTCATCGATATGTTCGAATTATGCTGCGGCAGGCTTCAACGGATCGTTCCCGGACTCGAAGTTCCCGGGGAAGGATCCTCACGATCGAGATGCACACCGGGAATCGACAATAGGGTCGACGACGACGAGGAGCTTTTTTCCATCTTTGCCGATGCATTCCGGGAGGTGTTCGGCGAACTCCAGGCCAGGACATCCAATCCTCCTGAAGCCGTTCCGACCCTTCCCGAACTCGAAAGCTGCAGGGCGTTGATCCGGCGCCTGGTACTCTCTTCACAATACATGGATTATGAAGACCTGGTGCGGGCGCTCGATGAATGGGACAATACCCTGAAACAGACTCTCGAGGACGGGACTCTCGCCTGGGGCATCTTTGGTGAACTGCTTGCCGAATACGCCGAACGCATCCGCCAGATTATTCCGGCGCTGGAACTCCCTGTGCCCGGCGACAATTCTCCGCCACCGGCCGGGCCGAACTCCGCCATGCGGGAGGAAGACGAGGAACTGCTGGCGATCTTTATTGATTCATTTCAGCAGGGGCTTGCGGAAATTGCCGGACGCATGCCGGCCTCGAACCGTGAATTCCTTGGAGAAGACGACTATGGGAAGACACTCGAACAGTTGAACAGGCTCATTTCCTCGTCCCAGTACATGGATTACCAGGAGGTGGTCGAATCCCTCAAAGAATGGATGCAATCCCTGCGGGAGATTTACCACAGCGGGATGGCCGACCGGGAAACCCTGATCGACGTGGCAGAAGGGTATGGCAGACGATTCGAAGAGATGATCTTCGGGCTGTCGATCCCGTTGTTTGACCGGGCAACGACGGGAGATCTCGGCGAGACGGAGATCGACGATGAGATCGACGCCACGTTCGACGAGATAGAACGGCTTGCGACTCCCGACGATCTCCTGCCCCAGGATCTGGCCTCCGAAGACATGTCGCCTGATGAAGGATTCGCGGACGGCGAAGTCGGAGCGGCAGGAGCCCAATCCGGCGAAACAGAGAACAGGGCATTGTCTTTTTCGTCCGACAGGGCCCTTTCGAAGCGGGGGAGGGTCGTCACGGTGGCCGAGGAAATCGCACCGTCCGCGACTCTGCGGGTAGATGCCCGGAAGGTCGACCGGTTGCTCAACCAGGTGGGGGAGCTGGTGGTTACGAGGTCCGAATTCATCCAGACCTCGCTGTCGTTCCGGGACATACTCCGGGAGATTGCCGCGCAGGGAAGGCTGTCGAAAGCAGAACTGAGAAGATTCCGGGCTTTGAGCTTCAGGCTGAACGAATCCACCCTTTCCCTGGGCCGGGTAGCCAACGACCTGCAGGATTCGGTGATGAGAATCCGCATGCTCCCGATCTCCTTCCTGTTTCAGCGATTTCCCAGAGTCGTGCGCGACCAGGCTTTGAAGCTGGGCAGAAAGGTGGAGCTCCTTGTCGAAGGGGGAGAGACGGAAATAGACAAGAGGGTGTTGGAGCAGATGCACGACCCCCTGGTGCAGTTCCTGCGGAACGCCGTTGTACATGGCATAGAATCTCCAGAGGAGCGCAGAAAGGCGTCGAAACCCGGATCCGGAGTCATTCGGCTCTCGGCCTATCACCAGGGCGATTACGTATCGTTGGAAATCGAGGATGACGGCCGTGGAATCCAGGTCAATGAACTGCGCGAAATCTTGAAGACCCGCAAAGAGCTGAGCGTGCACGAACTGGACCGCCTGTCGGACCAGGAACTGATGTACGCCGTCTTTCTGCCGGGCATATCGACTCATACCCGGGTGGACGGATCCGCCGGACGGGGAGTCGGGCTGGACGTGGTGAAAGAGAATGTCGAACGGATGAACGGTTCCATCGAAGTCGAATCCGTTCCTGGAATGGGAACCCGTTTTATCATCCGTATTCCCCTTACGGTGGCCATCATCCGCGCCCTGCTGGTAAGGGGGGGCGAACATGTCTTTACGCTGCCGTTGAGTTCCGTTTCGGAGATCATTCGCTACAGGTATGAAACGACTCACACTATTGAAGGCTTCCAGGTCATTTCTCTGCGAGGGAAAACCATTCCGCTCGTGCACCTGGGCAGGCTCCTCCAGACACGTGTTGTGCCTTCGGAGAACGCCGGGAAGTCCATTGTGATCGTCTCGACGAGCTTTCGGGAGGTCGGCCTGGTGGTGGACGGGCTGCTTGGAGAGCGTGAAGTTGTCATCAAACCCATCGAGGATGCCGTTCATTCGTTTGAAGGATTCTCGGGAGCCACGATTCTGGGTGACGGTACGGTGTCGCTGATCCTGGATGTTTCCGCGCTGCTCCGAATCATGAAGGATGCATTCGGCCGGCCGCAGCTTTCGGAATCCCGCGTCCACTGAAGGTGTCCAATGATTGGACCGGGAGATTTGCAGAGAAACACGAAGCGTTTTGAAGTCAGAGCCTTTCCGAGGTACGGGGTTATGGGGGCAGAGGATATTCCTGAACACCTGAGAAACGATGAAACGCATCGGTCCGAGGCTCAAAAATTCACGGGCACGGTCAGCATGGAGTTGACCGACCTGATCCAGATGCTCTGTCTCTCGGGATCGGACCTCATCATACGAGTCAAATCGAGCTCAGGGAGCGGCATCATCTACGTTCGCGAGGGACAGATTCATCATGCTCAGACCGATGTCCTGCAGGGGGAGCAGGCTTTCTTTGAAATCATTGCCTGGAGGGACGGGCACTTCGAATTGATGCCGTTTCTGGATGTGGGAGTCAATTCCGTCAAGAAGGCATGGGAACACCTGCTGCTCGAAGCCATGAGGCTGAGGGACGAAGGGAAGGCACCCCACATCAGGCCGGATCATCCGGATGGGGTCGAGGATTTCGCAGAAGATCCCGAACCCGGGGAACTCGACGACCGGTTAGACACCATGTTCGACGAACTCGAGCAGATCGCAAGGCAGGTCGTCGATGAACCGAGCTCCGGCACTTTCCCATCGCCGGCACGGCCTGTCAGGATCCTGGTCGTCGATGATTCTTCCTTTTTCTCCCGGCAGCTGCGGCGCATGTTCGAAGAAGATGAAGACATCCGGGTCGAGGCCGTTGCGCAGAACGGGAAAGAGTGCCTCGACATTCTTGCCACACGACCCGAAATAGACCTTGTCACACTGGATATCCAGATGCCGGTGATGAAAGGGGACACGGCACTGAAGCATATCATGATCCAGTATCCTGTCCCCGTGCTGATTCTCAGTTCCGTGCAAGCCGATTCCCTGGACAAGATCTTCGAATTTCTGCAGTTGGGTGCTGTCGACTTCATGTCCAAACCCGGCGCAACGGAGGACATGTGCCTCTACGGCAGGCGCCTGCGTGATACGGCCAGGTCGATATCGAGTGCGGACGTCACCCGCTTCAGGCGCCCTCGCATTCGGCCGGCACTTAACGAGGCTGGGACGGGAACGGCGGTCACCGGCAGCAACCGGCTCCTTGTCATACTTGGAGCCGAAGGGGCTCACATGGACTGGTTCCGTCTCCCTCTGCGCCGCCTTTGCTGCGCAGGCCTGGTGATCGGACTTCAAAAGATCGACGAAGCATTTCTCCCGGGCTTCTGCCGGCTCATCCAGAATTCAACCGGGGTAGGAGCGATTCCTCTCCTCGGATCGAAAAACCTGGACACGGGGCGTTTCTATCTCGGAAACGCGGCTCGAAAAATCGAAGTGGAACCTCACAAGGCCGGGGAAGATTTGAAAACCATCCATCCAGTATCGAAAAGGGTCGACTGGCGTGAGGGGACTCGATACTGGTTGGAACTGCTCTCAGATCGGCTCGGATCGAAGCTGGGTGTCTTCTTTCTTTCCGCAGCCCACTCCCTTGATCCGGACCTCGTGGAACGATTGCAGCGCAGCCGAGCCCGATTGATTCTTTCACGCAGAAACGGAGTCGTTTGTACCGAACTGGTGGACAGCATTCAGAGACACGCCCGTTCCGACGCCGATCGGCTGGTGTGGGCAACGCCTGAAGGTCTCATGGAGGTGTGGAAACAATGAATCCGGCAAGAGATGAAGCGCGCAGACCGGTAAGAACGCTGATCGTCGACGATGCAGCCCTGATGCGAAAGGTGATCAAGGAGATCCTGAGCAGGAACGACGAAATCGAGGTGGTCGGGACGGCAGCACACGGTCAGGAATGCCTCGAAAGAATCCCCGAGCTGAAACCGGACATCGTGACACTCGATATCGATATGCCCGTAATGAACGGATTAACCGCCATAAAGAACATCATGGTTCGCCACCAGATACCCATCGTGGTCATCAGTTCGCTGGTTCAAGACGGCTACTTTGCATTTGAAGCACTGCGCCTGGGCGTCATGGACTTTCTTCCCAAGCCGTCGAGGACCTCGGGGGGAGACTGGGACGGAGAAGAAGAACTTGTGCGAATGAGGGTGCGTGCTTCGTCGGGCATGCAGGTTCACAGGATGCGCCGTGTGGGAAGGCGAAAAAAAGCGGAAAGCTGCCATGGGTCAAAGGATACAGCGCCGACTGGAGTGATCGCAATGGGTACCACCTTGGCCGGCCCCAACACCGTGATGCATATCGTCACGCGCCTGCCCAGGGATTTCCCGGGCGCGATCGTTGCCGTTCAGGAGATCCATCCTCGGATTCTTGCCCCCTTCTGTTCCTATTTCAACGAAATAAGTCCGCTGGAGGTCGTGCCGGTGACCCATCCACGCCCCCTGTGCGGCGGGAAAGTCTTTATAGGATCGACATTTCAGGATATCGAAATCACTCCATCTTCCTCTCATGAGGGTGAATTCCGTCTTAACGTGACCGATTCGAGCGCAACGCCCATCGACAGGCTTTTCGAGAGCGCTGCGCGGTGCTTCGGAAAGAACGCATGCGGAGTCCTTCTCACCGGTGTGGGTACCGACGGGGCGGAAGGATTGGGAACCATCAAGCAGGCGGGCGGCCTCACCATGGCGCAGGACCACGAATGCTGTGTATATCCGAACCTTGTGGAAAACGCCCTTCGACAGGACGTCGTAGATGTGCTCATGACCAGCAAAGGGATAGCCGGCCGCCTGGATGCCTGGACACGAGACCGGGCATGACCTGTTCGAATCCGTTCCGGGGCGCACTTCCGCATTGCGGCGGTCGGGGATCGACGGAAGGGAACCCTGGCGGGTTGCGGCTGCGGTACAACACGACATGGAGGCGTTAGACATCCGGATTTGTGAATTCAGTATACTGTCTTCAGGAAACCTGATTCGTTTGTGCGCTGCTCTCCTGGATGCGTGGGTCGGTGACTGCAGCCGGGTTGTGCAGCACATGCCGTGACCAGAAAGAGAGGGCATCACCATGGACCTGGTTCTTTCCGGAGATCAAATTGCAGGGCTCGAGCAGATCATGGAAGAAGAACTGCTGAAAAGGGGAGCGAGACACGCTTTCCTCGTGGACTTTTCAGGAAACCTCATAACGGAAGGGGGTGAACTCCTTATGGAAGATCTCCTGCCCCTGGCCGCTCTCACGGCGGCCAACTTCGGAGCCACCGAGAGAATGGCCGGACTGATCGGAGAGAAGGATTTCACTCTCCTCTTCCACAAGGGGAACAAGAGCCACATTCACTTCAGCCGCGTCGAGGAAAACTTCATTCTGGTCACTGTGTTCGGAAACGATGTACCGCTTGGGATGATCCGCCTGGGATCCGGCAGAGCGCGAGAGCAGATGTCATCCCTGCTCAGAGGTTAAGAGGAAGTTCTGTGGCCTTTATCGACATGAAGAAAAGGGAAATCCAGTCCAAACTCGTCTACTACGGTCCGGGTCGTGGAGGCAAGACAACAAATGTCCTGCACCTTTTCAAAACCATGTCCCGGCAGGTTTGTGGAAAGATGGTGACCATCGACACAAGGGGGGATAGAACCCTTTTCTTCGATTTTCTGCCGCTCTCCATCGGGAAGATCATGAACCTGAATATCAGGATACAGGTCTACACGGTTCCGGGGCAGGTGCTGTACAACGACACGCGGAAGCTGGTGCTGAGGGGAGTCGACGGCGTGGTGTTCGTTGCCGATTCACTCAGGATACAGCAGCAGCAGAACATCGACAGCCTGATCAACCTCGAAGAAAACCTTCGCGAAGAAAAGCTCAGCATCCGAACGGTTCCGCTCGTCTTCCAATACAATAAAATCGACCTGGCAGAAACGAGCATCCCGACTCTCACGGTGGAAGAACTGCAGAACGATCTCAACAAGAACCACCAGCTTCCGTATTTCCCCGCAAGCGCACTCAAAGGATTCGGCGTATACGAAACCTTGAGAGAAATCAGCAAAAAAATGATCAAGAGCATCACCATTAAACTCAAGGACGGCCATCTCCAGGGCGTTGGAGGCTGAGACGAGAGGTTCTTCTCATAAAACACGTACCCGGACACTTGCCGCACAAAGGTGGAATATTCCTGCAGCCATGTCATTCCCACAACAACATCCGTCCCGCGAGGGCGGGAATCCGGTCTGAGCGCGGACCGCGCCAGAAAGATCTCTCATTCCGACTCCGAATTTCCTGGTGAATCCTTCCGACCACGCCCTGTTTGTGATGTACTGCCTGCTGCACCGGATTCGATGTTACACCGACGTACAGCGTACCGTTTGGTCTGCCTGCCAGATGATGTATGCAAAGAACTGCTTCGCCATGCACGGCTGCCCTTCCTGGATTCCCGCCTTTTTGCGGGAATGACGGTGGGATGCTGAATGGCGTTGTGGGAGTGGCGTTGGGATGCCGAGTGGTGGTGGGATGCCATCGATCCTTTGCGTGAAAAGCACCGGATGCGTGAAAAGCGCCGGAGGTAATCGTTTGCCGGATGCACCAAACAAGATCCCGGTTCATGCAGATTTTCCGGTTTCACTTCCCCTGCTCTTTCCCCGCCTCTGCCGGCGACGGCTTTGCGCCGCCGAACGGAAATTTCCCCCCTTTTCTTTCCAGGCCGCGGCGTAATTTTCAATCTATCATTTTTCCTTCTTTATACGTTGACAGCCCCGCGGGGATGCTTCCATCATAAACAAGAGGTGCCGGAGACATTTCGGCACAAGAGATCGTTCAGGGATGGGCGTGGAATTTCGCCTGGAGGCAGGAATCCGGTTCGCTTCTCGACGGCCTGCCGGGAAGCCGATTCTTCACAGGGAGACTTGGAGTGGGAGAGCACGAATGGGTTCGAGAATTTCCCGGTGCCATTGTGGTCTGTGACACCGGGGGTACGATTGTCGAGATGAATGACAGGGCTGTCGCGGTTTTCGGGAGGAAGGGCGGAGATCGATTGATCGGAAGCAATATTCTGGATTGTCATCCCGAACCTGCACGGTCCAGGCTTGAAATATTGATGAGAGATCAACAGCCCAATATCTATACGGTTGAAAAGGAAGGTGCCAGGAAAATGATCGTTCAGGTTCCCTGGCACAGTAAAGGCGTTTATTCGGGTTTCATGGAACTTCAGATCGAACTGCCGGGCGACGTGCCTCATTATGTCCGATGAGGCGTCCGGGATGCAATGTTTGCACTCCCCCGGTCGTCAACCGCCGGAGGATAATGAAGTGGAATTCGAGTCCCTGCCGGGCATGTAGAAACCGGTGAGTTTCCGCGGTCTGCCGTTTCATCTCCTTCACGGTCGCGGGTTGGTGTGCGCTTGCGTGGCGGAGCCACTTGTCGTTTCCCAGAATCTCCTGAAGGAGCAGCGGGACGCCCTGTTGAAAGCGCTTCGACGGGATGGAGGCAGCCCGCTACAGTTCGACCATGTCTCCGGGTTCCGGCAGACTGACACGAATATCCCGGACCGAAGCTGCAAGCTGGAGGATTTCTTCGGACCGCTTTCTTCTTTCATCCCGCTTCACGTGAACGAGTGCCAGGATGCCGGCTCCGGCCTTCCCGGCGAACTCGATGTTCTGTCTGACCGTTGCGTGGCCGGCCGTTACCTCTTCGAGCATGTAAGATTCGTGGATAACCAGGCCGCAGCCTCGAGCAAGATTCAGCGATTCAGGCGTCGCAGCGCCGTCTCCGCTGTAAAACACACTGTTGTTGCCGTCCGTGATTTTCACGGCAAGGTCCGGCTGTCCGTGACCGTTTTCCGCGAAAGACCAGTCATGTCCCACCACATGGAGATCCCTGCCCGCGGCCGCTTCAACGAATTCCAGGGGATATTCGAACCTGGACATGAATTTCGGAAACGCCAGTTCCATCCCGCTGACAATGATGGATTCAATGCCTTCGCGGCCGATGACGGTGAGTGGCCTGGTTCTTCCCATCTCCCAGAATCTCAACAGCATGGCGGGCACACCGAAACAATGATCACCGTGGAAATGGGATATCCAGACGGCGTCGAGTTCGTTCGGGTCCGTTACGTGCCGCCAGTAAAGAGGCGGCACGGTGAAGCCGCATTCGAGCAGAATCGACCGGTCAGCACCCTCAGCGCGGTTTCTCAACCAGATGGAGACATTGGGATATCGTTCATCACAAGCCTCTCCCACTCCCAGAAAGACAACCTTCATATGCGCGCTCCTCTCCGCGGTGGAATGTCACTGTTCAACTATCGTTTCGTTTCTGACCCGGGCAACTGTTGAACCCTGCGGCGCGCCCGCAAACATCCCGTTTCTCCAGGTTCTTTTCTTCCTTTCCGGGTAATAAACAACGGACAAAAGCGGTGCGACCTTGCAAGAATGGCTTTACGTTATCACTCCTGGAAATTATATTCACCAGGATTTTTGTCGCACGACCCCCGCAACTCTCGAAGGCGGGAGAAGTGCTTCAATAAGCCCGGACGGATACTGCATCAGCGGCAGCAGCCTGACATCCCGCCGGCATACACGGACAAGCATCCCGGAGGAGTAGATGACCATCCATAGAGACTTCGAACTGCTGAAAACTCAAAACATCCCTGAACTCAACACCGAAGCAGGACTCTACCGACATATCGAGACAGGAGCACAGGTTCTGTCCCTCATCAATGAAGAAGACAACAAGGTGTTCGGAATCACCTTCAGGACTCCTCCAAAAAACTCCACCGGTGTTGCCCATATCCTGGAACACTCCGTCCTCTGCGGCTCCAGAAAATTTCCCGTCAAGGAACCCTTCGTCGAACTTCTCAAGGGCTCTCTGAAAACCTTCCTCAACGCCTTTACCTACCCGGACAAGACCTGTTATCCGGTGGCGTCCACCAACACCCAGGACTTCTACAACCTCATCGACGTTTACCTCGACGCCGTCTTTTACCCCCTGATCACCCGGCATATCTTTCAACAGGAAGCCTGGCATCTTGACATGGAAGACGCCTCCGGACCCATTACATACAAGGGGGTCGTCTACAACGAAATGAAAGGCGCCTATTCATCCCCGGACAGCCTCCTGGCCGAATACTCCCAGCGGTCTCTCTTCCCCGACAATACCTACGGGTTCGACTCGGGAGGGGAACCCTCGTCGATCCCCACTCTCACATACGAAGAATTCCTGGAATTTCACAGGCGCTATTACCATCCATCCAATGCACGCATTTATTTCTATGGCAATGACGATCCGGACAGGCGCCTGGACATCCTCTCCACATTTCTAAATGACTTCACACGGATGGAAATCGATTCAGGGATTCCGCTTCAGGGGCCTTTTCCGAGTCCGAGGCGCGTCATGCGGGCCTTTGCCGCTTCGGATTCCGAAGGCAAACCCAAAGGCATGATGACCGTCAACTGGCTGCTCCCCGAACTGTCCAGCCCTGAACTCAACCTGAGCCTCCAGGTTCTTCAGTATGTTCTCCTCGGGATGCCCGGCTCCCCCCTCCGCAAGGCGCTCATCGACTCCGGCCTGGGAGACGACATTGCCGGGACAGGGCTCGAAAAGGAATTGAGGCAGGGATATTTCTCGACCGGACTGAAAGGCATCGCCCCTGAAAACGCAGACCGCATCGAGTCGCTCATCATCGAGACTCTCGAATCCCTGGCCCGTGAGGGTGTCGATGTCGAGACAATCGAAGCTGCATTGAACACCGTGGAGTTTCGACTGCGCGAGAACAACAGTGGAGCCTACCCACGGGGCCTGGTGCTCATGCTGCGTTCGCTCAGCACATGGCTCCACGACGGCGATCCCCTGGCTCTCCTGGCGTTCGACGCCCCCCTATCGAGGGTCAAATCCCGGTTCTTGACAGACCGATCGTACTTCCGGCAGATGATCGAGAAGTGCTTTCTGCAAAATACCCATCGAACCTCGGTGATCCTCACGCCAGATCCGACTCTGGCCGACCGGGAGAGGGAGGAGGAAAACGAGCGGATCGAGGTCCTGCGACGGGAACTTACCCTGGAGGATATCGAGAGGATCGTCCGGGACACGGCCGAACTGCGCCGCCGGCAGGAGACTCCCGATCCTCCCGAAGCCCTGGCCAGGATCCCTGCTCTCAAGATCCCGGATCTCGATAGACGGAACAAAACGATTCCGTTGAGCGTGGCAGAGCTAAACGGAGCCAGGATTCTCTATCATGACCTTTTCACAAACGGCATACTCTACCTGGACATGGGTTTCGATCTGCACCAGCTGCCGCAGGAAATGATTCCTTATGCACCGCTGTTCGGCAGAGCCCTGGTGGAAATGGGAAACTCGGACGAAGACTTCGTCTCTCTCACTAAACGAATCAGCCGCAAAACGGGCGGAATCAAGCCCGACCTTTTCACTTCCTCCGTCGCTCATGGGAAACAGGGAGCGGCATGGCTGATCCTGCGCGGAAAGAGCATGCTGCCTCAATTTCGGGACATGCTCCGAGTCATCACCGATGTCCTTCTCACCGTACGCCTCGACAACCGGGACCGCTTCCGGCAGATGGTCATGGAGGAAAAGGTGAGGCACGAGCACAGACTCGTTCCCCACGGCCACCAGATCATCAATCTGCGGTTGCGTTCCCATTTCAACGAGGCAGACTGGGCAAGGGAACAGATGAGTGGAGTCGGCTACCTTTTCTTTCTTCGTGCGCTGGCACGTGAAGTGGATGAAAACTGGCCCACCGTCCTGTCCACTCTTGAACGCATGCGCACCATTCTGGTAAACCGTTGTTCAATGATTTTCAATGTTACACTCGATGAGACGAACTGGAAGGAATGCGCAGGCGCCTTCGAGGAATTCATCGATGCCCTCCCCTTCGAGGCGTCGTCCGGAACCGCCTGGCAAACCGATCATTCGGCGGAACACGAGGGTCTGATCGTTCCCAGCCAGGTCAACTACGTGGGCAAAGGCGCAGACCTGTACGAACTCGGCTACCGATTCCACGGATCGATCCAGGTCATCACCGGATATCTGCGCAGTTCCTGGCTCTGGGATAGAATTCGTGTTCAGGGGGGGGCCTATGGAGCCATGTGCCTGTTCGACCGACTGTCGGGCGTACTGACCTTTGTTTCCTACAGAGACCCGAACCTGATCCGGACCCTGGACAACTTCGACCTGGCGGCCGAATTTCTCCGCAACATAGAGCTTCCCGACCGGGAACTCACCAAGGCTGTCATCGGTGCCATCAGCGTAATCGATTCCTATCTTCTTCCTGACACGAAAGGCTACGTTTCCATGCTTCGCCATCTTACCGGAGACACGGAAGAAGCCAGGCAGTCCATGAGAGAGGAAGTCCTTTCCACTTCGGAGCGGGAATTCAGGGCATTTGCCGACGTACTCGAACAGGTCAGGCACAGAGGGCTGGTCAAGGTGCTCGGATCCAGGGATGCCATCGAAGCGGCCAACGCCGGGAAATCCCGGTGGCTGCAGCCCATCAGGCTCCTCTAATCGGAAACACGCAGCGCAGCTGCTCCTGGACGACGTTCATGGCCGGTGGACAACCGGTAAGTCTTCTTTCGCTTACACGGTCGTCCTGCAAAAGCACGGCTGCGACGGTCACCCCCCGCATGGTTCCGTTACATCGACAAGGCTCCCGGAGGCGGATCGAACCATGTCATGCACATCTTCTTCTCTGCCTCTTCGAGGGCTTCGGGGCCAAGCCTGTTGTATTCCTGGATGATTCTCCGGACACTGGCCTCGGTCAGTCCCGTGTGCATGGCTATCTCGGATACGGGCCTCGGATCAATGATGGCATTGTAGATCACAAGCCATTTCTGCATGTTCATGAAGCCCGATTTCATCTGCATTTTCATCTTGACTTCATCGACGGATAGATGATCCGCTATTCTCGTGGTTCCGGTCATACCCCCTCCCCTGTGTGATTTCCTGGAGAAAAACCATCCTGGATATCGGCTTCGGCTGATCGAGGCATACGCTCGGTCTTACCCCCCTCACCTGTCTCCCCCCCAGACTGCTCATTCCCCGATCTCCATCACCACAATCCAGAGACGCCATTATTGATAGAATTAGCACAAATTGCGTTAAGAGATAAATACTGTGGTTACAGTATTTGCTGAATAGAAAGAAGTATTTTTATCACTCTATAAGCAGTATCAATGTGTAACGGAGGCAGGGGAAAGCAGCAGGATATGCGGCAATACATTCTATGCAAGTGATGTTATGACTGGTGAGACATCTCTCAGTGCATCATTCCGGATCCATTTCCATGCTCGGCAGTCTTTCCAGACAGAATGGACGCCACCAGGGCCGTGATATCCGAGCTGGTCGCCATTCCCTTGGTCATGAAGTAGTTGGCCCCGGACCGAAATGCGGCTTCGCGATATTCCGGGAGATCATGGCTCGTAAGAATCACCACGATCATATCCGAATAGTGCTGTTTGATGTTCTTTGTGAGTTGAAGCCCGTTGGTCCCCGGCAGTTTGATGTCCATGAAAACGATATCCGGAGTAAAGGCGTTGACTTTATGCAGAGCCTCATTGCCGTCGACGGCCTCTTCGATGCTCATGTAAGGGAAGCGGGTAAACAGGAGCTCCCTCAGCGATCTGCGGAATGTGGCATTATCCTCAACAATCAACGTCAGGCACATCCTGCATCCCCCACCAGGTTCCAGGTTTACATGGGTGAATCAGCGCTCCTCAGGGAGCGTACGCTTCGACGCACAGTTCTTTCCGGGCAGGATCGAACCTCACCTTTCTTCAATACCCCCCCTTGTGGCTGATTCTGTCCGTAAACGACTACCAGGTAAATACTTTTAAGACAGTATCCGGAAGCCCCAAAGACTGTATTTTCTGGGTAAGCAGCCAAAAAGCACATCTTCCCGGCAGTTCGAAAAAAAATTACACAGTTTTCGGATCTTGATGTATTTTTTTACAGGATTGTTTTTTATGATCTTGTAGAGAGTCTTTTCCGGCGACAGCGTATCCGGGAAGGCGGCACCGTGCAGCAATTGGAAAAGCCGCGTTCAGACTCCCTGCGAGAATAGTATTTTTCACACGATTCATTCTCTGGACACCGGGTTGGCGACGTGCACGGTTCTCGCACTGTCGGTGAGGCTCCCCGATGGACGGCACCATCTGTTCCTGCAGCGGAGTCGACATCCGGCAGAAGGATTCCGGCTTCGCGCGGATGATTTTGCGAAGGGCTTTTGCGTAAGCCTGTCGAACCGTCTGCGGGATGGCACGCAAGCAGGTCGGACGGTCCTTGATGTCGAGGCGAGGGAGGCGAAATGGAAGGGAAGAAAAGGATAGTCATTGCCGAGGATCACACTATCCTGAGGGAGGGGCTGAGAATGCTTCTTTCCTCGAATCCCGCACTGGAGGTAGTCGGCGAAGCGGAAGACGGTCTGGAGGCCGTGCGATCTTCCGAAGCGCTGAAACCCGATCTTATCCTGATGGATCTTTCCATGCCCAGGATGAACGGCATGGGGGCGATCCAGGAGATCAAGAAGCAATGCCCTTCCACCAGGATCCTGGTTCTGACGGTTCACAAGTCTGAAGAATACATCCTGGCGACTCTGAAGGCGGGAGCCGATGGCTACGTACTCAAGGACGCCACTCACAACGAGCTGATGCTGGCCATCGAGTGCATCTTTTCAGGGAAGTCCTACCTGAGCCCAGGAATATCCGAGAAGGTCATCGAGGGTTACCTGGAAGGCAGAAAGACCATCAAGTCCAACACATCCTGGGATACACTCACTCAACGGGAACGCGAGATTCTCAAAATGATCGCCGAAGGGTACAAGAACAAGGATATTGCCGACTACCTGTGCATCAGCGCGAAAACAGTGGAAAAGCACCGTGCCAATCTCATGAAGAAACTGGATCTGCACAGTGCTTCCTCCCTCACTGCCTTCGCCATGGAAAAGGGGCTGATCACCAGGTAAAGGCATCCCAGCCCGTTCAAACCAGTGCTCCAACGGCGGATTCCACGCGATCGAAACCCTCCTTGAGATCCTCCATGGACAGTGCGTAGGACAGGCGGATGCACCTGTCTTCTCCAAAGGCGTTGCCGGGGACTACGGCAACATGAGCCTTCTCCATGAGATAATCGGCCAGGTCCAGGGAGTTTTGAACGACTCTGCCGCCCGTCTTCTTTCCGTAATATGTGCTGAAGTTGGGGAACACATAAAAGGCGCCGTCCGGGGCAGGGCAGCTGACCCCGGGCAGTGCCCGTATGCGTTTCAGCACATAGTCGCACCGCTTCTCAAAGACCTTGACCATTTCGTCCACGACTCCCTGGTCCTCACGCAGCGCCGTAACGCTGGCCCACTGGGAGATGGATGATGGATTGCTTGTGGACTGCCCCTGGATCTTGGTCGCCGCACGCACGACATCCGCATGCCCAACCAGGTAGCCGATGCGCCAGCCCGTCATGCAGTAGCTCTTGCTCACCCCGTTGACGATGAAGGTCCGGTCTCTCAGCCTCTCTTCGGCCATGGCCATATTGACCCATTCTTGGTTCCTGAACAGGATCCGGTAGTAGATATCGTCGCATACGATCAGCAGGTCCTCGTGGGGAAGGAGAACCTCGGCAAGAGCGGCCAGTTCGTCCCTTCCGTAATGGACTCCCGTGGGATTGGACGGGCTGTTCATGATAAACATACGGGTCTTCTTCGTGATGGCTTCTTCGAGTTTTCCGGGCGGAAGCTTGTAGCCGTTTGCCTCCGGGCAGGGCACCGTTATGGGCACTGCACCCGCCAGGCGAACCATGTCCGGGTAGGAAACCCAGTAAGGCGAAGGAATGACGACTTCATCTCCGGGATCGAGAACGGCCTGAAACAGATTGTAGAGCGCATGCTTGCCGCCGCACGAGATCAGCACATTGTCCTGCTGGAAGGACAGGCCGTAGTCGGCCTGGATCGTCCCGCATACGGCATCCTTCAGTTCATCGATCCCGCCGACGGGAGTATACCGGGTCCGTCCGTTCTTGATGCTTTCCACGGCCGCTTCCTGAATGTGATACGGCGTGTCGAAATCCGGCTCCCCGACTCCGAAATTGATGACCTGGACTCCACTCTGCTTCAGCGCCCTGGCCTTGGCATTGATCGTCAATGTCGCCGATGGCTGGATCGCAGCCACCCTCTGTGCCAATCTCATCCTCAACCCTTTCTCATCGTCTGAATATGTTCATCCCCATCGTAGTGGACCGCAACCAGGAAAAGCCCATGAGCAGGAGCAGTCATTCCTGCCCGCTTCCGATCTCTGCCGGCGAGCACGGCTCTGAACTCCTCGGGAGTCCTCCTGCCGTTCCCCACCTCCACCAGAGTACCCACCATGTTCCTGACCATGTGCCTCAGGAAGCCGTTGGCCCTGAAAACAAACTTCAGGCGATGTTCTCCGTTCTGCTCCAGGCTCGCCCGATAGACGATGCGCTCAGTGGATTTCACGGAAGATCCGGCTGCCATGAAGGCCGCAAAATCATGCAGACCCGGCAGCAATTCTAGACATTCCATGATGGCGGATGGGCACAGAGGCCGGCTGATATGCCAGGAATAGTTTCGTTCCAGAGCCGAAGGCACGGGCCGGTTCAAGATATGGTATTCATATGTCTTGCTTGTCGCCGAAAATCGGGCGTGAAACGATTCGGGCGTTTCTTCAGCGTCTTTGACCACGATGTCAGGAGGCAGCAGGCTGTTGAGTCCCCGTTGAATTTGCTCCGCTCTCAGCCTCGTCCGGGCATAAAAATTGGCTACCTGCCCCCGGGCGTGGACTCCCGCATCGGTCCGGCCCGAGGCTCGAACCCCCACGGGGTTTCCCAGCATGACTTCAAGGCGGGATTCGATGACTTCCTGTATGGAAAGAACCCCGTTTTGCCGCTGCCACCCATGGTACCGGCTTCCATCGTACTCCAGAACGAGCTTAAAATTCCTTCTTATCTGAATATCGTACCGGTTCATGTCTCTCCGGCTGCCGATCCAGCTGCCCGCAAGAACCCGGCATTTATGGGGCCGGCACAATCAAGACGGTCTTCCTCGAATCGAGTGCCGGAGAACGCCGTCCACGGGAATTGGATCCAGGCCGTGGATCACGGCTGCCAGGGAGGGTCTTTGAGCCCTGCGTCCTCGGGCAGGCCGCTCATAAGATTCATATTACAGACAGCCTGACCGGACGCCCCTCTCGTCAGGTTGTCGATCACCGCAACGACGACCAGCCTCCCCGTGCGCCTGTCGACACGCCATCCGATATCACAATAGTTGCTGCCTCTCACCTGCAGGGTGGACGGCAGATCGCCCGTGCCGCAGAGCCTTATAAAGGGGGAATCCCGGTAGAAGCTTTCAAAGGCTCGATCCACGTCGGCAGGAGACACACCGTCCAGCAGGTTCAGGTAGACAGTGCTGAGAATCCCTCGACTCATGGGAACGAGATGGGGCGTGAACGAAACGGCGATCGCCTCCCCTGCCAGCAGGCTCAGCTCCTGCTCAATCTCAGGAGTATGCCGATGCTCGCCCACCTTGTAGGCCTTGAACCCGTCGTTGACTTCACAGAAATGCACGGTCAGGGAAGTGCCCCTGCCCGCCCCGCTCACACCGGACTTGGAATCGGCAATGATCGAGTTCCGGTCCGCCAGCCTGTTTGCAACCACGGGAGCCGCGGCCAGGATCACGCTTGTCGGGTAACAGCCGGGGTTCCCCACCAGGCGGGCATTCCTTATCCGTTCCCTGTAGAGTTCAGGCAGCCCGTAAACGGCCTGCGAAAGCAGACCGGGTGTCTGGTGAAGCTGGTACCACTTTTCATACACCCCGGCATCCCGGAAACGGTAATCGGCACTCAGATCGACCACCTTGAGGCTTCGTTCGAGAAGTGCAGGGACTATGTCCATGGCCGCCTGGTGGGGCAGAGCGGTAAAGACGAGTTCCGCCTCGGCCGCAATGGCATCCGGGTCGGCTTCCTGAAAGGTCAACTCGCAGTGCCCTCTCAGAGCAGGGTAGAACTCGTCCATCCTCCTGCCCTTCTGTATCCTCGACGTAATCAGCGTGAGTTCCGCAGCCGGATGCCGGCACAGAATGCGAACGAGTTCGAAGCCCGTATATCCTGAAGCACCAACAATGGCCACACGCATCATATCTTCCCTCACACTCAAAAAAACAAAGGGGTACCCGCCCTCGGCGCAGCACCCCTGTTATTCTCGATTCCCGATCAATTCCGGCTTCGTCCCCTGCGGGAAACCTCATCCTGCCGGTTCCGCCAATGCAGTCAGCCCAAAGCCGTCATGTCCACATCCGGATAAATCCCAGGCCCATGTAATTCTCGGCTAACGTTTCGAATACTGGAAGCGGGCGCGAGCACTGCGGCGTCCGTATTTCTTCCTTTCCTTCACCCTGGAATCGCGGGTGAGAAAACCCGCCTTCTTGAGGACATCCCGGAATTCCGGGTTCAATTCCAAGAGTGCCCTGGAAATGCCGTGGCGGATTGCACCCGCCTGCCCTGATCCGCCTCCGCCCTGGACATTCACGGAAATATCGAGTTTTCCGAAAGTGCCCGTCAGAACCAGCGGCTGGAATATCACCATCTTATTGGATTCACGATCAAGGTATTCTTCCGCGGGCCTTTTATTGATGACTACGGACCCGGTTCCCGGCTGAAGCCACACTCGTGCCACAGCGGTCTTTCGCTTACCTGTCGCATAAAAACGCTGCTCCGCCATCACCTGCTTCTCCTCGCTCTCCCTGCTTACCTGCTCAGACTAAAACACTGCCGGCACGGGCTGCTGAGCCTCGTGGGGATGGTTGGCCCCAGTATAGATTTTCAGCTTTTTCAAAAGCTTGCGTCCAAGACGATTCTTGGGCAACATTCCCCACACGGCAAGGCGGATCATCCTTTCGGGATTCTCGAGGTTCATCTTGCGCGCCGTGGTGGCCTTGACTCCCCCCATATAACCGCTGTGTCGGTAATAGACCTTCTGATCCCATTTGTTGCCCGTCAACTTGACTTTTTCGGCGTTGACGACCACTACAAAACTGCCCATGTCCACGTGAGGCGTGAAGTGAGGCAGATGTTTCCCTCGCAGCTGTACGGCAATCCGGCCGGCCAGTCGGCCAAGAACCTGGTTTTCGGCGTCCACCAGAATCCAGTTGCGCTGGTTCGCTTCAAATTTTGCGCTGCTCGTTTTCATTGATCGCTCTCCAAAGCTGAGAAATATCGAACCTGAAGCGTGGATTTATAAAGTATCGTCCTGCTCTTGTCAAGCAACTTCTTCGGGCATTTCTTCCAGCGGTCCACCTGGAGATGCCTCGTTCCGGCTCCTCGACCCCATCCGCCGAGAATCGCTCCCCGGCCGGACGCCGGAACGTCTACGGCAGGCCCCGCGCCCCGCTCCCGCTTCCCGTGCCGAAGCTGCCGACGACGTTGCCGAGCCCCAGGAGGTTGAGGGAGACGATCACCCTGTTGTCTCCGGATTCCCTCTCGTAAGCCACGCCGATCGACCAGCAGCCATGAAGGTACCTGAACCCGTATCCCTGTTTATACATTTCACCCTGGTCAAAGGAATAGTCGTGATAGGTGCTCAGATACAGGTTGGGAAGAGTCTTCATGATCAACTGCGTGGTGAGCTCGTTGACGGGCTGACCTTTACGGTACTGGTAATCGAGTATAAGGGCGTGCCCTCTGCCGCTGTCCAGAGTAAGCAGGAAGTCCTGGCGATGGTCGTTGGGCGAATCGGAATAGAGATTGGAATCGTAGGATAGAGTGATATAGCGTTTAGGCATGATGTCCAGCCTCATCCCCACGGACGTGAATCCCTGTTCCTCCCCGAATTCAAACAGGCTGTCGCGCTTTGGAGGATCTTCGAGGTTGAACAGCTGGAAGATCTGAAGCCTTGCCAGTTCCCTGTAATACGTGGCCAGGTTTCCCTCCCTGTCCCTGCGGTTCTCCTTTGCAGTGAGGAAGGTTGAAAAGCCGTAACGCAGCTGATGCCGGGCCTGGTTCTCATCCAGCCTGTCAAAAAGGGGCAGTTCCCCCTGGATGGGCTCCGGTACGTACACATATCGGACTTCCGGGCGGATGGCGTGCTCCACGGCCACATAGTCCCCGAAATCCACGGGATACACCCGGTTCAACCGGGTGCTCAAATCCAGCCGCACGTCCGAAAACAACCTGCTTTGCATCTGGTCATGCGAATCGGACTGCCAGTCCACGTAATAGGAAGTGGACCTCAGGCCGAGTGAAGGTTCGAAGTCGAGGTAGTTCTGCCAGTGCATCGGGTAATAGACACGCGGGTAGAGATCCAGGCGGCCTCCGCGGTCCCCTTCCTTTCTCCAGTAGTTGACAACCGAACTCTGCCACGAATAATAAAGCGGCGTGTTTTCGATATGGTTGGGGAGACTGACGAAGGAAAGAGCGGGAAGCCTCTGCAGCGTGAATTCGTCGATGGATGTATCGAGCTGCTGCCAGTAGCGGGTATCCAGGCTGAGGAGAGTCGATTCCCAGCGTTTTTCGAGGTAAATGCTCGATTCGCGTGTGAGCGATGTGTAGTCATCCAGAATGCCCCGTCCGAACACATCCCGGAATACCGCGTTCGAACTGTCGAAGGAAACCGACCCGCTGGTAAACTCACGCAGAAAATTTCGGTCGCTCACAAAATCCAGGTTGATCTTGCCTTCAATTTCGTAAGGCAGGTCGATCGAGTGCCTGGCTCGAAGCCAGTACCTGTCTTCGGTCTGAAACGGGTACCCTTTTCTCTCCAGGAAGGACTTGTCTGCGTTGTCATGAAGGTAATTGAACTGCCAGACTCCCTCCCCCCATGTCCTGTTGGAAATCCGGTACTCGATGCCGCTCATGAATCCCCGTTTTTCCAGGTACCGCCCGTAGAACGTGGAATCCATGTCTTCACGCATGGCCCAATAGAAGGGAACCTCCACATCGAATCCACTCAGGTCGGAATACCCCCCCCAGGGAATCAGGAATCCAGTCCTTCTTTTCTGTTCGACGGGCAGTACCGCGAGGGGAGAATACAAGACAGGCACATTGCGAACCCAGAACGAGGAGTGGGATGCCCAGGCGACACCTTCCAGGTCCACCTTCATTTCATCGAAGCGAACCTTCCAGTCCGGCTGTTCCGGGTCGCAACCCGTAAGGTAACCCTCTTTCAAGGTGTACTGAGTAGGCCCCACCTTGGCGAGATAACGACTTTGAGCATAGAGTTGATTTTCGGCGAAATAGACTGTGCCGCCATCCACCCATCCCGTTTCCTTGTCAAGGTTCCAGATGACATGGTCGCCTTTGAGCCAGTTCTTCCCGAACTGAATCACCACGCCGCCCCTCAGCTCAGCCTGCCTCTTCTCCATTTCCACGCGCGCCCAGTCCGCCCGGATAAGACGATCCATCGAGGACACCCTCACATTGCCTTCGGCCTCGTAAGTATCGTTTGCCTGATCATAAGAGATGCTGGCAGCCTCGATTTTCCATGTGCCCTGCAAAGCCCCCATGAGGGTATCTCTTTCGAGACCGAAGGTCGAGACGCTTTGAGCATTCGCCTTTGCGGCCTGCGCCAGGGCGCAAAGGACAAGCAGGGCGCAAACCCGGAAAACCAACTTCGAACCTCGGCACATTCTCGGAAGACGCTTACGGGCCATCGTGTTCCAGACTCTGTCACCGATTGGATGCATCAGAAAAAGGGCCATCAGGCAACGGGTTCCCCAAAGATCTCTTTCACCTCACCCGCAAAGTACAGGGAACCCGTAATGCAGATGAGATCGTCCGGGCCGGCAAAATGCCTGGCCTGATGAATCGCCGAGGCGGGGTCCGGTATGACGTAATGCTTCTGAATGTAGGGTCTGGCCAGCCTGCGAAGGAAATCGGGATTCGCCGCCCTGGCATAGCGGGGTTGAGTAAAAATGGCCGTTTCCGCCATGGGGAGCAGGCGCCTGAACATACCGCGGATGTCCTTGTCTGCCATTACCCCGATTACGAGGTGAAGCCTGTCATAGGAGAAACACTGCCGCAGCGCTTCGCGCAGGGATTCCGCGCCCTGGGGGTTGTGAGCTCCATCGAGTACCACGAGTGGGTTTTCCTCGAGAACCTCGAGGCGCGCCGGCCATTTTACTTTTTCGAGCCCCTTCCTCACAGCGTCGTGGCGAATAAACAGTTCCCCCTGGATTTCCAGCACCTCGAGACAGGCCAGCGCCACTGAAGCGTTGCTGTACTGGTGAAGACCAGCGAGGTTGAGACGGAGCGAAGACCAGTGGTTCCTCAGTCCCCGGTATTGAAACCTTCCTCCACGTTCACGCCTGCAATGGAAATCCGCTCCCAGGCGCAGGAGGGAAGACTCCCGCATCAGGCACGTGGTTTTCAGGATCCCCTGCACCAGGGGCTGACGGGCCGCCGTTACAACTGGAATCCCGCGCTTGATGATCCCCGCCTTTTCACGGGCGATGGACGCAAGCGTCGCACCGAGGAATTCCTGGTGATCGAAGGAAACGTTGGTGATCGCCGACACCTGAGGGGTAATGACGTTTGTCGCATCCAGCCGGCCTCCCATACCGGTTTCGACGATCGCCCAGTCGACGTTTTCCTCCGCAAAGTAGAGGAATGCCATCGCGGTGACCATTTCAAAGAACGTGGGAGGCTCCCGGTCACTCAAACACTCGCGGATCTGCTCGAACACCGCCAGAATGCGCTCCGCGGAAACCTCCTCATCGTTTAACCTGAATCTCTCGGTGAAACGCACCAGGTGCGGTGAAGTGTAAAGCCCCACGCGCAAACCGTGCCGAGAGAGTATACTGCAGAGTGTGGCCGCGGTGGAACCCTTGCCGTTGGTACCGGCTATGTGTATGCATCGCAGCTTCTTATGAGGATTTCCCAGGCGGGCCAGGATGTTTTCCGTGCTGTTCAGTCCGAACTTGATGCCGTACTTCTGCAGTCCGTAAAGGTAGTCGACTGAACTCTGGTAACCTGCCGGAAGGGTATCCTGCATATTCGGGCATCCTCTGGCCCGTGCGGGCCGCCAAACGGAGAACATCATCCTTTCATCACAGCACTCTTATTACCACAGTTCCAAAACATTCTAAATGGTGATTATGCCCCTGCCACCCCGACGGTTTGCAGGCTGCTGGAGCCCCGGTTCTCCGGTGCTCCGTTTGAAAATAATTTGAAATATTCTCAAGCCTTTGTTAGTAATAAACAATTTCCTTCCTTTGCAGGTCCGGGAGGCTGGGCGTGTTCAATCCTGGACACTCCACGAATGTGGTGGGCAGGAAATCGCTGACTTGCCGGTATGCAGGTCGAGACGCTCACTCATCGAGTCTGAAGAATGCGGTCTGGAAGCGGTCCCCGATGAAATCGCGTCGTGCACCGTATTCCCGGAAACGGGAGCAAATTCACTCTGAAGGAATGTGAAAGAAAGTTCAATGACCATAAGCAATACCTGCATTTCCATTAAGGCGGCTCAACCCAAGCAGGGGGACCCCGGCAAGGACCTGTCACTGCTTTATGAATTGAGTAATTTTCTTTCCGCATCGCTCAGCCTCAAGGAGATGCTTGACGGAGCCATCTGGAAGGTGCTCAAGCATTTTGACCTGGATGCGGGCCGGATCTATCTCATGCACGAAAGCAGCAGTTTTTTCACTCTTGCCGCCGCTATCGGCACGGATCCTCAGGGCCTGGAAAAAATCAGGGCAAACGAAGGCTTCACGGGGAAGGCGGTCCGGACCCGGGCATTCATTGCCCAGCACGTTTCGGAACTGGAAGACCAGGACAGGATGTGCTTTCTTTCGCGGAAAGGATTCAATATCGTAATATGCATTCCCCTGATCGTGATGGATAAGATCATCGGAGTGATGAATCTGGCTGTAAACAGGGAAATCGACCTCGATCAGCAGGAGATCGACCTTTTCATTGCCATCGCCAACCAGGTGGCTCTGGCAGCCAGCCATGCCATTCTTCAGGGGGAAGTGGAAAAGAAAGAGAAGACCATCGAGTTCTTCCGAAACCAATTTCAGAAGACCTTGAGGGCTTAGCAGTCGGCGACGGCACGTGTTCTGCGGTTTTCTCCAGCAACGTTCAGGTCCTGAAGCGCAGATCTATGACTCCGTTTGCCGGTCCGAAATCCTTGAAAGACCCTTCCTCCTTCAGCCGGATTACCACGGGAACCCCGAGTTCCTGAGACAGGTCCGCCGCAAGGCTGCGGGAAAGCCTCTCCATCTCCTTGATTTCATCGGAATAGAACCTTTCCTCCACCTTCAGCCACACCTCCAGGCAGTCCCTCAGGTCATGGCGGACGATGAGGAAGCGGCAGGTGGACGGGACAAAACCCAGAGCGCGTTCGAGAAGCAGGAGCACCTGGCCGTGGTGTATCTTCACACCCCGGATCACCAGGATATCGTCCATGCGCCGGGGAAACCATTCCATGCGCCTGAGTGTGCGTCCGCAGGAGCATCGGCCGGGGAGTATTCTCACCCGGTCTCCGGTGCGGAAACGGACGAGGGGAAACGCTCTTGTCGTCAAGGTCGTCAGTACGAGCTCCCCGGATTCCCCCTCTTCCACCTGTCTGCCCGATGCGGGATCGACCACCTCGGGCAGAAAATGATCCTCGCTGATATGCAGCCCCTGGCGCGCTTCACACTCGAAAGCCAGGGCGGGACCGGGAACCTCGCTCAAACCATAGTGCACCCAGGTTCTGGAATGGAGCTGTTCTTCGAGGCGGATCCTCGTTTCCGGATCCGCGTGTTCTCCCACGAGTACAAGCGTCTTCAGGGCCAGTATGTTCGGGTTGATGTCCGCTCGGAACAGGTTCTGGGCAAGCTGCTCGGCGGCCGAGGCGCTGGTGACCAGAACCGAGGTCTTGTAGTCCTTGAGGATCATGAGCTGTTTTTCAGGGGGCAGGAGAGTCAGCGGGATCACGCCGGCCCCGACCAGTTCGGCTCCATCCTTGTAATCTCGACCCCAGTTGGTGAGTCCGGGGTCGAGTTCGATCTGGAGGATGTCCGCCGGGGATACTCCCGCCGCCGTCAACGCCCTCGCCACCATCTCGTGCCAGACCAGCAGGTCCTGTTTTGTATATCCGCTCACCGTCGGCAGCAGACCGCTGCCGGGCGCCGAATGGATGCGCACCACGTCGCGCAGCGGGACGGCAAAAAGCCCGTACGGGTAATGTTCGCTGAAGTGCTGCGGTTCGGTGAAGGGAACCCTCGAAAGATCGCCGAAGCTGCCTACCTGAGAGGGCTCGACTTCATGCCGTTCAAAATTGTTCCTGTAAAAGGGAACATTCTTGTAAGCCCGGTTGAGCGTGCTCTGAAGGCGTTCGATTTGCTGCTGCTGGCGCTCGTCCAGATCGAGGCATTCTTCCCGTTCGTTCCAAATGGGCATATCTCAGGCCCTCCCGTCATAGAATTCGCGATAGTCCTTCCCCAGGTAGGCTCGTTTGACATCCTGATCGGCAAGCAGTTCGTCGGCCGGCCCATCCAGGACAATGTGTCCGTTTTCCAGCACATAGCCCCTGTCCGCAACCTGAAGGGCGGCTCTTGCATTCTGTTCCACCAGCAGGATCGTCATACCGTCGTCTTTGAGCTGAACCAGGATATCCAGGATGAGTTTTACAAGAAAGGGGGCGAGTCCCATGGAAGGTTCGTCCAGGAGCAGAAGGCGGGGCCTGGCCATGAGTGCCCGGCCAATGGCAAGCATCTGTTGCTCCCCTCCGGACAGAGTCCCGGCGGGCTGCCTGGCTCTCTCCCTGAGCACCGGGAAGAGATCCAGCACGTGTTCGAGGTCCCCGTTTATGGCGGCCTGTTCGCGCCTGCGATACCTCAGGTAGGCTCCAAGCTTGAGGTTGTCGAGCACACTCATGGGCGGAAACAGCAGGCGTCCCTCGGGAACCAGGCTAATCCCCCGCCGGACGATTTCAGGAGGTCTCAAACCACTGAGTGGTTCCTTTTCGTACCGCATGTCCCCCTCCCAGCCCGGGAGCAGACCGCAGATGGTTTGCAGAAGAGTGCTCTTTCCCGCCCCGTTGGCTCCGATGAGCGCAACCATCTCTCGAGGCTTCACCGACAGGCTGACCCCGTTGATGGCTCGTATGCGGCCGTAATAGCATTTTAGATTTCTTATGCGCAGCATAGTCCGCAAGCCCGTGGTTATTCTTTGCCCAGGTAGGCGGAGATCACCGCCTCGTTTGCCTGGATTTCCCGTGGAGTCCCCTCGGCCAGTTTCTTTCCCTGATGAAGCACCAGAATTCGGTCGGAAATCCCCATCGTGAGGCTCATGTCATGTTCCACGAGAACCAGGGTAACCCCCCTCTTTCTGATTTCTTCCAACAGCTCCCCGAGCCGCTGCGTCTCGACGGCGTTGAGACCTGAGGCAGGTTCGTCGAGCAGAAGCAGGCGAGGTCGGGTGGCCAGGGCACGAGCTATTTCCAGGAACCGCTGCCACCCGAACGGGAGGTCCGAACTGCGGTGATCCGCCACCCCATCCAGGCCCACGAACTCGAGCAGTTCCATCGAGTACTCCCGCATTTGCCGTTCTTCCCTCCGAACCCATGGCCCCCTGACGATCGCTCCGAGAAACCCGCACCGGGTGCGAACGTGCTGTCCCACCAGCACGTTTTCCAGAACGCTCATGTTTCCAAATAGTTCGACGTTCTGAAACGTGCGCGCTATACCGAGGGAGACGAGTTCATGAACCTTCCTGCCTCGAACTTCCTGCTGGGCGTAGACGACTCCCCCTTCATCCGGAGGATAGGCACCCGTGATGATATTGAAAAGAGTCGTCTTTCCGGCTCCGTTCGGGCCGATCACCGCATGAATGGTCCCGGGGGCGACTTCGAACGAGACTTCATGAAGTGCCTGAATACCCCCGAACGCTTTCGAAACGGATTCAACCCTTAGCAGTGGTGGAAGGGACCCCAGCTCTGCGTTTCGATCGCTCATAAATGTCCAGAAGACCCCGTGTCAAACCCTGAGGCAAAAAGATCATGATGACCATTAAGACCAACCCGTAGACCACCATCTCATAGTCGGAAAAGATGTGAAGCCATTCCGGCAGAAGAGTGATGAGGGTTGCCCCGAGCAGGGACCCCCAGATACTCGCCATGCCGCCGATCACCACCATGGTCACGATCCGGATCGATGTGAGAAAATCAAAGGTATTCGGACTGATGAAACTCACCAGGTGCGCGTACAGGAAACCGGCCAGCGCAGCCAGAAAAGCACTGAGCATGAACACGGATATCTTGAGCTGCGCCGTGTTGATGCCCATGGCGCATGCAGCCTGCTCACTGTCGTGAATAGCTCGAAGCGCTCTTCCGACCCTGGAGTTCACCAGGCGCTCACACACAATGAATCCGAGCACCACTGTCCCCCACACCACATAGAAGCAGGCTCTGCCCGAGGAAAGGCAAACGGGCCCGATATCGAGAGGCGGAATCCCGACCAGGCCCGAATCTCCTCCAGTGAACCCGCTCCACTCCCGAATCAGAACGTAGGTGATCATTCCGAACCCCAGCGTCCCCATGCCCAGGTAATAGCCTGAAAGTTTCAGCATCGGCAGAGCGACCAGAAAGGCAATGAGGACCGCCAGGAAGAGCGCGGCAGGAAGAGCGAGCCAGGGAGACCAGTTGAAGTGCGCGGTCAGGATCGCCGTCGTATAGGCTCCGATTCCATAAAAGGCGGCATGACCCAGCGAAATCTGGCCGGCGTATCCCATCAGCATGTTGAGACCCAGGGCAAGGAGTGTATGTATGCCGATGAAAGTCAACAGCTGAAAGTGGTAGGGACTCGAAAGCCCTAAACCGGCCAACAGGATCGCAACGGCAAAAAGGATATTTCGCATTGGCTCACACTCCTGGCTCCAACGGAATTCAAGGCAGACGGATGCCCCGCCATCGACCGGCGGCCGCCATCGGCCTGCGCCGACTGCAGAGTCTCCACGGAAGATCCGTGCCGCGGATTTCGCGGCGCCGGAAGAACGGCTCGACACGGATTCCCGGTCAGAACCTGTGCACTGCCCTGGCCCCCAGGATGCCTGCAGGCCTCACGTAAAGAATGAGCAGGAGAAGCAGGAAGGCGATGGCATCCTTGAGGCTCGACGAAAAGAAGCCGACACCGAGGGCTTCAAGTATTCCCAACAGGAGGCCTCCCAGCACCGCCCCCCACGAACTTCCCAGGCCGCCGAGCATGGCGGCGCAGAAGCCCTTGAGGCCGAGCGTCATTCCCATATCGTAGCTGCTCATGGAAATGGGCGCGATAAGTATGCCCCCTACGGCTCCCATCCCCGCACTCATTGCAAAGGCCAGCAGAACCATCGTTTCGCTGGGAATCCCCAGCAGCCAGGCCGCCCTTTTGTTGATGGCGCAGGCCTGCATGGCCTTCCCCGTGAGGGTTCCCCTGGTGAAGAAGTGCAGAGCGGTGACAATGACGAGCACAATCCCGAGGATCCACAGGCTTTGAGGCAGCAGGGTGGCTCCGGCAACCTCGAAGGGTTCATTGCGGGAAAAGGCGGGAGAGCTGTGGGCATCCTTCCCCCATCCCAGCATTGCCACACCCCGGAGCAGAATCGACGCTCCAATGGTGATGATAATCAGGACGATGGGATGCGGCTTTCGAACACTTCGAATCGCGAGGCGCTCGAGGATAATCCCCACGACGGAAACCCCTGCAATGGTCAGCAGGAACGCCAAGGGCAGGGAAAGTTCAAATCCGCTCCACAACGTGATCATGCTCAGGGCGCCGAGCATGACGAATTCACCCTGTGCGAAATTGATCAGACCCGTGGACTTGTAGAGCATCGTGAATCCCAGGGCGATTACGGCATAAATCGCCCCGTTGGTAACCCCGGAAAACAGATACTGGAGGAATTCCTGCATAGACCCCTGCTTTCCCAAAGTTCAGAACAGCATTCCAAGATGCATGGAGACCACAGCCACACAAAAAAGAATTCCCTCCCCTCTCAGGGAGTGAGCATTTTCCACTTGCCGCCTTGAATCTCCACCATCACGAACGCATCAGCCCCCAGGCCGTTGTGATCCTCCGGCGAAAAACTGAACGTGCCTGTTACTCCCGGATGTCCCTTGATCTTCTCGAGAGCATTGCGGATCTTCTCCCTGTCTCCGTTCGACCCTTTCATCGCTTCAGCCAGAAGATACATGGCGTCATAAGCATACCCGCCAAAGCCGGAAACCGGCATCTGAAAGCGCTTTTCGAACTGTTCGATGTAACCCTTCAACACGGACTTGCGAGGATCCGTCTCAGGCAACTGCTCGGCTACGAGAATCTTCCCCGTGGGAAGGAGTATCCCTTCGGCGGCATCACCGGCAAGTTCGATGAACTTGGGCGAGGCCACGCCGTGGCTCTGATAAAGGGGAACCTTCAGATTCATCTGTTTGACATTCTTTGCCACCACTGCCGGACCGGGGTTCGTACCCCAACAGACGATGGCCTCGGGTTGAGCGGACCTGATCTTGGTGAGCTGGGCCGTCATGTCAGTATCCTTGGCTCCGAAGCCTTCGGCCTGCACCACTTCGATACCGTACTTGGATGCCTGTGCAAGAAGCTGTTCCTTCCCGCTTTCCCCGAAGGCGTTGTCCACGGTAAGGATGCCGATCTTCTTGATTCCCTTCTTCTGGATATGTTCGTAAATGGTCGCCACTGCCAGCATGTCATTCTGTGCCGTCTTGAAAACCCAGGGCTTGACCGGCTCGGTTATCTTGATACCGGCGGCACAGCTGATCAGAGGGATCTTCTCCTTTTCGGCCAGTGGAATAATGGCAAGTGTCGTGGGAGTGAGGCTCGGCCCGATGATGGCCAGGACTCCATCCTTGCTGATCAGCTTGTTGGCCGCAAGAACCGTCTTGGTAGGATCACCTTCCGTGTCGTAGATCACCGCTTCCAGGCGGCGGCCGTCGATGCCTCCCCTGGAGTTGATTTCATCGATGGCCAGTTCGAGACTCTTCTTTTCCGGATCGCCCAGGAATGAACTGGGCCCCGTGACAGCAAATACTCCCCCGATCCTGTAGACTTCACCGGCCCGTCCGAGATTCGGTGAAACGCTGAGCAGCATGCCTACAGCCAGCGCCAGGACACAAACCAGAACAGATCTACCCTTGACACTCATGGTCTTCTCCTTTATCGGGCCGATGCGCCTGCAACCCGCTGTCCTTTCCCGTCTGAACCGGAAAGGACACCCTTCTCCCGTATCGGCCCATCAAGACTACATGGCATAAAGCTTCTCTCCCTCGATCACCTTCACTCCGTTTTCCTTGAGGACCTTCACGGCTTCGTCAAGGTTGTCGAAACGGAAGATGATCACCGCATTGCTGCCGCTTTGCTGCACAAAGGCATACATGTACTCGACATTGACGTTTGCCTTGTGCAGCACGCTCAGGATCCTGTGGAGTCCCCCCGGCTGGTCTTCAACCTCAACGGCGACCACATCGGTCTTGCCCACGGTAAAACCATGCCTTTTCAGCGCTTCCTTGGCCCTGTCGTTGTCGTTGACAATCAGTCGAAGAATGCCGAAATCCGACGTGTCCGCCAGGGAAAGAGCCCGGATGTTTACACCCTCCTCCGCCAGAATACGAGTCACCTCCGACAGCCGACCGGCCTTGTTCTCCAAAAAGACGGAAATCTGTTCCACTCTCATTCTGAAGCCTCCTTGTTGTCGTCTTAGTACTTTCGGTTGTCTATGACCCGGATGGCCTTACCCTCACTTCTGGCGATACTCTTAGGTTCCACAAGCTTCACCTTCGCCGACACGCCAAGGTACTCCTTGATGTTCTTGGCGATCTTCTTCTCCAGATCCTGCAGTCTTCTCACTTCATCGGAAAAAGCCTGTTCTCCTATCTCCACCATCACCGTCAGAATGTCGAGGTTGTCCTCCCGGTCGACGACGAGCTGGTAATGAGGTTCAACACCTTCCGTTTCCATCAGGACACTCTCTATCTGAGACGGGAAAACATTGACTCCTCGTATGATGAGCATATCGTCGGTGCGCCCGCTGATGCGATGCATGCGAACATGAGTTCTCCCACAGACGCACGGTTCCGGATTGAGGGAACTGATATCGCGAGTGCGATAACGAAGAATGGGGAAGGCCTCCTTGGTGATGGAAGTGAATACCAGTTCCCCACTGACCCCGTAAGGCAGCACCTCCTCCGTCTTCGGATCGATCACTTCAGGTATGAAATGATCTTCGAACACGTGCAGACCTTTCTTGGCTTCCAGGCATTCGATGGAAACCCCTGGACCGATGACTTCGCTCAGCCCGTAGATATCGATGGCAGTGAGGTTGAGTTTGCGCTCGATCTCGGCCCGCATCTGTTCAGACCAGGGTTCCGCTCCGAAGATCCCTGACCTGAAACGAAAATCCTTGAAATCCAGCCCCATGTCCACGGCAACTTCAGCAAGGTGTAGAGCGTAGGAGGGAGTGCAGGTGAGAATGGTTGGACCGAAGTCCTTCATGATCATGATCTGCCTCTTGGTGTTTCCACCGGAGATGGGAATGACGGAAGCACCCAGGCGTTCAGCCCCGTAGTGCACTCCAAGCCCTCCCGTGAAAAGTCCATACCCGTAGGCATTGTGGATAATGTCCCCCCTCGATGCCCCCCCCGCGGAAAGTGCCCTGGCCATGAGTTCAGACCACATGCCGATGTCCCTGGCCGTGTAACCCACAACGGTCGGCTTTCCCGTCGTTCCGGAAGACGCATGGATGCGCACGACATTGTCCATGGGAACCGCAAACATGCCGAATGGATAATTGTCCCGCAGGTCCTGCTTCGTGGTAAAGGGCAGTCGCCTGAGATCTTCGAGTGACCTGATGTCCGCCGGAGCAATCCCGGCTTCCTGCAGTTTCCTCCTGTAGAACGGTACAGTTGCGTACACGCGTTCCACCGTCGATTGAAGACGCCGCAACTGTATGGCTTCGAGAGCCTCGCGAGGCATGGTTTCATATTCGATGTTGTAAATCATCCTCTGTGTTCCTCCTCGATCGTGGTTTCCTCCACAAAAAAGGCCGCGGACTCTTCGGAACCCACAGCCTTAAAAACAAAAAAACCATGGGCTCGCTGCTTTGTGCGCCTGCCCATGGTTAAGGTCTATTTCAGGTCCGGTTCAGCCTACTTCACCCCCCACAGGCAGGCCTCGGGAAATAAAAGCCTCCCACAAAGAAAAAGAAGCCGCAAAAGAAGCAGAACCGACCAGACATCCACCCCTCACCCTACTTTTGATTTAATATTCGACTCCTAGTCAACTTTGCTCCTGGTGTCAAGAAATAAATATCGAACCGAAACAGGACGAAAAAGAGTCGAAAAACCGCGCCCATTATGGATTCGCAGCAGCGGCACCCGGCTGGTCGGATCCAGCGGCTGCACCTGTCTTCCGTTTGATCGCCGAAACCTCGTTTTCGAGCAATGCATCAGACGGATACTCCCCGGGCGCCTTCAGTGCCGATTCATAGTGCTCGAGCGCCCCGGCATAATCCATCTTCTTCGAAGCGATTCTTGCCTTGTTCCAGCTCACAAGCCTATCGAGCCCCGGGAAACCCTCCCCGCTCAGTACATTCCACTGGTTAAGGGCATCCTCATACCTTTCCATAGCCTGGTAGGTCAAAGCGACCTGGTAATGGGCCAGGGGGCGCAGGTCATTGCCCCGTGGAGTCTTTCTGAGCACTTCCGTACCCCACTTGAGTGAGTCTTCGTAGCGACCGGCATTGAAGCAGGCCACGGCAAGATCCATGCGCGCATTCAGGCCCGGCCTGGTTCCGCCGTGTTCTCCCACGAACCTTTCGAGAGCGGGGATGAGCTTCTCCCACTCGCCGGCGTTGGATGAGACCGCGGGCCATTGGGCAAAAAGCGTTGCGTATTCCTCCTGAGCCCGCCTTTCTGCCCGGTCCTTATAGCTCCGGAACCCTACCAGTACGACCACCACCACAAGACAAACCACGGCAGCGCCCAGGATGTATGAGTAATTCTCTTCGATCCGGATCTTTACCCGCTCCGACAGACTGACCAGATCCCTGGAATCATCTATCGTCTTTTTCGAAATCCTCTTGCCGATCGTTGCCAAGCCTCCATCTCCCCATCACAACACAAAGGCCCTTCCCACCGAAGGGCCGCGTTTTCACGATCCTGAATTTCCCACTCGCCCGCCTTCTGTCGACGCCTCACCGACAAGGGTCGCGGCCGACTCGATAAGCCTCATCCGAATCGACTGAGAATCCTTTCAATAAGCACAGAAGTCGATATACCCGGAGTCAGGGGGATTCTTTCCACCCTCCCGCCTGCCCCCACCACGGTTTCCGCTCCAATGATCCTGTCGGGAGCCCAATCGGCCCCTTTCACCAGGATGTCCGGCTTCAAAGTCTCGATCAGCGGCAGCGGATCGGGTGTATCGAACAGGGTAACATAATCCACCGCTTGAAGAGCCGCAACCGTTTCAGCTCTTTCCGCCTCCCCGTTGATCGGCCTCAAATCCCCCTTGATCTGCTTCACGGATCTGTCACTGTTGACCGCGACAATGAGCAGGTCACCCAAGGCGCGTGCATCCTCGATGTACCGCACGTGCCCTATATGCAGAATGTCGAAACATCCGTTGGTAAAGACGATGCGGCCGCCCTTCCGGCGAACCGACTCGCAGATCCGCTTCAGATCCGCGATCATTTTGATCTTGTCTGCAGCCCTCATTGCCCGCCGGGTTCTTTCTCCCTGCCGGTCAGCCTTCGCAGCTCCACCTCTATCATATCCAGATCGGATTCGCTCAACCCGGAATGAAGTACGCAGTGCTCACATTCCAGAGCATCCACCAGGCCTTCCCGGAACATCTTCAACCAGAACAGAAGGCTCTCTTCCGTAGCGTTTTCAACCCTGATGGTGCCGGGATCTTCCACAAAAAGTTCGCCGTTGAATATCTTCCTGAGAAACCGGAGTGCCGCCTTTCCCTCGCCAGCTCTCTTCCTGCCGGTGACCTCGAGATAGTAAAGCGTGATTTCCTTGTTCCCCTCTTCCGTGATACACAGGCTGAGTTCGCCATGATAGCATCCGGGCTTCTCAAAACGAAGGACCTCCATCGGCCCGAAACCCTTCAGAATGGTAAGCAGTTCCGGAACAGAAAGATCACCGTGTGCAGCCTTCCATTTGATGCCTTTCCAGTCGATCTCCGCCAATTCTCCGATCTCCGGTTTTCTGCTCATTCATGAAGCCTGAAGGCATTCTTCTCGACGCACCGTAGGCCATCTTCCGCTTGGCTTCCAGCAGTGCCCGCTTCAGGTCTCGCTCCCAGGGAGGCAAATCAGGCAAGGCGCTTCCGCAATCGCCGTTACGACGAATGAGGAAGGAACTGAGCGGAGGGTTTTTCTTCAAGCAGTCCCTGCCATCGAACAGGACCACTCAGTAACGGTTGGTCTTTTCCAGTATGATCGGCAAAATGCCGAGCTGCTCCATTTCAGGACAAAGCTCATAGAGCTTCAGCCTGACCCCTTCTCTTCCAGAACTCATCATGTGTCCCCCGATCCGGTTCAGGGCGGGCGCTACTCGAACACAGCTTCAACAGGATCCTCAACCGTCCGACCCCCCTCAGGGCTCGGACTAAAATGAACAGAAGGACTTTTCAGCATGATATGTCAACTGCCGCAAAGCTTCAAACAATGCGACCCCAACACATGTGGCCAGGTTCAGGCTTCGAACCCGTGCCCGATTTATTGGAATTCTTACCACACAGTCCGTTTCCAGTTCAAGCAATTCCTTCGGCAGACCTCGCGTTTCCGAACCGAACACCAGGCAATCCCCCGGCTCGAACTGGAACTTGTAACATGAACGGCGCGCATGGGCGGAGAAACGCACGAACCGATTTGCCGGGAGTTCGCGCCTTAAATCCTCCAGGCAGGAATGAACCCGCATGCGAACGTGCGGCCAATAATCCAGTCCGGCCCTCTTCAGATACCTGTCCGATATGCGGAAACCCAGAGGCTCGACGAGGTGCAGCGGGGTTTGAGTGGCCGCGCAGGTCCTGGCGATATTCCCTGTATTCTGGGGTATCTCCGGTTGGTAGAGAATCACCTGAAGCGGCGATTTGACTCCAGCCATTTCCCATCATCCCTGTCCAAAAAGCCTCCCTTTGCTCGACGGCACCATCCTCGGATCCCGAAAACCGGCCCTTTACGCAACAGCCGCAGGGCCACGACAACTATCGAGCCGCCTCTGCGAAAGACTCGCCGTCAGGCCGGACCTCTCACGACCCGCACAGAATAATTGGCGTAGTTCCCTTCCACCAGGTACACATCCCCGTAATAAAAGTCGACGTAGCACGCCTGGTGATGAGGTCCTTCGGTGAATGTCCAGCAATTTCTCTGGGTTCCGAAGAGTGGATCGATATAAAGGCCTGTGAGACGATCCTCTTCGGCGGATATCAGCGTAGCCATTTCTTCACGGGTGGGGTAACGCCAGTCGTCGAATCCCGCAAAACGCGTTGCGTTCAAATGCTCGACGTAGCCGAATCCCTCCTCCCACACCATTCGTTCACCGGATGCGTTGCGCTGCCACAGGAGGCCGGTTTCACTATCCCTGACCACCAGGTCACCCTCCAGGACAAAACGCTCACTCGTCACCGTTCCGTACGATCTTTCGACAACCGCTTCCGCATTCATGCCGACACAAACCCCTTTCCTGATCAATTCGCAGCCCCCGTCTTTCTCGGCGGGAGACCTTTTTCAATACAAGATAATCCCATCGAAGTATATCGAAATGTAGCACACAATCCTCCGCAAAGGCAAAAGGCAACGAACCGCATTCTTCCCCTGCACAGGTCCACTCGAACGGCTCTCGCCTCCTGCCCCTCCCACCTGTCGAAAACCATGCGAGCAAAGTGGCTTGACCTCCCATCACCCTTCTTTTACCATTCTCCAGGATCGAGTTCAGGCAACAAGGAGGAACCAGGTAAAATGCCCATCTACACTCCGACGGATGCCGTGCGCACCCTGTCACCCCCCCATTCCTGGAAGCGCGTCCTGCTCAGCCTTTTCCTGCTGACCGCAGGAGGAATCCTCTTCGCCATGGGCTTGAACGGCATCATCATTCCTCAGCAGTTCCTGAACGGCGGCGTGATAGGAGTCGCTCTCATCATCCATTACCTCATGCCGACACTCAACACGGGATTCGTATACTTCCTCCTGAACATCCCCCTCCTGCTGCTCGGCTGGTTCACAGTCAGCCGCCGGTTCATCCTGTATACCTCTTATGGAATGGCGGTCCTTTCCCTGGCCACGTGGCTTGTCAAACCGGGAACTCTGCATATCGAAAACCCGATCCTGGCTGCGATACTCGGAGGCATCGTATGCGGAGCGGGTGTCGGAATCACTCTGAGGTCACGCGGATCCGCCGGGGGTCTCGACATCCTGGCCGTATATCTCAATAGAAAACTCGGGTTCAGAGTCGGCATCACGTTCTTCCTGGCCAACGCAGTCGTTCTGGCCTTCGGTGCATGCCTGCTCGACCTCGAAAAAGCGCTCTATTCTCTCGTGTACGTCTATGTTTCGGGGAAAGTGGTGGATGCCGTTCTCACCGGGTTCAACCAGCGCAAGTCTGTCCTCATTGTCTCCGCCCAATCCCAGGCCATCGCCGACCAGATCCTGAACCGCCTGCATCGGGGAGTGACCTTTCTCGAGGGGATCGGAGGCTATTCCGGCGAACCCAAGCGGGTAATCCTCAGCATCATCACGCTCACGGAGCTTTCCAGGCTCAAGGAGATGGTCTTCGACATCGATCCCGACGCCTTCGTTGTCGTGAACGACACCCTGGAAGTCCTCGGACGCAGGCACGGGTCGCTGAGAGTCTACTGACTTCCACCTTCAGGAGCAGGATATGCCGATCTATACCTCACCCCGTACCAGGCTCTACTACGAAACCACCGGCCAGGGCAGACCTCTGCTTCTCATCAGCGGGCTGGGGGGAGGCAGCTGGTCCTGGTACGGCCAGGTTCCTTTCTTCAAGCTTCACTACCGGGTCATTACCTTTGACAACCGGGGAGCAGGACGCTCGGGCATGCCTCCCGGTCCCTACCGCATGCAGGAGATGGCTGAGGACGCCCTTCAACTGCTCGACCACCTCCAGATACCCAGGGCCTGTGTTCTCTCCCTGTCCATGGGGGGAATGATCGCCCTGGAACTGGCTTACCTCGCACCGGACCGTATCTGTGCTCTCCTGCTCGGATGCACTCACTTCGGCGGGCCGGGTCACATTCCGTGCGCCCGGGAGACCGTCGAAAAACTGATTGACAATTCAGGTTTGAGTCACGAAGAGATCATCCGCAAGAACATCCCCCTCTTTTTCAGCAGATCCTGCATACAGGAACAGCCTGAAGTGATCGAAGCCTACCGCGCAGCCCTGCTTGGAGCTCCCCACCAGCCGGAGTATGCATTTCATGCTCAGCTGGCTGCCATTCAGAGCTTTGACTTCGGCGATCGCCTACCCTCGATCAAGGTCCCCACCCTGGTCGTGACGGGAAGCGAGGATGTCCTGATACCACCGGGCAACTCCGAAATCATGGCCCAGCAAATACCGAACGCCGAACACGTGGTCATCGCCGGAGCCGGGCATGCCCTTCACGCCGAATGCCGGGACACCCTCAATCATTTGGCTCACGATTTCTTCCGTCGCCATCCTTGTTGAACCGCCCGTCGAGAAACCGAAAGATCTTGTCCGTCAGGCCTTTTTCCCGTCCGAGGTAAAAGTGGTCGCAAAGCGGAAAGAATTCCAGGCTCAGGTTCCTTTCGCTCACAGTCTGCCTGCTCAGCCAGCTCTTCAGAGCCTGCACGCTGCAGAACAGGTCGTCGTTTCCCGCCGTGACCAGGCAGGGTCTGTCCGGAATATTCAGCGATTCAAAGGGAAGGAAATCCAGGGGCGGCGATACCAGCACAAAGGATTCCGCGTCGAGCCCCCGTTGCACGGCCTTCAGAAGAACCCACGCTCCATAGGAATAGCCCCCCCAATGAAAAATAGAATACCCAAGGCTTTTCAGATAGTTAACCACATTTCGCACATCCTCGACCTCGCCCTCGCCCTGCCCGTGCCTGCCGCCGCTTCTTCCTACACCCCTGAAGTTGAAACGCAGGGTACTCCATCCCAGTCTCGAACAGGCGAGCTGCATTGCCGAAACGACGTTGTTGTGCATGGTTCCGCCATAGAGAGGGTGCGGATGGCACAGCACTGCAACCGCATCTTTGCTTCCCGTCTGCATGAGGGCCTCCAGGGTGAAATCTTCTACAGGAATACTCACGAACATCTCCGGCATGCTTTTCCTTCCGTTCCTTCGTCGGGTTGAACCGAATTGCCAAGGTCCTACATGTGTTGTATAAAAGGATCGTCCTGTCGGCGGCTCACCCCTGTAACACCCGGTAGCGGTTCTTTGTCGGGAGGGACTGGCATATGCGGGGAAGTCCATTCAAGACCGCTCTCGTCCTGAGCGGAGGCGCCGCTCGAGCGCTGGCCCATGTGGGTGTGATTCAGGAGCTGGAAAGACACGATCTGCGGGTCGACATGGTGATCGGAACCAGCATGGGAGCCATCGTCGGAGGTCTCTACGCCCGAGCCGGCAGGATCGAGCCGGTGCTCTCCAGAATCCGCGGCTTCCTCGAAAGCGATCTCTTCCTCAAATCCGTCCCCATGATCCTGGACGAATCGCAGGATTTCGGGCCGGAGAGCCTTCTGAACCGAATGCTGTGGCTGTTCAGGAAAGGAGCCTTCTATACCCAGTCCCTGATACGCCCGACCCTGGTATCTGAAGAGGACTACACACAAATCATCAACAGCCTTATTCCGGAGTGCAACATCGAAGACATGGAAATCCCTTTCGCCGCCGTCGCAACGGATCTACTCACAGGAGATGAGGTGGATTTCAACAAGGGATCACTCCGAGCAGCCGTTTCAGCAAGCGCCGCCATCCCCGGGATCCTTCCCGCCGTTCGCAAACCCGGACGCCTGCTTGCGGACGGCGGTTGGGTGGACAACATTCCCGTTGTCCCCGCCGTTGCCATGGGCGCCCATTTCGTCCTCGCGGTGGATGCCGGTCTCAGCCTCGAAGGCCTCGGCCCGCCACCCGTTTCCGCCATCGAAACCCTGTTCCGCTGCAATGAGATCACCCGCATCACTCTGAACAGCCATCGAAAGTCCGCCGCCGATGTCCTGCTCCGCCCCCGGGTGCACCACATACGACCGGGGGATTTCCCGGCCATGGACCAATGCATCGAATCCGGCCGGCAAGCGTTCATGAATGCCGTCAGGCTCATCAGGCGGAAAAGATTCAAGAGGCGATGCCTGAGCCTTTGCGGCCTGATTCATCCGGCGCGCCGATGCTTCGAAATGCATCCTTTCGTCTTCTACTGACAGGAACTCACGACGACAATTCAGGCCGGCGGAAGGGAGCATCGGGCGGGCAAACAGCACCCCGGTGGAACATTTCAGCCCTGCCTTTCCAATTTTATCCCGGAAAGCCGATACAGTTCATGAAAATGATGAACCGGTCCATGTCCCCTGCCAAGAGGCAGCCCCTCCCTGATCGCTCCCGTGACGTAGGACTTGGCCCGAGCGACAGCATCCTCGACGGAAAGGTTTCGAGCGAGCCCGGCGGCAATGGCTGATGCAAAGGTACAGCCGGTCCCATGGGTATGAGGCGTTTCGTGCCTTACGTTGGTGAATTCCCGAAACCGCTTTCCGTCGTACAGAAGGTCCATGGGGGTTCCCTGCAGGTGCCCCCCTTTGATCACCACCCATCGCGGGCCGAGTTTCCTGATCAGGAGTGCAGCTTCCCTCATATCCTCGACGCTTCTCACCTCCCCCCGTACCAGCGCCGCGGCTTCCTGCAGATTCGGAGTCACCACCAGCGCAAGTGGGAAAAGTGCGCCGGTCAGTGTTTCGACGGCGTCGGGCAAAAGCAGCGGGTCTCCGCTCTTGGCAACCATGACCGGGTCCACCACGAGCCGGTCCAGCCCGAGGTCGTGAGCGTCCCTCGCAACTCTCGAGATGATGTCCGCACTGAAGAGCATCCCCGTTTTCACCGCATCCACGCCTATATCGGTCACAACGGCATGGATCTGCGCGGATACAAAATCCGGATCCACTTCGAAGACGCTCCGCACGGTCACCGTGTTTTGGGCGGTCAAAGCCGTGACGGCGCTCATTCCGTAAACACCCAGGGCCGAGAATGTCTTTAAATCCGCCTGGATACCGGCGCCACCGCCCGAGTCGGAGCCGGCTATGGTCAATGCTCGTGGAATTCCTGTCATAACCGATCACCATCCCTGCTGAGGTCTGAGGTTCAAGAATCTTTCTTCATGCCCGCAAAGTGATCCCACCCTGTGGGCCCCTCGGGGAAAACCCTTTCTGTTCCGTCACCGAACATCACTCGCACGCCCTGCCGCTGATCGAGCATCTTCCCGATCACATGGCAGCCCGTTCCCGTTGCATCCTTCACGATCTTTTGCACCTCGTGAGCGGATTCGGCAGCCACCGTGAAAAGCAGTTCGTAGTCTTCTCCTCCAGTCAGGACCCAGTCGAACACGTTCACGCCGGCTGCAGTCGAAACCTCCCTGCACTCCTGCGTCACCGGCAGTTCGTCGGCCCACAGTTCAGCCCCTGCTCCGCTTGCCCGGCAAATGTGACGCATATCCTGGACCAGGCCGTCACTCACATCGGCCATGGCATGAACCAGGCCTGACCGGGCCAGCGCCCGACCTTCATGCAAGCGGGCCTGGGGAGTGAGATGCCTGGCACGAACATGGTCCCTGGACTGTTCACTCACAGCCAACCGGGGGTGAAGAAGGATTTCGAGCCCGGCCCTCGAATCGCCGACCGTACCGGTGATGCAGATCAGATCGCCTGCACGGGCGCCGCTTCGCAAAAGGATCTCTCCCGGACTTACTTTCCCGAGAAGGCTGAAATCGACCACCAGGTCCGTGCGGGTCCTGCTGAGATTGCCTCCGACAATGGCAGCGCCCGCCTTCTCCATCTCCAGGCGCATTCCGCCGTAGAGTCCGTCGACAAACGCCGTTTCGATGTCCGGAGGCAGTACGAGGGAGACAAGAGCCCAGAGAGGCGTGCCGCCGGTGGCAGCTATATCACTCACATTGATGGCTACGATCTTCCGGCCCAGCTGGAAGGGAGTAACGGCGCTGCGGATGAAATGAACGTTTTCCACCTGGACATCGCATGTGGCCAGCAGATATTCGTTCCCGGAAGTCCGCAAAACCGCCACGTCGTCCCCGATCCCGACGATCACTTCAGGAGGCGGAGGAGGCAGGGATTCGGCTATGCGGCGTATCAGGCCGAACTCTCCCAGTTCGCTCAGACTCGTCACCACTGCTCCCTTCCGTCCATCGAAGCGCTCAACCCGATTCTCGCAGAACGTCAGACGGCGGTTCAAGAATCCGTGATACACGGCGCGGTGATCGACTCCCTCACCCGCACCTGTCACTTACAGAGCAGGCCAAGGATCGGGAACGCCCGGCCAATGCCTGGTCCAGGATGCCTCTGCAACCCGCGTCCGACCGGGCGGCCCTGGAGCTCCCATACACCGGTTCGGAGCAATCCGCCGCCGTATGCGATCCTCTTATAAGCATCGGCGGATCGACCTGTCAAAGTGTTTCTCGTTTTGTTGCGCATGGCTCCCAGGTGCGCTTTTCCGGTTATTCCGGCAAAAGGACGTGACACCTCCGACCTGTAGATCGATCCGGCATACTCGATGTGGAAGCGGAACGGCTCCTCGGCATGTAGGAGCGTGAAACCGGAGAGAAACCGTGGAGTGTCGTGTTCTGAGGGAGTACCAGGAGTACTGGAATCAGTCGATGCTGCGGGAGTATTGCCTGTCGATCTTGAGCCCTTCGATGTCGGAGGTCTTTTCGCCACGCCCGGAGCGGATCTGATCGATGCCCCGTTTGACCACAGCTTTCCTGGACGCATAGGCAAGGGCCGTATCCTCGGAAATCATCCCGTTCTCGTACAATCCCACGATGCAGTCATCGAATGTGCACCACCCGAATGGTTTTGCCTGCTGCATCATTTCATAGAAGGTCTTCCCCTCGCTCTCACCCTGGACGATGGCTTCTTTCACCCTCAGGTTGGATCCCATGATCTCGACAGCCGCCACACGCCCACCGGCCGTCGCGGGAAGCAAACGCTGAGATATGGCCCAGCGCAGGGTATCCGCAAGCCGGATTCGCACAAACCGCTCTTCATCGAGTTCAAACATGCCCACGATGCGATTGATGGTCTGACCTGCGTCAATGGTATGAAGAGTGGTCAGAACCAGGTGCCCGGTTTCGGCCGCGTTCAGGCCGATTTCGACGGTTTCCCGGTCCCTCATCTCACCCACCAGGATCACCTTGGGAGACTGCCGCAGCGCGGCTCTCAGACCATTGGCGAACGTGTCGAAATCGAGGCCGAGTTCCCGCTGGTTGAAGGTGGCTTTGAGTTGAGGGTGTACGAATTCGACGGGATCTTCCAGCGTGATCACGTGCGCGGATTTCTTATGGTTGATCTCGTTCAGAATCGCGGCAAGTGTGGTCGACTTGCCACTTCCCGTGGCCCCCGTTACAAACACGATTCCGAACTTCTCCTCGGCCACCTGTTTCAGTACCGAAGGCAGCTCCAGTTCGTCCAGGGTGGGCACCTTTGTGGGAAGCTGTCTCATCACAATGGAATAGGTGCCGCGCTGAGAAAACACGTTCACGCGGAATCGGGCTCGCCCGGGAAGGTGATAGGACAGGTCGCAGGATCCCTGGTGAACAAGATTCCGCACATTGCGCCGGTCTCCACCCGCCATTCTGAGCATCAGCGTTTCCGTTTGAAAGGGGGTCAGCTTGTGGAGGGGCAGATCTCGGCAGGCCGGTAGAAGCACTCCGTCCACTTCGGCCTGGGGAGGTTTTCCCACGGTGAAATTGATGTCCGAAGCCCGTGGATACTGATCGAGAACATGTCCAAGCAACTGGTCAAAATCCGTTTGCTTCAAGGCTCCTCCCTCCCCTTTTCACGGCACCCCGGTTCTCGACATTCCGGCCCCGCCCCCCTCTGCGCTTGCGTTTTCCCGAGGGTATCCTCCACAAGGAATCTTTCGACAGCTCACTAGACCTCAGTAAAATCCTCCGGAACCTCGGTAAGGTACGGGCGGAATTTTTCCTTGTCCACGCATTTCAGATACGCCTCCCCCGCGCCGATTCGGCCGGCACGAAGGTGAGCCGCAATCCCGTCGTCGAGGGTCTGCATGCCGTACTTCTTGCCTGTTTGCATGGACGACGGGACCTGATGTGTCTTGGATTCACGGATCATCGCCCGAACTGCGTGAGTGGCAATGAGGATTTCCAGGACGGGAATACGCGCCCTGGTATCGATGCGCTTGAACAGAGCCTGGGAGATGACCGCCCGGATTCCATCGGCCAGGGTCGACCTGATCTGAGGCTGTTCACCCGTGGGGAAGACCTCGATGATCCGGTCAACGGTCTTCGCGGCACTCGTTGTGTGCAGAGTCGAGAAGACCAGGTGCCCGGTTGCCGCGGCTTCGACGGCAAGGCGGATCGTTTCGAGGTCGCGCATTTCGCCGACCAGGATGATGTCGGGGTCTTCACGAAGTGCGGCTCTGAGGGCAGTCGAAAAGGAGCGTGTGTGGCTGCTCACCTCACGATGATTGACAATGCAGTTCTTGCTCGCATGAACAAACTCGATGGGATCCTCGATGGTGATGATATGGTCCTTGCGCTTCCTGTTGGCTTCATCGATGATCGCCGCAAGCGTTGTCGACTTTCCACAGCCGGTGGGTCCGGTCACCAGGACGAGGCCTCTCGGGAGCAGCGCCAGCCTGCTCACAACGGGAGGCAACCCCAGCTGCTCGACAGACATGACCTCGCTGGGAATCTCCCGAAAGACGGCCGAAATGCCGTTCTTCTGCATGAAATAGTTTGCACGGTATCTTGCCAGGCCCGGTATCTCGTAGGCGAAATCTAGGTCTCCCGTTTCTTCGAAGACCTTTATCCTGTCTTCATGCGTGATTTCATAAAGCATGGACCGCAGTTCGTCGTCATCGAGGACCTTGTACTTGATGCGTTCGAGATCCCCACGGATTCGAAGAACGGGCTGCTGCCCCGATACGAGATGAAGGTCTGAAGCCTTCTGCTCGTTCATGAGCTTGAAGAATGCGTCGATTCTGGCCATGGATCCCTCTTCGACTGAACAGGCATGTTCCGGGGCAAAATCATCAAACCCGTACCTCACGGGATACCCGTCCAATCCTCCCCGCCGGGGGAACAGCCTTTACACCCCGAAACATCCATCCTGTATGTAATCGGCCAAAATCAGATTTTTATAAATATAGAGTGCTTGTACCTTTCGTCGATGCGCTTCAGTCCCACATTCTCCGCAATCTCCAGGGCTTCCCTGAACTCGGATCGCTTTATTCTCCTTCCGATACGAGGCTTTCCGACCGCTTCGCCACACGGATGGTACTGGTCCATGATATTCACATAGGTATTGGGAGAAATCTCCTCAGCGATGAACCTCAAAATGCCGGGCGTCCCCGCGAGCCCCTCGGGCAGCACCAGGTGGCGCACCAGGAGTCCCCTTCGAGCTATACCGGACTCATCGATCCACAGGTCTCCCACCTGCCTGTGCATCTCCTTCAAGGCACGCCTGGCCTGTTCCGGGTAGTCGTATGCATCGGCCAGTTCCTTCGCAACCTGTGGATCCCAGAACTTGAAGTCGGGCATGTAGATGTCCACAATGCCGTCGAGCAGTTTGAGGGCGGATACCCGTTCATAGCCGCCGCAGTTGTAGACAATGGGAATTTGGAGCCCCTTTTCGATCGCTGCGGGCAGAGCCTCCAGGATCTGGCAGACGACGTGGGTGGGGGTCACGAGGTTGATGTTGTGGCACCCTGCTGTCTGAAGGCTCAACATGATTTCCGCCAGGTCCTCCGCTCCGATGGGTGTCCCCTCGCCGCCGTGGCTGATGTCGTAGTTCTGGCAGAAGACACAAAAGAGGTTGCAGTAGGAAAAGAAGATCGTGCCCGAACCTCGACGCCCCACCAGCGGACTCTCCTCTCCGAAGTGAGGACCGTAGCTGGCCACCACCGCCTTTCTTCCCGTTCGGCAGTATCCCTTCTCGCCGGCCAGGCGATCCACTTTGCACATGCGGGGGCACAAAGTGCACCGGCCCATCCAGCGAAGGCCCCTGCGAATGCCTTCCTCCAGTTTGCCGTTCCGATAAGCCTCGATGTATGCTGCGGGCATATCGTTCTCCTTGCCGTACAAACGCCGACTCGGTCAACCGGCACGGACTCTATTCCACCTTCCTCGCAAGGATCACCACCTCCATCTCCTGCTCCAGGGCCTCCTTGAAACGTTGCGCATCCGCTTCGTCCCCGACGATTTCACCGTAGTGCATCGGAATCACCAGCTTCGGCTTCAGAACCCGCGCAGCCTGCACCGCTTCCTCCGCCGTCATGACATACGTGCCGGAAACGGGCAGAAAAGCCACATCGGCCTTCAGTTCACTCATCTCAGGGATCAAATCCGTGTCTCCCGCGTGGTAATACCTCACTCCGTCCAGGGTAACCACGAAGGAAAGCATACCTGCGCGCTTCGGGTGAAATTCCTTGTCGGTGTTGTAGGCCGGCCAGACTTCCACATCCACTCCCTTCACCTGAATACGGTCCCCCGGCGCCACGATTCTGACTTCCCCCTTGAATTTTCGCGCCGACGAGGCATCCGTCACGATGACCGTATCTTTCCCGCGGATCTTCGCAACATCTTCAGGAGAACAATGATCGTAGTGGTCATGGCTGATGAGGATCAGATCAGCCGGTTTACTGCTCTTGATCCGGAACGGATCGAAATAGACGACGATGCTTCCCTCGATGCGAATCGAGTCATGCCCGAGCCAATGAATTCTCTTGACAATCTCATCATGATGCATGTCTGTTTCCCCCTTCTTTTCTTGTACTCCCCTTTTCCCTGCGTACGATCCATCCCCGTTCTGCAGACACTCGCCCGCAAACCTTCGTGACCCCGTGTGAACCGCAACGACCCGTCATGCTCCTGAATAAGATATTAATCATTCTTTCCTGGCCTATCGATTGACTCCCCTACCATGCCATCGTACCCTTTGTCACCCGGTGATGCGTCCAAACCCAACGGGTGGACAGATCTTTACGGCGCGATCTGCGCTTGGACTGGATTCCCGTTTTCGCGGGAATGATGTTATGGAAGGAATGACGTTTTAAAGGAATGAAGTTGCGGTGCCCAATGGCGTTATGGAAGGAGCAACGTTGCCGTGCCATCGATCCTGTGCGTGAAAGGCACCGGAGGTACTCGTCTGTAAAGAATCATTGGATGGAAGCGGTTTCGGGGAGGATCGACTAGATATACTGATCCCCCAGCTCCGTTATGATCCGTTCCACGTCACTGCCGGTCCGGACCGCGAGGTCACTCAGGGCAGATTCGAGTCTTCGCCGCATGGACGGGTTGCAGAGGTCATCGAGGGACCTCAGGGCGCCTCCCCGGCGCCCCAGGCGGAACAGGAGTTTCTCTTCGGGAGGCATTGCCAGGTAGCGGTCGATCACATCGATCATTGCCTGCCTGTCCTCGGGGAAGGAGCCCTGCACTTCTTCCAGGAGGTTCATGATGTGATCGGAAGTGAGGGTGCTGTGGATCCCTTCCAGGGATTGGATGAACAGCCTGATTTCCCGCACGGTGTCGTCGTCCGACAGGGGCACGAACCGGCGGGAGAGCTTTTCGACGTAAAGGGGCGCATGAGGGGGGACGCGGAGGCTGCGCAGCCTGATGAAATGAGGGTCGATGGCATTGAGGACCCTTGCGGTCTCGACGGCGTGTTCCCTGGACAGATCCTGTCCTCCCAGGCCCGGCATGATGTATTCCGAAAGGGTCATACCGGCCTCGATCACCTTCCTGCCGGCGTCGATGTGATCCTTTGCCGTGGTTCCCTTCTTTACCCGTTTCAAGACCCGGTCCGAACCGCTTTCGAGTCCGATGTGGATGCGGTCCAGGCCTGCATGGAATATCTCCTTCAGTTCTTCCAGGCTCCTGCGGGCCAGGGTACTGCTGCGGGCATACGAAGTAACCCTCGATATTCCCGGGATCTTCTCCTTGAGATACCGCAACGCCTGGACCAGGAACGAAGTGGGCAGAATCAGGCTGTTGGCGTCCTGGATGAAGACGGTTCCCTTTCCCGAGAAATACCATACAGCCACCTGCCTTGTGCAATGATCATAAGAAGAGCCTGTGAGAACCGTATTCAACACCTCACGGTCCAGGCGGCCTCCGTAACCCATGGACCACGACAGGCTCTGCAGGCTGTCCAGGATGCTGCGAACCGCGTCGATATCCTGGCGAATCTCCTCCAGGGACCGCCTGCTGAATTCCCGTTTCTTGTAAACCGGGCAGAAGGTGCACTTGTTCCACGGGCAGTTGCGGGTAAATCGCAGCAGAAGGCTGCCTGCTTCACTGGGAGGCCTGATGGGGCCCTGTTCAAAGGATGGTGTCATCATTTCACCCGCCCTGCTGATCGTTCTCATCCGGCATAGCCTCAACGCAGATTTTCAGGCTCCGATTCACGGAAATCAGGCTGCGCGAGGAAGAGGTTTCCACGAGCTCGTGGGACCGTCGTAACAGCAGTGATTATGTTCTCTTATTATAATCATCCATTAAAATTATCCGCCTGTCAAAATCGAAACATCGATTGCCGGCAGGGTTGAATTCCGGGTGCTGCCTGGAAACACCGGCGAGCTTGTTGTCATTTGAGTGCAGCTTCGGTATAAAGGATTCTTCCGGCAAACGCGTACCCGGACCACTTGTGGCACAAAGGTGGAATACACCCGCGCACTCATTCCCGCAAAGGCGGGAATCCAGGAAGGTTAACTGTATTTGCTGATGTTTCCATGGTGGTGCGCCTGTGCGGGACCACCGGTGGGAACTCGAAGGCCGGACCGGAAGGCGATATGCTTATCTGAAAGCGGGATGGAGATGAAGGGCGAGAAGATTACGGCAGTCTATGTAATGGTTCGAGAGGACGAAATAGGACCTGAAGACCACGGAAGTTATGACGGGCCTGTGCAGAGGCAGAAGGATCTTCTGCTCGGGTTTCTCGAACGGCAGGGAGAATGGCACGTTGCAGGGGAGGTTGAGGTATACAGCCGGCGTCGGCATTTGCTGCAGGATCTTGAACGCAACCGCATCGGGCGGATCCTGGTACTGGATCTGGACAGGCTGGGTAGCAGCAGGGAGGAGGTCGACGCCCTGCTGTTTGAACTTGACATACTGGGAGTCCAGGTGATGACCGTCAACCCGCGGGATTCCGCCTGATCCCGGCGCCCGGCTTCGCGGCAGGACATGACCTGTATGCAGGCCGTGGGTTCGGCGCACTCGATGCCTGGATGCTGATGCCACCGTGGTTCCTGCCTCCATCAACGAGTATGCAGGCTCTGGAACCGGCCTTCCGATGGAATGGAACGAAAGCGAATGACGGCACCTGGAAATCTGCTGCGGGATTTTCGACAAAGATCGAGGGCTCTCGATCCCTCCGGGAGCTTTCATCTGGAAGCGCCGGCCGGTTCGGGAAAGACATTCCTGCTCACTGCACGGTTCATGCGCTTGTTGAATGTTGTGGACCATCCGCAGCAGATTCTGGCGTTGACGTTTACCAACAAGGCTGCGGGGGAGATGCGTGAGAGGGTGGGGAGGTTCCTGGCTCGAGCCGCCCAGGGGGCGGAGCCTGCCGATGCCTGGGATGCCGATCTGCTCCATTCCGCAAGAAATGCTCTTGAACGTCATCGAAGACTTCGGGATCTGCTCCTGAGCGGAGAATCCCTGCATATCCAAACCTTCCATTCTCTTTGCTATGCCCTGGTTTCCCAGTCCCCCATCGAGGCGGGCATCGTGCCTGGTTCGAAGCTGATGGACGAGAAGGAGCAGTCCTTTTTTCTCCGGGAGGCCATTGAATCCGTGCTGAGGGATATCGCCGGCCGAAGCGTCGTCGATCCTGTTCGCAGAGCTCTTGAGAATCGGCTGCTCTTTCTGAACAATTCCTGGCGGCTGCTGGCCGGGGAACTCGAAGATCTCATGCGGCGCCGGGAGGCGCTGGCGGACCTGGTTCACGTTGTGAACCGGCAGCGGGTATCGGGTTACGTCATGGAAGGTGCCCGGCAGATGGCGGAAGTCGAGCTTTCCGCTCTGATGGAGGTATTCTCGGCTACGGCCCTCGGCGCTTCGTGGCCTTCCTTTGTGAAGAGCATCCGGGCCAACGGAGGCTCACTTGGCGATGTCCTTCTCGATGACATTCCAGGATCTCGATGGGAAGACCTTCCTTCATGGAAGACCATCTCGGAAGCCTTGCTTACGAAAAGCGGCGATGTGAGGAGGAAATTCGGTCCTGCAAGCGGCTATTATGCCGGGTTTTCCAGGACGGACTGGTGCGGACTTGTCCAGGGGCTCGATCCGCCTGCCGTGGAAAGGCTTCTCGCCGTGCGGGAACTGCCCTCCATCGAGGATGCGGCACCGGACCTGGATACACTGTGGGATCTCATTCTCCTGCTCCACGAACTGATCAACGCCTACGACGAACGCTGCAGGAACCTTCGCCTGCTCGACTTTTCAGCCCTCGAGACGGCCGCTCTCCAGCTCTTCGATTCTGTTCAGCCTTCGGATCCGCAGCTGTTTCTCGATCACCAGGTCCGGCACGTGCTCATAGACGAGTTCCAGGATACCAGCCGGCAGCAGTGGAGCCTGTTGAGGCATATATGCACGGGATGGGCGGATGAACAGGGGAGGACACTCTTCGTCGTCGGGGATCCCAAACAGTCCATTTACGGATTCCGCAAGGCGGAGGTGAGCCTGTTCCTGACGGCGCGCGACGGACTTCCACTGGATTCCTTCCGCGTTCTTCCTCTTGAATCCCTGGTACTCGATACCAATTTCAGATCCCAGCCCCACCTCATCCAATGGTGCAATGACCTGTTCGGCGGGACCGTCATGGCCGATCCGAGGGCGGATCTCGATGAAGTCCCCTTCAGCGGGTCTGTCGCCTCGCCGATGACGAAAGTCGATGAGTCTCCCGCGGTGCCTGAACTGGCCCTGTTTGCCGGGTGGCCCGACGCGGAATCGGCGCGCCTGCGCGAGGCGCGGTGGCTTGCAGGCCGCCTGGCGGAAGAATGGAAGAGCGGCTCGTTGAATTCAAGTACGGGCATCCTTCTTTTTGCCAGGACGCATCTCGGGGTTTACCTGGAAGCCCTCCAGGAACGGGGGGTCCCCGTCCAGGTGGCCGAGGGGCTCAAGCTTTCGGAAAGACCGGAAGTGCGCTACCTGTGGCAGCTCTGCCGGGCCCTTGTCCTGCCCCAGGATCATCTGGCCTGGGCATGCCAGTTGCGGAGTCCCTGGTTGTCCCTGGATTTCGGAGAGATCCTGGCCGTATCCAGGGAGGAGCCCGCGGAATGGGTCGAAAAGATCATTTCCTATTCCAAGAGGGACCGTCGAGTTGAACAGTTCATGGAAGGAATCCTGGCTGCCAGGAGGCATCTCGGGCACGAACCACTGGCGGCGGTCATGGAATCGGCCTGGCTCGACCTGGAAGGCGCCCGCATCACGGGGGAGCGCTGGGGAACTCGCGGCCTGGCCTGCTGCAGGCAGTTTTTCGAACTGCTCAGGGAGGCGGAGATGCACGAGCCCGTGCAGACACTCACCCGGTTCGAACAGCTCATGGACGATGCCTACGAACCCGTCGACCCGGATACGGCTCTTTCCCCCGTTTCCCTTATGACCGTACACCGGGCCAAGGGGCTCGAATTCGATACGGTATACCTTCCCTTTCTGGATTGGAACCCGGTCCAAAGGCAGCAGGGAAGCCCGCAGCCCTATCTCTTGGAAAGAGCCGCCGGGCGGGATGAAAGATACCTGCTTGCGACCCGCCCCGACCGGGTGAGAGGGAACCGCGACCCCATGTATACCTGGCTTGGGCGGCTTCAAACGGGAAGGCGCCTGGGGGAGGCGAAGCGGATCCTGTACGTTGCGGTGACTCGTGCTGCAAAGAGAGTGTTGATGAGCGGTGTTGTCGGCGTCAGGAATAGGGACGCAGGGCTGTCGATCCCGAAACAGACGCCTCTGTCCTGGATAGACGATCATTTCCGTCTTTCGGAGAAGCCGGGTTTCAGAGAATTCTCGCTGCCCGATGATGGGGAGAAGCATGACGAGACGGTCATGGAGGCTGTGACCCTGCTTGACGGGACGCAGAAGTTCCTGGTGACGCTGGAACCGGGTATCCGGGCGGCTCCCGTTCCACTCCAGGTCACGACCGGTGCCCCCTCACTTCAACCGGCTCCTTTCGAGAGGGAGAGGCGCCCCTTTGTTATCGTTCATCCTTCCGCCCTGATCGGTGGTTCGACGGATCCAGGCCCCGTTTCCGTCGACGCGAATCCCTTCGGATCCGAAAATGCCAGGCTTCGCGGAATACTTATCCACCGATTGCTGGCAACTTATGGAACCAGGATGGAACTGCCGCCGATCGAGAGCATACGCGATACCCTGGTGCATATGGGATGCAGGGAGAAAGAGGCCGGGGAAATGAGCGTGTCCGTCCGATCGGAGGTCGAGTCGTGCCTGGTCGATCCCTGGCTTGAGAGGCTTTATTCGGCGCCGGGTGATTCGAGATACGTGGAATGGCCGGTTGAATGCCTGCATTCCGGGAGGACGGTGTACTCGGGGGTAGTGGACCTTGTGGTTTTCGAGGGCGGGAAGTGGAGGCTGGTGGACTTCAAGACTTCCGCACCTGCCGGTTCTTGTGATATCGATGTCTTCTGCAGGGGAGAGGTGGAAAAATACCGTCCGCAGGTTCTGGCGTACCGGGAAATGTGGTGTAAAATGAAAAAGTCGGACACTGCCGATGTGAATGCCTACCTGTATTGGACTGCTCTCAGGAGAGCAGTGAAGCTCTGAGGGGATTGGAAGAAGTGATGCGGCACATCAAGGACCCAGGGACCTCCGTGGACGAAAAACACGCGTTCGTGATTGCGGGAACCCGGAGTGGATGCGGGAAGACAACCCTGTCCCTGGGGATTATGGCGGCACTGAAGGCTCGAGGATGGAGTGTTCAGCCTTTCAAGGTCGGCCCTGATTTCATCGATCCCGGTTTTCACACACAGGTGGCGGGCAGACAGTCCCGAAACCTGGACGGCTGGATGCTTGGCCGGGCTGCCAACAGGTCCCTGTTCGAACGGCTTCTCGACCAGGCCGATGTGGCCGTGGTCGAAGGGGTGATGGGATTGTTCGACGGGTACGACGGGGTCAGCGAGTCGGGCAGCAGTGCCGAGATTGCGAAATGGCTCGATCTGCCGGTGGTTCTCGTGGTGGATGCAGGGAGCATGGCCAGGAGTGCGGCTGCGCTGGTGTACGGGTTCAGCCGGTTCGACTCGGGGCTGAAGGTGGCAGGGGTCATCTTCAACAAGATCGGCGGCAAAGGGCACCTGGAGTACCTGAAGGAGGCCATGTCGGCCAATCTGCCCGAAATACCGGTGCTCGGAGGCATCCCCAGGGAGGATCCCATAAGGATACCCGAGCGACACCTCGGGTTGGTTACCGCCGATGAAGTCTTTCTCGATGATCGATGGCGGGCAAGACTCGTGCAGTTGGTGGAGGAGTACGTGGACCTCGACCTGCTGATCGAGAAGAGCTGTGTGCGGCTCGAACCGCGGTCTCGGGAGGCGCCGCGAATCCAAGACATGCCGGTACCGACGGTTCCCATTGCCGTGGCCCGGGATGCGGCTTTCTGCTTCTACTATCCCGACAACCTGGAACTGCTGCGCCAAGCGGGTGCACTCCTGCATTTCTTCTCCCCTCTTGCAGGTGAGAACTTTCCGCGCGAATCCGCCGGGCTCTACCTGGGCGGCGGATATCCCGAACTCTATGCCAGGGAGATTTCAGAACGGAACGCGTTCCTTGAATCGGTGGTAAAGGCCGCGCAAAACGGTATGCCGATGCACGCGGAATGTGGAGGCCTCATGGTCTTGAGCCGGTTCATCGAGACCATCGGAGGAGAAAGGTACTCCATGGCCGGGCTGCTTCCATTCGGGACGCGCATGTTGAAGAGAAGAAAGGCGTTGGGCTACACGGAGGTGGTCCTGAGCGTTCCGTGCCTGCTGGGAAAGGCCGGAATGGTGCTGAGAGGCCACGAATTCCATTATTCCGAGGTTGTTGAAGAAGAGCAGGACCCACGGCTGACGCTGGCCTACAGGCTCAGGATGCGCAGGCACGAAGGGGAGCGCATGGAGGGATATCTCACCGGATCCGTGCTGGCCAGTTACGTCCACCTTCACTGGGGGAGTGCGCCCGAGGCGGCCGAAAACTTTGTAATGTCCTGCAGGCATTGGATGAACAGGGCGGAACAATGAGCCGGGGTGTTCCGGTGGATTCGATCGCCCTCGAAGGTTATAACCACGGGCCGAAGTTCATGCCTCGAATCATCACGGCATGCGTCGAGGCATCGCACGGTTTGGAATGCCGGATCGGGTGGTATCGTCCAGGAGAGAGGAAGATGTGCACATGAATCGGAAAGCCAGGGCACTGATGTTTCTCGGGACAGGTTCGGATGTGGGAAAGAGCGTTCTCGCCGCTGCGTTCTGCAGGATTTTCAGGCAGGACGGCTACCGCGTTGCCCCGTTCAAGGCCCAGAACATGGCCCTCAATTCGTATATCACTCCCGAAGGCGGAGAGATGGGCAGGGCGCAGGTCGTCCAGGCCGAGGCTGCGGGCATCGAGCCGCACGTGGACATGAATCCGGTTCTCTTGAAGCCGACATCGCAAGTGGGTTCCCAGGTCATCGTACTGGGAAAAGCCGTCGGGAATTTTCCGGCCGCGGATTATTACGAATACAAGACAAAGCTGATTCCCGTCGTCCGGGAATCCTATGAACGGCTTGCGAGCCGGTATGATGTGGTGGTGCTCGAAGGAGCCGGCAGTGCCGTCGAACTCAACCTCAAGCAGCATGATATCGTCAACCTGGCGATGGCCGGAGAGGCCGATGCCCTGTGCATACTGGTGGGCGATATTGACAGAGGCGGAATCTTTGCCGCTTTGCTGGGCAGTTATATGCTGATGGAACCGCATGAACAGGAGCGGATCATCGGTTTTCTGGTGAACAAGCTGAGGGGGGATCCACGGCTTTTCGAAAGTGGTGTGCGGATCATGGAGGAGCGGTCAGGAAAGCCGGTGTTGGGAGTGATTCCCCATTTCGACCACATCGCTCTTCCGGAAGAGGACAGCGTGGCACTGGGTAAACGCATGCGCCGGGCAGCCCTCCCGGATCCGCAGGGAAGCCTGGTCATTGGAGTGCTGAGGCTGCCGTTCATATCCAACTACACAGACTTCGATTGCTTTGAACAGGAAAGAGGGGTCGAGCTGGTCTATTTCGATCGGCCCGAGGAGATCTTCAACTGCGACGCGGTGATCTTGCCCGGGAGCAAGAATACCCTCGAGGACCTGGCGTTTCTCGAACGTTCCGGACTGGCAGATGCGGTCAGGGCCTACGCGGGGGCAGGAGGCACGGTCGTGGGACTCTGCGGCGGTTACCAGATGATGGGGTACAAGGTTCGTGATCCACACGGCGTCGAAAGCAGCCTGGAAGAGGTCGACGGCCTTGCGCTTCTGGACATGGAAACGGAGATGTTTCCGGAGAAGATCACGTCCCAGGTCGAGGCCGTTCGCCTGTCCGGAGACATCCTCGGTGTTCCTGACGGAGAGGTTCTCAGGGGGTACGAAATCCACATGGGGCAAAGCACCACGATGGGCAGGGCGCGTCCCCTCTTCAGGATTGTCTCCAGGAACGGCCGCCCCGAGGATACACTCGATGGTCTGACTCTCGAAAACGGCCGGGTCTGGGGTACGTATATCCATGGAGTCTTCGACAACGATGAGTTCAGAAGGGATTTTCTGGGCCGGTTGAAGCAAAGGTCCGGCAAGAGCGACGTGCGCCTGTCCGATTCGTTTTCCTACCGGCGCTGGAAGGAAGACCAGTATGACCGGCTTGCCGATCACGTGCGGCAGTATGCGGACGTCGGGCGGATCTACCGTTTGATGGGGCTGTGACTCGGTCCTCGGGGGATCCGGTTCCCTTTTTTGCAGAATCCCTCGGGGTACTCATTGCCCGCTTGCGTGACAAGACGGAGCAGAGGTTCTCGGCCCTGCGCCCTGCTGTGTCAAGACCAAGAAGAACGGAGTGTTTCGAGTGTTGTTCCTTCCCTGGCATCTGATGGCTGCGTACATTCTCGATCTGGTACTGGGTGACCCTCGCCGGCTCCCTCATCCCATTCGCTGGATCGGCCGCCTCATCAGCTGGGTGGAACTCCTGCTGTACGACAAGAGTGCTTCGCCCCTGCACCAGAGGCTGTCCGGTATTGCTTTCTGGGTGCTCGTGGTTTCCGTTGTCCTCTCCGCCACCGTCGTGATTACAGGGGTCTCCGTTCACCTGCATGTCATCCTGGGGCATATCGTGCTTGTCTGGCTGGCCTACACGACCCTTGCGGTTCGGAGCCTGCACAGGGAATCAGCCGCAGTAGCGTCGGCCTTGAAGGAAGGGGATCTCGTCCGCGCGCGGGAAAGACTTTCGATGATTGTGAGCCGGGACACGAGCGGACTCGACGACAAGGATATCGTGAGGGCCCTCGTGGAAACCGTCTCCGAGAATATCTCCGACGGCATCGTGGCGCCTCTGTTCTATCTCGCCCTGGGGGGCCCGGTTTGCGGAATGCTGTACAAAGCGGTGAACACGATGGACTCCATGGTGGGTTACCACAACGAACGGTACCGGTATTTCGGCTGGTTTGCCGCCAGGGTGGACGATGCGGCCAACTGGATTCCGGCGCGACTGAGCGGGCTGCTTATTGTCGGGGCCGCCGCATGCATGAGGTTGAACTGGAAGGAGTCATGGAAGGTGATGCGCCGGGACGCCCGCAGAATGAAAAGCCCCAATGCCGGTTACCCTGAAGCCGCTGCAGCCGGAGCCCTGGGGGTCAGGCTCGGGGGTACGAACATCTACTTCGGAAGCCCCGTGGAAAAGCCGACCCTGGGAGATCCTGTCAACCGTCTATCCATCGACACCTTCGCCGTTGTGATCAGGCTGATGTACGTGACTTCTATGCTTGCCCTGGTTCTGGCTGTAGGCATCCGCCTCGGGTGTCTTTTCAACCCTGTCTGACCCCGTCGAGGTTTCCTTGACCTGCTCCCTGCCGCAACTTGAATTCCAGAAGGAGATGACTCACATGACGCTTCCTCACGGTGGCAACGTGTACGAAATCGCTGCACGCCTGGGATGCTCCCCGGACGACCTGCTCGATTACAGCGCCAGCATCAACCCTCTCGGCCCTCCGCCGGGGCTTCTCGAAAGAATTGGGGAAACCTTCCACCTGCTGCAGCACTACCCCGATATATCCAACAGCACACTGGTCGAATCCCTTGCCGCTTTTCATGATCTCCCTGCCGCCTGCATCGCTCCCGGAAACGGCTCCACGGAAATCATCTACTGCCTGCCTCGGGCGCTCGGGATCAAGAACGCTGCCGTGGTGCTGCCCACCTTCAGTGAGTACCGAAAAGCCTTTGAAATTCAGGGAGTGAGAATGCATACGCTGCCTGCGGATGCGGATTCCGGCTTCCAGCCGACAGTGCCGCAGCTCGATGCCTTGTGCGTTGCCCACTCTCCGCAAGCCATCCTGTTCACTCACCCGGGCAGTCCCTCGGGAACCCTGCTCAGCGAGTCCGTTCGGGAATGGATCAAGACAAGAAGCGAAAAAGGGGGGCCCTGCTGCATCGTGGATGAGGTGTTCATCGACTTCTGCGAGGAAGAATCCCTGAAGCGCCATCTGCAGTCGTGCCCGGGACTTGTTCTGATCAGGTCCATGACGAAATTCTACGGCATCCCGGGGTTGAGGCTCGGCTACCTGATGGCCCACGAAGAAACGGCGTCGAAGGTTCGATTCCTGCTTCCTCCCTGGTCCGTGAACACCGTAGCCCAAATCGCCGGAGTCTTCTGCATCGCGCAAAACGCCTACCGCGAACAGACACTCCGACTGGTGAACGAGGAACGAGAGAGGCTCCAAGGCAGACTCGAAGCTGTCGGAGGAATGAAGGTTCTCCCCGGGAAAGCGAACTATCTCCTGGTCGAACTGGATAAATGCCTGCCGCCGGCGGTTCGGCTTCAGCAGGACCTTCTTGCTTCAGACCGAATTATGGTGAGGGACTGCAGTTCGTTCGAGGGGCTCGGGGATCACTTCTTTCGCGCAGCTGTCCGCCTCCCCCATCAAAACCAGCGGCTGATCGAAGGCATCACCAGGTGGATCCGGTCTCATGAATCTGCTTGAGGTTCATGCGAATGTGAATCATCCTTTAAGAAATACTCATGATACTCGTTGTCCACAAGGTGATTGCGCAGCAGCTGAGACAGCATTTCGAAGACCCGGGTGATTTCTTCGTCCGTCAGCCTGGGAACAAGCTTCTGCATCAAGTCGTCGTCTGAAAACTTCTGGAGGTAATAGATCAGGGATTTCTCGTCCACTTCCCTGGAAAAGCCGAAAGCCACCAGGCCGTCATAGGTTTCCACGAAGGTGTGCTTGTGCGCTGCCATGGGTATTCCTGTTCTTCTCCGGCCCGTTATGCGGGAAAGGAACCGGGGTTATTGGGATATCCCGTGATGCCTGTACGGAACCGGGGAGAGACAACGAAATCCTGGGAGTCTCCGTCCCCGGCAGCCGGCGGCTATTCGGCTTCTCCGTTCATGTAGTAGTCGAGGCCGAAGTGAGTGATCTGCTCCTCGCCCATGAGGTACCTCAGGGTGTTCTTCAGTTTCATGAGCTGAATGAAAATGTCGTGTTCCGGGTAGAGGTTTTCCTTGTGCATGGGACTCTTGAAGAAGAAAGACAGCCATTCCTGGATGCCGCTCATGCCCACCCGTTGAGCCAGGTCGGTAAGAAGGACGAGATCCAGGATAAGAGGAGCGGCCAATATGCTGTCCCGGCACAGGAAATCCAGTTTGATCTGCATGGGATAACCCAGCCAGCCGAAGATGTCTATGCAGTCCCATCCTTCCTTGTTGTCTCCACGCGGTGGATAGTAGTTGATCGTCACCTTGTGGTAGTAATTCTTGTACAGGGTGGGATAGAGATGAGGCTGAAGAATGTATTCCAGGACCGAAAGCTTGCTTTCTTCCTTCGTTTTGAAGGAATCCTTGTCATCGAGCACCAGGCCGTCGCGGTTCCCCAGGATATTGGTGGAGTACCAGCCTTCGAGGCCGAGCATTCGTGATTTCAGGCCCGGAGCAAGGATCGTTTTCATTAGGGTCTGGCCGGTTTTGAAGTCCTTTCCGGCGATGGGAACGTTCATCTGTTTGGCGAGTTCGACCATTGCCGGGATGTCAATGGTGAGATTGGGCGCACCGTTGATGAAAGGAATACCGCTTTCGAGCGCCGCCAGGGCATAGAGCATGCTCGGAGCGATCTTTTCATGGTTGGATTCGACGGCGTCCTGGAGGGCGTCCGGCGACTGGTGGATTGCCTCGGGCGTGAGGTGTATTTCGGTACTTCCGCACCAGATCATTACACAGCGTTCGAGGCCGTTTTCTTTTTTGAACCGGCGGATGTCTTCCTTGAGTGAGTCGACGTGCCGTCGGAGGTCCTGACCTTCCTTTACATGAGTCCCATCGAGATTTCGCACGAAGCGGCGGTCGAAGACGGCCTTCATCGGAACGATGCCCCCGAGAAAGTCCCTGATGGGTTCCACGTGTTCGCGCTTGAGGACTCGAGCGTAATTGGCCGCTTCGTAGCAGTTGGCTTCATAGAGGTCCCAGCCACCGAAGACCAGGTCATCGAGGGAGGCCAGGGGGACAAACTCCCTGATTTTCGGGGACCGGTGTTCAAAGCGTTTGCCGAGGCGTATGGTCCCCAGCTGAGTCAATGAACCTACAGGCTCCCCCAGTCCCCTTCGCACAAGCTCCACACCAGCGATAAACGTTGTACTCACCGCACCCCCGATGCCCGGGATCAACACACCCAGTCTGCCTTCCGGTGTCTTGATACGGTCTTTCCTTTTCAGACTCTTTTCTTTCAAAACAGTCCTCCCCGATATCAGATCATACCCTGCAACATATTGAAATTTTACAGGTCAATAATGCTCATGCCCGCCGGAATGTCAAGGAGATTGAATTCAACCGGAAGGACGCGCGCGGGCGGAACCGAGGTTGGATTGCCGTCTTTCCCGATCGAGAAGAAATTGTTTGACAGGCAGACCCGCGCTGTACCCGCCGAGTCCGCCGTCGGATGCGACCACTCGATGGCACGGAATAAGAATGGCGACGGGGTTATTCCCGCACGCCTGCCCGACGGCGCGGGAAGCCTGCGGCCTGCCGATCCTTTGTGCGACATCCTTGTAGGTTCGAGTCTGCCCGAAAGGGATGCGGCAGAGCTCCTCGAGTACGTCCCTCTGGAAATCTGTTCCGGCGTTCATGTCCAGGGGGAAGGCCGGAATCGGTTTCCCCTTTTCGAAAAAATCGTCAACGGCGGCTCTCATGCCGTGAAGGAAGGATCCGGGAGGTGCCTCCTGGATCCGGGTTCCGGGATACAATCTGTAAACGGAGGCACGGATGACTTCGTCTGAAGGTGCATCGTCACCGTGGAATTCGAGCAGGAAGATGCCCGTCGAGGTGGCTGCTGTCAGCAGCCAGCCGAGGGGAGTACGAAAAAGGAGGTATTCCACCGCCATCCCGGCGCTGCCCTGGTTCGTTCTCCGGGCCATGACCTTCGCTCCCTTCCTTTCACCGGCGGCCGGCAGGCCCCGGCCTGCGCTAATCCACAAAATCCGTAATATAAGGATTGGTTTCCATCTCCCGCCTGATCGTCGAACTGGGGCGGTCTCCATAGTCATGGCCGGGCCAGACGATCGTGTCCGGGGGCAGGGTGATCACCTTCTTCTTCAAGGATTCGATCAACTGGGAAAACGATCCTCCCGGAAGGTCCGTCCTTCCGACGGCACCCACAAAAAGCGTATCGCCGGTAAAAAGATTGCCGTCGATGAGTATGCAGCAGGCGCCGGGAGTGTGACCGGGCGTGTGCAGGAACTTCATGGTGATGCCGCCGAAGGTGAGTTCGTCTCCATCCTGGACCGTGATATCCGCGGGAGGGTGCGGGCAAAGGCCCATCATCCGCGCCCAGTTCTTGATTTCCACCTGCTGGAAGTAGGTTTCGTCCAGGGCATGCATGACCACGGGTGCGCCGAGGGCCCTGGCAAGCCGTTCGTTGCCGCACGTGTGGTCGGCGTGACCATGAGTGTTGACGATATATTTGAGCCTGACATCTTTCTCACGGAGAAGCCGGATGAGCCGATCCTCGTCACCGGCCGGATCGATCAGTATTCCTTCTTTCGTTTCTTCATCGTACACGAGATAGCAGAAGACTTCCATGTGGCCGACCGGGGTCTGAATTATTTTCATTTCCTTTTCTCCGGCTGAATGTGAGCGTTGTCAACTGGTCCGGCAATCCGTCCACAATGGACCAATACCGGTAAAATGTCAAAGGCGCACGGGTTCTTAGAATACGTGAAAAACCATCGGTGGGTTCCTAAGGCTTCTCGCCTCGATCCAGCAGGTCCTCGATTTCCCTCACAACCGCCGGCACCTCCCAGATGCCCTCCACGACGAAGTGTGCACCCGCCGCGATGAACCGGCGTTGAATCTCCGAGAGCCTGTTGTTCAAGTCTTCCGGGTCGAGTGCCGCGGCTTCCTGTTCGGTGAGTCCGAGTTCATTGCCAGTCCGGGTAACCCCGATGGTCCACATGCCCGCGTTCAAACCTTCCTCGATGTCCATCAGGGTGTCGCCCACCTTGACGCATGCCTCGAGGGGATAGACTTCGAGATGAATGGCATTGAGGTAGCACATCCAGGGATATGGACGACCGGCGGGAACATCCGACGCACAGACGACGGAATCGGGTTCATAGCCCCTTTCCCGGGCTGCAGGCACAAGAGCCTGCATCATGGAATACGAATACCCGGTTGTCGATCCGATCTTGATTCCCGCTTTTCGCAGTGTTTCGACGGCATCCGTCAGCCCCGGGATGAGATCGGAATGCATCGTGACGGCATAGCCCATGACGGGCTCGATGCTCCTGTAGAGGTTTTCGGCATCGAGGTCGCCGGGAGGCGCACCGTGAACGTCTTCCCATTTTTCAGTGATGGATTGCATGCGCAGCATGGCCCGGACGTGTTCCATCTTGGACAGGCCCATGGGCGCCCTGGCTTCTTCCACGGTCACCTCGACCCACCGGGTCCTGAACGCCTCGATGAACGCCGCAACAGGCCCGACACAGCCATGATCCACAGCCGTACCCGCCCAGTCCAGTATGACCGCCCGCACGGGTCCCCGGTACCGCCTTCCGCGGGAATGAATCTCCATGATCCTGGTCCTCCCAAGAACTACAGTCAGTGAAACAATACAGGCAACAAATCCAGTATATACTCATATCGAATGCCCGGAGCAACTTCATGCTGCAAAGCCGGTGATGTGCTCATAACCTGCAGGAAGGCTTTCGTCCATTTCCATTTTGATCGTGCAGGGATAAAATATTCGACCTGGATCGGATTCCCGACACCTTCCCGTCGCCTTCATCTCCCTGATTTCCTTCCTGCCGGGAATCGATGATCACGATCAGTCGATTCCGGGAACAAGCCTGGACGTACTCACCCACGATAGGACATCCGGGGACTCCCCGGATCCCGATTTCTTCGAGGAGGCATCGAGTGCAACATGAACGAGCCGGATCGATCACCTGAGAGGCTGTTCGTTTACGAGTGCAAGGGGCCGGGATATCCTCGACTCGATCCCGAAAGCGAAAGCTACCTCGGGCTGTGGCCGGAGCCCCCTTTCTATTACCTTTTCTTCAGCGGTGAAGCGGCGGCGGCTGTTTCCTCATGGTTAGACCGGCATCGCGGCTTCCGCATGACCGGCACATACCACATCAAATACAACCAGTGGCGGGAGCCCCTTGTTTCAAGCCATAGAGTGGGGCCTTTTTCCATCAGTGCCGGTCCCGGGGCACGTGATCGCCCAGGTTCCGGCGGTGCGATTGAACTGCGCTTGAATCCCGGATTGGTCTTCGGTTCCGGACTGCACCCCACCACGAGGGGATGCCTGCTCGCCATTGCCGAGCTTTCCGCCCGATATCCGATACGCAACGCGATCGACCTGGGAACGGGAACGGGAATCCTTGCCATTGCCTGTGCACTGATCGGAGTGCGGAAAATCATCGCGGTGGACTGCAATCCTCTTGCGGCTCGCATCGCCAGGGAAAACGTGAGGATCAATGCTGTCGAGGGAGCCGTGGACGTGGTGGCGGCGGCCGACCCGGCGGTGCTCAGAAGCCCGATGGATCTGCTGATCATGAACATCGAATGGCCCGTTCAAAAGAAAATTCTTGAGAACATGGATCTGGAGGCCTTCAAGATGCTCATCCTGAGCGGCTTCTTCAGGTCGGACCCGCTGGAATGGCACCGGGGTTTTCCTGGCTCACACCGGATCCTATCCGAATTGACCATCGAAGACTGGACTACGTTGGTTCTCAAGGCATGTCCGGATGATCGAGACGAGAAAAGGACCTTCGGTCCTTGACCAGCGGGGGTACTCTTCTTAACATAATGTAATGAAAAGGGAAATTTAAAGCCCGGACGTGTCCGGAAGTGGGTAAACAGGCTGGACTCGTGAATTCCTGGAGAGCTTCCGGCACCAGGGAGTATGGGCCTGGAGTCGGCGAGAAATCGCCTGGATCTTGCGACCGGTTCGGGCAAGAAAGAGACAGAATGAATCGGGCTTACGGGTTCAGCCGCCAATGCAGAAGGGTAAAGAACGATGAAAGCAGGTCTTGTTTTTACAGGAACGGGACCCATAATGGTCCTGACGGCCTGCGAGTCATTCAAGGATCCCAGATTTATCGAACAGCTCAACATGAAGGGGATCCACAGGTTCATTGCATATGATCTTCCAGTGGATCTCGTGAAACGGAAATACGGTGTGCATTTTGAGGTCGTAATGGGAGACTTGAAGCAGAGCGACGACTTGCGGGTATTGGATTACGAGGGACGCCGCGCCTTTTACAGCTTCCCGCTCGATCTTCTAAAAGACCCTGTCTACCATGAGGAACAGGAAATTCTTCATAAAGCCGCCTAGTCCGGCGCGGCAGCAACTCTGTTGCTTTGAGTGAATGATCAGCCGTCCGTCGCACCCTTGCAGAGGGTGCGACGGATCTTTTTTTGTTCTTCACAAGACGTGCACCCCGACAGCTGCCGCACAAGAATCCAATGCACCCGCAAACAACGACATTCCCACAACCCCCACCCTGCCTCGCGACGACGCAGTTACCTTCGGCTATCGGGATTGGGCACCTTCCGAGAGAGGACTTGCACCTCTCAAATCGCGCCTGCTCCCAGGCGCACTCATTCCCGCCTTCACAGGAATGACGTTGTGATGCCGAATGACGTTGTGATGCCTTCGATCCTTTGCGTGAAAAGCACCGGAGGTACTCGTTTGCCGGATGAACCATTAAAAAGGGAGAGAAGCAAGAGAGCGTGGCAGCAGGCTCGGACTGTCCCTGCTGCCTAAGTGCTGACTATTTCAAAGCCCCCTGTGGTCCCTGGATATTGAGGTTGCCCCCTGGTACTGGAGGTGGTGAAGTGCAGGGGACCCATTTAAACTTCTGGGCGCCATATCCGTCATCGTAATACCACGCCCCATAGGGGAATACGCCTTTGATCTTGAAGGCAGGAACACAGTGATCCTGGTTTCCAAGAGGATTCGCGGCGGTAATTTCATAGACAGTCCCCAGATAACTGCCCAGTATCGGCCACTCTGGTTCAGTGCATCCCTGAACACTGTAGACGGTTCCCGTAATGTACTGGTGCTTGTAGTCAAGTGTGAGCCGATACTGGTTGCCAACAGCATCCTGAATACACATCCCGTCCCGAAGCCCCCATGCGGACGCCTCGGTTACCATACAAAGCACCATTAAGATTGCCAGCACTCCGGTCCGCATAATTTCCTCCGCATAGTTGTTCAGTGAATCAGTACGATAAACGCAAATGGATGAAACCGTGATCCATCAGTTCATGCCTTCAGAGCAATGTTACTGCTCTGAAGGCAATCCTATCGGCAGTTTCAGGTGAGCTCTCATCAGCATCCCTCCACACTGAACAGGTTGGGATGTAAAACTGCTCCTTGGCAAGTGATATGTACAAAATACTTTCCTTTCCTCTGGGATTTTTGTCAACAAGGATGTTTCCACGGGTGCCGCTGGCTCGGCACCCCGGTTTGCGAAGCGGTTTGCAAGAACCTGAAGGATTCAAAACTTCTCTTCCCTGGATGGATTGACTGTCCGTGTGTCTGTGTGGAGACCAGTCGGTCTATCAGTCAGCGCCAGGGGGGCACCTGCCTCGCACCAGGTGCATCACCCATACGGCACAGCAAGACCCTGATCATGGAAGATCACGGGGAGCCCCATGATGGTATTCATTGATTCCGGCAAGCTATTGCGGCAGAGAACCGGCGCCCAGAAAATGCCCCCTGGCCCGCCCAAGGGCCATGAGCGGGAAGTGGTGCCTGTGGAGAGCGTACTTGATCATGAATCCGCGCTGCAGTTCGAGACCTTGAGAGCCGCTGCGATCACCGTTCTGCATCCGCTGACCGGAACCGTATCCGGGAAATCCCGTCCCCGTATAAAAAGGCTCCTCCCAGGTCCTGTTTTCTTGAGTCTGCACAAGAAAGTCCAGCCCTCGACGTAGGACGGAGGCGATTCCCCCCATCCGCCATTCCGAATACAATGCCAGCAAAGAACAGACCCATGGAGGCTGGATTCCGCACCACGCACCATCCCCCTGCCGCCGGATGATCCACTCGATGAATGATCTTGCAGCCGTCTCGCGCGCGGGGTTCATCCCGGCATCCCTGTAAAGATGCAGGATGCGGTCGAGGAGGTAAAGCACGTCTCCCACTTTCCTCATTGGCGCCAGAAAAGAACAGGTCGGCAATCTAATCCAGGTAACGATCGGTGACCCTCTCAAAAGGTTCCTCGAACGGGCTGGCATAGTAGTGGCAATTCTGGCTCCAGAAGAAAACCAGTGCGTCAATCATGATGGTCGCGATCAATGGGTCGAGATTGCTTCCGGAACGAGTATCGGGCAAATGCCGCTGGATATACCCGGCCATCAGGCAGGCAGCCTCTTCTTCACCGGGCCAGGGAGCGTTTTCCTCTCCAGGTGCGACCAGGCGACCAGCCTCATCAGGTCCTCACGGTCCGAAACGAAGTCGTACGTGGCGCGAAGGAGTTCCGAAGGATGAACGTTGGCATCCGGGGAGCCTTCGGAGAAGGACAGAACAGAGCCGAGCCCTTCCTTCAGCAGACGCTCCCTGACCGCTCTGTACAGGCCTTCCTGGCTCCCGAAATGATAGTGTACAAGCGGCTGGGAAATGCTGGAGGCGCGGGCAATCTCCCTCATGGAGGTTCCTGCATACCCTTTCTCAGCAAACAGGTGCTAGGCGGCATCCACGAGCACACCGAGTGGCCTTGGGATCCCGACTGCGCACTTTCTCATTTCCCATGACCGATCTCCATTTCTGTTGATCGATCAGTAAACACTCCTGCCGCAGGCATCTTGTCAAATCCGCGGCTGAAATATATGTGCCGAATTTATCGGGCCAAGGCAGAATTTGAGGCGATCACCATGGGCCCCTGCCCCAGCGTGTCAAAATGAATTGACAATTCCCCTGTGAGTCAGCGGGTCACGATGACAGCCTCGCGACCCGCGGCATCCTTTGTCGACTTCCTGGAGTTGAGGCAGGAGAGTCGAGTTTCATAACTGAAGGAGCGGACTGTTCCCGTTCCCCTTGTAGAGCACGTTTTCCAGCATCACGCAACAAATCAGGAAGCCTTCCGTGAAATCTCCTGTCGACGGGAACCCCTCACGCAATTGAGTAGACAAAGGCGCCAGATACACCTTTTCGATTCGCAGTCCAGACAGCGAAGATCCGCTGCGCACAATTGCCCTTCTGCCAGCAGACGGTTTAAAGTATCCGCGGCAATCTCCACACGCACTGTCCCGCGCCCTGAAGTCTCCATCCCAGGACCTCCCACCGGTCAATGGATACCCGATTGGAAAGAGGTATAGATCATCCGTTGCCCAACACCTGAGAAACACCGGTCAGGCCTGAACTCGTCAACATGTGAATGGGCTTATTGTATTTCTTGCCCAGTTTTTTCACCATCTGGCAGGCTGCATGGCTATTGCAGGTGACGGGACAAAGGACGACGTCCGCCCGCTTGAGGCTGCTTTCGAGTTTCCTGGAGCCGTTCTTGAGGTTGCCGTCGTGGTATTCGAATATCCCTCCGCTGCCTTCAATCAATTCCCGGTACAGGGACTCCATCCTGGTGACACCTCCAACAATCAGGACCCTTTTTCGGCAAAGGTCGAAGGATGGACAACTCTCGCGGCATTCGCCCATATCCAGGCACTGGTGGAGGACAACCTCCAACTCATCGCTGATGTGTGCGCTCAACTCACATTGCCTGCCCCAGTCTTCCAGCAGCCGCTGATTTTCCTTCTGAAGGACAGTCAACCTACGTGCATAGTCATTCACTTTTGCCGACAGCACGTCAATGTCCGCCCGGAGCCCGTTGTTTTCCTGCTCCAGAATTTCAACTGCTCCGCCTCTCAGTTTCATGATCTCATGACTTAAGGCCGCCTTTTCCCTTTCCATAAAGGCCAGCCTGTTGTTGAGTTCCCTGAGACTCTGCCTCAGATCCGCCTGTTCCTTCTCCAGGCCCTTCCTGCACGCTGTCTCTCTTCTGTGTCTTTCATCCGCCCTGTGCCGCATGGCCTGTTCATGGTCCAGCAACCGCTTCAGTTTCGCGATCTGGTCACCCGTGTTGTGCATCTCCATGTGAACATCGCCAAAGATCTCCCTTCTGGCCTCCGTGGACAAGTCGGGCCTTGTCGCCGCCACCCAGAAAGCCCCCTTTGCGTCCGCGGTTCTGAAGCGGGACCGCCATTGCATGAGAAGACCATTCTCGGCCAGATTCCAGAGCTCCACTGCCTCCCTGCTGAACTTGCCGCTGAGGAAATTGTCCACCCGGCGGGAAAGAAGGTTTTCATTTTCAGAGCCGGCAACCAGGATCTCATGGATTTCAAACGCACTCTTGCGCTTGAATGAAATGCCCGTCTTCTTGAGCAACTGCCTTTGTTCGGCGGGAGTCAGACACATGCCGACCAACGGACACTTGAAGTAAGAATCGATCTCCCAGAATCTGCGGCGTGATGACAAATCCGGGAATGAAGCTCCGCATTGTGGGGATTTCATAACAACATGGTCCTTCATGGAGCCGGCTCCTCCCGTTATCACTCGCCCAACCCAGGATGTCTACCGCCCCGCATCACAGGAAAGGGAGGCAACCCACGACCTTCTTTCCTCATCGAGTGCAGTGCCACTGCGCACACCCGTCAAAACCGCGGGAAGAGATCAACAGGTCTCTGGGATTCGATCCCCCTGTCAGGGCATCTTCATGTTGTCTGCCAGCAGCATGCCTTTCGAACCCTCATATCACGGAAAGTTTTATAAATCCAACTCTATTGTCTACACAAAACTTTATGAGTGTACCATAATTTTTGCTTGACTTTCCATTTTCAATCCACTATCACATCCAGCCATACCCTGACGGCTTGTGCCGGATCCAGGCCGGCACAAGCCTGGCTTCAAGAACCCCGACCACAACAGGAGAGGACGCTGACATGCCTGACGCAGCCTGCTTCAAATCATGGCAGACTTTATGTCCCCGGCGCACCGAATCCTTCCGGGTTTGTTACCGGCCGGGACTTCACCTTTTAACCGGATGGATAAATGAGTGGACCCGCTGCGGTGGGCAATCAGGAGTCGATGTTTTCCCGCCCCCGGGATTTCCTGTACATAAGCGAGGGCTGTGAAAACACACGTCTTCGACAGGCGGCAGGTGTCGGGCGGCAAAGCGTTTGCCGCCCGAGTCAGAAGTCGTAACCCCACATGTCTCTCTCGACTCAACAATCCATCAGAAAGGAGTTGTCTATGTCCAAGGTGCTTTTGCGACACATGGCTTCTGGACAGAAGGGAATCATCCACCAGGTTTCGGCTCATGGAGAACTCGGTCGCAGAATCCGTGACATGGGACTGGTGCCGGGGACATCCGTGGAGATCCAGGGCAGAGCACCCCTCAAGGACCCCGTGGCTGTTCTGCTCAAAGATTTCACCCTGACCTTGCGAAACAACGAGGCGGATTACATTACCGTGGAGGAGGTCGACGACTGATGCGGCAAGAATCTCTCATTGCCCTGGCAGGCAATCCCAATTGCGGAAAGACGACCCTTTTCAATGCGATCACCGGGGCCCGCCACCACGTGGGCAATTATCCCGGCGTGACGGTGGAAAAGAAGGTTGGGGCATATCAACGCAACGGACATAAACTCAGCCTGGTAGATCTCCCCGGCGTCTACTCGCTCACTGCCTACTCCCTTGACGAGCGAGTGGCCCGCGAATTCCTGGTTTCCAACCGCCCGGCGGTGGTCATCAACATCGTCGACGCCTCCAACCTGGAGAGGAATCTGTACCTCACCGTTCAGCTTCTTGAACTGGGGATACCGACGGTTATCGCTTTGAACATGGTAGATGAAGCCGAGGCGCGAGGCATCGAGATCGATGCGGAGGAACTGGGCAGGCGTCTTGAGATTCCTGTTGTACCGACAGTGGCACGAACGGGCAAGGGCACGGATGAACTGGCTCGAACCGCAGCGGCGACTGCTGAAGAAGAACAGCCATGGCAGCCCTTGAGGCTTTCTTATGGACCCGACGTGGACTCGGTGCTCGATGCCATAGAAGACGCCATTCGAACCGCCGGACTTCTTGTATGCTTCTATCCTCCGCGCTGGACCGCGCTCAAAATACTGGAAGGAGATCAAGCCGTACTGGAGGCGGCTTATCAGCAAAACAGAGAGCTGTCCGACCGGCTCATCCAACAGGTCGACAAGCTGACAATGCATCTCAAGTCGACGCTGAACACCTACCCTGAGGCATTGATTGCGGACTACCGCTATGGATTCGTCCGGGCACTCCTGAGAGAAGGGATCGTTCGGCGAAACGACACCGAAGAGAGGCTCGGCCTTTCAAACCGGCTGGACAAGGTGTTCACCAACCGATTCTTCGGCCCTATTCTGCTGCTGGCGATCATCTATGGAATGTATGCCTTTACATTCAGCCTGAGCGAATATCCTGTCGACTGGTTTGAATCCGGCATAAAGGCACTGGGAGAATTGGCGACATCCACCATTTCCGGGGGCATGATCCAGTCCCTGGTCGTTTCGGGCATCATCGATGGTGTGGGAGGTGTACTCGGCTTCGTCCCGATCATCGCATTCATGTTCCTGGCCATCACGTTTCTCGAGGACACAGGTTACCTGGCCCGCGCAGCCTACATGCTCGATCGTGTCTTCCGGTTTTTCGGCCTGCACGGCAATTCCTTCATGCCTTTCATCATTTCGGGCGGCATAGCAGGCGGTTGTGCGGTCCCGGAAGTCATGGCATCCCGGATCCTGAGCAGTTCCCGGGAGAGGATCGCCACCATTCTCAGCCTGCCGTTTATGAACTGCGGAGCCAAGCTGCCGGTTTTCGCGCTGCTTGTCGGAGCATTCTTTCCGGGCAACCAGGCGTGGATGATGTTCCTGATCACCATCATTTCCTGGGGAGGAGCAATGATTGTGGCCAGGGCACTTCGAGGTACGATTCTCAGAGGGCCCGGCACCCCTTTCCTGCTGGAACTGCCTCCCTACCGCCTGCCCACTTTCAAAGGACTGTTCATTCACACATGGGAGCGACTCTGGTTGTATCTCAAAAAGGCGGGAACCATTATTCTCTTCATCTCCATTATTCTGTGGGCCATGATGACCTTTCCCGGGCTTCCCGACGAGGTGAAACAGACGTTCGAATCCCGGCGCAACGCCATAGTGTCGGAGCTGCCCCTGGAACGCCAGGCGATCCTGCAGGCCGACCCGGAAGAGGAGGAGCCCGAGGCAATCCGAGGCATGAGGGCCAGGCTGAAGGAAGTGGATGGCCAGGAAGCACAGCTGGCTCTCAGATCGAGTCTGGCTGGACAGATCGGGCGGAGTCTCGAGCCCGTGAGCAGGCTCTGCGGATTCGACTGGAGGATCAACGTAGCTCTTGTCGGTGGCTTTGCTGCAAAGGAGGTGATCGTCTCCACTCTCGGCACCGCCCTTTCCATCGGGGAGGTGGACCCGGAGGAAACCGGGTCCCTGACCGAGCGCCTGAATTCCGATCCCCTCTGGAACCCCATTGTGGCTTTCTCGCTGATCGTTTTCAGCATCTTCTATGCACCCTGTTTCGTCACGGTGGTGTGCATCATCAGGGAAACCGGCAGTTGGAAATGGGGCCTTTTTTCCATTGGGTTCAACACGATCTTTTCCTTTGCCCTGAGCATGTCCGTCTACCAGGCCGGACAACTGCTCACAACAGGCCTCTGATTTGCCGAAACACTCTAACGCAGAATGGATGGTTGACTCGCTATGAACACCGACCAGTTCAAGATTGAATACAGGAAAAGCAGGGGCAATCTGCACGTTCGCCCGAGGGGTAACCTGGATAACGAAGCCGTGCGGGAACTCCTGGAACTGATTCACGAGAAGTACGAAAGACGGGGATTCGTGTTTATCGACACAAGCGACCTGAGTACACATGACCCCGGCAGCATCCGAATCTTTAAGACCATGATCGAGTCGTCGCCGGTGGTTTCTCCGGCAGACCTGGTGTTCAAGGGGGCGAAGGGAATGGCCATAGCGCCGGACGGCAGCCGAGTTCTCAGCCAACCCCGAAAGCGCTGTTGCGGTGGAAACGGCAATTGCGCAAATTGCTCCTGCCATTCCAGCAGACACTAGATAGAGCCACCGACCAACCGTTGCAGCACGACTCGCCCGCTTCGAACCGCTGCAGGTCGCAGCCCGGGACGAGGCCCCTTCACGCCGGCGGGAAGGCCGCCTGGGCAGCGATCTTGTGCCGCGGGCCTTCTCCCCGGCTGTTTCCCGGAAATCGGACGGGAAATGGCGCTTCCTTCATCCGCAGAGGAAGGGCATCGCACCTGCGGGCTGGGCCGGCGCGCGCCGCATGTCTCAGTCTTCTTCCGACGGGACTTCTCCGAATATCTCCGGGTTGCTCCTGACAATCGTTTCGATCGTCCTGATGACATCCTGCCAGGTATCCCTCGGTTCACACAATCGAACCTGCCCGGGATGAAGATCGATTGCCGTCCAGTCGTATCCTTCCTGTTCACATCGTTTGATGATCGAAGCGGGTATGCTTTCCAAAGAAATGCTGTCCAGGGCGACGTTGAGGATGAAATCGCCCGCTTCAGTGGGATCTATCAGGACCACTCTCCCCTGGCATCCGTTGAAATCGAAGCCGAAATCTTCATCCACGGCTTCGGTTCGTATGACCACAGGGTCGTCCAGTTTGAAAGGAGGCAAGTGGATGAGAGTATCATCCACATCGAATAATCCCCTCTTCCCCTTCAGCGGAAACGGAACGATCGGGCGAATGTCCTCGAGGACCCACGAATAGGCCTCGGGATCGATTTCCACCATGCCGGCAAGCGCCTCGTCCCCCTTTCTCATGCGCCTCACATCAGCCAACCGGACGACACAGAGCGCCTGACCGTAGAGAAACGTGAATCCCCAGTCATCTTCGATCTCTTTCATTTCCCTCCTGTGAAGAGCGGGCTGACTCGAAGCACAGACGACCAGATCCCCCCGGTAGGGAGTGCTCCATGACCTGACTTCGATGGCCTGGCTGCCCGTGGAAATGAGAAACGCAAACGGCTGCTTTACACTGATGGCTTTCACTGGGATCCTTTCGAGGGTTCTCTGGTCTGGAGTGTATTCCACCGGCGGGTGGGAAGTCCGCCCTGCCCGGCACGCTGTTTACCCCAGACGACCCGGTATCGCATCGTCCGGCCGAAACCTGCCGAACAGGCCTCCTCCTGCGCCGAATCTGCCTTCTTGTAGTCCAGAGTCATGAAAAGTTCCAGGATATTGTGGATCCCAAGATCGAGAGCGAGAAATCCAGGAGGCAGGTGGGTGATCTGCAGATCCTACGTCCCAATGCCCGTGTGAATCCGACGGAACACCGGACACCTGAAGGAGAACCCTGCCGACATGGCCAGGGCTCTCCTGGTTCGGTTCATCTTCAGCCGCAGTCGCCACTGTCGAGTCAGCTCTCTTGTCCATCTCTGTTGCCAGGAATAAACCACCTGGGAAAAGAGGTTACCTTTTCTGGATTCCCGTTCGCGGGAATGACGTTGTTGCGGGAATGACGATGTGGTGGGAATGACAATGTTGCGGACCGGAAAAGATCGAGGTACCGTCCGGCTGAATCCAGCCGACGGCAAACACCTGGTATCCGTTGTTGAGCATGTGGAAGATGACCTGCATGACTTTCCGGATCTTCTCGACCTGCCAGCAGGTCCGGTTCACGCGCATGCAGACGATTTCCATGAGGATGTCGCCCTTTTTCATCTCATCAGAAGTCAGAACCGTGATTCCGCGCCTGCAGTGAGGTTCATGCCCTTTACGAGAAATTGACTTCTCAGGAGCCCAATTCCGTATCCTGCTTGCGCTACGCCGTCCAACGACGCGAAAAGCCGAAGGTCGATCTTCGGCTTCATGTCATTGATGGAAATGCAGGGGGCTGGAGAGCTACAGCTTCTTCACCCTGGTAGCGGAAGGTCCCTTGGGGCCCTGTTCCACTTCAAAACTGACCCGATCACCTTCGTCAAGGGTCTTGAAGCCTGTGCCCTCGATGGCCGAGTGATGAACAAACACATCCCTTCCGCCTTCAACCTCGATGAATCCAAAACCCTTGCTCGCATTAAACCACTTGACACGACCTTCCGCCATCTTACGGCTCCTTTTCTCTCACTTGGTTTTCGAATCACACGTACAGCACTGCTCAGGAGCCGTCCATAGCCGCTTTCGTCGCAAGAAAGACCCATTGACAGGCAACCTGATGATATCCAATTCTGCTCTTAAAGTCTGGCAGTTTAACGCCTCCGACATAGGAAGGCAAGCAAAGGAAGTGCCTTTCCCGCCTCGGGCGTTGTCTTTTCTTTTGTCATCTTTCTCTGGTTCACCATGCCCGTCTTGTGCAATACTTTACAGGGATTGTATAGTAATATGTTGTCGATTTGTTTTCGAATCATTCAATAACCTTGATCAACGGGCAGCCATTCGATGCAGGAGAGCGGAAAGAACACTCGGGGCCGGTCCACCGGGCCGCACCGATTCAAGATGAAGGGCTGGATCAGCTGTGCTCCCTTCGAGCGCCTGCTGAACATCGAAATTGTCGAAGCTTCGGACGGGCAGGCCGAGTTGAAGATGCCCTTCTTCATGGAGTATGCTCAGGGGGGAGGCCTGATGCATGGCGGAGCCCTCGTGGCCCTGGCCGATACCGCAGTGGTCATGGCCATCAAGACACGGATACCGGCCCAGTCCCATTTCGCCACGATTCAAATGGAATCGAAATTCCTGTCCCCCGTTACGAAGGGAACCGTGACTGCAAAGGCACGGGTGGCAGAGAGGGAAGGCAGACTGCTCAAGGGCGAAGCCACTCTTTACAGTGAAGACGGCAGGATCGTCATGAAATTTTCTACCACCTTCAAGATGGCCCGAGATACCGCGATTCGAGGAATCACCTTCGAAACGCAAGGATCCGGGTGAACTCCGGGCACAAGGCATGTTTCCAGGTTTCCTCCGAGGCCACCGAACGCCCCACACCTTGACAAGATCCTGGAAAGTGGCAGCAGCGGACGCAGTTCAACACCTGGATCCTGATGAACAGCCCGCACGGCGCTGAGGCTCTCCCGCAGATCTGCCGCGGCCCTGTTGCTTGACCGGTTTTGCCGGACTGGACCACACTGCGACACATCGGTTCAATGGGAAACCATGTTCGGCGCCGCGCTTTCCCCCCGCGGCAAATCCAGGAACTGCTCCCAGTTCGCGGGCATATCGAGCTGCATGACGAACGTCTTTTCCTCTCCCACGTTGCGGCCCCAGTTCTCCGCCCAGATCACCTTCCTCCCGTCGCCGCTCATGGCTGCCCGCGTCTCCTCTCTTGAAGCCCCCCGAAGATTGTAGACCTTGGCCAGGTACCGGGCAACGGGCCTGGACGGATCGAGTTTCACCAGCACTATGGACCGGTCCAGCCAGTTCTTTTCCCTGGGTTGATCCTTCATGCCATAGGAAGAAAGAACACAATACCCCGGATAGTTGCACGATACATGGATGAACCTCGTTGAGCCCACGAGTTTCACCAGGGGCCTGACGGCGTTGTTTTCATAGTCATCCATCTTCGTTACAGGCCTGGATTCTTTGCTGAGCGGGATCATGTCCACGAAATTGGTGTGTGTATTGTTCATGACGATGACTTCATTTCCGTGAATGTCGAATGCGACATCGGAATGTCCGTTGCGGTGTGTGAGCCGGTGAAAGGATTGGAGGTTCCTGTCCGCCATGTTCAGCCCGTGGAGCTTGAGAGTCCAGGGGGTTCTGCGGCCGCAGATGAGGACCCACTCACCCGAGGGGGACATCCCGACCCAGTCGACCAGGGCCGCTTCCTCGATCGAAAGCCGACAGGTGCCAAGCACACGGTCTTCAGCCGCATCCCAGGTGAAGATGTATCTCATCCTCCCCTCCTCGCTGGTGCCGTGGAGACAGAGGGCCCAGTATCTAAGGTCCAGGGAAGACTCCCCCTCCCGGTTGGTCCCGACGCGGTTGATATCCGGTTCGGCGGCAAGAAGGGGACCGATGACCGGATCCCGCTTGAAATCCTTTAAGACTTTTTCCCGGCCGGTCTTGACGTTGACGGAGACAATCTTCAGCCCTCGAAAACCCCGGAGCACATGCCGCCGCTCACGGTCCCACCTGGGTTCCTGAAGGTCTTTCAGATTGAACAGCATTCCGCCGGCAGCGTTATAGGGGGAGTATTTGGTCCGATAGACCCGGTAGCGAAACGAGTCTTTCCAGGTCAATACGACCATGGACTGATCGAGATTGAACGGATCGAAACGGGAGTATTCATGCCTCATGCCGAGTTTTCTCGTAACCCTGGAGACAACCGTACCGAAGCACAAATCCCTGTACTTCTCTCCGGGTTTCGGGACGGGTCTGTGCACCAGGTGGTGGATGGGATTGTCCGCGGACATCGGGTCGGGAACCTCGGCGAATTCGAAATCCGCAGGATAGTCGGCAGACCCCGATTCGGCAACACCTCCACAGGTAACCGCGAGGAGAACGGCAAGAAACAGCAGGTGGTCTACCTTCATGCTTCCCCCTTCATTTCGCTCAGCTGATTGCGGCCATGGATACAACTCGATGAGGTTCATTCACATCGGTGAAGGAAATCGCGCACAACAGCCACGAACTGTTCCGGCTTCTCGAGGTGATGTTCGTGCGAAGCGTCTTCAATCACGGCGAGTTCAGACCCGGGGAGCTCGGCACTGTAATACGCGGTTGTGGCGGGAGAGGCCTCGTCGTACCTTCCACACGTAAAGAGGACGGGGATGTTGATTTCCCGCAGACGACCGACCCGTTCATAGTCTCTCAACACGCCGGTCACCGTGAACTCACTCGGACCCCACATGTGTCGATAGACCGCCTGGTTCAAGCCTTCCACGGTCTGCTGGAGACAGTCCGGCCAGGGGTCGAGTCGGCACACGTGGCGCCGGTAAAAGGCCATCATGGCTTCCTGGTATTCCGCGGAATCGAATTCTTTTCTGGCCTCCGCGACCTCAACCGCTCTTCTGATTTTTTCCGGGAAATCCTGGAGATAAGCTCTCTGGTCAGCGATGAAGCGGGAAACACTCAGGCACGGGCCGGCCAGCACGAGGCTTGCGACGCCGCGGGGTCTGAGGGTGAGCAGGTAATCCACTGCAAGCATGGTACCCCACGACTGCCCGAAGATGTGGACTCTCCCGAGGTTCAAAGCCTGCCGCACCCCGTCGAGTTCCTCCACGAATCTCTGCACGGTCCACAGAGAAAGATCGTCGGGGCGATCGGAATTGCCGCAGCCCAGCTGATCATAAAAGATCACGGGGCGTTCGTCGGCCAGGGCGCCGAGAGTCTGGAGATAGAAGTGCGCAGCACCCGGGCCTCCGTGCAGGGCCAGCAGCGGGATTCCCGTCCTGTCTTCCCCCATCACGCGGTACCAGATCCTGCCCCCCGGAACGGAAACCAGACCTGTCGACTCCGTTATTCCTTCCTCCTTCATACTCGGGATCCTCCGCATCCCATATCTGCATGTACCCTCATCCTGCAGAGACCGACAGGCATCCGAAGTTCCTGGTTCCTGGATATCTTTCATGAAAACCTGAGGAGAGACTTCAACAGAATCTTGAGATCACCCCAGAAGGTGTGCGTTGCGGCATAATAGTTTTCGGAAATCATCCTTTCCTCCCACTCCGGATCCCTGCCTCCCTCGGCCTCCCACAGGTGAAACAGGCCTGCAGGCGCGCCGATCCTGGCGGTTCTCCATACATCGGGCAGGTCGTGGTATTCCTCCTCGGTGAGAGGTGAAACGCCCACGAGGTGAAGGTCTCCCCGCATGACGTTGATAAGACCGGGGAGTTTCCCGATCAGGCGGCTGCGACTCCTGAAAAAGAAGAAGCGAAAAGGCTGCGGCCGTGCCACTCCGCTCAGATCCTCGCGCTTGTGCCGGCCGTACCGCCTTTCGGAAACCAGGAACTTCCTGGAAGGAAAGGCGAGATGGTAGAGACAAAGGATCACAAGAACCGGCAAAGAAATGAGGAAGAACAGGGAAGCCAGGATGCGGTTGAAAAGAAACTCCCCCTTTTTTGCCAGTGATCTCTTGCTGAGGTCTCCAAGGATCAATTCGTCGCCGAGGTAGACACTCAGGGATTCCGGAACCCGAAACACCCAGTTGCGCATGACGATGGAATCCCTGATTTCGATGTTCGACCCCACGAAGGTATGCCCGAGCACCACGGACCTGTGGATGGAGACGTTTTCGTCGAGGATGACATGGTCACTGATCACTGTTCCCGGCCCCAGCAGGGACCCGGCCCCCACCCTGCAGTGGCTTCCGATCAGCACCGGTGGATCGAATGAGGCTCCAGGATGCACCCGGCTGCGCCTTCCCACAAGGACCCCCCTCTGCAATGCACGCCCCGGGATGAGCATACCGTTGAAGCCGCCGTTCAGGGCTTTGGCCTGCACGTGGACATAGTCCGCGGGGTTGCGGATCCTTAGAAGGCTGAAGAGAGCATGGTAAACATTCACGGACACGTCTTCATTGATCAGGGGGTTGAAAACGTGAGCGAGGTCCGTCGAATATCCGTCCCTGGCAAGAAGGGAAAGAGCATTGCGGTTGAGTATGAACGGGAGGGTGCCCATCCGTTCCAGTTCCTCGCCCTCGACGGCGCGTACAGCGGGAGGACCTCCCTCTGCCGCCGTTTCTGCAATGGTAACATCTCCGAAATTTCTACAGTGGGCATCCACAAAGTTGGATATGTCCAAGTCTGTGACCATGTCTGCGGGAAGGCACATAAAGACCTCGCCCAGCATCGTCTCGATGCGCCTCAGCGAATCCGCCGGCCCTCCATAGCTCCCCTGCAACGAATAGGAGAACCTCACCCCCCATCTCGAACCATCTCCGAAATATTCCTCCGTTTCGTAAGGCATGTGTTTGAGAACCATGACGATATGCCTGATTCCGTGCCTTGCCAGAAGTTCGACGAGATGTTCAACGATGGGTTTGTTGGCAATCGGAAGGAGGAACTCGGGCACCCATGTCGTCAAGGGAGCCAGGGATTCCGTGTCGGCTGAGGGCAGTATGACGGCTTTCATAGAAAATCGATGAATCCGGCTCAACGACCGGCTTCAATACGCTCCTTTTCCGAGAAGCACTGCGGGTATCGTCTTGAGAAGAATCTTGATGTCATTCCAGAAGGACTGGTTTTCAATGTACTGCACATCGAGCCTCACCTGCCCCTTGAAGTCGATTTCGCTGCGCCCGCTGACCTGCCAGATGCACGTGATGCCGGGTATGGCGTCCAGACGCCTGCGATCCGCATACTCGTATTCATCGACTTCACTGGGTACGGGGGGGCGGGGACCTACCAGGGACATGTCGCCCTTGAGCACGTTGTAGAGCTGCGGGAGTTCATCTATGGAGAACTTTCGTATGAAACGGCCGACCCTGGTGACTCGAGGGTCTTTCTTTATCTTGAAGATCACCCCTCCCGCTTCGTTGCGATCGGCAAGCGTCTTCTTCAGGACATCCGCATCCACGATCATGGATCTGAATTTGTAGAGCGTAAAGAGCTTTCCCCATTTTCCCACGCGAGTCTGCAGGTAGAAGACGGGACCGGGGCTTTCAATCTTGATGGCCAGGGCAGTGACGAGGAAAAGGGGGGCGAGGAGAACGAGCATGACCAAAGAAACACAGATGTCGAGTACCCTCTTGATGAAGTAGGCGGATTCCGTAACGACGATCCACCCGTACTTCTTGAATAGAAAATACGCGACACCCCGAATCCTTGCGACTCTCGATCCGCCCCTGGCATACTTGGTATACAACTGCTCAAGGAGCACAGATTGAGGTTTCCGGACAGGACTGCCGCGGGATTCCACAGAAGATCCCTGCCGCTCCGGACGGCTGTCACCTGCATCTTCCCCGTTCCCAGGCCTTCCGTTTCGTTGTCGTTCGCCACTCACAGCCGCACCGTTCCTCTCGGACACAGTCTCTGACCGCATCAAACCGGAACACGATTTCTCCACAGCCACTGCCGCCCGCCAATAAACGGTGATCCGCCACAGGTATCCCCATCCCGCCCGGGCCGACATGCATCCTGAAGGATCTTTGCCTTCAAAGACTGCCAGCCCGCATCGCCGAACAGCAGACGCGCCGGGTACGGACGACGGAATCCCTCCCTGCTTGATTCATTCGACACACATGTCTTCGGACCGGACCGCATCATCCCGCTCGATCACGGTGCCCCCGCATACGGCCCGTATTCCTCGAAGCTGAAACTGCGGCTGTTGGAAATGATGCAAATTAGATCAAAAATATGATGTATTTAACTGATCCTGTCAATTCCTTTCCAACAGCAGGCACCCCGGCTGAAGCAGAAGATCGCAACGAGCATCCGAAAGGATACCGCACCGGATCGCCACATCCGTAATGGATTTATTACCTTTAAATAATAATCCCTTACTGACGGCGATGACAAACCTTCGCAGACATAAGACAGGAGCGGTCCCCTCAGGAGGAATTTTGACAGTGCGCCCGACAGAAATTCCAGGCAGGCGCACTGTCAGGTGGAGGATGAAAGGTATTGCCTAAGGGATCGTCATTCCGGATCAGTTTCATTAATTTTTTTCACGGTCCATGATTGATTCCGGCTATTTTTCGGCTTTTTCGAACGTCTTCTTTTCTCCGCACTGAGGGCACTTCTGAGGCTTGCATCGACCGTCTTTTTCGAATCCGCACTTGCTGCATCTGAATGTCGCCATTGGAATCCTCCTCGATTTAAACGTACATCCGACTCCAGGAACATCGTCAGGACAGGAGATCATTCATCCGCTACTCCCCGCCCCCGGTCAGAACCAGGTACCTTACGGGAGACCAGCCTTGTGTTCCATCGTCGTAGTCGATCTTGAACCAGACTTCCCTCGGAACGGACCCGGTTCCACCCGCTCCGCTGAATCTCGGGCCGTCGATGATCATCCCGGAGGAACGGGCGGACACGGATTTCTTCAGTCTTCCTCCGGGTTCCACTCTTACTGCGGTGCTTCTAACGGTGCTGACCCTTTCTCCCTTGTGGATGAAGTGGTACAGCCGCCGGGCAGTGTATCTTCTGTCCCAGTCCACGGCCCGGTGGGCCACACCGGCAGGCGGCGAACCGCCGCGCCTCAGCCGGACCACCGATTCGTAAACCCACACCTGGCCTTCATCGTCGAATCTGTCAAACAGCATGGCATGGTAACCTTCGGCATTCAGTATATCTCCCGGCTCCAGGTCCACTCTGCGAACCACCGCGGAAATCTGGGGCAGGGACCTCGTGGTATGCCTGGGTATTCCAAAACACCGGGACATGAATCCCGAACAGTCCAGGCCTGCAAGATTCCTGCGGATGCAAAGACCCCGTCCGCATCGTCTTTTTGAATTTCCGGCGATGGTACCTCTCCTGGTTTTTCGCTCGAAATCATCCAGGGAATCGAACCCCCCCATGTTGTAGGAGACTCCTCGATACCGCTTTCCGGAACGCAGGTCGTTGTAGAGCCGGTGAGAATTCCCGCTGGAACAGGTCCACGCGTGCCGGGCATAGCGGGAGGCGACAGCCAACACGTCCTCCCTCGTCATTGCCCCCGCATCGGCAGCCGGCAGGCATATCAGCATCGCCGCAGGCAGGATGAAGAGGGCCAGCCTTCGCACAAAAGAACTCCCCCGCCTCACCGGAGATTCCATTTGACCACTTCGACCCCGTGTTGTGAAGTGATGAGCTGGTAGACGTTCCCTTCCCGGTCGACTTCGAGTTTCTTATAAACTGTTGTATAGGAAGAGTCGATGATTTCAATCGACGACATCAGTTCGCCCTGTGGGGAGTACCTTCGCACATCCAGACGGACATCGTCTTCCCCGGTGATTCTATTCAACTCGACATGGATGCCCCCTCGAGCATCCTCCCCCACGAGAGCCGCGGCCACTATCGCGTCCCGACTCTCGATCGGAACCGTCCCCAGTTCCCTGCCGGAAAGGTCGGTTATCACAAGATCCATGTGCCGCTTGCTTTTCTTTTTGAACACGTACCACCGGTCACCGGACCGGCCGGGAGTCCCCCTTCTCCCGCTGCGCACCTGCTCGTCGGAAGAAAGCCCTGTAATCCTGCCGTCGGCGAGGCGGCATACCTGGTATGTCGCCGTCACCCCTTTGACATAGACATTGCCGAGATCATCCACCCTGATCCACTGGCCGTATCCTTCTTCCAGTTCCAGTTCCGCGGAAAGCGGATAGGTTTCCAGCAGCCTCCCCGAAACGGAATACCTGTAAATGGAGTCTCCATTGAGGACAAGCAGGTCGCCCTTCATTGCAGCAAGGGAGTAGCCCGGTATGTTCTTTTGAATTCTGCCGGCAAACGATCCGTCGGAGCGGAATATCTTGACATCGCTTTTTACGGCGTCCAGGATATAGACAAAGCCCTTTTCATCGACGGTGAAGCTGACCGGCCCTTCTCTTTCCACTGCCGGCATGTCGACAATACCGAATTTTCCGGCACCCCGCCCCCAGCCTGCGGAAATCAATTTCTCCGGCTCCCCGGCATGCATCATGCCCGCGAAGGCCGAGACACACAACCCGGCGACCAGTGCTGCGCACCAGGGGAGCATACCACCGGTCCTCCAGGGTTTTCCGGGAAAGAGCACTCTCCAGGACTTCATCTCTCGTGACCTGCCTCTGCGTTTCAAATCGTTGCCGGGATTCGCCGCAAAACGGCCGTCATCTACCTGGGCGGCAATGCCTGCAGCATTCCGGATACTTCACTGTCGATGACCTGAACCACCTGGTAGGGAGGAATACCGCTTACGGTGACCGTTCTCGCTCCGCGGCCAATCTGAATCCCGTCGAAGCTGACAAACGTCAGTTCGATTCTCACTACGGCATCCGATGCCGGAGCCACAAGCCCCAGCGCACCGCCGCTGGCGGCTCCAATGGCGGCTCCCGGCCCCGGATCTCCAACAGCCCCTCCGATAATCGCACCCATTGCGGCCCCGATCAGGGCACCTCCAAGAGCCTGACCAGCCCTGACGTCGGGATTATCCCGAATCCCCGGGACGAGGAGCACATTCACCGTAAAGTCTGCGTCCCTCTGCCTCCGGACCTCGTCATATCCTTTCGTGTAAAGAACATCCCGCACCATGGGAAGGTCGAAGATCCCGAGAGGTGTCCGGTCTTCCACCATCAGCACATAGGTCTGGTCATCCGGTCCCAGGCTGAAATAGGTGGGACTCTCCACCGGTCCGCCTTCCACGACAGGCCCGGATGGTGCGCCACCAGGCCCCGTAGTGGCACAGCCGGCCACGAATAAGGCCAATACGATCACCACTGCAAAACTGGAACATTCGGCAATCTTTTTCACCGTTGTCTCCTTCATCCTGAAAACGAGATGACTTCAGGCCGCCTCCTTTTCCCTGATCGGGTACCGGCCTGACACTCCAACGCCCGAAAGCCGACACGATTGAAAACGCCGCGCGGCAACATGGACACATCGCTGGATATCGGCATGGATGATCCCTTTTCGACACGACGGCATCAATATAAAAGAGGGGTCAAGAATCCAGGAGTATCCTAATAGAACCTGGCACTCTTTATTTCGGCCCGCAGAAATTCATCATAGTCTTCGGTTCCGAACCACCATCCGACACGGAAGCGGGACGGAATGAGATACCCGTTGAACTCTCTTTCTTCCTCGACGGCGACTCCGAAGGGCACCAGTTCACCTTCGTGGTCTTTACCGGTATGGTACCTGCGCATGACCGCTTCCTTGAGGCTCCCGCCCGGATTGAACCTCAAGGTGATATTCGCTGAATGTCCGTCCACCGATAGACTCACCCTGGCGCGTTTGTCGTCCGAGGTCCTCCACCGCGCGCCCCGCTGAGGCAGAAAAGCCGTCGGGATGAGGCAGGATTCGATCAGAAGGCGGCCTGCAGCGGACCTGTCCACATCCGGTCCTGCCGCATCGGCCACGGGCACAATCCCCATCAGGCTGAATCGAACTCTGCCTTCTCCCCGGTAATAAGAATCCGCACCGGATAGGAACATGAATCTGCGGACCCGCATCCTGGCGATCCACACGAACCCCGTGCATCCCGCAAGGACCTGCCGTGCTTCGAACGGCACCCAATCCGCTTTTTCGCCCGGCCTGAACTGCCCGGACATCTCGATTTCCACGCGCCGGGCCAGGACGGTTCCCGGCCGGATGGTGTGGGAGAGATACCGGCTTGCCGCGGGAGGCAATCCCTCCAGCATCTCGAAAGAAAACAGTTCCTCGGATCCGCTTTCGCTGCGCAGTGCAGTCTTGATCCTTCTGATTTTTGCATCGAACCGAAAACGGCCGACGAGCATCACCCCGAGCGATGAAACGGCAATGCCCACAAGAGCGGCTGCGATAAGAACGATCATGAAGTTCATGGATTCATCCGGGAAATGGTTATCTTGCCCAGGCGGGAAGACATCTCCATGCGTTGCTCATTTCAGCGTCCAGCAGCCTGAATCTGGGTTCCAGGCTGCCAACCAGGGACCAGAATTCACGGGAGTGATTCATATGAACGGTGTGGCAGAGTTCGTGAATCATAATATATCTCACCAGTTCTGGCGGAAGGAAGAGCAGCTTGCAGTTAAGAGTGATAGTCCCCCTGCTGGAGCAGCTTCCCCACCTGCTCTTCTGGCTTCGGATCTGCACCTTTCGAAAACGCAGGCCCGTCGAGACGCTGGTTCTGTGAAGCCAGGGAATGAGTTCAGCCTTTCCCTGCTGCTTGAGCCAGTTCAGGAGCACCTTTCTGCAGACTTCCCGGTCCGAAGCATCCGGATCGAGTCCAAGGTGCAGTTCCCCGGCGCGTACATCATCCACCCTTTTCATCCCTGTGTTCCGGTACCTGACCTGCAGCAGCCTGTTGAGCGCCTTGAGGTGAACGGCTTTCGGCAGGATTTCCGGAATTCGAGCAGGACCGGGCCAGATACCCATTCTTCTTGCCGCCTTGACGATCCACTCCCGCTTCCGCGCGATAATTTCCGGAATGAGCCGGTGATCAAAGCCCACGGGGACGACCACCTCGAGGCCTCTTCCGGGGATCATCCTCAGTATGACCCTCGATGCCCTCCTGCTCACTCGCACCGAATAAGAAAGGGAATCCAGGGGATCTCCACAAATCTCGAAAAAACGGCATCCGGTCTCTTCCATCGAAAACGGAACTCTTCCTGTCCAGTACCACAGCGCTCTTCGGTGCCGGGCTTACCGCCTGATTTTTTTCCTGACCTCCCTGTCGAACAGAGGACCCTCCGAACCCTTCAACCACGGAACACCCTGAGTGTCCACGAAGGCGTTGCCCTGCAGTTTGCCCTTTGCTTCTCCTCCGTCGGGCAGCTTCAGGATCAGATCGTCTCCCTTCAGTTCATATTTACCCTCGATGGAGATGAACGGAGTCGAAAGATCCGAGATCCTGTTTCTTTGTTTCAGAAAGAAAGTGCCGTCCGGATTGAGAGTCAGGTACTCCTTGCTGCTCAACTTGTTGATGTATGTGCCGTGTACAACCTCGTCGGCAAAGGACACCGACAGAAGACAGGCAAGAGAGAACCCGAACACTGCACTCCACATGATCATTCGCTTCATTCTTCAGACCTCCCGCCCACGCCTGTTTCGAATTCTTGTCAGAACCACCCCTTCTGAATCACGTAAAGAACCAATAATGCGGCAAGCACGAGCCAGAGGATGAACCGGACGGATTTCCCAAAACCCGGGCCTGTGCCTTCCAGCGGCTCCGGGACATTCAGGCTGCCATGATAGGATGGATGAGCTTCAAATCCTTCACCGCCTTTCCGTTTTCCGAAATCGGGGAAACCCGGTGCGCCCGACGAGGGCATCCACTCGGGTGCTCCGCCCTCTTCACGAATCTCCCGGGGTCTTCTTGCGCGCCCACTGTCGGCCTGCCGCTCCCCTGGCAGTTCATCCGGACCGGAAGTCTTTCCGGGAACGCCCTTTTCCAGCACAGCCTCCAGCGCTTTGACCCTGCGAAGACCCAGGACCCCGACAATGAAGAAGACAAAACCGATGGCGGGCATGACGAACAGGGCTGCGTCCGGAGCCGGTTCGAGAACGGAATTGGAAGGGTCCGTGGGGTCATAAAAGACGCGGATCTCGGTGCCCACAGCATATTGCCTGACGAGAGTCCCCGCATCGGGACGGCCGATTCCGACGTCATGCCCGAAGTAGATCCTGCTGCCGATGTACTCCTTGTCCTCGACCGTGTAGCGATAGCCGATCACGGCCTGCTGGGTCTTTCTACCGTCAGAGGACCTGGTTTCCAGGACGGATGTTACGATTTCCCCTGAAACGGAAGGCCAGTGGGCTGCCGACCTGGCCTCCATCACGGTCATCATGCCGACCGAAAAAAGTCCGAAACCAACCAGGACAAAAATCATAATGAAGATCCTGATGATTCCGGCTACGGCCTTTACGGGGAGTGTCGCCACAGGTGCATCGGCCATGAGGGTACTCCTTTCACGTATGGAAAACCGTCCCGGATCGAAAACCGGCAGGACGCCGCATCCGTTCGATTATACACCACATCGATCACCATTCACAAGACAAGCTGACTCGTTGAATATGACCCTGTCCTGGCGGATTCGACAAGCCGCCCGGACCAGCCTCTCCAATCTTCAGTCAGCCCAGTCCGATTCCTGTGACAAGAGTAGGCAGAGTACATTCTAATGGAGCAGCCCGTCAAGAACCTGCCTGTGCTTCTGTTTGATTTTCCGAAGGAGTCCTGGTACATTGGCATCCTCATATTCCTGCTGTCTGTAATCAGAGACGCAGATGGGCTGAAAGACAGGATCGGTCGAACCGAGAGAGAATGTTTCTGCCTCCCCCGAGTCCGCCCGATCATGCATCCACATCGTTTTGTCCGAACATCCCCGGCTCCATACAGGCGAAGGAGCCCTGCCCGTCAACCTTTCTCAAGGATGCAGGGACCTTCCCGGAAATAGATTCTTCCATCGTTCAACATTCCACCGCAAAGGCAGGCCAATGGTTTGGGAAAAGGCGTCACGACTCAAAGACACGAGGGCTGCTCTACAGAATTCGATAGTTCACCATCTCAAGTGTTCTCTGGGAAAGCAGTGGGGAACTCACGGCAACCGCGACATGTACCTCGCTCTTTCTCTGGCGCTGAGGGACAGGCTCGTCGAAAGAATGCTCGAGACAGTAACGGCCTACAGGCAGGCGGATGCGAAGCGGCTCTATTATCTTTCCATCGAATTTCTCATCGGAAGGTCGCTCGGAAACAACCTGTGCAACCTCGGCATCTTCGATACGTGCAAACACGCTTTCATGGAAATGGGAGTGGACCTGGAGGAAGTGCGGGACGAGGAGCGGGACGCGGCGCTGGGCAACGGCGGCCTCGGACGCCTCGCCGCCTGCTTCCTCGATTCCCTCGCCACCATGGGGCTGCCCGGTTTCGGATACGGCATCAATTACGAATACGGGCTTTTCAAGCAGGAAATCGACGGAGGCTACCAGAGAGAAAAGCCCGACAACTGGCTTGCAGAAAGGACGCCCTGGCAGATTGAACGATCGGACGAGTCGTGCATCGTGCCCATCTACGGGAGAATCGAACATGCCGAAGACAGAAACGGGTTTTACAACCCTATGTGGCTGGACTGGAAGGTCATACTGGGCGTCCCGTACGACATGCCCATAGCCGGCTACGGCGGGAAGACGGTTAACCGCCTGAGACTGTACGCGGCTCGGCCTTCCGCGGAATTCGACATGCAGATCTTCAATGAGGGGGATTATTTCAAGGCCGTCGAACAAAAGATTGCAACAGAAACCGTTTCCAAGGTGCTCTATCCCGCCGACAGTTTCGAAGCAGGCAGGGAACTTCGCCTCGTACAGGAATACTTTCTCGTTGCCTGCGCCCTGCGCGACATCGTGCGCAGATACCAGAAAAGCCACTCGAGCTTCGAAAACTTCCCCGACAAGGTCGCCATTCAGCTGAACGATACTCACCCCGCCCTGACGGTTGCCGAACTGATGCGTATACTTGTGGACGAAATGTATGTTCCCTGGGAGAATTCCTGGGAAATTACCCGCAGGACCCTCGCTTATACCAATCACACACTGCTTCCGGAAGCCCTCGAGAAATGGCCCGTCGGACTGCTCGAACACGTTCTCCCCCGCCACATGCAGATCATTTATGAGATCAATTACAGGTTCTTGCGCCATGTGGCCGAGCTCTGGCCCGGCGATACGGATCGCATGAGACGGCTTTCACTGATCGAGGAAGGGGAGCAAAAACAGGTGAGGATGGCTCACCTGGCCATCGCGGGGTCTCATTCCGTCAACGGAGTCGCGAAGCTCCACACCGAACTGCTCAAAAACACACTGATCCCGGACTTTTATGCCGTCTGGCCGGAGCGATTCAACAACAAGACGAACGGAGTCACCCAGCGCCGGTGGCTTCTGAAAGCCAATCCGTCCCTTTCACGGCTCATCACCGACGCCATCGGAGACTCCTGGATCACCAACCTGGACCGGCTCAGGGAACTGGAAGCCCATGCCTACGACGCCGCCTTCCAGGAGGAATTCCTCCGAATCAAGCAGGAAAACAAGGTGAAACTGGGGCGCATCATCTCCAGCACCGCCCATGTCGACGTATCGGCAGACACCCTGTTCGACATCCAGGCCAAGCGGATTCACGAATACAAGCGCCAGTTGCTGAACGCACTGCACATCGTCCACGAATACCTGTCCATGGTGGAGGACGGCAGGGAACCCACCGTCCCCAAGACCTTCATTCTTGCAGGCAAGGCCGCCCCGGGGTACTGGGCTGCCAAGCAGGTGATCAAACTCGTCCACAACCTGGGGGAGGTCATCAACAATGATCCCCGGGTGGACGGCCTGCTCAGGGTAGTCTTTGTTCCTGATTACCGCGTTTCACTCGCCGAACGAATCATCCCCGCGGCGGACCTGAGTGAACAGATTTCCACGGCGGGCAAGGAAGCATCGGGTACGGGCAACATGAAGTTCGCCATCAACGGTGCACTCACCATCGGAACCATGGATGGAGCCAATATCGAGATACTCGAAGAGGTGGGCGGGGACAATATCTACATCTTCGGCTTGAAGGCCGACGAGGTCCAACGGATGCGCACGGATCGTTCCTACAACCCGCGGGAATACTCCGACAGGTACCCTGAAATCCGCCGGGTCATGGATGCGTTCCGTGACGACCTGTTCTGTCCGCACGAACCGGGGCTCTTTCGATGGATCTACGACAGGCTTCTCGATCCATCCGACGAATACTTCCACCTGGCCGACCTGGTTCCGTACATCGAAGCCCATCGAACCGCTCAATCTGATTACCTGAATAAATCCCTGTGGAGCCGCAAGGCGATTCTCAACGTTGCGCGAATGGGCAAATTTTCCAGCGACCGTACGATCCTGGAGTATGCGAGGGATATCTGGAACTTGAAGCAGGTATAGCCTGTGCGTGTAAAAAGGTGCCGAACGGATTGGAGAACCTCCGGCAGGAGATTCTTCAGGTCGAAAAGAATGATGACTTCGTTTTTCGCTTCCGTTGCGCGACCTCATGAACAAGAAACACAGAACGGAATCCATGGATTTCTTTCGTGGTTCGAGCGGCGCCTTTTCCTGCAACTGTCCCGTCAGGGAGAAAAAACCGGAAAGCGGACAGGGCCAGGCCTCCCAGGGAGAGGTCGGAACAAACATGACAGCGAATGCAACTTCGAGGTATAATTTTTTTAGAATGTCGTAAATAAAGGAGGCGGGAATGCAGCTTAAAGAAGACAAGATCGGAGGAATACTTGTTTTAAAGCCCCTCGATAAGCGTTTCGATGCTCACAGTGCGGTGGATTTTAAGGCCAGGATGGCCGATTTTGTAAGCAGTGGACATACCGTCATTATCCTGGACCTGTCCGAGGTGGATTTCATCGACAGCAGCGGCCTCGGCGCCATCGTCTCCGCCCTGAAGACCATTGGAAGGAACGGAGACCTGGTACTCTGCGGGATCAAGGAGACGGTCATGAGCCTTTTCCGCCTCACCAGGATGGACCGCGTGTTCAGAATATTCACGGACCAGGGCGAAGCAACGGCCGCACTTTCATCATAGATTCGGAAAGGTCATCGGATGTCCCGCATCAAGACGACCAGTTCCATACGGCTGACCATCAACAGCAACCTCAACAATGTCTTCCTCGTAGGCCTGACCGTGGAAGCCATCTGTTCCTACGCGCCGTTCAAGGAAGTCACGGCGTACCAGATAGGAACAAGTGTTGTGGAAGCTGTGAACAATGCCATCAAACATGCGTACGGCAATCAGCCCGGCCATCAAGTCGAAGTGGACATCCTGCTGAATCCCGAGGGCGTGCGTTTCGAAATCTCCGACACGGGCAGACCCATGCGGCTTCAGGGAAGCCACAAGCTCGAATACGATCCGGAAGACCTCGAAAACCTGCCCGAGGGAGGTATGGGCCTGTTCATCATCAACCAGGTGATGGACCACGTCGAGTACAAGAGCTTCGGCGACAGGAATCTGCTCACCATGGGCAAATACTACGACTGCGACCCGCAGGTCGACCTGTGCGAAGGAGACTGAAGGCGGTTCGAAGGTGCCTTGCCTCGAATTCAAAGCAGCCTTGACCTCCCGCTTGAGAACCGGTCTCGAAGATGAGAAACAATGCCGGATAGACAAATGGCTGGCGGCTCCAGAAAAGAGCCGCCGCCCCTTCCCCCGATAATCTTTCCGACGCGGGGTGTGGCGCCGCGCAGGCCCGGGTATTTCTATCGGCAGATGAGTGCCTTGATGATCGCCTTCTTGCACCTGGCATTCTCATGTCAGGATCGAGCCACAGCAGGGACCTCGTGGGACTCCAAACGTGCGTGGCTTTGCGAACCCCGGCTTCTCTGAACAGCAAACCGGTCCGCAACGCAGCAGGCGGCTGTCGTTGCAGCGAAGTCGATGACTTCCGGCAGGGAGATCCGGTCATTGAATCCTCCGAGGTGGGGTCCGGTAAGAACCGTGATGTCCTTTGCCCCTTTCTCGACCCGACCCGCTTCCTCCGGTGGAATCCCCCTGTCTTCGAGGAATCGGCGAAATTGTGTGTCCGTCATTTCCTTCTGGTCCGCGACCCTGAGGATCTCCTCCATGTACCGGTCCACACCCATCTCTTCGATCATCCGGGCGGAAAGCCGGTTCGAATCGAAGGGTATATCACCTGGAGGCGTCCTGCCGACGAAACCGCCGTAGTAGTTCCGGAATACGGATTCAACGAGTTCCACGAGAAAGGCTTCGTCGAAAAGACCACGAGCATCTACGGGTCGACCTTCCGCGTCGAAGCCGATTCTGACCGGGTCCTTGTTTCGAAAGAAACTGCCCGCCACGAGCAGGAGGCTCAACACCTGGGTTCCCATGTACTGGTAGAGCCTGCGTCCTGAACCGCGCAAGGAGACAAGATGTTCGAAGTCTCTCAGACCGGTCGGTCCGAGGTTGGGATAGGCACAGGATCCAAGCCACCTGTCGAGCCTCCCTCCACGAGTCCATTCGTACAGGCCTCCATCCGACCTTCTGTCTCTTTGCACCCTGTTGTGGAAGAGCGGGATGGGGGCTGTATGGATGATTCCTGCAGACGCGAGATGGCCCATGAGCCACGCATTTCTGCACAGGACCTCTTTGAAGAAGTCTTTCGTCACTCGATGAGACAGGCCTGTTCCATTGATATAGAAGAAGTAATCCCTGTGAGCCAGGAAGGCGAGGGCAAAGGAAGCCGGATGCGCCTGGAACGAACCCGAACAGTCGCAGGGGGCATCATCGAGGCGGAAAACCCTGCATCCGTCCACCCGCAGCGGGCGGGGAATATCGAAGCGAATGCGGGTTGAGCAACCCTTTGTGGCAAGGCATTCCATCCAGGCCGCTTCCTTTTGAAGCGAATCGATGTCCTCCCGCCTTGAGACGGTCTTGATCACGAGAAGGCCTGAACCACCCGATACGGGAGCCACAAGGCTCCTCCCCACGCGGGAAGGTCGCTTCCCGATCCGAATTTCCAGTATCTTTAACAAATCGGCCAGTTGAATTCCATGAGACCGGAACCGCGAATCTTCTTCGACTTCAGGCCCGTCGATCCGAAGAGGAAGGGATCCCATGGCCTCCGACGCCGCCTTGTGGACCGGGCCCGAACTTGCACGCACCGTCGTCCGCAGGGCCGAAAGAGCAAGCGAGCAGATTCTTTCACTCACGAGAGGGTTTTCGATCAAGGACGTCAGCACCCGGGCGGCCTCCCTGTACAGAAAGAAAGCCTGCTTCTGGGTTGCGTGTTTCCCGCCCGCGAGAAGCCTGGCGACGGCGGACACCGTCCCGGGACAGATGCCCCGGGGCCTCGAGCGCGCGAGGTTCCGAAGGTCACAGACCGCCATGTAGGTCGCAGTGAACTCGGTGTTCCCGTTCTCCAGCAGGCTCCTGATTCGCTTCAGTTCCATTCCGGTTAGCCACTTGCAGCTGTCTGGAGGCCCGCCCCTCCGCCGCCTCGCCTGCCCATGCCGGGCCGGCCGATGTTGTTATACAAGCCCCGTGGAATATAATCATTACCCGGCACCCTTCCCGCCGGGTCTCCCAAGTCTCGATTCCCCCTCTCTTATAGTGCAACCCAGCCTGTTTTTCCACTATTCCGTCCATGCTTCGCACCTTTTCCGTGGGCAGTGGATGCCCGCCCTGAAGGATGCTGCAGGGATGACACGGATTGTGCGGCTCCGGCAGACCATGCGTCCATTACCTCTTGACGGCATGCACGCCATTGAGCTAAAAGAGCACTGTGTCACAAGGGTTGCCAATCGCACAACGAATGTGCCGAGGCTGCAACTCCTCGGGCGCCGACGGCTTCCTTTCTCTTTCCAGCCGCGGCTCCATGGCTCCACAGCAGAACCACCAGCCTGCAAGAAGGCCACGAAAGCCTTTCAACCTGCTTGAATGCGGGGAGAGGTTTTTTGTGGCCTTTTTTTATGGCTTCAGGCGCGGGAGTGTCCGGTGATGAAAACCTGGCAGGGCATGATCATATCCGTTGTGGGACATCTCGCGGTCGTGTGTGCCCTGGCCTTTGCACCTCCTGTCGACATGCACCGACACAGATCCTGCATCGAAGTGCAGCTGGTGTCTTTCCATCCCGGGGAATCGGGCTCCCCTGAAGCGCCGGAGGGTGAAGGAGAAGACCACCTCCAGGATCGTGTTCTCCCAGTGGATTTCCAGGACCGCCGGCCTCCACCTGCTCCGCCTCATCTGGAAGAACGGTCGGCGCCGCCCAAACCCGATGCAAAACAGCCCGGAAAGACCACATTACCCCAAAAGGCAAAGACGAGACCTGCCGCCATTTCAAAGGACAATGCCGGTGGATCCGGCAGTCGGCAAGCAGCATTTTCAGAAGAAGCTCATCAAGAAACGGAGTATGCCAGAGGACCGCCGTCCTTCACGGAATCCCATGGACAGTCACCGGCCGGCGATTCACCCTCGAACTCGATTGACTTGCCGGACGGCGGCGCGCCGGAGGGTGCGGAGATTCCAGGAATCCATTCCGCCTCCGGAGACATCCATGGGGGAGGGGTTTCCGGTAGAACTCGAAAAGGCCGCAGCACCGGAGATTCCGGACTTTTCGGTCCCATGGACGCGAGGTTCGGGACAGCGGACGGCCCCGGGTTCATCAGGAAGGCAAACCCCGTTTACCCGCATCTTGCCAGACAGTTGGGCAGGGAAGGAACCGTCCTGCTGCGGGTGACCATCAATGAAAAGGGGCACCCCGTTCACGTGGAGATCATGGACAGGGCAGGCAGTGGCTTTGACGAGGAAGCCGTTCGAGCCGTGAAGGAATCCTCCTTCAAACCGGCGAGGAGGGATGGCCGCCCCGTGAGCTGCAGGGTACTCCTGCCCATCAGGTTTGTGCTTAAGGGATCCGGATGACAGGGAACTTTCAACAGGAGGTGACGGCGCGGCTCAGCGAAGGAGTCTAAAGGCGGGGCAGGAATTCCCGGCCAAGGAAAAGAACCTGCCCCGGGGATCGAATGGCAACCCAATCCCATATTCTTCTAACACGGGGAGGAATATGAGGCAATGAAGGAAGGATGGTGATCATGTTCCGAGTGTTTACACCTTTCTTGTCTTACCCCTGCACCAGTCGAAAACGGATCGAAATCCTCGTCGTGGGAAAGAAGCGGAACCGGACTGCAGCAGCGGCAATCCTGCTGTGCGTCCTGTTATGCCTGCCTCCTGCCGTTGCGGCGCAGCAAAGCCGGGACGGTGTTTTGGAGGCTCCTTCCATGACAACAGACGACTCCACCGTCGAGGGGAAGAAGACGGAGAGTGAAGACAAGAAGGACATCTACCTGGAAGAGATCGTCGTCACGGCCACCCGGTCGGAGAAAACGCTTTCAGAAGTCCCGGCGGCCGTTTCCGTCGTCACCAGGGAGGATATCGAGAACCGAAACGTACAGAACGTCGACAGTGCCCTGAATATGGTTCCGGGGCTTTTCGACAAGCGGGCCAAACCGCTGGACACGACGGCAAGGGTCGTATTGAGGGGGATTCCGGAGCAGAAGAGGACCCTCGTGATGCTCGACGGGCAGGCTTTGAACGACGGCTACACCGGAGCCGTCAACTGGAACGGCCTCTTCCCCGAAAATGTCGAACGGATCGAAGTGGCCCGCGGCCCCTTCTCGTCCCTTTACGGAGGCAATGCGATGGGGGGAGTGATCAACATCATCACCCGAATGCCGGAAAAGAGGGAATTCACTCTCAACGCGGGCTATGGCAGCGACAATACCTATACGACGTATGCATCGTACGGAGACAGGCTGTTCAACCGTCTCAGCATATTCGCCTCTTACGGATACGGTTCGAGCGACGGATACGCCACCGACCTGGTGGTCAAGACGCCTTCCACGCCCGGAGCGGGCACGCCTGTCACGGGAGCCGAACGTACTACGGACACCCAGGGGAACACCGCCTTCCTGATCGGTGACCGGGGCGACAATTCCTGGTGGAGGGATTCGGCGGCATTCAAACTTGCCTACGATTTTACCGAGGATTCCAAGGCCTTTTTTTCCTTCATGAGGGGGAACTACGACTACGATTACGGGGACCCTCACACGTACCTGAGAGACGGGAAGGGCAAACCGGTGTGGTCAGGAAGCGTCATTGCGGACAGGATCGACCCCAGCCGCCTCAGCCTTCTCGAATCCAACTTTCTCACGGCCGGCGGCGCAAGGACTCAGAACAACTACAACCTTGGCTATGAAACCAAACTGTTCCAGGACACCGCCCTGAAAGTGACGTGCGGACTCATCGACAACGAAGACAACTGGTACATCACTCCCTCCTCCAGCGCCAATCGAACCGGCGGACCGGGAAAGCTCAATGACACGCCTTCCACGGCCTTCCAGTCCGACCTGCAGATCTCCATGCCCGTGATGGAAAAACACCTTCTGACTTTCGGAGCCGCCTACCGTTACGACAAGGCCGACACCACGGAATACGACCTCACCGACTGGACGGACAGGCATTCGAAAGGCGACGTAACCTTTGAATCCTCCGGCAAGGACAATATCTTCTCGTTTTACGCCCAGGCCGAAATCGCTCTCTGGAGGAACATCACCGGTTACCTGGGAATACGGGGAGACTACTGGGAGACCTACGACGGCATGGTGAATCAGGCGGGCCAGGAAGGATTTCCCCAGCACTTCGGATCGAGGAACGATTTCGCGGCAAGCCCCAAGGCAGCCCTGGTTTACAGGCCGTTCGAGTGGACCACGCTGAGGGGATCCGTGGGAAGCGCCTTCCGGCCGCCAAACGTCTACGAACTCTACCGAACCTGGGTCTATTACGGGACCGTTTACGCGGCCAATCCGTCTCTCGACCCTGAAAGGAGCGTTTCCTGGGACCTGGGCCTGGAACAGAGGTTTGGAGAGAACAGCACCCTGAGAGCCTCCTATTTTGAAAACTACCTGAAAGATCTCATCTACCGACAGGATGTCACCTCGACCTACAAGGAGCTCATCAACGCAGGAAAAGCGGAAACACGTGGAGTCGAACTGGAGATGGAACACCGGTTTGGAGAATGCTTCAAAGTATTCGGCAACTTCACCTATACCCTCAGTGAAATGATCGAAAACTCCGCCAAGCCGTCCACCGAAGGCAAGCGACTCACAGGAATTCCCGAACGTATGTACAGCCTGGGCGGGGAATTCACTCGAGGCCCCCTGCTGATCACTCTCACCGGGCGATATGCAGACAAGCAGTACAACAACGACGAAAACCTCGATGTCTTCTCCGGAGTCTACGGTTCCTACGATTCCTACTTTATAGCAGATTTCTTCATCCGGTATCGCATCACCGGCTGGTCGGCCCTGGTGTTCGCGGTGGACAACCTTTTCGACGAGAAATACTACAGCTATTACAGGGCGCCCGGAAGAAAGTTCTTCGGGGGCGTCTCACTGAAGTTCTGATGATGAGAAGACGCTTCGCAGCTGCAATCCTGATCACTGGCCTGGCGGGCATGCTGTCCGCCCTGCCCTGTTTCTCCTTTACCGTCATGGACAAGACAGGGAAGGAAGTGGAGATATCTCCACCCGTAGGAAGAGTCATCCTTCTGTCCCTCTATGAACTCATCCCCGTTTTGGACCTCTGGGACCGCGTCGTGGGAATCAACCGGTGGGCATTGGACAACGAACTCCTGAAAAGGCACCCGCAGCTTGCCGGGATTCCCGCGGTGGGAACCGGAGAAGCGGTCAATATCGAAGCGGTCATCGCCCTGGAACCCGAACTGGTGATCACCTGGTCGTATAAGCCGGAAGTCGCTGAATTCCTATCGAGGAAAGGCTTGAAGACCCTATCCGTCTATCCCGAGAGCCTCGACGAACTCTACCGGGCCATCGAGATGTGCGGCGTGATTTTTCACGTGGAGGACCGGGCCCGGGAAGTCGAACGACTCATGAAGGAGATGTTCGAAAGCGTTCGTTCGAAGGTTTCGGCCATCCCCGAAGAAGCGAGGCGCAGGGTCCTGTGGATCTGGCAGAAACCGACCAGGGTCTCCGGAAGCATCGGCATCCAGCATGAACTGATCGTCATGACGGGAGGAATCAATCCCGCCTCGCATCTCCATTCGAAACATCCGGAAGTCTCGCCGGAATGGATTCTCATGTGGGATCCGGAGGTGATCTTTATCTGGGGAAACGCCAGGTACGGGCCTGAGAGCATTTTGAACAATCCGCAGTGGAAGACGGTGAGAGCCGTGAAGGATCGCAGGGTCTACAAGGCTCCCTCCTGGTCCACCTGGTCTCCGTCCATCGGCCTGCTCGCCCTCTGGATGGCCATGAAAACCTACCCGGAGGTCTTCGATCCCGCGTCGCAGCTCAAGGGCGCCCGGCAGTATCACCAGGCGTGCTTCGGGATCCCGCTGGACGAGGCAGTGTTTCACGAGGAGGTCAAACCTTGAGAAAGGCCGCCCTGCCCTTCCTGATCGCCGTTTCCCCCCTGGTTGTGGGAGGTATGTCGCTCTTCTGGGGAGCCTACAGTGTGTCTCCGCCCCAGGTAGCCCGCGTCATCCTTTCCAGGCTCTTCTTCTTCGATGCCGCATCCGCGGCGGAACTGTCCATCGTGTGGGATATCAGGCTCCCCAGGATCATCCTTTCCGCCCTGGTGGGAGGGGCACTCGCAGCGGCAGGAGTCACCTTCCAGGGCATATTCCGCAACCCCCTGGTGGATCCCTTCATCCTCGGGTTGTCCGCCGGAGCAGCCTTCGGGTGCGCTCTCTCCACGGCCCTGGTGCCCTCCCTTCCGGTCCAGGTCGCCGCTTTTGCCTTCAGCCTGGCGGCATCCTTCGTCACCTACAGCCTGGCAAAAAGCCAGGGGCAGGTGTCGAGACTCCCCCTCGTTCTGTCGGGAGTCGTGGTTTCCGCCTTCTTCACCGCGCTCGTGTCGATCCTCAAATTTCTCGTCGACCCGCACAAGCTGGCCAGCATCGTCTACTGGCTGATGGGAAGCTTCTCCCTCGCGGACTGGCCTTCCGTCTGGATCGTCGCATCGGGGTGCGCCGCGGCCTGCGTTCCTCTGCATCTCATGCGCTGGCGCCTGAACGCCCTTTCCATGGGGGATGAAGAAGCACGGGCTCTAGGAGTCAACGTGGAAAGAGACCGGTTGATCATGGTTGCGGCGGCGTCTCTGGCTGTGGGTTGCGCGGTTTCGGTAAGCGGCATTATCGGCTGGGTGGGACTCATGGTCCCCCATCTCGTGAGAATGATGATCGGACCGGACCACAGGGTGCTCCTGCCCTTTTCCATGGCAGCCGGAGCGGCCTTCATGGTTTTCGCCGACACCCTGGCCAGAAACCTGGCTTCGTTCGACATCCCGGTGGGAATCATCACGGCCCTTTGCGGCACTCCCTTCTTTGTCTACCTCATGAGAAAGGGAGCTGCAGAAAGCTGGGGAAAATGATCAAGGTCGAAAACCTCACCTTCAGCCACAATGGGACGACTCCCGTTCTTTCCAGGATCGATTTTCAGGCTCAGCCTGGAGAAGTGCTGACCGTCCTGGGGCCCAACGGTTCGGGAAAGACCACGCTTTTTCAATGCATTCTGGGCACATGGAAGCCCAGGGAGGGCGGCGTCCTCCTGTCGGGCAAGTCCGTCGGAAACCTTCGCAGACCGGAAATCGCCCGGATGGTGGCGGTCGTACCTCAGGATCACGATCCTCCCTTTCCCTATTCGGCCTTCGACGTGGTGCTGATGGGCAGAACCGCTCACGTCGGCCTGTTTTCTTCTCCCTCGCAACCCGACAGGGATGTCGCTCGAAACGCGATGAGAACGGCGGGAATCGAAGATCTTGCAGATCGCCCCTACACCAGGCTCAGTGGCGGAGAGCGGCAACTCGTTCTGCTCGCCCGCTGCCTCGCTCAACAATCCCCGGTGATGCTCCTGGACGAACCCACTGCACACCTGGACTTCAGGAACCAGATCATGATCCTTTCAAAAGTAAAGGAACTGGTGAAGGAGAAAAACCTCCTTTCGCTCATGAACCTGCACGATCCGAACCTGGCGCTTCTTTTTTCAGACAGGGTGCTGCTTCTCGACGCCGGCAGGCTGGTGGCCCAGGGAAAACCCGAGGAAGTCGTGACACGGGACAACCTGATGGCGGTTTACGGGCTGGAGGTGGAATTCCTGGCCGGCAAAGGGATGCGGATGATCTGCCCGAAGTTGTTTCATTGAAGGCCCGAATCATGCCGGGTCTCACAACGAGTACATTGAAAGGGAATGTTCCATGAAGCTTTTTTCCATCATGTGGTCGAGCTACATCCCCATTTTGAAGGAAGCTGCCGTCAGAACGGGGCTTTTTGAGCTGAAAGCCTATTCGACGAAACAGCTGAACCTCGAAGCTCGATGGATCGAACAAGTCCGCCGTGACATACGCTCCGCGGACCTCGTCCTGCTCTACAGGACTGCGGACCCGTTCTGGGAATACGTGGACGACGAAATCGGAAGCCTCGGCAGAAGAATTCCCGTGGTTGCAGTGGGCGCGGATCCCTCTTCCTGGCAGATCTCCAGCGTCATTCCCGAAATCGTGGGCGCCGTGCACCGCTACATCCTTTATAACGGAGTGCAGAACTTCGAGGAAATGCTGAAATACCTGGCTTCAAGTATCTTTTCCCGGGATGTCTCCTTCAAAACGCCTCGGGAAACCGCCTGGGAAGGCATATACCATCCCGTTTACGGAGGTCCTTTCGGATCCCCGGCGGAATACCTCGACGTATACCCGTATGCCGGCAATCCCCTGGTCGGGCTGCTGTTTTCGAGATCCAACTGGATTTCAGGAAACATGGAAACGGAACGCCTTCTTGTGGACGCTCTCGAAAAACACGGCATGGGAGTCATTCCGGTATTTTTCTACTCGATCCGGGACAGGAATCTCGGCAACCTCGGCGGGGAGGAAGTGATCCGAAAGTATTTCCTGGATGATTCCAAACAACCTCGGGTCAACGTCGTCATCAAGAACACGGTCTTTTTCCTCGGGCAGAAAAGCGGAGGCATGCACGAATCTCAAGCCGACTCGGGGGTAAGACTTCTGAAAGAACTCAATGTGCCCCTGGTCGGTCCGGTCATTTCCTACTACAGGGAAAAGGAGAAGTGGTTGGAGGATCCGCGGGGTCTTGGCCAGCAGGTGGCCTGGAGTATTGCTCTTCCCGAATTTGAAGGAGTCATCGAACCCATCATCATCGGAGCTGCCAGAGGGGTCAGCAACCCCGAAGAGGAAATGACCGAACCCATTCCGGACCGGGTTGAACGCCTTGCGTCGCGCATCCGGCGCTGGGTCGATCTGCGTTCCAAACCCAACGGCATCAAGAAGGTGGCCTTCATCCTGCACAACAACCCGTGTGCGTCCGTCGAAGCCACAGTGGGAGCCGGCGCCCATCTCGATACACTCGAGAGTGTCGCTCTCATGCTCCAACGCATGAAGGAGGCGGGATACCTGGTCGATCCTCCTGAAAGCGGCAGACAACTCATCGACGACATCCTCTCGCGCAAGGCGATCTCCGAGTTCCGTTGGACGAGCACCCGCGAGATCGTGGCCAAGGGAGGCTGCCTTGCTCGAATCGATGTGGACCGATACCTGCCGTGGTTCAACGAACTTCCAGAAATCGTGAGAGCGAGGATGACGGAGGCCTGGGGAGCGCCTCCGGGAGAGGAAAAAGACGGCATTCCAGCGGCAATGGTGCACGAGGGGAAAATCCTGGTCACGGGAATAGACTACGGAAACGCGGTGGTTTGCGTGCAGCCCAAGCGGGGATGCGCGGGAGCCAGGTGTGACGGCCAGGTGTGCAGGATTCTCCACGACCCCGATGTGCCTCCTCCCCACCAGTACGTGGCCACCTACAAATGGCTGTCGAGGTCCTTCGGCGCCGACGCCGTGGTCCACGTGGGCACTCACGGCAACCTCGAATTTCTCCCGGGAAAGGGCACCGGCCTTTCATCAGGCTGCTTTCCCGATATCGGGGTGGACGAAATGCCCCACCTCTATATCTACAACGCGGACAACCCACCCGAGGGAACCATTGCCAAGAGACGCAGCTACGCGACACTCGTCGATCACATGCAGGCGGTGATGGTCCAGGGGGAACTCTACGGAGACCTGGACGAGATCGAAAGGCTCTTGTTCGAGTACGAAAAATTGAAGGAAACCGAACCGGGTCGAGCTCACACCGTCAGCCACATGATCGAACAGAGGCTCAAGGAGGGCAATCTCCTCTCCATGATCGAGATATCCGAAGACGCTCCTTTCGACGATCTCGTCAAAGCAGCCCATGAAAGCCTTTCCCTTCTGAAAAACTCGTACATTCCCAAGGGGATGCACACCTTCGGGATCGTTCCGGAAGGGCGGAGGCTGGCGGATTTCGTCTACGCCGTCGTTCGGTACGAAAATGGACCCGACTCCCTGCGCGGTATGGTTTCATCCCTTCTCGAAAAGGACCCGGACTTCGCCCGCATGGATGAATCCTTGAAAAAGGACCGGGTCGACTCGGAAGCACGCGAAATCTGCCGCGGTGTGGTCGAGTCCGGGATGCCGCTGCTGGAAGCCCTTCGATCGATGTTTCAGGATGTTTCGGGGTTCGAGGAGACCGCGGCACGGGTCCAGGCCATGATCGAGGACGTCAAGCAGAAGGTATTGCTTTCCGACGAAATGCGAGCATTCCTGAACGGATTGAACGGGGGCTACATTCCCCCGGGTCCGTCGGGAATCGTTACACGCGGAAGATCCGACATTCTCCCCACGGGCCGAAACTTCTATTCCCTGGATCCCCACAAGATCCCTTCTCGCCTCGGCTGGGAAACCGGGGTTCAGCTGGCTGCCAAAACCCTCGACAAGTACCTGATCGAAGAAGGGAGATATCCCGAGAACATCGCCTTTTACTGGCAGTGTACGGATATCATGTGGTCGGACGGCGAAGGAATGGCACAGATGATGTTTCTGCTGGGCGCCCGACCGATCTGGATGGACAACGGGAGAGTGCGGGGGTTCGATATCATCCCCCTGGACGAACTGGGCAGACCCAGGATCGATGTCACCATCCGGGTATCGGGAATCACCAGGGACAATTTCCCTTCATCCATCGAACTCATGGACGAAGTCGTGCAGGCCGTCGGGACACTCGATGAACCCCCGGAACAGAATTTCGTGCGAAAGCACATCATCGAGCGACTCGGCTGCGCGGATCCCTCCAGCGCCACGCCGGAATCCTACAGGGAGGCTTCCTATCGGATTTTCGCCTCCATGCCGGGAGTCTACCAGGCGGGGACTCAGCTCGCCGTCTATGCTTCAGCCTGGAAAGACGAAAAGGATCTGTCCGACGTCTTCCTCTACTGGAACGGCTACGCCTACGGGAGGGGCGTGTTTGGAGAACCGGCCCACGCTGCCCTCGTCAACAGCCTCAAAACGGTGGAACTCACATTTGCCAAGACGGTCACCGACGAATACGACCTGCTCGGCTGCTGCTGCTATTTCGGCACACACGGCGGCCTCATCAATGCGGCCAGGGTCGTGTCGGGCAGGGACATCAAGACCTATTACGGAGACACTCGGGAGCAGGGGGAGGCTGCCGTGCGGGACCTGGGGAGCGAAATACAGCGAGTCGTGCGCACGAAGCTCCTCAATCCCAGGTGGATCGAGGGAATGAAGGAACACGGATACAAAGGGGCGGGCGAGATCAGCAAGCGCGTGGGCAGGGTCTACGGGTGGGACGCCACGAGCGGCGAGGTCGAAGACTGGGTCTTCGACGATATCGCCAGAACCTTCCTGATGAACGACGAAAACCGAAGGTTCTTCGAGGAGGAAAATCCGTACGCCCTCGAAGAAACGGCGAGAAGGCTGATCGAAGCTGCCGAGAGGGGTTTATGGGAACCCGCTCCCGACGTGAAGGATTCCCTTAGGGATATCTATATAGAAATCGAAGGATGGATCGAGGAAAGGATCGGAGATGTGGAAGGGGATTTCCAGGGCGGCGCCATCGACGTCGTTACAGCTTCCGACGTGGAAGACTGGAAACGCAGGATGCGGCAGACGCTGGGGCAGGAGGAGTAGACCATGATCTTCCCCTTCACGGCCATCGTGGGCCAGGAACAGATGAAACTGGGTCTCGTTCTCAACGTGATCGATCCCACCGTAGGCGGCCTGCTGGTCATGGGTGAGAAGGGAACGGGAAAGAGCACGGCGGTGAGGGCGCTGGCCGAGCTTCTTCCCGATATCGAGGTATCCGCCGGGTGCGTCTTTCATTGCGATCCCGAAGGCGCAACCCTGTGCACCTCCTGCACCGCCAAACTCGCTGGGCATGCCACTCTCGGGCGGGAGAAGAAGAAGATGCGCGTTGTCGAACTTCCGCTGGGCATCACCGAAGACAGGCTCATCGGAACCCTCGACATCGAGCACGCGCTCAAGCACGGTGAAAAACGCTTCGACCCCGGGATTCTTGCCGATGCCAACAGAAATTTTCTCTACGTGGACGAAGTGAATCTGCTCGACGATCACATCATCGATCTTCTTCTCGATTCAGCGGCCATGGGCAACAACGTCGTGGAAAGGGAAGGTGTCTCCTTCAGCCACCCGGCACGTTTTATCCTCGTCGGCACCATGAATCCCGAGGAAGGCGACCTCAGACCGCAGCTTCTCGACCGGTTCGGACTGTGCGTCCGGGTCGATTCCATTGCGGACCTGGATCTACGCGTCGAAATCCTCAGGCGAAGATCGGCATTCGACTTGGACCCGGACGATTTCCTGCGCGCCTGGGCTCCGGAACAGCAGACCCTCTCAGACCGGATCATCGCGGCGCGGCAAAGCCTTCGCCAGGTGGAATGGACCGATGAAATCCTTCGCAAAGTGGTGGAAGTGACCTCGGCGGCCCAGGTGGACGGCCATCGACCGGATATCGTGATCATGAGGGCGGCCAGGGCCAGGGCGGCACTCGAAGGCCACAGGGACATCACGGCGGAGGACATCAGGGAAACGGCACACCTGGCCCTGAGTCACAGGATGAGGCGGCTGCCGTTCGAAGAACCCGGTGCCGGGCAAAGGAAGCTCGAATCCGTCCTGGCAAACATCCTCTGAAGTTTACGCTCGTTTCATTGGATTTAAATCAGCTTCATACGGGGGCAGGAAATGTCCTTCAGTCGATTCGTCTTCCAGAAAGATGCAAAAATAGCCGTTATCCTCAACCTCATCGATCCGGGAATGGGAGGCGTACTTCTTGCCGGGAAAAGAGGCACCGGCAAGTCGACCCTGGCCCGTGCTGCGACAAGGCTTCTCGGCCGAGGCGTCCCCTGTGTTCAGGTTCCCCTGAACGCCACCGAGGATGCGCTCCTGGGAAGCGTCGATATCGAAGAAGCCGTCCGGACGGGAAAGAAGGTGACCGCGCCCGGCCTGCTGTCGAGAGCCGCCGGCGGCGTGCTCTACATCGACGACGTGAACCTGATGAGTCCCGAACTTCTGAACCTTATCCTTGACGCCCAATCCCGGCCTCCGACCTCGGAACTCCAGTCCGTGCCCCGCTCTTGTCATCCTTTCGCCTTCGTGCTCATTGCCAGCATGAACCATGAAGAAGGCTCGCTCTCTGCGCACGTCATGGACAGATTCGGCCTGTGCGCCGTTTTCGACGGCACCGTCGATCAGGGGGCAAGGTTTCGTATCTTGAAGAGAAACACATCGACGGCCGATAGAGACAGCAAATTCTTCGCACCGGACCGCAATCTCGGGCGAAGAATCCTGGAAGCCCGCAGCCTGCTCGGGCGCGTGGAAATATCCGACGAGATGAGAGCCCGGATTGCGAACCTCTGCCTGGAAGCCGGCATCGCCGGACACCGGGGGGACATCACCCTGCAGCGTGCCGCAGCCGCCTGGGCTGCCGCGCGCGGCGACATGAGAGTCGGGGAAGAACACATATCGAGGGCCCTCCCTTTGGTGCTGATCCACAGAACACGCAAACCTTCCGCCTTCCATCCTCCTGGAAGCCAGGAAAACAACACACCGGATCACAACGGGCAGGATACACAGGACGAGCAGAAGCCACCGCAGGACATCCGACCTCCCGGGGAACAGCCGGAAGACGAAAAGGGAAGCTCAGGTGATGAATCCCCACTGATTTCAGAATCCCGCCAGGGGCAGTCGCGTGAAGAAGTTTTCCCCGTCGGCGAACCGTTCAAACCCAGAAGGTTCATCTTGAAAAAAGACAGGATGGAACGACAGGCATCGGGTCGAAGAACAAAGACGAAGTTTTCAGGCAAGGGAGGCAGGTACGTAAAAAGCGTTTTAAAGCGAAGGGACAACGATGTCGCCGTGGATGCGACGCTTCGAGCCGCCGCTCCGTGGCAGAAATGGAGAGGCCGGAGAACGAACCTGATCATCGAGAAGGAGGACCTGCGCTACAGGCAGCGCGAGCGCACAATGGGGCACCTCGTCATATTCGTCCTGGACTGTTCGGGATCCATGGGAGTCAAGAAAAGAATGATCGAAACAAAGGGAGCCGTGATGTCGCTTCTCGTGGACTGCTATCATAAGAAAGACAAGGTCTCCGTTATCGCATTCAGAAAGAATGCGGCCGACCTGGTGCTCCCTCCCACATCCAGCGTCCAGCTGGCATCCAGGCTCCTCCAGGACCTGCCCGCGGGAGGAAAGACCCCCCTTGCAGCCGCACTGCTCACGACCTATCAGCTCATCCGGCAGACAGCCGCAAGGAACCCTCATGCGAGATGTCTCGCCATCGTCATCACCGATGGTCGAGCCAACCAGGCCCTTTCGAACCTCCCCGTACGGGAAGAAATCGCCAACTGCGCAAGGGAACTCGCACGTCTCGGAAATGCCGACTATGTCGTCTTAGACACCGAAGACAAATCCGGCTTCATGCGGGCGGACCTGGCTTCCGACCTGGCCCTGATGCTGGAGGCCGATTACTTCACCACGGACGACCTCAAAGCGGAATACCTCACTCAAATCGCACAGCGGGCAAAACATCAGGCGGGATGATCAACGGGGCAGTTCGAGCCCGGATGCATGGGGCGACGGAATCAGCTTCAGCAACTGCTCGCGCAGTGCAAGTGGACGGTAGCCGAGAGCGAACGCCCTGCTGCTGTCCAGGGAGAGGTCCGGGGGGCGGAGAGCCGCCATGGGAATGTCTTTCCGAAGACACGGAATGATCCGGGCCTTGCTCAGTCCCATGACCTCGGCGGTAAGCAGGCCGAAATCATGGCGTGATATTCGTTCCCTGCCTCCCAGGTGAAGTATGCCCCGCCCTTTTTCCAGGGCAAGGAACAGCCCGCCTGCCGCCGTCTCGGCGCTGACGGGAGTCCTGAATTCATCGGTGAAGAGCTTCAACTCCCTGCCGGTTTTGAACGCATCGATCATGTCCTGGAAAAAGTTGAAGGAAACCGGTCCCGGGTCGCCGAACATGAGTGGCATTCGGCAGATGACGACCCTGGGATAGACACGCTTCATCCCCTCCTCCGCCAAGACCTTCTGCTCCCCGTACACACTGGCTGGACAGACGGGATCTTCCTCGCCATAGGGAGCATTGAATCCGTCGAAGACCATGTCCGAAGAGGTAAACACACAGGGGATGGAAGCTTCGCCGCAGAGTTCCGCAATGAGAACGGATGCTTGAACATTGATGCGAAAGGACTGCTCCGGGTTGTCCCGGCACCAGTCGAGCCGGCTTGCCGCCGCAGTATGGATCACGGCATCGGGCTGCACCTCCGAAAAGACCCTTCTCAGTCTCGCGGCATGGGTAAGGTCTGCTCGTATTAGATTCACTCCCGCCGGCTTCACAAAGTCCGAGCGCGCGACACCCCAGACGGCCCAGGATGAACTGCCAAGCAAACAGGTATTGTACCCGAGAAAACCGCTGGCGCCTGTTAACAAGAGCTTTTTCATAGTTCCGGCATGTCCGTGAAAGTGAGGCTGCCTCAAATCGCGGTTGCCCGCCATCGGTGGCGGAATTCCTTCATCAGGCCGATGCGGCCCCTCCCTGGACCCGTCCACGGGATAAAAGACAGCACCGAATCGCATCGCACGAATTCAAGGACTGTAAATTACGGGAAAACAACTCTCACCGCAACGAACAATAGGCTTCTTCTCATGCGACGCAGTGACCATCGGCTGCCGGGAATGGACATCTGCCGCAAAGGACTTTGACCTCCAGGGCACGCCCGCTCGAAGGCGCACTCATTCCCGCAAAAGGCGGGAATCCAGTTAAAGCGCGGATCGCGCCATACCATATAGATCTCTCCACCCGGGATTGCCCTGCTGTGTCCATCTTGTCTTCCAGTTATCTTCCAGGCACTTTCCTATGTCTTGAAACTGTTTGGTCATGCGCGGTTACTTTTCCCGGATTCGCGCCTTCGCGGGAGGGAATGACGGTGTGATGCCGGATGACAGTGTTGCGGAACTGACGTTGTCGCGGGTAGGACGTTGGGGTGTCGAATCACGTGTCGCTGCGGCTTGACAAGTGGAAAAAAGGTGTGCTAAAGGCCGTAGCCACCTGGTTATAGCAAGGTCTTCTTCCGGGAACGGCGGGCAGCGAGGCGCCGGGGCTGACGGGATCATGAACTGCCCGCAGCAGTCGCACGCAGCACGGGATCTGCAAACGAGTGCGAAAAAGTAATTGCCTTTGCCGATATCCTGTGCTATCAGTACAGGCTTGCTTGGGTTTACTGGACCCGGGGATAGATGGTTGACAATAGTGGAGAGGTTCCCGAGTGGCCAAAGGGAGCAGACTGTAAATCTGCCGGCGAAGCCTTCGGAGGTTCGAACCCTCCCCTCTCCACCACTTTACAGATAAAGGAATGTAGGAGATAGTGGCAGCCGGTGAGCGAGTCATTGTCGTTGGGACTACGTGTAGTGAATTGGGACCGCGGAGCTATGCCGGGATAAGCTCATCTTTAAGCTTAACGGAACAACGTTCCCACATCACGCTACGATTTTTCTCCAGTCGGTTCATGTTGGCTGCTTTCTCGTACGCCCACGTAGCTCAGTAGGTAGAGCACTTCCTTGGTAAGGAAGAGGTTCACCGGTTCGATCCCGGTCGTGGGCTCCATTTGTATTTGCAGATCGGAATAATCGAGAGGGCAGCCAGGTCACGAGAAGCCCTTCGAAACGGCCCCTGTTGCTCATGATCACCTGTGTAATCTGCCTTTGTTTTGAAGAATCATTGCGGGGCAAGTGAAACACATTTCTTGAGGAGGATATACGATGGGGAAGAAGAAGTTTGAGCGGACGAAGCCGCATGTGAACGTGGGTACGGTGGGTCACATCGATCATGGCAAGACGACGCTTACGGCGGCGATCACCAAGCAGTTGGCCAAGAAGGGGAAGGCCGAATTCGTTCCTTTCGATCAGATCGACAAGGCGCCCGAGGAGCGCGAACGGGGCATCACCATTGCCACGGCCCACGTGGAATACGAAACCGACAAGCGGCATTACGCTCATGTGGACTGCCCGGGTCACGCCGACTACATCAAGAACATGATCACCGGCGCCGCACAGATGGACGGCGCGATCCTGGTTGTGGCCGCGGACGACGGTCCCATGCCCCAGACCCGCGAGCACATCCTTTTGTCCCGCCAGGTGGGTGTTCCCTACATTGTGGTGTTTTTGAACAAGGTGGACATGGTGGACGACCCGGAACTGATCGAACTGGTGGAGCTCGAACTTCGGGAGCTTCTGACCAAGTACGGTTTTCCCGGCGACGACATACCCATCGTCAAGGGTTCGGCTCTCAAGGCCCTCGAATCCGATGATCCGCAAAGCCCGGATGTCCAGTGCATCTTCGAGCTCATGGACGCCATCGACGCCTATGTTCCGGACCCGGTCCGCGACATCGACAAGCCTTTCCTGATGCCCATCGAGGACGTGTTTTCCATCAGCGGCCGCGGCACGGTGGTAACGGGCCGGGTGGAGCGCGGGATCATCAGGGTGAGCGACGAAGTGGAGATCGTGGGATTCAGGCCCACCTTCAAGACGGTGTGTACGGGAGTGGAGATGTTTCGCAAGACGCTCGACCAGGGCCAGGCGGGCGACAACGTGGGCGTGCTGCTGCGCGGCATCAAGCGCGACGAAGTCGAGCGCGGCCAGGTGGTGGCCAAGCCCGGCAGTATCACTCCCCATACGAAGTTCAAGGCCGAGGTCTACGTGCTGAAAAAAGAGGAAGGCGGACGTCATACTCCGTTTTTCCCGGGCTACCGGCCTCAGTTCTATTTCCGCACCACGGACGTGACCGGAGTCATGACTCTGCCCGAGGGTGTGGAGATGGTGATGCCCGGTGACAACATCAGCACCGAAGTACACCTGATCACCCCCGTCGCCCTGGAAAAGGAACTGCGATTTGCCATCCGCGAAGGCGGACGCACCGTCGGCGCCGGCGTGATCACCGAAATCATTGAATAATCGACATCAGAAGGTGAATCATCATGCGAACCCTCGTTACTCTGGCCTGTTCCGAATGTAAACGTCGCAACTATACGACGACGAAAAACAAGAGGACGACTCCGGAGAAACTCAGCTTCAGGAAGTACTGCAGGTTCTGCGGCGCTCATACGGAACACAAGGAAACGAAGTAGCCCCGGGCTGTTCTGCGGGGTTTCCCGTGCCGATTGTATTCGTATTGAGAGCAGGATCCTGCTTCGGGAACGGAATCGAACGGGCCGAAGGGGTCTTTGTCGGATGCTGGAGGCCCGGCGACAGCGCATGTTCATTGAGGACTGACACACACCAGATCGGGACGTGAATGAATCTGCCCAAGCTGTTTCAGAAGAAGAATGAAGACGATCGATCCGTGAAGGTTCAGCGGATGGATGCGCAAAGGAAGAATATTCAGAAGCCGGCCAAAGTCAAGAAGATGGAGGCGGTGAGAAAGACAGCCAGAAAGTCCGATGAGTCTCGATTCGCCTGGTGGCACAATGCGCGCCAGTATCTCAGGGAGGTGTCGTCCGAGCTTCGCAAGGTCGTGTGGCCTTCGCGCAAGGAGACCATCGGGTCCACATCCGTGGTTCTGGTGATTGTTGCCCTGTCCGGGGTTTTCCTCGGCATCGTCGATCTGATCCTGAGCCGCCTCGTTCGGCTGATTGTGGGATAGGCGGGAGTCCGATCGGCATTTTCCGGCATCGCGGCCGGATCTTCTTGAACACGGATGTCAGCGGGGTTTTTTGTGGCAAAGAAATGGTACATCGTCCATACGTATTCGGGCTTCGAACACAAGGTGAAGTCGGCCCTGGAGGAACGGATCAAGGCGGAGGGCAAGTCGGATCTTTTCGGCCAGGTCCTGGTTCCCACGGAAAAGGTGATCGAACTGGTGAAGGGACAGCGCAGGGCTTCGTCGAGAAAGTTTTATCCGGGCTACATCCTGGTCCAGATGGAACTCAACGACGACACCTGGCACCTGGTTCGTCATACTCCCAAGGTGACCGGGTTCATCGGAAGCCAGGAACGGCCTATTCCTCTGTCGGATGAAGAGGCGGACAACATCATTCTGCAGATGCAGGAAGGGGCTCAGAAGCCTCGACCCAAGTTCAGGTTTGAAAAAGGGGATGAAGTCCGGGTCGTGGACGGCCCGTTTGCCAGTTTCAACGGGATTGTGGACGAAGTTATGCCGGACAAGGGGAAAGTGCGGGTTCTCGTCAGTATATTCGGTCGATCTACTCCAGTGGAACTTGATTTTGTTCAAGTGAACCGCATCTGATGTTGCATAACGGCTTTAGGTTCAGGAGTTTGAAGAAGGATGGCAAAAAAGGTAGTAACGAATATCAAGCTGCAGGTTCCGGCCGGAATGGCGAATCCTTCGCCTCCCATAGGCCCCGCCCTGGGCCAGCACGGCGTGAACATCATGGAGTTTTGCAAGGCGTTCAATGCCAAGACCCAGGGGCAGGACGGGATGATCATTCCCGTGGTGATCACGGTGTACGCCGACCGCTCCTTCACATTCATCACCAAAACCCCGCCTGCCGCGGTTCTGCTGAAGAAGGCCGCGCAGATTGCCAAGGGGTCGAGCGAGCCGAATCGAGTCAAGGTGGCCAGGGTGACCAGGGCTCAGGTGGAAGACATTGCCAGGTTGAAGATGCCGGATTTGAACGCCCGGGATCTGGAGGCTGCCGTGAGTACGATCGAGGGGACAGCCCGCAGCATGGGGATCGAGATAATCTAAGATGGGGCCATCACAAGGGGATGGATCGTAAGTTTCTGGAGAGTCGAAGATGGCAAAACATGGGAAAAAATATCGCGCCGTACGCGCACAGATAGATCCTGCTAAGCGGTACACTTTTCAGGAGGCTCTGGATCTGGCAACGGGATCAGCGTATGCCAAATTTGATGAAACCCTCGACATTGCGGTCCGCCTCGGAGTCGATCCACGCCACGCGGACCAGATGATCCGTGGCACCGTTGTTCTGCCCAACGGCCTGGGGAAGACGGTCCGTGTGCTCGTGTTCGCCAAGGGTGAAAAGGTCAAGGAAGCTCTCGATGCGGGCGCGGACCATGCCGGCGGAGATGAAATAATCGATCAGATCAGGGAGGGATGGCTCGAATTCGATAAGACCGTCGCCACTCCGGATATGATGGGCAGCGTGGGCAAGATCGGAAAGGTTCTCGGTCCCCGCGGCCTTATGCCCAACGCGAAACTCGGCACGGTTACCTTCGATGTCCAGAAGGTGGTCAAGGAAATCAAGGCGGGAAAGGTGGACTTCCGAGTCGAAAAGACCGGAATCGTTCACGCGCCCATGGGAAAAGTGTCCTTCGGCCAGGAAAAGCTCATCCAGAACATCTCCGCGTTCATCGATACTCTCATCAGGTTGAAGCCGACCGCCGCCAAGGGAACGTACCTGCGGGGAATCGCCATATCCACGACCATGGGGCCCGGCATTCAGATCGATCCCCTGGCGGTGAAGGCTATTGTGGCGTAGATGCGCCGGGGAGACGCAGCCCCGGATTGAACCGGTAAACCCTGTTTGAATGAACGACTGACTGCCGTCTGGTGTTTTCTTCCATCTGAGACCGTAGGTACATCTGACCAGGTGTTTAAACCCCCGTCGAATGCGGGGAACCTGCCGAGATGCAAGAAGTAACCGATCAGGCTGACGGACTACAGGATATCAGAATCCATCCGTGCCCCCCACTGAGGGCATGGATGGATATCCGTTGAAAGCACACCGGCAGAAGAAAGGAGGATGGGTAGACTTTGGAGCGAGCCAAAAAGGAGCAGGTGGTTGCTGAACTTCATGAGAAGCTGCAGCGCGCCAGCGCGGCCATTTTGACGGATTTCAAGGGGCTCACCGTTGCGGAGATGACAGACCTGCGCGGCACCCTTGCGGCGGAAAAGGTGGAATACCAGGTGGTGAAGAACACCCTGATGCGCCTTGCCGGCAAGGATACCGCCGCGGAAGTCCTCACCCCCCTGCTCAAGGGGACCTGCGCGGTTGCCATCGGATACGGAGACCCGAGCATCCCGGCGAAGATCATCAAGAAGTACAACAAGACCAACGAAAAGTTGAAGATCAAGGCCGGAGCACTCGGAAATCGCCTCCTGGATGCGGCTCAAGTATCTGCCCTGGCGGACCTGCCGCCCAGGGAAGAACTTCTGGCCAAACTCCTGGGGACCCTCAACGCGGTTCCCACCGGGCTGGTTACCGTTCTGAGCGGCGTACCGAGAGCCTTCGTAAGTGTGCTGGCGGCTATTCAACGGAAAAAAGAAGAAGCATGATCGTCCTGATGGAGGAAACACGAAATGTCTGCAATCAGTAAAGAAGATGTTATCCAGTTTATAGAAAATATGACGGTTCTGGAGCTCAGCGAACTCGTCAAGGAACTCGAGGACCGTTTCGGCGTAAGCGCCGCGGCTCCTGTGGCCATGGCGGCCATGCCCGGCGCAGTCGCGGGTGAAGCTGCACCGGTCGAGGAACAGACTGAGTTTTCAGTGGTGATAACGGGAGTGGGCGACAAGAAGATCCAGGTGATCAAGGAAGTGAGAGCGATCACCAGCCTGGGTCTCAAGGAAGCCAAGGACCTGGTCGAAAAGGTGCCGGGCGTCGTCAAAGAGGGAATACCCAAGGATGAAGCGGAAGCGATCGCCAAGCAGCTGACCGAAGCAGGTGCCACCGTCGAAATCAAATAACACCCCTTTCTCTATCCGGATATCGGAAATCGGCCGCCGGTCCCGTACCGGCTTCGATTTCCGATTTTCGATTTTTACAGCTCCTTTATTATCCTAAAATGGTGAGTGACAGGCATGAGGGATGAGTTCCCGGCCGCTGTTCCTGAAATCAGGCTCGTTGCTCTGTATGAGTCACTCATTACTTATTGAGTTGCAGGAGAGACCATGCCGACGGCTTTGACCCATGAATACCGGGTGCGCAAGAATTTTGGAAAAATCCAAAAGATTGTTGACATCCCTAATCTGATCCAGATGCAGAAGGAAAGCTACGAACTCTTTCTGCAGAGGGATGTCTCACCGGAAGCCAGGAGTGACCGTGGACTCCAGGAGGTCTTCAAGAGTGTTTTCCCGATTGAAGATTTCAGTGGAACCGCCTCTCTTGAGTTCGTGCAGTACAGTTTCGGAGAGGTGAAGTACGAGGTGGACGAGTGTCTGGCACGGGGAATGACATACGAGGCCCCCGTGAAGATCGTGGTCCGGCTCGTTGTCTATGACGTGGACAAGGAGGCGGGAACTCGTTCCATCAGGGACATCAAGGAGCAGGAAATCTACTTCGGAACACTGCCTCTCATGACCGACCACGGAACGTTTATCGTTAACGGTACCGAGCGTGTCATCGTGAGCCAGCTTCACCGTTCTCCAGGAATATTCTTTGATCATGACAGAGGCAAGACTCATTCCAGCGGCAAGATACTCTATTCCGCCCGCATTATCCCCCTGCGCGGCTCCTGGCTGGACCTCGAATTCGACCCCAAGGACATCCTGTACATACGCATCGACCGCCGCCGCAAGTTTCCCGTGACGGTGCTTCTCAAGGCTCTCGGCTACACCACCGAGGAACTTCTGAACTATTTCTACCCCAGCGAGAAGGTCTTTGTGGGCAACGAGACCCAGTCCGAGAAGGAACTCAATCCCGATATTCTCATCGGCACTCGAGCCCCCGAGGACATTGTTCATCCCGAAACCGGGGAAGTCCTGATCAAGAAGAACAGGAAACTCGGCAAACAGGCCCTCAAGCGCTTGCATGAAATGGGAATTCAGCGCCTGCCCCTGAAAACGACTGAACTGGTCGGACAGGTGCTCGCGCAGGACGTCATCGACTTCAGCACCGGAGAAATCGTCGCCGAATGCAACGACACCATCACCGAGGCGATGCTGAAGGATTTCATCGAACGGGAGGTGTCTGAAATCGAACTGCTGCACCTCGAAGGCCAGGACGTGAGCCCGTCGTTCCGCAATACGCTCCTCATGGACAAGGTCAACGCCCAGGAAGACGCTCTCATAGAAATCTACCGCCGGCTGCGCCCCAGCAATCCGCCGACCCTCGAAGTTGCAACGGAGTTCTTCAACAACCTGTTCTTCAATTCCGACCACTACGATCTTTCAGAAGTGGGAAGGCTCAAGCTTAACCTGCAGCTCGGCCTGGATGTGCCCCTGGACTACCGGACTCTTCGCAAGGACGACATCCTGACGGCCGTGCGCCGGCTGATACGCCTCAAAGACTCCCAGGGTCCCGTGGACGACATCGACAACCTGGGCAACCGCAGAGTTCGGGCGGTGGGGGAACTGCTCGAAAACCAGTACCGAATCGGCCTGGTGAGGATGGAACGGGCCATCAAGGAGCGCATGACCCTGCAGGAAGTTGAGGCTCTCATGCCCCATGATCTCATCAACGCCAAGCCCGTGTCCGCCGTGGTCAAGGAGTTTTTCGGGACAAGCCAGCTGTCCCAGTTCATGGACCAGACCAATCCGCTTTCCGAGATCACTCACAAGCGCCGTTTGAGTGCACTGGGTCCGGGCGGACTGACCCGGGAGCGGGCCGGTTTCGAAGTCCGCGACGTCCATCCGACTCACTACGGCCGCATCTGCCCCATCGAAACGCCTGAAGGACCCAACATCGGGCTCATCGTATCCCTTTCCACTTATGCGAGAGTCAATCCATACGGATTTATCGAGACGCCTTACAGGAAAGTGGAAACCGCCATAGCCAGAAGGGACGTGACCTACCTGACGGCCATGGATGAAAAGGATTATCCCATCGCACAGGCAAACGCTCTGCTCGACGAACAGGGCCATTTTGTGAAGGAACAGGTATCCTCCCGCAAAGCGGGTGAATTCGTCATGGTGCCTCCCGAGGAAATCCACTACATGGACGTTTCTCCGAACCAGCTGGTGAGCGTGTCTGCGTCACTTATCCCCTTTCTGGAGCACGACGACGCCAACCGGGCACTCATGGGATCCAACATGCAGCGACAGGCGGTTCCGCTCATCCAGACGCGTGCTCCTCTTGTCGGCACGGGAATTGAGCGTATCGTGGCCCAGGACAGCGGCGTGACCATCGTAGCCCGGCGCGCCGGGATCGTGGAATACGTCGACGCCACCCGCATTGTGATCCAGGTAACGGAAGACGGCAATGGTCAGGGCAGTTCCATCGATATTTACAAGCTGATCAAGTTTCAGCGATCGAACCAGAATACATGCATCAACCAGAAGCCCCTGGTCAAACACGGTGATGTGGTCAAGAAGGGACAGATCATCGCAGACGGACCATCCACGGACCATGGAGAACTGGCCCTCGGAAGAAACGTCATGGTCGCTTTCATGAGCTGGGGCGGATACAATTTCGAGGATTCCATCCTGGTCAGTGAACGCATTGCCAAGGAAGACATCTTCACTTCGATCCACATCGAAGAATTCGTGGTGGTTGCCCGGGATACCAAGCTTGGCAAGGAGGACATCACGAGGGATATCCCCAACGTGGGCGAAGAGGCACTGAAGAACCTCGACGAAAGCGGCATTATCCGTATCGGCGCCTATATCAAACCCAACGATATCCTGGTAGGCAAGGTTACCCCCAAGGGCGAATCTCAGCTGACTCCCGAAGAGAAACTGCTTCGAGCCATCTTCGGTGAGAAGGCGAGTGATGTCAAAGACACGTCGTTGCGTGTGCCGCCGGGAGTCGAGGGGATCATCATAGACGCGAAGGTATTTTCGAGAAAGGGTGTCGAGAAGGACGAACGTACCCGTTTCATCGAGGACCAGGAAATAGCCCGGCTCATGAAGGACCAGAGGGATGAGCTGGACGTGATTCGCAAGAGTTCGGTCAAGCGCCTGGCGCAGCTGCTCGAAGGCAGGACGAGCGACGCATCCATAAAAGACGGGAAGAAGGTCTACATCAAGAAAGGCGAAGCCTTCACTCCGGAAATCCTGCTCAACCTTCCCAGCGGCTTCTGGGCTCAGATCAGCGTTGCCAAGGATCCGGCCGTTTCCATGGAGATCGAGAACATAGCCGCCGCTTACCAGGAGCAGGTGAAGCTCGTTCAAGCACTTTTTGAAGAAAAGATCGGAAAGCTGAAAAGAGGAGACGAACTGCCTCCCGGCGTAATCAAGATGGTGAAGGTATACGTGGCCGTCAAAAGGAAGCTGCAGGTGGGCGACAAGATGGCCGGGCGGCACGGCAACAAGGGTGTTGTTTCGCGCATCATGCCTGTCGAGGATATGCCGTACTTTCCGGACGGCGTCCCCGTGGACATTGTGTTGAACCCGCTGGGGGTTCCCTCCCGTATGAACGTCGGTCAGGTTCTTGAAACCCATCTCGGCTGGGCCGCGAAGGGACTCGGACAGCAGCTGGCTGCCATGCTCGAGGAATACAGGCAGCGCGAAACCATCGACGAGAAGCTTCAACGAATCTACAACGCGCTGGAGTTCGAGAATTACTTCAAGGACGCAACGGACAGGGATCTCAAGGCTCTCGTCTCGGATTTCAAGGAAGGAGTCCATGTGGGTTCCCCCGTGTTCGATGGGGCGGAGGAAGACGAGATCCGGTCGTTTTTGAAGGAGGCCGGGCTTTCCGAGACGGGGCAGTCCACTCTCTGCGACGGCAGGACCGGAATGCCTTTCGATCAGAGGGTGACGGTGGGCGTGATGTACATGCTGAAGCTGCACCATCTCGTGGATGACAAGATCCACGCTCGTTCCATCGGCCCCTATTCTCTCGTCACTCAGCAGCCTCTTGGTGGAAAGGCACAGTTCGGAGGCCAGAGGCTGGGCGAGATGGAAGTATGGACGATGGAGGCCTACGGGGCCGCCTATGCACTTCAGGAATTTCTTACGGTCAAGTCCGACGACGTGGCCGGCCGTACACGAATGTACGAAAAGATCGTCAAGGGAGACAATACCCTCGAGGCTGGACTGCCCGAATCGTTCAACGTGCTCGTGAAGGAGCTCCAGGCCCTTGCTCTCGACGTACGCCTGCTCGAGGAAGAGGAAGGGAACTGAGATCGGCACACATTGCCGCTGTGGATTCCGGATAAGCCGGACCTGCAGCTGCATGGATCAGGCGGTACTGGCATTTGATACCCGGCAGGGCACGGAAGGCGCAATCCCTGCACTGCCAAGGAGGTTCCTTTGAAAGAGCTTTACAGTCTGTTTATGAAGCCCAAGGACCCGTTGCATTTTAATGCCGTAAAGATCATGATCTCCTCTCCGGAGCGTATCCGGGAGTGGTCATACGGCGAGGTCAAGAAGCCCGAGACCATCAATTACAGGACTTTCAAGCCCGAACGGGACGGCCTTTTCTGCGCGCGCATCTTCGGCCCCATAAAGGACTACGAGTGCAACTGCGGCAAGTACAAGCGAATGAAGCACAGGGGAGTCGTGTGCGAGAAATGTGGCGTGGAGGTCATCCAGTCGAAGGTCCGACGCGAGAGGATGGGCCATATAGAACTGGCTTCGCCCGTGGCGCACATCTGGTTCCTGCGAAGCCTTCCGAGCAAAATCGGCAACCTTCTCGATCTCACTTTGAGAGAACTCGAAAAAGTTCTCTATTTCGATTCCTATATCGTTCTGGACCCGGGCGAGACACCTCTTTCCCGCGGCGAACTGCTGACGGAGGAGAAGTACCGCCAGACGGTGCACGAGCATGGCAGCGCCTTCACGGCTGGAATCGGGGCGGAGGCGATCAAGCAACTGCTTGCCATGCTGGACCTCGAAAAGCTGGCCGTCGAACTCCGTGAAGAGATGGGCAAGACCAACTCCATGGCCAAGCGTAAGAAACTGGCCAAGCGGCTGAAGATCATCGACGCGTTCAGGGAGTCGGAGAACCGACCCGAATGGATGATCATGGATGTCATCCCGGTGCTGCCTCCGGACCTGCGACCTCTTGTTCCCCTGGACGGAGGCCGGTTTGCCACGAGCGACCTCAACGACCTGTACCGCCGCGTGATCAACAGGAACAATCGCTTGAAGCGCCTGCAGGAACTCAACGCTCCGGACATCATCATCCGCAATGAAAAGCGCATGCTCCAGGAAGCGGTGGACGTTCTGTTCGACAACGGCCGCCGGGGAAAGACCATTACAGGTGCGAGCAAGCGGCCGTTGAAGTCTTTGAGCGACATGCTGAAGGGCAAACAGGGGCGTTTCCGCCAGAATCTTCTCGGCAAACGCGTGGATTACTCCGGCCGCACGGTGATCGTCATCGGGCCCAACCTTCGCCTGCACCAGTGCGGACTCCCGAAAAAGATGGCCCTCGAACTCTTCAAGCCCTTCATCTACAACAAGCTCGAGGAAAAGGGATATGTAACCACCATAAAAGCTGCCAAGAAGATGGTGGAAAGGGAGACGCCCGAAGTCTGGGATACCCTGGACGAGGTTGTGCGGGAATTCCCCGTTATGCTCAACCGTGCTCCCACCCTGCATCGACTCGGCATACAGGCCTTCGAACCCATCCTGATCGAAGGCAAGGCCATCCAGTTGCACCCTCTCGTCTGCACCGCATTCAATGCGGATTTCGACGGAGACCAGATGGCGGTGCACGTGCCTCTTTCCATCGAGGCCCAGGCTGAAGCCCGTGTACTCATGATGTCCACAAACAACATCTTGAGTCCGGCTCACGGTGATCCTATCATCGTCCCTTCCCAGGATATCGTTCTCGGGATCTACTACATGACCCGGGAGAAACCTTACGCTTTGGGTGAAGGCCGGGTGTTTTCCAGCCGGGAGGAAGTCCGATGCGCCTTCGATGCGGGAGAGGCCGAACTGCACGCACGCATCAAGGTGAGGTTTGGGAAGGATCGTCTGGATACGACGGTCGGGCGTGTGCTTCTTTCCGAGATCCTGCCCGAAGGAGTGCCCTTCAGCGCCGTCAACAAGGTGATGAACAAGAAGGTGCTGGCTCAGCTGATCGACCTGTGCTACCGGAAGGCGGGAGTCAAGGCCACGGTCATCCTGGCGGACCGCCTCAAGGATCTGGGTTACGAATATGCCACCCGGTCCGGCTTGTCCATATCCATCAAGGACATGACGATCCCCGGACGCAAGTCGCAGATCCTGGACATCGCCTTCGACCAAGTGAAGGAGATTGAACGGCAGTACAATGAAGGGCTCATCACCGAGGGCGAGAAGTACAACAAGGCGGTGGACATCTGGGCCAAGGCGACCGAAGACGTTGCCGCCGAGATGATGGAGGAGATCCGCATTTCGGAAGTCGAGGGGCCGGACGGCCAGGTGAGGCGGATTGAAGCGTTCAACCCCATCTACATGATGGCCGACTCGGGAGCGCGTGGGAGCAAGGACCAGATGAGGCAGCTCGCCGGCATGCGCGGACTCATGGCCAAGCCTTCCGGGGAGATCATCGAAACGCCCATCACGGCTAATTTCCGGGAAGGCCTCACCGTTCTGCAGTACTTCATCTCGACGCACGGAGCCCGCAAGGGCCTTGCCGATACGGCTCTCAAGACGGCGAATTCCGGGTACCTGACGCGCCGCCTGGTGGACGTGTCCCAGGATGTGATCATCTCGGAACATGACTGCAATACCATGGACGGCATCGAAGTGGAGGCCCTGCTCGAAGCCGGTGAAATCATTCAGCGCCTGGGCGACCGTATCCTCGGCCGCATCACCCAGGACGATATCATCGACCCGGTGACGAGCGAGGTTCTCGTGCCCATGGGCACGGAGATCGACGAACAGAAGGTCCAGATCATCGAGGACGCCGGTATAGAAAGGGTGTCCATCCGCTCGGCGCTCACATGCCGAAGCCAGCGTGGCGTCTGCAGCATGTGCTACGGCCGTGACCTGGCCCAGGGCAAGCTGGCACAGATCGGCGAGGCCATCGGAATCATTGCCGCCCAGTCCATCGGTGAACCGGGCACTCAGCTCACCATGCGCACCTTTCACATTGGAGGCACGGCGAGCAAGAGCATCGAGCGCACGTCCATCAACAACCGTTACCCCGGCACCGTGAAGTTCCTCAATCTCAACACGGTCCGTAACCGGGACGGAGACATGGTGGCCATGAACCGGAACGGTGAAATCAGCATCATGAGCGAGTCCGGCCGTGAAAGGGAACGGTATGTGATCATATACGGAGCGAAGATCAAGGTGACCGACGGGCAGACGATCGAACCGGACACACTGCTGGCGGAGTGGGACCCGTTCACCACGCCGATCCTCACGGAAGTGGCCGGAACGGTCAAGTTCGGGGATATCGTCGAAGGCCAGACCATGCAGGAAAAACTCGATCCGGTCACGGGCAAGTCGAGCAAGGTCGTCGTGGAGTATCGCGATTCCGACGTAAGGCCTCGTATTTCCATCAAAGATGAAAAAGGGAAGACGGCCAGGGTCGGTGAAGGGGGAGTGGCCCGCTACTTCATGCCGCTCGGCGCGATTCTTATGGTCAACGAAGGTGACCAGATCTTCCCGGGGGACGTTCTGGCAAGGATTCCTCGTGAAACCACCAAGACGAAGGACATCACAGGTGGTCTGCCCAGGGTTGCGGAGCTTTTCGAGGTGCGCAAGCCCAAGGAGAACGCCGTAATTACGGAAATCGACGGCGTGGTCGCTTTCGGCAAGGACACGAAAGGCAAGAGAAAGGTCATCGTCACCCCGGAAGTTGGCGAGGCGCGCGAGTACCTCATCCCCAAAGGAAAGCACATCAGTGTCCATGAAGGGGATTATGTTCGCGCAGGTGAGCCTCTCATGGACGGATCGCCCAATCCCCACGACATCCTGACGGTTCTGGGAGAAAAGGACGTGGCCAAGTACCTGGTGGACGAGGTTCAGCAGGTCTACCGCCTGCAGGGCGTGAAGATCAATGACAAGCACATCGAGGTGATCGTCCGGCAGATGCTCAAGCGAGTCCGGATCACAGAACCGGGAGAATCGGAGTTCCTTGTGGGTGAACATGTGGAAAAGCCGATATTCGAGGAGATCAACGAAAGACTGGTTGCAGAAGGGAAGCGGCCTGCGGCTGCCGAACCCCTGCTTCTCGGGATCACGAAGGCGTCACTGAGCACCCAGAGTTTCATATCCGCGGCCTCTTTCCAGGAAACCACCAAGGTATTGACCGATGCGGCCACTGCGGGCAAGGTGGATTACCTTCTCGGTCTGAAGGAAAATGTCATTATGGGCCGACTCATCCCGGCGGGTACGGGTCTGAAGCTGTATAGGGACATCCGTAAATAGCTCCCGTCCCCGGTGACCCCTTCCCGCTCGGAAAGCGACGGAAAGGGAGCAGCCCGGGCCTTCCGTGCCTGCCTTGTCCGTGCCGGGCGAGGTCAAACGGAGAAAAGAGCTTGACAAAGGGACGGCGCATCTATAAATAGAGGAGATTTCCGAGTCAGGACTTCGGATTGACGAAGAGGAATCTCATGCGATTCAAGAATTCAGCGGAGTAAAGAAATGCCCACAATCAACCAGTTGGTTCGTAAAGGGAGAGAACAGATCAAGCGCAAGTCCAGTACCCCTGCTCTCCAGAACTGCCCCCAGAAGCGCGGGGTGTGTGTCAGAGTCTACACGACGACTCCCAAGAAGCCTAACTCGGCACTTCGCAAGATAGCACGTGTTCGGCTTACGAACGGTATCGAGGTCACTTCCTACATACCGGGCATTGGACATAATCTGCAGGAGCACTCCGTCGTTCTCATACGCGGCGGTCGCGTGAAGGATCTGCCGGGAGTGCGTTATCATATCATTCGCGGGACGCTGGATGCCCTTGGTGTGTCTGATCGCAAGCAGGGTCGATCCAAGTACGGCACCAAGAGACCGAAATAGAGTTGTTTTCGTTCACCCTTTGGGGCCATGGCGAACTTGCACCTGTCATGGCCTCTCTTTTGTCCTGAGAATTTAGAACGGTCGAGGAAGCGGATGCCAAGAAGAAGAGAAGTACCGAAACGTTATGTCTTGCCGGATCCGAAGTTCAACAGCAGGCTCGTGGCCAAGTTCATCAACAACGTAATGCGCAAGGGCAAGAAGAGCCTGGCGGAGCACGTGTTTTATGGAGCACTGGATCTGATCGAACAGCGCATGAAGCAAGACCCCCTCGATGTCTTTCACAAGGCTCTCGACAATGTTAGGCCGATCATCGAGGTCAAGTCCCGGCGGGTCGGCGGTGCCACCTACCAGGTCCCGGTGGAAGTGCGGCACGAACGAAGAGATGCCCTGGCAATGCGATGGATCATCGGATATGCCAGGAACCGTTCCGAAAAGACCATGGTTCAGAAGCTGGCCGGAGAGTTGCAGGATGCTGCCCAGAATCGCGGCGGATCCGTAAAGAAACGTGAGGACACTCACAGAATGGCCGAAGCGAACAAGGCTTTCGCTCATTACAGATGGTAGTTTCGGGCGGCACGCTGCGGCAAGGCCGGGGTTCGGCCCCGGCAACCCAGGGTGGGTGTCGGCCATACTCCGGAAAGGTCGACGGAGGGCATGCTGACTGGTTCTGGCTGGACATTGACACGGTTGAAGACGATACAAATGAGTTCAGGTCCGTTATAAGCGGAAGACACGGACCTGGCGGAGCACGGTTTTGAGTTTTGGCGAGGAGGATATACGATGGGGAAGAAGAAGTTTGAGCGGACGAAGCCGCATGTGAACGTGGGTACGGTGGGTCACATCGATCATGGCAAGACGACGCTTACGGCGGCGATCACCAAGCAGTTGGCCAAGAAGGGGAAGGCCGAATTCGTTCCTTTCGATCAGATCGACAAGGCGCCCGAGGAGCGCGAACGGGGCATCACCATTGCCACGGCCCACGTGGAATACGAAACCGACAAGCGGCATTACGCTCATGTGGACTGCCCGGGTCACGCCGACTACATCAAGAACATGATCACCGGCGCCGCACAGATGGACGGCGCGATCCTGGTTGTGGCCGCGGACGACGGTCCCATGCCCCAGACCCGCGAGCACATCCTTTTGTCCCGCCAGGTGGGTGTTCCCTACATTGTGGTGTTTTTGAACAAGGTGGACATGGTGGACGACCCGGAACTGATCGAACTGGTGGAGCTCGAACTTCGGGAGCTTCTGACCAAGTACGGTTTTCCCGGCGACGACATACCCATCGTCAAGGGTTCGGCTCTCAAGGCCCTCGAATCCGATGATCCGCAAAGCCCGGATGTCCAGTGCATCTTCGAGCTCATGGACGCCATCGACGCCTATGTTCCGGACCCGGTCCGCGACATCGACAAGCCTTTCCTGATGCCCATCGAGGACGTGTTTTCCATCAGCGGCCGCGGCACGGTGGTAACGGGCCGGGTGGAGCGCGGGATCATCAGGGTGAGCGACGAAGTGGAGATCGTGGGATTCAGGCCCACCTTCAAGACGGTGTGTACGGGAGTGGAGATGTTTCGCAAGACGCTCGACCAGGGCCAGGCGGGCGACAACGTGGGCGTGCTGCTGCGCGGCATCAAGCGCGACGAAGTCGAGCGCGGCCAGGTGGTGGCCAAGCCCGGCAGTATCACTCCCCATACGAAGTTCAAGGCCGAGGTCTACGTGCTGAAAAAAGAGGAAGGCGGACGTCATACTCCGTTTTTCCCGGGCTACCGGCCTCAGTTCTATTTCCGCACCACGGACGTGACCGGAGTCATGACTCTGCCCGAGGGTGTGGAGATGGTGATGCCCGGTGACAACATCAGCACCGAAGTACACCTGATCACCCCCGTCGCCCTGGAAAAGGAACTGCGATTTGCCATCCGCGAAGGCGGACGCACCGTCGGCGCCGGCGTGATCACCGAAATCATTGAATAAACCCGTACCATGGGTTTGGATTCGACGGAAGGAGTCGAGAAGCCTCGGCCTTCACGCATAGGAACTGAAGATATGATGACGAATCAAAGAATTCGCATCCGCTTGAAAGCATACGACCATAAGTTGCTGGACCAGTCGACCAACGAGATCGTCATGACCGCCAAGAAGACGGGCGCCCGGGTAGCCGGGCCGATACCGCTGCCCACCAAGATTCACCGGTACACGGTTCTGAGATCGCCTCATGTCGACAAGAAATCCCGGGAACAGTTCGAGATTCGCGTCCACAAACGTTTGATCGACATCCTGGAGCCGACTCAACAGACCGTTGATTCTCTCATGAAGCTGGATCTTTCGGCCGGGGTCGACGTTGAGATCAAGCTCTAAGGCATCAAGCGGCGTTTACCGAAAGAGAGCAAGCTACCATGATCAAAGCACTTATTGGACGCAAACTGCAGATGACCCAGATCTTTGCAGACGACGGCAGTGTGGTTCCGGTCACTCTCCTTCAGGCGGGTCCCTGTATCGTCACGCAGGTCAAGACTCCCGAAAGGGATGGCTACTCGGCTGTGCAGATCGGTTTCGGCACACGTAAACCCAAGAATGTCAACCGCCCCCTCAAGGGCCATCTCGACAAGATCGGCAAGGGCTACTTCGAGGTCCTGCGCGAGGTGAGGCTGCAGGAGCCGCCCGAATACCAGGCGGGGGAGCAGTTCTCGGTGGAGATCTTCGAGATTGGCGAGCGTGTGGACGTCATCGGAACCAGCAAGGGCAAAGGTTATGCAGGAACCATCAAGCGCTGGAATTTTCAGCGTGGGCCCTCTGCGCACGGTTCCAAGAATGTGAGGGAACCCGGGTCCACGGGTAATGCGACCTTCCCCGGCCGCGTGATCAAAGGCAAGAAGATGCCCGGTCAGAAGGGGAACAAGCGTATCACAACCATGAACCTGAAAGTCGTGGATGTACGCCCTGAAGATAACCTGCTGATTATCAAGGGAGCGATACCCGGTTCCAGAAATGGGATCGTCTACATCCGGAAAACCAACCGGGGCAGCCGATAAGACTTTGCATGGTCCGGGGAGGATTTGAGGATCATCATGCCGACAGTGGATATTTTCAATATCGATCGCGATGTTGTGGGACAGCTGGAGCTTTCCGAGGCCGTGTTTGCAGTGCCTGTGAAGACTCACGTGCTGCATGAAGTGGTGCTCTTCCAGATGGCCAGGCGTCGAGCGGGCACGGCCATGACCAAGGGCCGCAGCGACGTTGCGGGCGGCGGCAAGAAGCCGTGGAGGCAGAAGGGCACCGGGCGTGCCCGGGCCGGGACAAGCAGGTCGCCGTTGTGGCGGGGAGGAGGCGTCATTCATGGGCCTCAGCCGAGGTGCTACGAGATGCGCGTGCCCAAGAAGGTCAGGCGCCTTGCCCTGAAGATGGCTCTGACTCAGAAGCTGCATGACCGGGAATTGACCGTTCTCGACCAGCTGCGGCTCGACAGGATCAGGACCAAGGACTTTGCAGCCCTACTCAACCGGTTTGAGCTTCGAAAGACGCTGGTGGTCATTCCCGACCGGGATGAAGTCATAGAGAAGTCCGCGCGCAACATACCCAATGTCAAGGTGTTGCGGTCCGACGGCCTGAACGTCTATGACCTGCTCAATTACCACTCAGTGATTATGACTCAGGATACGGTCGGAAAGATACAGGAGTCTCTGGGATCATGAAAGAATTGGCGTATCGTATTCTCAAGCGTCCCCTGGTGACCGAGAAGAGCACGACGCAGAAGGAAGAGCACAACAAGCTCTACTTTGAAGTCGATCGCAGGGCGAACAAGATTCAAATCAAGCAGGCCGTGGAACTGATCTTCAAGGTCAATGTTCTCGATGTGGCTACCATGAACGTCAAAGGCAAGAAAAAGCGTGTGGGACGGCATTTCACCAAGCGCCCCGACTGGAAAAAGGCGACGGTGACCGTCAAGCCCGGCCAGCGCGTAGAATTCTTTGAAGGTGTGTAAGCAGGAGAGGGTCATTCATGGGTATCAGAAAGGTCAATCCGACATCCCCCGGCCGGCGGTTCCAGACGTATACCACTTTTGATGAAATCACCAGGACGGAACCCGAGAAGAGCCTTGTGGAGCCGCTCAAGAAATCGGGCGGAAGAAACAACAGCGGTCGGGTGACTGCATGGCACAGAGGTGGCGGGAACAAGCGCCTTTACCGCAGGATCGATTTCAAGCGGGACAAGGAAAACATCCCGGCCAAGGTGGCCAGTATCGAGTACGATCCGAATCGGTCGTCGCATATCGCTCTGCTCCACTACAGGGACGGCGAGAAGCGGTACATCATCGCGCCCGTCGGGCTTTCCGTGGGGGACATGGTGCTTACGGGGCCTGACGCCGATATCAAGCCCGGCAACTGCCTGCGCCTGGCCAACATTCCCCTGGGAACGGTCGTGCACAACGTTGAAATGAAGCCTGGTAAAGGCGGTCAACTGGCAAGATCGGCTGGATCGAGCATTCAGCTCATCGCCAAGGAAGGAAAGAACGCTATTCTTCGCCTGCCTTCGACGGAAATGAGAATGGTACCTCTTGAATGCAAGGCCACCATCGGCCAGGTCGGAAATATCGACCACGAAAATGCATCACTTGGGAAGGCAGGCCGCAAGAGATGGCTGGGCAAGCGCCCGCATGTCCGCGGGGTTGCGATGAACCCTGTCGATCATCCCATGGGCGGAGGCGAAGGCAGGAGTTCGGGCGGGCGTCATCCGTGCACACCCTGGGGTGTTCCGACAAAAGGTTATCGCACGCGCAAGTCCAAGCCGAGCGACAAGAACATTATTCATCGCCGCAAGTAACCGCCGGCCGTATAACGGCTCCTGCCTCCTCCGGCCGGTTTCGGACAGGGAGGCGTTCCGATGCTGCCCGCCGTCTGTTCATTGCGGAAGTCTTGTACGGGGAGCCCCTGCGGCGCGGCTGCGGGTGAGCCGGGAATGACGAGCTGAAAGGAGAAGAAGGTGCCTCGCTCTCTCAAGAAAGGACCATTTGTCGACGGCCATCTGGCCGACAAGATCTATAAGGCCAAAGAGACCGGCGACCGCAAGGTCATCAAGACCTGGTCGAGAAGATCCACCATCGTGCCGGACTTTGTGGGCGTTACACTCGCAGTGCACAACGGAAAGAAGTTCATCCCCGTCTTCATCACCGAGAACATGGTGGGGCACAAGCTGGGGGAATTCTCCCCTACCAGGACCTTTTACGGCCATGCGGGTGATAAGAAGTCTAAAGTGAAAGGGAAGAAATAATGGAAGTTAGAGCCGTCAGCAAATTCATTCGCGTTTCCCCGCACAAGGCACGCCTGGTGGCGGATCTGGTTCGAGGCAAGAAGGTGGAAGAGGCTCTGACCATCCTGAAGTTTTCGACCAAGAAGAGCGGGCGCCTGATCAACAAGACCTTACGGTCCGCTGTTGCCAATGCCGAAGATCAACGGGTGATCGACGTGAACAGCCTTTTCGTCAAGAAGATCATGATCGACGAAGGCCCACGATTGAAGCGCTGGCGCCCTCGGGCCATGGGCCGGGCAACCAAGATCCTCAAGGGGTCGAGCCATATCACCGTCGTACTGGCGGAGAAGTAGAATTCGATGCAGGGCACTCCACTTTCTGGAGTGCCGTGTTTTTCAGGCACAGCTGAACAGACAACCGGATCGGCGGAAATCTTCCGACCGTAACCCGGCAGCAACATGCGGAGGTGAAGTTTGGGACAGAAGGTACATCCAACCGGGTTTCGTCTTGGCGTCATTAAGTCATGGGATTCCAAATGGTTTGCAACCAGGGACTACCCGAAGCTCGTTTTCGAGGATCGGTTGATCCGGGACTACATCAAGCAGCGCCTGTTTCACGCCGGCATTGCAAAGGTGGAAATCGAGCGTGCTGCGAACAAGGTGAAGATCCGTATTTTCACTGCGCGCCCGGGTATTGTGATCGGGAAGAAAGGCGCTGAAATCGAGACGCTGCGCCGGGATCTCGAGCGCAGGTTCAAAAGAGAAATCCTCATTGACATTCAGGAAGTACGCCGCCCGGAACTGGATGCTACTCTCGTGGGCGAGAACATCGCTTTGCAGCTCGTGCGTCGCGTGGCATTTCGAAGGGCCATGAAGCGGGCGGTGAGTTCCGCGCTCAAGTTCGGAGCCAAGGGGGTGCGAGTGGCATCCGCGGGCAGGCTGGGAGGCGCGGAGATGGCGAGAAGGGAATGGTACCGTGAAGGCCGGGTACCCCTTCATACTCTGCGGGCGGATATCGATTATGGAACGGCCCTTGCCCGAACCACCTATGGAATCATCGGGGTGAAGGTATGGATTTTTAAGGGCGAGGTACTCCCCTGATTTTTTTCAGATAGCAGGATCCGTTTTGATGCTGTGGAGGATCCACGGAGCACGGCGTTCACGCCCTCCGGCCGGGCACGCTCTTGTGCGGCATCGAAATGACGAGGAACAGGAGATTTTTCCATGTTAGCACCCAAACGAGTCAAATTTCGCAAACAACAGAAGGGCCGTATGAGAGGTGCCGCCTATCGGGGCAGCAAGTTGAGCTTCGGCGATTTCGGGCTGAAGGCTCTCGGCTGCGGCTACGTCACCTCGAGGCAGATCGAGGCGGCCCGTGTTGCCATAACCCGCCATGTAAAGCGCGGCGGGAAGGTGTGGATACGCTTCTTCCCCGACAAGCCCTTTACCAAAAAGCCGGCTGAAACTCGTATGGGTAAAGGCAAGGGATCTCCTGAAGGCTGGCATGCCGTCGTCAAGCCGGGACGCATGCTCTATGAGATCAAGGGTGTTTCGGAGGCCGTCGCCCGCGAAGCTCTGAACCTTGCGGCTCATAAGCTTCCGATTCCGACGCGATTCGTATCAAGGCAGGATGTGCTATGAAAGCAGGTTCGTTCAGAGACATGACCCAGGATGAACTCCTCATTAAGCTGAAAGAGCTTCAAGAGGCACTCTTCAATCTCAAGTTTCAACATGTGACCGGGCAGCTGGAAAACACCGCCCAGTTGACAAAGAACAGGAAAGATATAGCTAGAATTTTGACCATTCTCCACGAAAAGCAACAGAAAACCGGCTGATGAGGATATGTCCGATGGATGAACAGAAATCAGGAAGGAAAACACGCGTCGGTACGGTGACGAGTGACAAGATGGATAAGACGGTGGTGGTCATGGTCGAGAGGCTCATCCACCACCCCAAGTACCGGAAATTTGTCCGCCGTCGCAACAAGTTCAAGGCCCACGACGACCAGAATGCCTGCCGTGTGGGCGACCGAGTCCTCATAGAAGAGAGCCGGCCTCTGAGCAAGGACAAGCGTTGGATCGTCGTGAAGATCATCGAGAAGGCGGCCATCTAACCGTCACGCTGCTGATGGACGCAAGGACCTCCACGGAAAAGACACGAGCAGCAGGGAAACAGCGGAGTAAGCCATGATTCAAGCGGAAACTCAACTCAATGCCGCGGACAATTCCGGCGCCAAGCGCCTCTATTGCATCAAGGTGCTTGGCGGCACGCGAAGGCGCTATGCATCGGTTGGAGATATCATCGTCGTATCGGTGAAGGAAGCCATCCCCAATGCCAAGGTGAAGAAAGGCGACGTGCTCCGCGCCGTGGTCGTTCGCACCCGCAAGGAAGTCCGCCGGCCGGACGGTTCCTACATCAAGTTCGACGACAATTCTGCAGTGCTCATCAATGCAGCCAAGGAGCCCATCGGGACCCGCATTTTCGGACCCGTGGCCAGGGAGTTGCGAGCCAAGCAGTTCATGAAAATCATTTCTCTGGCTCCTGAAGTGCTTTAGTCCGACAAGGAATCCGTCCCATGAAAGCGCAGAAATATCATATCAAGAAGAACGACACGGTGCTGGTCATTGCCGGCAAGGATAAGGGAAAGAGCGGCAAGGTGCTGCGCGTCATTCCCAAGAAGGATCGGGCCATCGTCGAGAAACTCAACATGGCCAAGAGGCATTTGAAACCCTCGCAGCAGAACCGCCAGGGCGGAATTCTTGAAAGGGAGGCTCCCCTTCACATTTCCAACCTGAAGCTGATTTGTACAAAATGCACAGACCCGACCCGGGTGGGCTACAGGATTCTCGAAGACAACCGCAAGGTGCGGTACTGCAAGAAATGCAACGAGATTATCGACTAGCCGCGTCCACCCATTGAGGGCGGGAGTGGAGACAATTCATGGCACGATTGCGCGAGTTCTACCGGACAGAGGTCGCTCCCAAGCTGTCGGAGCAATTCAAGTACAAGAGCCCCATGCAGATACCGAAGATCAGCAAGATCATTCTGAACATGGGGCTGGGCGAGGCCATCCAGAACATCAAGATCCTGGATTCGGCTTCCGAAGAACTGGCCCAGATCAGCGGGCAGAAGCCGGTTATCACCAGGGCCCGGCAAAGTATAGCTGCGTTCAAGCTTCGCAAGGGAATGCCCATCGGCTGCATGGTAACCCTGCGGGGCGACAGGATGTATGAATTCTTCGATAAGCTGGTCAACGTGGCCCTGCCCCGGGTGCGGGACTTCCGCGGGGTGTCCGGCAAGGCGCTGGACGGTCGGGGCAACTATACGCTCGGCATCAAGGAGCATATCATATTTCCGGAGATCGACTACGACAAGATCGACAAGATCAAGGGTATGAATATCACCATCGTGACAACGGCTCAAACGGACGAAGAGGCACGCTCGCTTCTTGCCCTGATGGGCATGCCGTTCAGGCATTAATGGGAAGACAAGGAGTCGACTTTGGCAAAAAAGTCTTTGATTGCGAAGGCAAAGCGCCCCCCCAAGTTTCGAGTGCGATCGTACAATCGTTGTCCCATTTGCGGACGGCCGAGGGCATATCTGCGCAAGTTCGGAATATGCCGCATCTGTTTTCGAACCATGGCCCTCAAGGGAGAGCTTCCCGGCGTGATCAAATCGAGCTGGTAGCTCAGGGGAAATAAAGGAGTGAATGGAAATGGTCGTGTCTGATACGATTGCCGATTTTCTGAATCGCATCAAGAACGGGCAGAAGGCGCGGTTCGACAAGGTGGACATTCCCGCCTCGCGCGTCAAGGCTAACCTGTCCCGCATCCTCAAGGACGAAGGCTACATCAAGAACTTCAAACTGATCAAGGATGACAAGCAGGGGATCCTCCGAATACATCTCAAATACGACGAAAACCGCGAAGGCGCCATCACCGGCACCAAGCGGGTCAGCAGGCCGGGCCGCCGTGTGTACGTCGGACATGAGGAAATACCGCGTGTCATGAACGGCATGGGAATTTGCATCATATCCACATCCAGGGGGATCATGACCGATCGCCAGGCCCGAAAGGAACACATCGGCGGGGAACTGCTCTGCTCCGTCTGGTAGGAGGCCAGCCCCTCCCGGCGCACCCGATAACGGCGCATCAACGCAGGTTGGTCTGGCGTAAAGGAGTTGAAGGATGTCACGTGTGGGAAAGTTGCCCATAAAGATACCCCAGGGGGTCGATATCTCCCTGGACAATCAAGTATTGACGGTAAAGGGCCCCAAGGGGACCCTGGCCCGACAGGTGCCCGCCACCATCGATATCGAGGTGGAAGAAGGCGCCATCGTTGTCCGGCGCCAGGACGAGACGCAGAAGTCCAGGTCCCTGCACGGATTGGTAAGGGCCCTGGTCAACAACATGGTTCAAGGGGTCAGCCAGGGGTTCACCATCGGGCTCGAAATTCAGGGAACGGGATATCGTGCCGAGGCCCAGAGCAATTTGCTCAACCTCAGCCTCGGTCATTCTCACCCGGTCCAGTTCATTCTTCCCCAGGGGGTCACGGCCACCGTGGAACGCCAGACCACCATAAAGCTCGAAGGCAACGACAAGGAAGTGCTCGGGCAGACGGCTGCACGCATCCGGGCCTTACGCCCTGCGGAACCGTACAAGGGGAAGGGAGTTCGATACGCGGGCGAACAAATCCACCGCAAGGTCGGCAAGACCGGCTCCAAGAAATAGAATCGTGAAGGGACACTAAAATGGCCGGCAAGACAAATCCACGCGAGATGGCTCGTCTGAAACGCAAGAAGCGGATACGGAAGAACATGCAGGGCAATGCCGAAAGACCCCGTCTGACGGTCTTTCGCAGTGACAAGCACATTTATGCGCAAATCATCAACGACGACCTGGGCACGACTCTTGTGGCCGCATCCACTTTGAGTCCCGAGTACAAAGAGAAAGAAGCCCCCAAGGGGAAACTGGGAGCTGCAAAGCTCGTCGGCGAGATCATAGCTCGCAAGGCTCAGGACAAAGGAATCACCAAGGTGGTGTTCGACCGCAACGGTTACATCTACCACGGCCGAGTCACGGCATTGGCGGATGCCGCCCGGCAGGCGGGTCTGGACTTTTGATACGGATCGAAACCGTACCATATACATTTAGGGAGGCATACCATTGATAGCTGTGGAATCAAGCCAACTTCAACTGATTGACAAGGTGGTTCACATCAGCCGGGTGGCAAAAGTGGTAAAAGGTGGCCGCCGGTTCTCTTTCAGTGCCATTGTGGTTGTCGGGGACGGCAACGGCCGGGTCGGTTTCAGCCTTGGAAAGGCCAATGAAGTGCCGGAGGCCATACGCAAGGGCATGGAGTCTGCGAAGAGGGGAATGTTCGACATCCCCATCGTGAACGGCACCATTCCACACGAGGTTCTGGGCCGCTTCGGAGCGAGTTCCGTGGTGCTCAAACCCGCCTCTCCGGGTACGGGAGTCATAGCGGGGGGTGCCGTGCGCGCCATCATGGAAGCCGCGGGTATCCACAACATTTTGACCAAGTGTATCGGGTCTCGGAATCCGCACAACGTTGTGAAGGCCACTATGGAAGGTCTCAAAAGCCTTCGCAGTGTCGAACGGGTTTCCAGGATCCGGGGACGGGATATTCGGGAACTCCAGGCCTGATTCATTGGATCGGGTACCGGGCGGACTTTCGACGGCCTCGAAGGCCTTCATCAGAAACCGTATTCCCCCGACCGGGTCCCGTCACCCGAAAATCGCTCAGTGAGGAAGCGCAGATGGCAAAGCCGATTCAAGTCAAGCTGGTCAGGAGCCCCATCGGGCGCCCCGAAAAGCACCGCAAGGTTCTCAAAGCCCTGGGTCTTACCCGTCTCAACAAGACGGTTGAACTCTACGGAACTCCGGGTGTCGTCGGGGCGATCAAGAAAGTGATTCATCTGGTGGAAGTATCGGAACGATAAATTTCGGGTCTCCTTTTCTCTAGAATGGAATAGGTGCATCACATGAGACTTCAAGATCTGGCTCCAGCCCCTGGAGCAAAATCCAATAAGAAACGCGTCGGACGCGGAACAGGATCCGGCTTGGGCAAGACTGCTGCGCGAGGTTCGAAGGGGCAGAAATCCCGCTCCGGAGGTGGGACTCCGCCCTGGTTTGAAGGCGGTCAGATGCCTCTGCAGCGAAAGGTTCCCAAGAGGGGGTTTACGAACATCTCCAGGAAGCGCTTCGCGGTGGTGAATGTCGACGACCTGAACCGCTTCTCCAGCGGATCCGAGATCGGGCCGACTCAGTTGATCGAATCGCGCCTGGTGAGAAAGATCCTGGACGGAATCAAGCTGCTGGGCGAAGGGGAGATCACCTATCCTGTCACCGTTCAGGTGCACAAGGCAAGCGCTTCCGCGGTCACGAAGATCGAGGCCGCGGGAGGTCGGGTCGAACTAATTCCTTCACAGAAAAGGAACTAAGGAGTGTTAACCGGTTTCGCAAATATCGGGAAAATTCCTGAACTGAAGCGTCGCATCGGGATTACCCTTCTGCTTCTTGCCGTATACCGGGTGGGTGCCCACATTCCGACGCCCGGAATCAACGGTGAGGCTCTGGCCGCCTTTTTCAAGGCAGCACAGGGGACCCTGCTGGGGCTTTTCGACATGTTCTCCGGCGGAGCGTTGAGCCAGCTGTCCGTGTTCGCTCTCGGCATCATGCCCTACATCAGTTCATCCATCATCCTTCAACTGCTGACGGTGGTCATCCCTCACCTGGAACGCCTCAGCAAGGAAGGCGAAGCCGGCAGGAAGAAAATCACCCAGTATACCCGTTATGGAACCGTGATCCTCAGCATCATCCAGGGATTCGGCATATCGTTCGGACTCGAAGGAATGACCGGCCCTGGAGGCGAAATGGTGGTTCTGAATCCGGGGTGGAGCTTCCGCCTGATCACCGTTCTCACTCTCACCGCCGGTACGGCTTTCATCATGTGGCTTGGAGAACAGATCACGGAGCGCGGGATCGGCAACGGCATATCCCTCATTATCTTCGCCGGCATCGTCGCCGGTATTCCCAACGCTATCATCAATACGTTTCGCCTGACATCGACAGGCGAGATGAGCGTCTTCATCCTGATCCTGCTCACAGTGATGATGCTGGGGGTTGTGGCGTTCATCATTTTCATGGAGAGAGGTCAGAGACGAATACCGGTGCAGTACGCCAAACGCGTTGTGGGAAGGCGCGTTTACGGCGGGCAGAACACGCACATCCCCCTCAAGATCAACACCTCCGGCGTTATTCCACCGATTTTCGCATCCTCCATCATCATGTTTCCGGCCACGGTGGCCAACTTCATCGCCGTCGACTGGGTCCAGTCCGTTGCGCAGGCACTCGGCCCCGGCCACTGGCTCCACATGATCCTGTACGTGGGGTTCATCATCTTTTTCTGCTTCTTCTACACCGCCATCGTGTTCAATCCTGTCGATGTGTCGGACAATATGAAGAAGTACGGGGGATTTATCCCGGGCATTCGACCCGGAAGGCCTACGGCTGAATACATCGACAAGGTGCTCAGCCGGATCACCCTGGGTGGGGCCATCTACATTTCGGCCGTCTGCGTTCTGCCGACACTTCTGATTACGAGGTTTGGAGTCCCCTTTTACTTCGGAGGAACGGCCCTCCTCATCGTTATCGGAGTGGCTATGGATACCCTGGCTCAGATCGAGGCTCACATGCTGTCCCGCCACTACGAAGGATTTCTCAAGAAGGGGCGTATACGCGGCAGGCGCTGAGAGGGTCTTTGCCCAACACTCCCAGCTCCTTCACTGACGCCGCGGCAGGAACTTCTGCGACATTTTTCAACGGAACGGTTATTTTGAGACGGAGGAGAGTAGAATGAACATCATCCTGTTAGGACCACCGGGAGCAGGCAAGGGAACCCAGGCCAAGCGCCTGATCGACAAGTACGGCATACCGCAGATCTCCACGGGAGACATGCTCCGCGCAGCCCTCAAGGAAGGCACCCCGCTGGGCCTGGAGGCCAAGAAATACATGGACCAGGGAGCCCTGGTGCCCGACAGCGTGGTCATAGGACTTGTAAAGGAAAGAATCCAGCAGGCCGATTGTTCCAAGGGATATATGCTGGACGGGTTTCCAAGAAATGTAAGCCAGGCGGAAGCCCTGGACGAGATGTTGAATGAACTCGGCCAGAAGATCGATCACGTCGTCTGTGTCGAGGTTCCCGCTTCCGACCTGATCGGCCGGCTGACAGGCAGGCGCACCTGCAGAAACTGCGGCGCCGGCTTTCACGTGCTTTTCGACCCACCCAGGACCGACGGCGTTTGCGACAAGTGCAAGGGTGAACTTTACCAGCGTGACGACGACAACGAAGCAACGGTTTCCTCGAGGCTCAAGGTCTATGACGACCAGACAGCCCCTTTGATCTCGTACTACGACAAGCAGAGTAAGCTTCGTCGTATCGACGGCGTTGGGAGCATGGACACCATTTTGCAGCGCATTACAGCCGTTCTGGGATGAAGGACGGCATGCTTTGATTGCACTGAGATCTCCGCAGGAGATTGAGAAGATCTATGCTGCGTGCCAGGTAGTGGCTGAGATCCTTTCGCGTCTCGAGGAACACATTCGGCCCGGAGTGACCACTCTGGACCTGAACGATCTCAGCGAAGACCTGGCTGCGCAGAAGATGGCAAAGCCTGCTTTCAAGGGGTACAATGGCTACCCCTACGCTCTTTGCACATCCGTGAACGAGGAAGTGGTTCATGGAATGCCTTCCCGCAAGAGGGTGCTGTGGGAAGGGGATATCATCAGCATCGATTTCGGTGTGGTGATGGACGACTATTACGGAGATGCCGCGATTACGGTTCCGGTCGGCCAGGTAAGCGACGAGGCGAAGGCTCTTTGCAGGGTGACGGAAGCTTCGCTGTACGAGGGGATCCGGCAGGCTGCGGTCGAGAACCATCTTTCGGATATTTCGTACGCGATACAGAGTTACGTCGAATCGCGGGGCTTTTCGGTGGTGAGGGAGTTCGTGGGGCACGGCATCGGGCGGCGACTCCACGAAAGTCCGCAGATTCCCAACTATGGGCCGCCCGGCAAAGGCGTGAGGCTTAAACCTGGAATGGTGCTGGCCATTGAACCCATGATCAACGCCGGCCGGCCTGATGTGCAGGTACTCGAGGATCACTGGACCGCGGTTACCGTTGACCGTCAACTGTCCGCGCATTTCGAGCATACCATAGCCGTCACGGAAAACGGTCCCAGGATCCTGACTCGATAAATTGCTCTTTACAAGAGGTTTTTTCGATCATATAATTAGTAGTTCTACGGATCTCGACGAGAATATCTGCAAGGAGAAGGCAAACATGGCCAAAGAGGATGCGATAGAAGTGGAAGGCACCGTGGTCGAAACCCTTCCCAACGCCATGTTTCGTGTGGAGCTGTCCAACGGTCATCGGATTCTGGCTCACATTTCCGGTAAGATGCGAATGCATTTCATCCGCATTCTGCCGGGAGACAAGGTCACTGTCGAGCTTTCACCCTATGATCTCAATCGTGGCCGAATCACCTACAGATCCAAATCCTAGAGCCTCTTTGCCATGGATTGAATAGAGGGGAGAAGACGGCATGAAAGTGCGAGCATCGGTCAAGCGAATATGTCGAAAGTGCAAGATCATTCGCCGACATGGCACGGTACGCGTTATTTGTGACAACCCGAGACACAAACAGCGACAAGGTTAATCGGAGGAAGGGCCATTGGCACGCATTGCAGGCATTGATTTACCCAGAAACAAGCGCATCGAAATCGCTCTGACGTATATCTACGGCATCGGGCGAACCACCTCGCAGAAGATCCTCGATCAGGCAAATGTCGACCGGGACATCAAGAGCGACGATCTGACGGAGAACCAGGTCAACGCCATCAGGCAGGTCATCGACACTCACTACAAGGTGGAAGGTGACCTTCGAGCCGAGGTATCTATGAACATCAAGAGGCTCATGGATCTCGGATGCTACCGCGGGCTGAGACACCGCCGCGGACTGCCTGTTCGCGGACAACGGACTCACACGAATGCCCGCACTCGAAAAGGACCCCGCAGATCCGTGATGGGTAAGCGCAAAAAGGCTTAATGGGGAGGATTTATGGCACGGGACAAGGCCGCTTCGCGCAAGAAGAAGGAGCGCAAGAATATTCTGAACGGAGTTGCTCATATCCGTTCAACCTTTAACAATACCATTGTGACGATCACGGATACCAGCGGCAACGCCATATCATGGTCGAGTGCCGGCAGCCAGGGGTTCAAGGGTTCGCGGAAGAGTACTCCCTTCGCGGCCCAGGTTGCCGCGGAGATCGCCGCCAAGAAGGCGATGGAGCATGGAGTTCAGAACATCGAGGTGTACGTGAAGGGCCCGGGATCCGGTCGCGAGGCTGCGTTGCGTGCTCTCCAGGCAGCAGGTTTCAATATCACGGTCATCAAGGATGTGACCCCCATACCTCACAACGGCTGCCGCCCTCCCAAGCGGCGCAGAGTCTAGAGATCTCCGGACACCGGGATCCATTCTCTCAAGATTTACGAACAGGAGGAAATAGACTTGGCTCGATATACGGAATCTGTCTGCAGGCTTTGTCGCCGAGAAACCATGAAGCTTTACCTCAAGGGGGACCGCTGTTATTCCGACAAGTGCGCCGTCGAGCGCCGCAATTACCCGCCCGGTCAGCACGGCCAGTCGAGAGGAAAGCTTTCGGACTACGGCCTTCAGTTGCGCGAGAAGCAGAAGATCAGGCGCATGTATGGGCTTGTGGAAAAGCAATACAAGACCTACTTCAAGATCGCCGACCGTCAGAAGGGCGTGACGGGCACCAGCTTCCTCATCCTGCTCGAACGGCGCCTCGACAACATGGTCTACCGCTTCGGTTTTGCCAATTCCCGCGCCCAGGCAAGGCAGTTGGTGCGGCACAATCATTTTCTGGTGAACGGCAGGAAAGTCAACATTCCATCGTACCTGCTTCGCACCGGTGACAAGGTCACCGTTGTGGAGGGCAGCCGTCAGATCCCCTGCATCATGGAAGCCATGGAAGCCATGCCCCGCCGGGGTCTGCCCCCCTGGCTCGAACTGGACAAAGCCAGGTTCGAGGGGACGTTCAAGACCGTTCCGACCCGAGAAGAAATGAACCTTCCCGTGCAGGAGCAGCTGGTCGTTGAGTTTTATTCCAAGTAAAGGGCCGCCCTTATCTATGACATACGCCGGTTATGGAGTTCTGATCCTTTCAGAATGAAGTATCCGGTTTTCCCTTTTACCAGAAGGTGAATCCCACTGCAGTGACATCTCTGGATGAGGACACACTATGCAAAGGAACTGGCGCGAATTAATCAAACCAAAGCGCTTGGAAGCAGACACCAAAGGCCAACCCGACACCTACGGGAAATTTGAATGCGAACCGCTTGAGCGCGGCTTCGGGATTACCCTGGGCAACGCTCTGAGGCGCGTTCTCTTATCATCCCTGCAGGGTTCCGCCATCATCAGTGTAAAGATCGACGGAGTACTGCACGAGTTTTCGACGATCCCGGGTGTACTGGAGGATGTCACCGACGTCATTTTGAATCTCAAGGAAGTACGGTTCAAGATGCACGCTGACGGGCCTAGGCAGCTTTTCATTGAGAAGGACGGTGAGGGTGAAGTAACAGCGGGAGACATCCAGGGGAGTGCTCAGGTCGAGGTTCTCAATCCTCAGCAGCACATATGCACGCTCGAGAAGGACGCCAGGCTGAGAATGGAGCTCACGCTCAGGCAGGGTAAGGGCTACGTGCCTGCGGACAGGAACATGGAAGAAAATCAACCCATAGGGACGATTCCCATCGATGCGATCTTTTCTCCTGTCCGGAAGGTAAGCTACACCATCACCCAGGCGCGCGTCGGGCAGATCACCGATTATGACAAGCTCACCATGGAGATCTGGACGGACGGCAGCGTCAAACCCGAGGATGCACTGGCTTATGCCGCCAAGATTCTCAAGGACCAGCTCTCCATCTTCATCAATTTTGAAGAGGACGTCGAGGCGCCCGAGGAAGAAGTCAGGATGGAGCCCGCCTTCAACGAACATCTCTTCCGCAATGTTGACGAACTGGAACTGTCGGTCCGATCTGCCAACTGTCTCAAGAACGCCGATATCCGGTACATCGGTGAGCTTGTCCAGAAGAGCGAAGCCGAGATGCTGAAAACCAAGAACTTCGGCCGGAAATCCCTGAACGAAATAAAAGAAATTCTCACCGAGATGGGGTTATCCCTGGGAATGAAATTCGAGAATTTCCCCACTCGCAGCGAAATCGAAGAGAGAAGAAAGGAACAGGAATAACGATGCGTCACGGAGTCTCTGGCAGAAAGCTCAATCGGACGACCAGTCACCGTCTGGCCATGTTTCGCAATATGGTGACCTCACTGCTGAAGCATGAGCGGATCTTTACGACGATACCCCGGGCCAAGGAACTGCGCCGATGGACCGATTGGATGATCACTCTCGGCAAACGCGGCGACCTCCATGCACGGCGTCAGGCGCTGGCCTTTGTCCGTGAAAAGGACACGGTCCACAAGCTTTTCACGGACCTGGCTCCCAGATATCAGAACCGGATGGGGGGATATACCCGTATCTTGAAGGTGGGCTTCAGGCGTGGAGACGCTTCCCCCATGTGCCTCATCGAACTAATGACGGACGCCCCTGTTCCTTCAGCAAAGAAGACGAAAGAGAAAGCGGGAGTTCAGCCTCAGGCCGCGGCTCCCAAGGCGGCTTCCACACCCGCCGCGGATCAGCCGGCACCTGAACAATCCAAAGTGTAGCCTCCTTTCCAACCCAGCTTCCAGGAACCGGACAACCCGCCGCAGCGGGTCGTCCGGTTCCTCCAGCCTCCCACCGCTCAAGACGGAACATCCTCTTCCTTTTGGCTGTAGCAGGTACATTCCCGGCACGTAAAACCACTCCACATTCCCTTGGCCGCCTTGTCCAGGCATGCATCATAGTTTTGACATGCAAAATTCCGAACCCCCTTCCCCTCCTTGCACATGGTTGGGTAAGGAGGATTCTTTCCGTTCTTTTCGACCTGCACTGACTGACCCCGGCAAATCCTCTCCTTTGCCATGCTTCACGTCTCCTCCACAAAACCACAGTACTGAAGGCACCGGTTAAAGCCCTTCACACATCGTTGCCTGGCGCCCGCACAGGTCTCCCCTCCCCTGTGTGCACCCGCAACGGCCGACAAGGGTGAACTCCCGCCCTAAATTCTTAAAGCAAGCTTTTCATTATAACACACATCGTTCGATCCTTTTATCCTGGAAACTGTTTTTTCGCTTCTTCTCATAAAAACGCATACTCGAACTGTCGTCTCACAGAGGCGGAATACTTCCGCGACAACGTCATTTCGCATCACACCGATACCGGTAGGGACGGCGCATTGGCTTGCGCTGCCCCCCCCAGCGTGACCGGCTTCCGGAACCTGGTCTCCGAGCAGCTGCTTACTCTCTGTCTCGGGCTCTCGCAAACCTCTGGCAGACCTCGTGCTTTCGCCCGTGTCCCGGTCTGGACTTCACCTTGAATGAGCAGGCTCGTCGTAACGTAAGGCCGAAACGTGTTCGCTTTACTACGGACTGCAACTTCGCCTCCGGTTGCTCTCCACCTCGCCTCGCGACGACGCAGTTACCTTCGGCTATCGGGAGTGGGCATCTCCCGAGAGAGGACTTGCACCTCTCAGATCGCGCCTGCTCCCAGGCGCACTCATTCCCGCAAAAGGCGGGAATCCAGGAAAAGTAATCGTGCAAACCGTGCATGGCGAAACAGTTCCAAGAAATGGGAAAGAGCCTGGAAGACAAGATGGATGGAGCAAGACAATCCCGGGTGGAGTGACCTTTATGGCACGATCTGCGCTTGGACTGGATTCCCGCCTTCGAGACCGTGTCGTATCGATTTATAACAATTCGAGTTGGCGCGACGGCTATCCACCAGATGCCCAAGGGCGAGTTGGTTGATTGCCAAATCCAACCACCGGCAGGCGAGGAG